>RCMY010000027.1_pt1 | contig 127172 bp, 106 predicted proteins | sample 2041341 | NCBI WGS metagenome assembly RCMY01 (sample SAMN09708234, study PRJNA481090) | Marine sediment metagenome, whole genome shotgun sequencing project. | reverse complement strand
CGGTCGGTGTGTGGCGCAGCTTGGTAGCGCACTTCGCTGGGGGTGAAGGGGTCGTAGGTTCGAATCCTATCACACCGACCAATTAATTCTTTATTCTACGAATAATCTCCTACGATAAATTCTGTAATTTCCCAATTAGCACGCCTAGCTACTCTTAAGTAAAGTGTAAAGACTACAAAGATAAATCCCGGGTTTGCCCACTATGCCTTATTGGCGTATATGATTTTAATTCTGAACGATTTAAAAAACTTATTATATCAGTGACTTATTATTATTTTATATAACTTGGCACTTATGCTGCTTATATAGATGAATTGTATTTAAATGAATTGATCGTCAATAATAAATGATAAGAACGGAGCCGTTTATATGAGGGTATCGAAATTAGACCCGCATCAAGCATTAAAGCCTATACCCGTTTCCTCGGCGTTCGTGGCTAAAAGCGAACTGCGTGGCCAAACATTGATGGTGATTGACGACTATGACAGTAATTTGCAGGCCATGAATGGCTTGTTTGAGTCTCAGTATGAAGTAGTACTATTTGATAATGCCAAAAATGCACTAGAGCATTTGCAACAAGAGACGGTTGATTTAATTTTGTTAGATTTAGACATGCCCGATATGCATGGATATGAAGCGTGCCGAGTATTGAAGTCAAACCCTCTTACAGCGCATATTCCTGTGATATTTGTTACGGCATCAGACAGTACTCACGATGAAGCCAAAGGGTTGCTACTCGGGGCTGTTGACTACATTGCTAAACCAGTTAATTTGACCATATTGCGGGCGCGTGTGCGCAATCATATGGAACTCGTATATTACCGTAAGCGTCTTGAAGTTTTATCCAGTGTAGATGGATTAACAGGGGTAGCAAATCGCCGCCAGTTGGATACTATTTTACAGCAGTACTTTTCATCAACTATACGTTTCAGCCAATGCATGTGCTTAATGATGATTGATGTAGATGACTTTAAACCCTATAACGATTTGTACGGTCACATGCAAGGCGATGAATGCCTAAAACTCGTTGCGAACACAATTGATTCGAGTTGCCGCGAAACGGATTTTGTGGGTCGTTACGGTGGCGAAGAATTTGTCATGATATTGCCAGATACAGACTTAGAAGGTGGTCTTATTATGGCCAATAAAGTGCTGCAATGTGTAAGGCGTTTAAACCTTGAACATAAAGGAGCTACGTCATCAGATCGCGTCACGATAAGTATAGGATTAAGTGTATTTGCGGCAAGCAATGGTGAGCCCACTCAGCATACTGCAGGATCGCTTATAGAAATGGCAGACAAGCAATTGTATAAAGCAAAACGCGATGGTAAAAATCGAGTAAAGCACTTTGTGGCGGCTCAACTTCCAGCATAATTAAAGGCTTATTTAGAAAATGAATATTGATGAAGCAGAACAAATTTGTAAACACATTCATGATGTGAAAAATCCCTTAAACAGTATTGCGCTGCATGCTGAACTGGGGAAAATGTTACTGGAGGGCCAAACTAGCAATGAGGAACTTCAAAACACGCTATCGGTAATTTTACAGCAGTGCCAAGAATGTGACCGAGTACTGGGTGAAATACGCGCGTTAACTACCCAGTAGGATCGTTTTGGTCAATCATTCCAAACGTGACTGCTCTTGTCTTTATCCTCACTTATTAAGTAATATTTTAATGAGATAAAATATGCTGCATCGAGCTGTCAATACCTAGCAAACACGACGTATGAAATAAACCATTAGCCAACACGCCAAATAAAATTCAAAGAAGTAAACTAATGCCCAGACCTAGCATGACAAAACCTATAATAAACTCCAATATTTTCCATGCATTAGGATTTTTGAAAATGGGGATCAGTAATTTTGCGCCGTATCCCAATGAAAAGAAAAAAACAAATGAAGCAACGACTGCGCCCACATTAAAAGCAAGTTGCTCACCCTCATATTGGGTTGAAATAGAACCCAATAAAACGACGGTATCTAAATATACATGCGGATTTAACCAAGTAAATGCTAAGCATGTTAGTACCGCAGTGAAAATACTGCCTACATCCTTTCCTTCCGCATTAAGCGCGTGGTCTGCGGTAAAAGCTGTCTTAAAACTCAACACCGCATAAAGTAGCAAAAAAGCCGCGCCCGCGTATCTCGAGATTTGTTCGATCAAAGGAAATTTTTGCACGATGGCACCAAAGCCAATAACACCAGCGGTAATTAGAATTGCATCAGACAACGCACAAATTAAACAGACTACAAATACATGTTGCTGCTTAAGTCCTTGCTTCAGAACAAATGCATTTTGAGCACCAATCGCTAGAATTAGCGAAAGGCCTAACGAAAACCCTGCAAATAAAACGGTAATGCTCATATCAATTCTCTATTTTTGAAATCTTTTCATTAGTTACCATCTGTTCCAGTAACGATTTTGTTTCACTGAACGAACTAATTGGTATTGGTCAAAGTAGGGTATACTAATTTCTTTATCTGTGTGTAGACGTACTTACTATCCTTTTATCAGAGTGTCGGTATCGTCGTTTCTTTTTAGCGTCACGCACACCCAGTATCATATTACATAATAAGGAAGGGAATATCCAAATACAGCAGGGGAATTAATCAGTGTCATACGAATTTAGCCAAAACCCTTCCATTGTGCTTGACGATTTTCGCCGCGTGCGTCGTCGCGCCGCGTTGCACGAGATTGTGTCTCAACTTCAGGGCAAATCTTCCAATTTGTTGTCGTACGAGGACGTTTTTCATAAACTCAAAGGACATGAAGTGTCGATGCGGGAACTTAAAGATATCCCGATTGATTCGATTGTGGGCAGTGTTGGTCGTTATCGAGATTTTAATCGTCGCTTTTTACCTAAGGACAGTATACGTTCAGAGCGTTGGGCGCGCGTAAAAATGGCGATGACTGGTCTTAAGGGAGTGCCGCCTATAGAAGTCTATCAAATCGGCGAGGCCTATTTTGTAAAGGACGGCAATCACCGGGTGTCGGTGGCGCGAGAAATGGGATTCAGCCATTTTCAGGCTTACGTGACGCAAATACAAACTAAGGTTCCCTTAACCCTGAACGTTGAGCCCGACGAACTGATCCTTAAAGCTGAATTTGCTGATTTCCTTGAGCAAACAAACCTCGATCAAATTCGTCCCGACGCGGATTTAACCTTGACTGTCCCTGGTCAATACCTTGTGTTACTCGAGCATATTGAGGTTCATCGATATTATATGGGAATTGACCAGCGCCGAGAGGTAAGTTATGACGAAGCAGTTTTGCATTGGCACGACACCCTTTATCAACCTGTGGTCGACATTATTAGAAAGCGCGGAATGCTGCGCGAATTTTCCAACCGTACCGATACCGATTTATATTTGTATATCACTCAACATAGGGCGCAGTTAGAAAATACCTTGGGTTGGGAGATTACCACTGACACAGCGGCTGGCGACATCGAACCGCGCTCGTCAGGCTATCGACCAAGTCGCGAGCCAATGCGCGACGTTGTTGTACCGCACATGGCGACAGAACAGCAAGAGGCAGATGGCGAAGCTAATCTATTCGGTAATATTTTGGTGGCTATCGACGGCTTCGACAGCGGCTGGAACAGTTTCGCCCACGCAGCGCTTATCGCTCAACGAGAAAAAGGTGGACGATTACATGGCTTACATGTGGTTGCCACAGAAGGGGAGCGTATTGGAGCGCGGATTGAAGAACTGCAAAATAAATTTAACGATCGTTGTAGTGCCATGGGATTATCTGGCCAGTTGGCGATCGATGTTGGCAAATATATTAATCAAATTTGTCAGCGCGGTCGCTATACTGATCTTACGGTCGTGTGTCTCTCAACAGAACGAGAAGAAACGAAGATAGGCGAGGGACTGCGCACTCTATTGCGGTATTGCCCACGACCCGTGCTGGTAGTACCGCACGACAAATCAACCCTTGATAGGGTACTCCTTGCGTACGACGGTAGCGATAGAGCGCGAGAAGCGCTTCACACGGCCGCCTATCTTGCTCGTTATTGGAACATTACACTGGCGGTGCTAACGGTGCATGAAAATAAAGCGTCGGCAGACGAAATTCAGCAACGTGCCCGTCATTTTTTGGAACTACAAGCAGTAGAAGCTGTTTATATTATGAAAAAGTGCAGTATTGTTAAGGCAATTCTGAAAACGGCTAAAGAACAGCATAGCAATCTGATTTTAATGGGCGCCTATGGCCGCAACGCGCCTTGGTATATCAATGTTGGTAGTGCAGTAATGCCGGTTTTGCAAAAAAGCAATCTACCTGTGTTGATCTGCGGATAGCCTACTATGTTACAAATAGCAAGTGATACTCGCCCCGGTCATGCTGAAAACCAAGATGCATTGTTGGTGCTTAAGCACCCGAATCAACCCGATCTGTTACTCGTCGCCATAGCCGACGGGCAAGGCGGACAACCGGGCGGCAAGGCTGCTGCGCAACTAGCTTGTAAAACGATTTTGCAAGCGGCGTCACAATGCAGGCCGAAGCGGTTATTGTGGAAACGAAATTGGAAGCAACTGCTAATACACACCGACCAATCCTTGCGTGTTAATGTTGACGCTGGATTTACGACCCTAATAGCATTTGCGGTAATGCCGAATCAGCTATGTGGTGCGGCTAATGGTGATAGTGCGCTAATGGCGGTTACCCCCGGTGAAATAAAGATATTGTCCGAAGGACAGATGAAAAATCCACCCGTGGGCTCTGGTCGGGCTTCTGCCTTTGGTTTTAACCTTGCACTACCATCGCCATGGACGATACTGGCCATGACCGATGGCGTTTGGAAATTTGCGGGTTGGGATCAAATACAAAATAAGGCGCTGGAATTACACGATCCCAATGCAATCATCGAGTCCATTCGAGGGGCTGCTGCACATATTTTAGGAGCTTTGCAGGACGATTTTACTCTATTGGTGCTGCGCGAGAATGGCGAGACTAGCGCAAAGTAGAATTTCGCAGACCGTTACGAATCGTAGTAAATAGACATTACTTTATTTCAGAAATATTTTGCCTTACTTGTGTAAGCACAAAAAGCGCAGTAGATTTGGTAACGATATGTCACAATGTTTTATAACAAGTAGCAAAAATTGGAAGATGAATGTTGGCGAGAATAGACAACTTAAGATCGTTGCAAGGTAGGCCTGTACTTATTAAAACAATAGGTGATTTGACTGCCGTACGCTGGCTCTTCACTGTTTTTATTTGCGCCGTTTTATTGCTCATGACTTCTCTTAGTGTAGCCTACATTGATGCATCGTCTACAATGTCCGATTCGCCTTCTAGTTTGACTGTGAGTAAAGACTCAATGTCTACTCAAAACTGTTTAGGCTGTCATCAAACACAAACCGAGCAGTGGAAGTTGTCTGATCATTACATGGCAATGGCGCTGCCTAACGCAAAAATAGTATTGGGCAACTTTAATCAGCAAACCGCAACGCATTACAATCAAAAAGCTATTTTTTTTATGCACAACGATAAATACATGGTGACAGTATTTGATAATGCGTCAAGCGAAGTGGCTGATGCGCAAAATGGTGATAAAACTAGTAAATATCTTGAAAGCGCGAGCAAGAATGTACCGAAAGACGAAAGCTCTGACACAAATAACGGCGAAACCTTTACCGTAAAATATACCTTTGGCCATTATCCTTTGCAGCAATATTTAGTAGAAACGCAAAGCGGCCGTTTGCAAGTCATTCCATTTGCATGGGACAGCCGACCAGAGAATGAGGGCGGCCAGCGTTGGTATCATAATTATAGCCACGAACAAATAAACGCTAACGACCGATTACATTGGCGTCAACCACTTCAAAATTGGAACGGAATGTGCGCCGATTGTCATTCTGATGAGCTGACTCGCAATTACAATGTAGACACTAATTCTTTCAATACGCAATATTCAGGTATCAATGTGGGCTGTGTGTCGTGTCATGGCGTTATGGATGAACATGTGCTGGACGGTGGTTATGTGCCCAGTCAAACGCCAAATATGGGCGCCAAGCATGTAAACTCGTTAAACGGCCAGTGGCAGCTTATTGAAAAAGCAAAAACAGCCGTTTGGAAAGGCCCCGCCAGAAACAATGAATTTATGCAAACCTGCTATGCCTGTCACTCTTTGCGTTCACCACTTACCGACGGATTTAAAGCAACCGAGCCCTTTCTTGATCAATTTTCGCCTAGCTTAATTACCGACCCACTTTATTTTGCAGATGGCCAAATTAAAGAAGAGGTGTATGTATATGGGTCTTTTCTACAAAGCAAAATGTATAGCAAAGGCGTAAACTGCTTAGATTGTCACGACCCTCATACCATGAAAATTAAAATTGAAGGTAACGGCTTGTGTTTGCAATGCCATAAGTCGAGTGAATTTGATACGCCGTCGCATCATAAGCACGATGCTTTAACACCGGGCGCACAATGCGTTAATTGTCATATGCCCGACCGCATATACATGGGAGTAGACAAGCGCCGCGACCACAGCTTTAGTATTCCAAGACCTGATTTATCAAACACCTTCAATACTCCCAATGCTTGCGTAGACTGTCATGTTGAAGAGACAGCTGACTGGGCGGCCAAAAAGTTAAATGAGTGGTTTGGCGCACCAAGATCACTAAGCACAAACCAGCATAACTTGCTTAAACTTAGGCATGGACAAAGTATTCTTTTGCAAGCGCATTTAAATATTGTTAATGACGCCAGTATTGATGTTATAACGCGAGCAAGCGCATTAGAAATGTTACAACGTTCAAGCGCTGTTTTGCTTCCTGAGCAAATCGCTGATTTTGTAGCGCATGAAAATGACCTTATTCGTTTAGCTGCCGCGCGGGCGGCTGTGCGCATAGAGCCTCCGCAACGAGGCGCATTAATTACGCCTTTATTAAGTGATAAATTACGTGCTATACGAGTGGCTAGCGCCCAAGCGTTAGTAGGAGTACCGTTAAAGCAGCATGAGTTAAGTGCTTTTTCGTCGGCCATGGCAGAGCTTCTTAGCGCGAATGAAACCAGCGCATGGCGGGGTGAAGGACGCATTAATATAGGAAGTGCCGCAATTGCTAATAACGATTTTATTGGTGGTGAAATGGCGTATAAAGCTACAGTGAAAATAGATCCATACTTTGCCCCAGGCTATATTAATTTAGCCGACTTATACCGCGCCAAGCAGCGTGAAGATTTAGTCGATAAAGTACTAAGTGAAGGAATAGCGAATAATCCTGATTCAGCCGATCTTGCGTATTCATATGGTTTGCATCTAGTGCGCACAAAAAAGATGGCAGAAGCAATAGCGGCATTTAAACAAGCAATAGCACTTGATGTTAGTAATCCTCAATTCGCTTATACCTATGTTCTGGCGCTTGATGGAGGCGGCCAGTCGGCACAGGCATTAATTGAATTAAAACAGCTAATAGGTCAGTATCAATATACACAAAGTTTGAAAGAGTTAGGCCTATATTTGGCCCAAAAAAATAATAACCGAGTAGATTTTCAGTATTTCGAACGTTTTTAATTGCACGGCTAGGGCAACACTAAGATCCAACAATAACCATAAAAATGCTGTTTGTAGGCTAATCAGCAATACGCGCTCTAAGTCCCCAATAACTGATCACGTCGGCCATGGTATCCACGAGTTCTTGATACTTTGATGGTTTGGTCATGTAGGTATTACTGCCAATATTATAGCAATCTAAAATATCGTCACTTGAATCGGATGTGCTAAAAATAATAACGGGAATATGCCTTAGGTGTTGATCAGCTCTAATTTCCAATAGGGCAGTTTTGCCATCTTTTTTAGGCATATTCAAATCCAATATGATTAAACTAGGCAAGTGTACAGCGTGTCTGAGCGCCGACATCAATTCTTCACCGTCATTGACCCACTGCATCTTGTCTTCGCTCATATTGTTTTCTAACAATGCATCTCTAATTAACTCTTGATCATCCAAATCGTCATCGGCAATAAGCACATAACGTAAAGATTTTGATTTATTTGATATTGGGTTCATGCTATCCATAGTATTTGAGCCTTAACATTGTTTATAACCGAGTTTATGACTAACTCATTGCAATTCATATACAATGGTTTTCAATTAAAGTCTAAGGAGACTTAGGCAATAAACCTGTGTACAATGAATATTAGCTTACTTATAACCACTGTGCAATCTACTTTACACATATTAATGTATTAATACTTTATGTCAAAAAAAATAGCCACCGCTGATAGAATCACCGAATTGAGAAATAAGCTAAATTTATCTCAACGTGACTTTGCCGATAGAATTGGTATTACGCAAGGCGCACTTTCGCAATTGGAGAATAGAAAGTCGACTCTTTCGTTAAGTACAATTGTGAGTATTAGTAAAGAATTTGACATAGATTGTAACTGGTTGCTTATTGGTGATACTGATATTTTTTACAGACACAATTCTAGCGAAGAAAGCCCCAATGTAGAAGTTAATAATGAATTGGTGTCAACCGACGTCAATTTAATTCCATTAATAAAGGCAGATGCCCATGCCGGTTATATCTGGCAATGTGAAGACATTGAATACATTAGTGCCTTAGACGTTTATCAAATCCCAGGTTTTGAAACAGGTGACTACCGCATGTTTGAAATTGAAGGGGATAGCATGGTGCCGTCAATATTTCCTCGTGAAATTGTTGTGACCGAAAGGCTTGAACAGTGGAATGAAATTGAGAATGGCACTTTGTGCGTATTAATAACGAATGAAGGTATAGTGGCGAAAAGAGTGTATAGGCACACTGAAGACAATGCCCATTTAATTTTAAAAAGTGATAATGCTGACTACAAAACCTATTCAATAGATTGTAAAGATACTCGTGAGATATGGGAAATAAAGGCAAGGATCACAAGCGTGCTCAATGCTGAAGTCCCTGCTAGTCAAGCGCGGTTTAAATCAATAGAGTCTGATATATTAGCGCTTAAAAGACAGTTAAACGATATTTCTAAACCCTAGTATGGCGTTTACTGTTGCCACGCCCTCTTTTAGTTCCAGTCAAAGTAATACCCTTGCATAAAAGCAATCAACATGTTGCATGTAGACTATTTGGCGAAAGCACTATATTTGGCTTGTAGATACGCTCCCAAATCAAGGGTAGCTTGCTAAAATCGGGTTGAGTATTCGACTGTTGATAACTGCCAACCTGTATGCCCGATGGCGTTTTTTTACCTACTTCGAAATTGAAAATATAGCTGCACTCAACGCCCATTCGTAGATCAGACAAGATAATTGCATCTTGCTTTTGCCTAATTGAGTACAAGCCTTTCGTAAACCATTGCAAGCGTTGTACTCCCCACTCATCGTCAATATTTGCAAGTAAACTTGGGTAGGTAGGATAATCGCTAAGGCTAATTTGTGAAGGTGTGTCAAATACTGACGCATAGGCTTCATAATATTTATTGTCAGACATCACTACAATGCGCCATAACAATGTTGTAAAAGGTGCCGGCGTACTAACGTACGCCGTGCTGGTAATATTGGCTGCCGCAAGCGCTAGTTCTACTTTGTGGTCTATGTAAACTTTTGCAACTAATGACCAAGATAAGTAAAGGCTACTTATAAATAGTCCAATAGTGTTCATGCGGGTTGTGGTTTGCGCCGATACTTTTGGAAAAAGCGCAAACGCTAGACCGAAAAGTAGCGGTAAGGTATATAGAGGATCGATAATGAATATACTAGATATGCCTACTGGATATTCGCTTATTGGCCACATGAGTTGCGTTCCATAAACGGTGAAACTATCAAGAAGCGCATGCGTTGATAAACTTAGAAATACCAAGCAAAACCATTTGTTTTTATATTCTTGGGTGTCGTTGTGAAACTTTAAAATGAGCCAAGTAATCAACGGGCTAATTAGCAGATGAACTAATAAAGAATGACTAAAGCCGCGATGGTAGGTAAAAGCTTCAACAGCATCTGAATAAGGTAATAAAACATCAAGATCGGGTAAGGTGCCTAATGCTGCACCCCACAAAATGGCCTTTCGGCCTACTTTGCTTCCAATTACGGCATAACCGACTGCGCCGCCTAGGGCCATTTGTGTTAAAGAATCCATACTTACTACTTTAATTTATTTAAAGACTAGTACGAGCGTAATTGCTGTTTAGCTTACACTAGCACATAAAAATAAATGGCTAAAAAATGACAGGCTGCACCTGCCACCACGCAAAGATGCCATAAGGCATGAGAATAATGGCGACTTTTTAATAAATAAAGTGGAATACCCGCACTATAAAATAGACCGCCAACAATGAACAAGATAAATCCAGATAAATTTAGCGATTGATAAATAGGATAGATTAAAAATAATGCCAACCAACCCATAATCGCATATGTTGAAATAGATGATTTTGGATATTTATGACCAAAATAAAGCTTAAATAAAATTCCTAACAAGCCAATTGTCCAAACAACTATTAGGCCAATCAAGGCAATTGTACTACCAACAGATATCACTAAGAACGGGGTATAACTGCCTGCAATGAGTAAGTAAATGGCCACATGATCAAGTTTTCGTAAAAAGTGTTTTCGTTTTTCATTCGTGTTGCTGTGATATAAACAAGATGATAAAAACATTAAGCATAAACTAAGACCATATATAACCACAACTGCAGTGGATAGCATAGTTTGGGCTTTGTAAATTAACGCAAACAATCCAATGACAGACAATAAAAAACCGAAAGCATGAGATAGGGCGCTTAACTGCTCTTCGCGGTCACTATAAGTATTATCGGCATGCTGTTGGAGTGTTTTTTTCGGTAACATCTAAATTATAACTATCGCTGATACTAAATCTTGCAACATAATACCTTTTTCAGCGTACACTTGTACACTGAAATGAATAATAAAAGAGGCGCATATTTATGATGGTTAAAGTGGGTTCGCTAATTCATAGTTCTTATATCCATGTAATCATTCAATCTGCATTGCGCATTAAATAAAAGCTTTGAAACCTCTGTTAGTTTTAGTTCGACGTGACTTGGTGCATCAAAATCACTTAAGTGCAGCAATGCGTCAATTATTTCTTCGGCTTTATCTATTAGTTCAATTGCCATTTGATTGCTGTTGCCTTCTTCTTCAAAATCAATTTCGGTAATTGTAATTTGTAACATGTTTACATTCCTTAGCTATTGTTGTGTATGAATGACAATAATAATTGGCTGATGTGTACCATAAAGGAATGTTTACGATTAATTAACTGACTGAGAGGATAGTTCAAGATAGCTTGGTCAATAATTGCCGCTAATGACAATTTTCAGAGATAAAAAAAGCCGCATTAGCGGCTTTTTTTAATAATGATATTACTTTTTACTTTACTTCTTCACCCGCGGCTTGCTTATCAGCATGATAGCTTGAGCGAACCATAGGTCCACAAGCGGCATGCGTAAAACCAATTTCTTTGGCATAGTCACCAAGTGCATCAAACTCAGCAGGTGGAACGTAGCGCTTTACAGGGAAATGGTGACGACTAGGCTGTAAATACTGACCAAGGGTTAGCATATTGACATTATGCGAACGTAAGTCGTCTAATACTTTTTGCATTTCATCATTTTCTTCACCCATACCCATCATTAAACCTGACTTTGTTGGGATTAGAGGATGTTGCTCTTTAAACTTTTTGAGTAGATCTAGTGACCATTGGTAATTGGCACCAGGACGACATTCGCGATATAACCTTGGAATGGTTTCTAAGTTATGATTAAACACATCAGGCACACCGTTTTTAAAGATCTCTAACGCTCTATCCATCCGCCCTCTAAAGTCTGGCACTAGTACTTCAATAGTCGTGCTAGGACTGTGTTCACGTATCGCATTAATACAATCGACAAAGTGTTGTGCACCACCGTCACGTAAGTCATCTCTGTCAACTGAGGTAATTACCACATAGCGCAAATTCATTTCAGCGATGGTTTTTGCTAGTTTTTCTGGTTCTTCAGCGCTTGGCGGTAAAGGTTTGCCATGCGCTACATCACAAAACGGGCAGCGACGCGTGCAAATATCTCCTAAAATCATAAAAGTCGCAGTACCGTGATTAAAACACTCAGCAAGATTTGGGCAACTTGCTTCCTCACATACAGAATGTAAGTTGTTTTTACGCAGAGTTTTCTTTATATGATCGATACGATCGGTACGACCTGGCAATTTAACTTTTATCCAAGACGGCTTACGCAGCATTTCTGCCTTTTCAGTCGGCATGATAGTAATTGGAATATGTTTTACTTTATCTTCGTCACGAAGTTTTATCCCGGCTTGGGTACGCGAATTAGTCATCGAAACCTTCTTTAAATGCGAGTGGTTGAATATTTAATAAATTACAAAAATGCTGTACAACTACCTTTTTTGCCTGAGGCATGCTGTTTATTCCATTCAATCTTGCGCTATCTGTCATCTCAAGACCAGCATAGCCACATGGATTTATCCGCAAGAAGGGGGCTAAATCCATATTAACGTTAAATGCTAAGCCATGAAAAGAACAGCCGCGACGAATGCGTAAACCAACAGAGCAAATTTTCTTTTCATCAACATAAACGCCAGGCGCATCTTTTTTTGCGTATGCTTGTATGTCAGACTCGGCTAATGTTAACACGATACACTCTTCAAGGGCAGTCACTAACTGTCTTACACCTAACTTGCGGCGTTTAATGTTCAACAAGGTGTACATCATTAACTGACCCGGACCGTGGTAGGTTACTTGGCCGCCTCTATCAACCGGTATGACCGGGATATTCCCTGGTGCAAGTAAATGTTCTTGCTTACCCGCTTGTCCTTGAGTAAATACGGCTGGATGTTCAGTTAACCAAATTTCATCAGCGTCGGTATTTGAGCGTGTATCGGTAAATGCCTGCATACGCTGCCATGTTGGCAAATAATTCAGTACGCCAAGATCACGAACAACTAGGGGCATTTCGTCAACACAAGGTTCATTCATACGCGCTATAACACCACGCGCACAAGCTCAATCTTAGCCAGTTCGGTGTATATCGATTCCATGTGATCTTTACTCGTCACTTTAACTGCTAATGACATTGAATGATAATTGCCTTTACTGCTGGCCTTAATTGTAGGTGCATAATCACCCGGCGCTAGCCCTTGCAAACAGCTCAATACCTGGTCAGGCAATTCTGGATGGGCAAGACCCATGACTCTAAAGGTTTGCATGCACGGAAAGTCGAGTAACTCGTCAAATCTTGTGTCCATTTTACCGCCTTAATTATTCCAAGCCTATTTGTAATTTTACCCAGTCCATCGCTTGACTAATAATGCTACCTTCTTGCACTTCTTCAAGTGTAACAAGGGGGTAAGTGGCAATATTCTCACCATCTAATTGAATGTACAAAGTGCCAACTTCTGTGCCTTTTTGCACCGGTGCCTCTAATTGCTTATTGAGTTCAAATTTTGCTTTTAACTGATCTGATTGACCGCGCGGAATCGTCATTGCGGTGCTTGTGTTAATGCCTAGGTTAACTGTTTCCTTATCGCCCATGTATATTCTTTGCGCGGCAAAACTGTGTCCGGCTTCATAAGGCACAACCGATTCAAAAAATCGAAAACCATAGCGTAGAAGCTTTTTATTTTCAGCTTTTCTTGAACGCTCACTTTCAGTGCCCATTACAACTGATATAAGACGCATGTCACCTTGCGTGGCAGAGGTAATTAAGCTGTAACCTGCATCAGATGTATGCCCCGTTTTGATGCCGTCAACGTTCATGCTTTTGTCCCACAATAAACTATTACGGTTAAACTGCTTTATGTCGTTGTAGGTGAATTCGCGTTCGCTATATATGGCGTACATATCAGGAGTTTCTGTTATAAGCGCCGACGAAATAGTGGCCATGTCACGCGGTGAAGTATAGTGATCGGCATCGTGCAAACCATGACTGTTCACAAAGTGAGTTGCATTCATGCCTAAGCTTTGTGCATGTGCGTTCATCATACTGGCAAAAGCAGACTCGCTTCCTGCAACGTGTTCAGCAATAGCGACACAAGCATCATTACCCGATTGCACAATAATGCCTCTTAATAAATCACTCACTTTTACTTGAGTACCTACTTCAATAAACATTTTTGATGAGTCAGGAAAGTTTTTAGCCCATGCATTTTCAGAGATGGTCACCAAATCATTAAGCCGAATATTACCAGCTTGTAACTCTTTACCTACTACATAAACTGTCATTATTTTGGTCAAGCTAGCAGGCGCTAAGCGCTGGTCGATATTTTTCTCAGCAATAATGTGTTTGGTTTTGTTATCCATTAACAAAAATCCGCCCGCGGCGACTTGTGGCGGGGGAGGAATCACAATCGCGGCATTTGCACAAAACATGGCCATGGCGGCTAATAAACTTCCTAAAACTTTCAAACGCATTAGTTATCCTGAGTAAACGGTTATTAATTGGGGGTGCAAAGGGTTATGTTGTAGCAACAAAAGCGCTGCATAACAAGACGCATTTTCATAAGGCTAGCATTTTACCTGCTTTGCTAGCAATGTCGACACGCAAGCCCAAAAGAACTTAGGATATGGGCACGTTAAAGCGAAACTTCAACCTTAAACGCCTCATCAAATCCGATTTTCTTTAGTTCTTGGATTATATTTATGGCCTTTTGTTCATTTGATAATGGCCCTAATTGCAATTTGTACACATTTGCAATTTTTGGAATGCTGTTTGGCACTTGCAATAGATTGGAAAGCCCTGTGGCTAAAGACTTTGCTTTCTCACCGTTATGCATTGCCAATACCTGCACAAATAATGCAGTGGTATTCGCTTTTTCTATAATCGATTCAGAATTTATTTGTGCCACAAGGTCGGGTACCACGAAGGTGGGCTTAGCTTGTTTGGCAATGAGTTCGCCATTTTGATGCACATACACGGTGGGGTCTCGTCCAATAACAATATCGCCAAATTCATCTACATGCATTATTTCTAGCTTAATATCGGTGACACCATAGGCATGAAAATCAAGTTTTTTGGCTGCACCATAAGACAAATCTAAAATACGATTGCCATGAAATGGACCGCGATCATTTACGCGAACAATAACGCTTTTTCCATTTTGCGTGTTGGTGACTTTTGCAAATGACGGCAAGGGCAGTGTTTTATGCGCTGCGGTAAGCGCAAACATATCGAATATTTCACCATTGGCGGTTTTGTGGCCATGAAACTTTTGGCCGTACCATGAAGCTTGGCCTATTGCTTCATAACCTTGAGCACTGTGCATTGGCATGTATCTTCTGCCTAGCACTTGGTATGGTTTGGCTGTCCATTTGTTGGGTTCTTCAAACACGGGCACAATTGGCGTATAAGTAATTTCGCCATAGTCAAAGTTAGGTGCCGTATCTTGCTTAATTTGATAACGATTTGAGGTTGTTGTTGAACAACCTGAAACTAAACTAAGCAGAAAAAACGCAGACATTAAAACATATACTGGGTGAATTTTTGTTGTCGTAATAAAACGATTAGCGCATCGCATTGTTTTTACCTTTTCAGGGTCAGTTTTTATTGATTTTTATACAGTATATTGTACACAATTATACTTATCTTGATAACAGTCTTTTTTGTGTACCTATTGCCATTAAAATACCAAACCCAGCCAATAGAGTTACCATGGATGTACCACCGTAACTAATTAGGGGTAGTGGCACGCCCACAACCGGTAGTAGTCCAGAAACCATCCCCATATTGACAAACACATAGACAAAGAAGGTAAGCGTAATACTACCGGCCAGTAGTTTACTGAATATATCTTGCGCCCTATTGGCAATATATAGACCACGTAAAATAATACATAAGTACATGACTAGAAGGCCAAATACACCGACTAGGCCAAATTCTTCACTAAACACTGAAAATATAAAGTCAGTATGCCGTTCGGGCAAAAATTCGAGTTGCGACTGAGTACCTTGGAGCCAGCCTTTACCATCGACACCCCCTGACCCTATTGCTATTTTAGACTGTATAATATGATAGCCTGATCCCCATGGATCGCTTTCAGGATTTAAAAAGGTTGTAACGCGCTGTTTTTGATATTCTTTCATCAAAAAGAACCACATTATTGGCGCAAATAAACCACCCAAACCGGCAATTAATCCCATTAAGCGCCACGTCATTCCCGATAAAAACAAAACAAATATACCACTTGTGGCAACTAGCAGAGATGTACCCAAATCAGGTTGCCTAGCAATTAAAATAGTAGGAATGAAAACCAGTACAAATCCAATAAATATATGTTTAAAACGAGACGGCAAATTATAACGACTAATATACCATGCAATCATCATTGGCATGGCCAACTTCATAATTTCTGACGGCTGAAAACGCAAAAAACCTAGATCGAGCCAACGTTGCGCACCTTTTCCAACAACACCTACAATTAATACAGCGAGTAACATGATTATACCAGCGCTATAGAAATATACGGCCAAACGCCGGTAGGCCATGATTGGAAGTTGTGCTAAAACAATCATAATAACAATCGCTATACCCAATCTAACTAATTGGCGGTTAACTAATTCCCAGTCTTGTCCACCTGATGAGTAAATAGTTAGCAAACCAATGATCATTAACGAAAGAAGGGCGAATAGCAAAAAGCCGTCAATGTGAACGCGTTCAAGCAAGCTTTGTTTATTCGTTGTAAAATTGGTTTTTTTCATAAGAGCTAATTATTCTTCTAAAGGTGTAGTTGTCGAATGATCAGCATGCTCACTCTTTAATTTAGCGACAGCTACTTTTTCCTGTTCATCAAAATAATAATCCATTACATTACGCGCCAAAGGCGCCGCGTTTGAACCACCACCACCGGCGTTCTCTATTGCAATTGCAATACTAATTTGCGGGTCGTCGTAAGGTGCATAGCCAATATACATGGCGTTGTCACGAAGCGTTTCTTGCGTACTATCTTTGTCGTATTCTTCGTCTTGCGCAATTGAGAACAATTGCGCAGTTCCGGTTTTACCCGCGGCAATGTACTTGGCACCTTCATATGCAGAGCGCGCTGTTCCCTGTTCGCGATTGACCGTACCATAAAGCGAATCAAGAACAATATCCCAGTTTGCTTCATTTTTAATAGGAATAGGCGGTTTCTCCTGTATTGCTGTATTTTGTACAATGCCGTCAACTAAAAAACCTTTGAGTAAGGTTGGCGTTAACCGTCGACCTTTATTAACTAAAATATTTAAGGAATTAGCTAATTGCATGGGTGTTGCATCCCAATAACTTTGACCAATCCCTACTGAAATAGTATCTCCGATATACCAAGGCTCATTAAATTTGGCGCGCTTCCAACCACGGCTAGGCAGGCTGGCTTGGGACTCTTCATACAAGTCAATGCCAGTATATTCGCCAAATCCAAAATTTTTCATGTTGTCGTGAATACGGTCAATGCCAAGCTTATAGGCTAGATCGTAGTAAAATGTGTCGCACGATACTTCAATAGACTTTGTGACGTCTACTTTTCCATGACCCCATTTTTTCCAATCTCGCCAAACATGGGCGACATTGCGAAGTTTATAGGTTCCTCTATCGATTATTTCAGTTTCTTTAGTGATCACGCCTTCCTCTAGACCTATTAAAGCCAAATGTGGCTTAATAGTAGAGGCGGGCGGATACCGTCCTTGGGTGGCTCGATTTAACAGTGGACTATGCTTTGAATTAAGTAATTTAGAATATTCAGTTTGGCTAATGCCATGTACAAACAAATTTGGATCGTAGCTGGGACTAGAATAAAGTGCCAATACTCCACCTGTTTTAACATCCGTGATGACTACCGAACCGCGTCTGCCAGCTAACTCGTCCTGGGCTTTTTTCTGCAATTCAATATCAATATTAAGCACAATATCTTTGCCTGGCTCGGGTGGTTCAAAGTCAAGGACGCGTATAATTCGTCCCATATAATTGACTTCAACTTGTTGAGAGCCTACTTTCCCGTGCAAAATTCTTTCATGAAATTTTTCCACACCTTGTTTGCCAATATCATGAGTTGCGGCGTAATTAGCCTCTAGATCTTCTTCTTTAAGCTTTGCTTGATCACGTTTATTAATACGGGCAACGTAGCCTAGCATGTGCGTTAGCGTATCTTTAAACGGATAGTATCTAGACAAACGTGCCTGAATAGATACGCCGGGAAATTTATGTTGGTTGGCCGAGAATAGTGCAACCTCATCATGTGTAAGCTGTTGACGCAGCGCAACGGGTTTGAACCGGCGTTTTTGCTGCTTACGTTCGCGTTCAAAATGCTTTAATTCATTGGGATTAATGGTCATTAATTGCGTAATGTCGGCAATGGTTTGCTCTAAATTATCAACTTCTTCAGGAATGATTTCGAGGCTGAAAACGGGGCGATTTTCGGCTAAAATAACGCCATTGCGGTCGTAAATAAGCCCTCGATTAGGTGCAACCGGCACGACTTTAATTCGGTTTCCGTTGGATTGCGTTTGATAGTTATCATGTTGCGTCACTTGCAAGTTGTACAAGTTAATTAATAATACGCACACCAATACCACAACAAATATCATCGATACAAAGGCTCGCCGTGCAAATAAATTAGCTTCAGCACTGTGATCTTGAATCGTTTGTCTAACCTTTGCCATTACGCTTTATTCTCGATGATAAGGATGATTTTGTGTGACTGACCACGCGCGATATAGCGCTTCTGTAACGACGACTCGCACCATGGGGTGCGGTAGCGTTAAGGGAGATAATGACCATAACTGCGTGGCGATTTGGCGGCAACCATCAGATAAACCCTCAGGTCCACCTATTAGTAAACTGATATTTCTACCGTCCATCTTCCACAAATCCATTTGTTTGGCGAGATCGTAAGTGCTCCATGTTTTACCCAATACTTCAAGAGCAATCACTTGATTACCCTTAGCAATAGCCGCAATACACTTTTCGCCTTCTATTTCCTTAATTTTTGCCAAGTTAACCGTCTTGCCTCGTTTGTGCGGCGCAATTTCAGTGAAGTCAACAGCAAACTCAGCAGGAAAACGCCGCAGGTATTCATGTGTACCTTCGACTACCCAAGAGGGCATTTTGTTCCCAACGGCAATAATCTGTACATTCACAAACCGCTACTGCCATAACTTTTCTAATTGATAAAATTCGCGTGTTTCGGTTTGCATGACATGCAAAACTATTTCACCTAAATCAACCAAAACCCATTCTCCATCTGCTTTACCCTCTATGCCTATCGGCGCTTTATTGGCTAGCTTGCACTCTACCACTACATTTTCCGCAATGGATGATACATGTCGCTTCGAGGTACCCGAGCAAATTATTAATGTACTGGTGATGCTTGATTTATCAGATACATCGATTATTGTGATATCTCTGGCTTTCATATCGTCAATTTTTTCAACGATAAAATCTGTGAACTCTTGTTGATTCAATGTACTTCCTAATGTGGTTATTGATAAAGTTGATGTTTATTTATATATTTGAGAATGCGGTTAGGCACCCAATTTTGAACATTTTTGCCAGCACTTAAACGTTGTCGTATTAAACTTGATGACACGCTGCAATGTTTATTGTTAACAAACCAAAGTTTGCCCATAGCTGATGCTGCCATTATATCCATAAAAGAGCGCTGATGCATACTTTGACCACCACTTTCAGCTTGGGCCAGTTTTGACAAGAGCGTAAAGCGGAACTTTTCATCCATTTCTGAGCCAACTAAAGTATTAAATTGATGTTCTGTTGTATAAAAGTTATACAAGTTTGATGCCAGTGTTTTATCCATTGTGTCAACGCTAGCAGGAAGGACGAGTTCATCTAACGGCGGTCTGGCCATCACAATAATATGACAATAATCAAATAAAGATTCCCACCTGTGCCATGAATGCAGGTTTTTTAAAGAATCAATGCCCATAATAAATATAAGAGTGTGCGCTGGTTTTTGCTGCTTTATTAGTGCTAGTGTATTCACGGTGTAACTGGTTTCAGTGCGCTCTATTTCGCTTAAGTCTATACTTAAACGGTCGTCCATAGCGCACAATAGCTTGGTCATTGCAAGCCTATGTTCAACCGGCGTCACCTTATTTTTTAAAGCGGGAACATGGGCTGGTAATAATGCAATTTGGGATAGGCCTAATATATTTGCTGTTTCTATAAGCGGCAGCAGATGGCCTAAATGCGGCGGATCAAAGGTGCCGCCAAATAGTGCATATACAGATTTGTTTGGCTTATCCATTGACTAAACTAAACTCAGGTAAATTGCTTGGTGCAAAAAGTAGCGCTAAATGACTAAGCACAACAAACGGCTTTGCCACGTAGGCTGACTTGAACATAATATCGGCATGACTCAATTGTGCATTTATTTGCTGCATGTGTGTAAGGCTCAAACGCGCAACTGCGCTTTGATATAACGATTGTTTATTTGGCCAAATACGTAAGGCTCGAAAATCCACTCTACCGGTGTTGGTTTGCATTTCTGCCAGCTTAGTCAGCGTTTGTGCTTCATTCACAATACTCCACAAAATAATGACTGGCTCAATACCTTCATCCTCAAGTCTAGTCAGCATTTTGATCGCTTTATGCATGTCGCCACCTAACACTTCGTCGGTAAATTGAAAAACCGAATAGCGCGACTGCTGAACCATTACTTTATTAATATCATCAGCGTCAATAATATGTTCGGGGGCAAATTGTAAGCTTAGCTTTTCAAGCTCTTGACGACCCGCCATCAAATTCCCTTCACATAAATCGGCAATCATCGAAACCGCAGGCATAGAGATGTGTAAGCCTAATGAATGTGCTCTTACAGAAAGCCACTTTTGTAATTGTTGATTTTGTAATTCGTAGACATGGGTAAACCAGCCTTTATTGGAAAGGGCTGTAAACCATTTGGTTTTTTGTACATCTTTGCCTGCTTTGGGGCCTTGAATAAGCAGAACGACATCGCCGTTACTCGCCTCTAACATGTTCGCTATTTCAACTAACTGTTTTGCACCTGCCGCACCGGGTTTCGCCGATGGCATGTTTAATTCAATGTATTGCTTATCGGAAAATAAAGACATGCTTTGCATAGCATCAAGCAAATATGCCCATTCAAAGTCACTATCGAGGGTGAAATTTTGTCGCTCATCAAATCCTGATTGTTTCGCCTTAGCGCGAACAGCGTCAATGATATCAAGTTTTTGCTGCGGTTCGTCGCCAAATACTAAAATAATTGGCGGTAAAGAGGAATCTTCTAACTGGCGTACAAAATCATATGCTTGTATTTGCACTTAATTACCTATAACTCGTAAACGTTTTTTCGCTTTACCATTTTTATCCATGATGTTGGGATCACTTTTAGCGCTGTTATATTGACTTGATAGCAAACGAATTAAGCGGTCGGCGGCTTCACGTCGAAGCTCGTTTAATATAAGGTTGAGTTCACGTGATTTTGCTAGTATTTGATCAGGATCATCTTGGTATTCTCGTGCAACTGTTAAAACGTTAGGAATGGGAAGCTTATTTGGGAACAGCACTTGATATTTTACCGTGTAAATAAGTTCATACTCTGCCACTTGGCCTGTACTAAAAACAGATAATAAGCGGCGTTCAAATTGTTCGGGCTGCAGTTGAATAACCACGGTTTCTAGGGTTTTTTCCTCTAAACTACTCGCTGTTGGGTTTATAATACTGGTTAATTGGTAAACCGGTAAACGCTTTGCCAAGGCACGTGATAAAGGTGAATACTGTGAAGGCGCGGTAATCGCGACTTGTGTCAAACTCTCTGGTAGCGCTTGTGAGCCACGCAACGAGAAGCCGCAACCGCTTATGAGCACTAAGCAGCATAGATTAATCGTCCAACGTGTAATTATATTCAAGTTTACTTTCAACTGGGTTTATCCTTCATTCCATTATTGAGCGCATTAATGAGCAATTGATTAGCGTATTGCGGCACAATTTAATTTTTTATCACACATTAATTAGCCACAATGTTGACAAGTTTACCGGGTATTACAATCACTTTTCGTATTTGTTTACCCTGGGTGAAAGACATTACATTTTCATGCTCTAATGCAAGCTTTTCTAAGGCATCTTTTTGAATATCAGCATTGACGGTTAACTTAGCACGTAGCTTACCGTTGACTTGAATAACAATTAGCTTTTCGTCTTCCACTAAAGCAGTCTTATCAACCGTAGGCCAAGCCGTTGTTTGTAACTCACCAATACCGCCCATTGCCGCATATAATGACTCGCATATATGCGGCGTTACTGGATTTAACATTTTAATCATGGCTAAAATGGCTTGATGCATTATCGCATAATCTGTGTCATCTTTAACTTCGTACTTTTGCAAATAATTTAATAGTTCCATCATTTTTGCAACTGCGGTATTAAAGGTTTGACGACGTAAAGTGTCATCAGTCACCTTTTGAATGGCGCTGTGCAGTTCAAAGCGCAGCGCTTTTTGTTGCTTGTTTAATGATTTGGGATCGTAATCAAGGAAGCTTGATTGCCTTAAGGTATTCGCCAAATGGTCGTGTGTTAATCGATAAAAACGACGTAAAAAGCGATTTGCACCTTCCACTGCCGACTCAGTCCACTCTAAATCTTGCTCGGGAGGAGAGGCAAACATTGTATATAAACGTATTGTGTCAGCCCCATATAAATCAATTACCGACTGGGGATCTATGCCGTTATTTTTTGATTTCGACATCTTAATCATACCGGCATGATTTACGACTTCATTGGTTGCCGTAACAAAGGCTTGTTCAATGCGGCCTTTGTCATCTTTAAGCACCGTAACATTAGCCGGATTATGCCAAATTTCTTTGCCATTTTCTGCTTTTGAGAAAAAGGCATTGGCCAAGACCATGCCTTGACATAGTAAGCGTTTAAAAGGCTCATCGCTACTGACTAAGCCTTCATCGCGTAACAATTTATGGAAAAATCGAGAATAAAGTAAGTGCAGTATAGCGTGTTCAATACCACCAATATATTGATCGGCCGGCAACCAGTAGTTAGCCTCTTCTGGGTTTAACATGGCATCATTTGGCGCGGAAGCATAGCGAGCATAATACCAAGATGATTCCATAAAAGTGTCAAACGTATCTGTCTCACGGGTCATTTGAACACCGTTATGCAACGTTTTTGCCCACTCAGGGTCTGATTTTATGGGCGAAGTTACGCCATCCATGACCACATCAGTAGGTAAGATGACGGGCAAATCTTTTTCGTCCACCGCGAATGGCTTACCCGCGTCATCATATACGATAGGAATGGGAGCGCCCCAGTAACGTTGACGAGATACACCCCAATCTCGTAATCGATAGTTAACCGTCTTTTTGCCTTTACCTAATTCAATCAGTTTATTGGCAATGGTGTTAAACGCTTCATCAAATGACATGTCTGTATATTCAGCAGAATTAATCAGTGTATTTTTTTCGGTGTAGGCGGCCGTAGCAATATCTAAATCTTGATGTTCTTGTTTAAACGCGACCACTTGCGTAATCGGTAAATCGTATTTAGTCGCAAATTCCCAATCGCGCTGATCGTGCGCAGGTACCGACATTACTGCGCCAGAGCCGTATCCCATTAATACGAAATTCGCAATCCAAATGGGTAATTTCTCACCGGTTAATGGATGCAGGGCATATAAGCCAGTCGCCATGCCTAACTTTTCCATAGTGGCAAGTTCGGCTTCAGTTGTTTTGGTATTTTTACAGATATCTGCAAAAGCAGCCAAGTTAGCGTTTGTGGCGCTGAGTTCTTGGGCGATAGGATGGCCAGCGGCGATTGCTAGGTAGGTTGCACCATAAAGTGTATCAGGACGCGTGGTGTAGACTTCAATTTTTTGCATACCGGCGCAAGGCGTGACTAAGTCAAAGCTAACATCTACTCCTTCAGAGCGTCCAATCCAATTGCGCTGAGCCGTTTTAACCTGTGTCGGCCAATCTTCCAATTGATCAAGGTCTTGCAAAAGTTCATCCGCATAATCGGTAATTTTGATGAACCATTGTGGAATTTCTTTTTGTTCTATTACCGCGCCAGAACGCCATCCTTTGCCGTCAATGACTTGTTCATTTGCAAGTACGGTTTGGTCTATAGGATCCCAATTAACGGTCGCATTTTTTTTATACACTAAGCCTTTTTCAAATAAACGTGTAAAAAACCACTGCTCCCATTTATAATAATCAGGGTTACAGGTAGTGACTTCTCGTCGCCAATCATAGCCAAAGCCCAAAGCGTTTAGCTGATTTTTCATGTAGTCTATATTGCCAAGCGTCCACGTTGCAGGAGCACTATTATTGTCAATTGCCGCGTTTTCGGCAGGTAGTCCAAACGCATCCCAACCCATAGGTTGCAAAACATTTTTACCTTGCATACGTTGAAAACGACTGACCACATCACCAATGGTATAGTTCCTAACATGCCCCATATGCAATCGTCCACTAGGATAAGGGAACATACATAAGCAGTAGAATTTTTCTTGATCAGGATTAACTTCTACTTCAAACACCTTAGCGTCGCGCCAATGCTTCTGTGCATTTGCTTCAATGGTGTTGGGATCATATTCATGTTGCATTGAGGTGGCATTTACTTCAGCGTTTGACATCGAATCGAATTTCTCGTGTTTAAAATAGTGAATAATAAAGCTGTATAGAATAGCCTGTAACACTAGGATACGACAAGGACATCGTGCGTATAATTAACGAAAAAACCGTTAAATTCTAAGAATCAAGGCCTCGTTCCCAGTTATATTGCTTTTGCCTATGTAGCAGCGCTTAATTTGTTGTACACTTAGCGAAAATATTTGTTAGTTGTAAAGTGAGTCAATGCCCAAACTTTTAAGCCAATTGGAACAAAACAGCTTGTTGCGTAAATCGTTAGCTTTATTACCCGAACAATTAGACGTTAATGTGACGACAGAAATGCTAACTGTGGCATATGAAGCGAATGTTTCGACTCATTTGTTGATTGGCCAAGAGCGCGCTAAAAAAGCATTAGCCTTTGGTTTAGGGATAGATGCCCCCGGGTATAATTTATATGTAATGGGCGAACTCGCTACCGGGCGATATACGCTAGTAAGTGAACATATTAAGGCACAACGATTGTATGCTGGACCGCTTAATGATTGGTGCTACTTAAACAATTTAGAAAATGAACGTGAACCCATTGCACTTGCATTAGCTGCCGGGGCAAGTAAGCAACTTGTCGACGATATTGAAACGCTTATTGATGAAATCCTCGCGACGTTTCCGGTTGTATTTGATAACCCTGGGTTTCAACGTAAAAAAGTGGCGATCACTAAACACTTCGAGCAACGTTACGATAATGCAATAGATCAAGTAGAAAGGCTTGCGCAAAAGCAAGATATAGCTTTAATAGAAGAGGGCAATAGAATTAGTTTTGCACCCATTATTGACGGTAAACCTCTAAGCGACGCTGAATTTACGAGCAGAATCGAAATTGATCGACAGCATTATTATGACCGCATTGATCAGTTAGAATCCGATTTAAGCGAGGCCTTACTTGAACTGCCCATTTGGCAGCGAGAAAGCACTGAGCAACAAAAATCATTAAAGCATGAAACTATCGAACAAGGCATACGGCCATTATTAAAAAACTTAGAACGAAAGTATGCCGATAATATAGCAATATTAAAGTATTTGCGTCAGTTAAAACATCATTTGATTGATATGGTAATTGAGACCTTATCGGGTGATTTGAAAGACGATAAAGTCGATGAATATGATACTCGTGCTTTGTTTATCGATACATATTTGCCAAATGTACTAGTCGATAATAAACCTAATCAGAGCGCACCGCTCATTTACGAACCAAACCCAACGTATCAAAATTTATTTGGTAAAATTGAATATACCAGTGTTCAAGGTAGCGTTTATACGAACTACAGAATGATCACAGCGGGCGCGCTGCATCGTGCAAACGGGGGTTACTTAGTATTAGACGCAGAAAAAGTGCTTGACCATCCACATGTGTGGGAAGCGCTAAAACTCGCGCTTAAATTTGGTCAAATCCGCCTTGAATTACCCCAACAAGAAGTGGCGATGGTGAATAATATTACGCAAATTCCTCAGCCTATTCCATTGCAAATAAAATTAATCTTATTGGGTTCGAGTGATTTATATTATACCTTGCAAGAATACGACCCTGAATTTTCAGAGCTAGTTAGAGTATTGGTCGACTTTGATCATGAAATAGATCTAAATCAAACGAATTTAAATCATTTCGTCGCGCGCGTTAAGCAACACGGAGCGCTTCTTGGACTAGCTCAGATCCAGCCCGATGCTATGGCCGAGTTCATTCGGTACAGCCTTCGTCAAGCCGAGCACCAAAGTAAAATAAGTGCCAAGTTTTCGGATGTTATAGAACTTGTCAATGAGGCTAACTATTTCTGTAAACAAAGCGAACAAAATTTGCTAACCAAGCAACATATTGAACAAGCACTTAGTGCCAAAAAGCATCGTTCTGGACGTGTCAGTGATACGTTTTTATTAGATATAGAAGAGGGTCATGTACTCATTAGTACGCAAGGCAGTGCAATAGGAACCTTAAACGGCTTGACTGTATTGGAAGTTGGCGGCACTGCATTTGGCACGCCTGCTCGCGTTACAGCTACGGTGTACGCTGGGTCAAGCGGTGTAGTAGATATAGAGCGAGAAGTTGAGCTAGGTCAATCAATACATTCAAAAGGCGTACTTTTATTAACGGGTTATTTAGGCAATAAATACGCGAAAAGTTTCCCCTTAACGCTAAGTGCAAATATTGCGCTTGAGCAATCTTATGGATATATAGATGGTGACAGTGCATCCTTAGCTGAATTACTTGCGCTTATATCCTCATTGACTGATATTCCCTTGCAGCAAGGTATTGCTATTACCGGCTCTATTAATCAGTTAGGTGAAGTGCAAGCCGTAGGCGGAATTAACGAAAAAATTGAAGGTTATTTTACTTTATGTGAGAAGCGCGGACTTAACGGTGAGCAGGGCGTTGTTATTCCTAAATCAAATCATGTGAATTTGATGCTAAGTGACGCGGTTAAAAAAGCCGTGATAGATGGATTGTTTACTATCTATGCGGTGAGTGATGTTGATCAAGCGATTGCGGTTATGATGCGACACGCTGCTGGTGAGTTAACCTCGCGAGGTTCGTATCCTAAAAATACGGTGCATTATGTGGCTATTTCGCGTCTTTATGCCATTGCTAATGTGGTTCATGGCGGCCCTGAAGACTAAACCACAGTACAATATCGACTAAATATGCATTATAATATCATGCGCTATAAACGTTGAGTATTTCAATTGAATAGGCAAGGTAATAGGGGCTTAACCTACTATTTCGGCGGCATTCGAATGCCACCGTCTAATCTAATCGTTTCGCCATTTATATATGCATTATCTGCAATGTGCAATACAAGCTTAGCAAATTCAGCAGGCAAGCCCAATCGTTTCGGATGCTGAACATTACTGGCTAGCGCGGTTTGTACATTTTCTGGCATGGCTAACAACATAGGAGTGCCCATAATGCCTGGCGCGATAGTATTTACCCTGATACCAACTGCAGCAAGGTCTCTTGCCATTGGTAAACTCAAACCAATTAAACCTGCTTTACTGGCTGCATAAGCGGTTTGACCAATTTGGCCTTCGTATCCGGCAACCGAGGCTGTGTTAATAATTAGCCCGCGCGAACCATCTGTATTCATAGCCGTGTTTTTTGCCATAGCTGCAGCAGCAACTCGAGCCACATTAAAAGAACCCACTAGATTGATGTTAATCACCTTAGCAAATTCGTCTAACGGCATAGCTTCGCCGTCACGACTTAGGGTGCGTTTTGCCGGCGCAACACCCGCGCAGTTAACAAGTAGTCTAATTTCCTTGTCTGTATATTTTGCGACCGCTTGTTCAACGCTCTCACTAGAAGTAACATCAACATACTCAAAGAAGCAATCTGTGGTGCTTAGATTATTTGCAATGTGTTGCCCATTTTGCTTATCGAGGTCAAATATACATACTTGCCAGCCCGCTTCTAGCAGCGCGCTGGTCGTCGCGTTTCCTAAACCCGAGCAGCCCCCTGTCACGATTGCAAAAGGTAATGTAGTTGTCATAGTAAGCCTCTATGTTGCGTAATTAACGTTTTGGTAAACTAATTTTCTTTTCATCACTTGGACGATAAATAACTAATATATGGCCAATAGATTGCACTTTTTGGGATTTTGTTTCGCCAATAATAGCGTCCATGATTAGCGCTTTTTCATCACGATCTTCTGTGGGTATTTTAACTTTTATTAATTCATGATGGTTTAACGCACTTTCAATTTCAGCCACGACCCCTTCAGTTAGACCGTTGCCGCCCAGTTGTACCACGGGTTTAAGTGGATGCGCTAAGCCCTTTAAAAACTGCTTTTGTTTGTTAGTTAGTGCCATAGTAATTAATTTTTGCCTTTTTATACGTTTGTTACACTTGAATTACAGTATTCTACCTACACTTATAGCGTATTGCGACAGATGTTAGTCATTCATCAACAAAAAATTGTCAAGTAATGTCGTGATAATAAATTTTATACGTAATTTTGAACAAGTTCTGCGGAACTAACGTATATATGGTGGTGTCTGATATAGTGTGACATATGCATTAATCAGCCAGTTATAAAGCGATTTACCTCATCTAATATGTGTAAACGCGATTCAACAAGAGCACGATCTAGACGAGTATACTTAGTGGCGAAGGCTCATAAAGTATAGTATTCTAGAACATACAGGGTTAGCGTGAGCTAGCGAAATTTGTTTATTCCTTACTTCAGAGGGTCATTGCGTTGAGCGACATGGCAAAAAATCTCATTCTATGGTTAGTCATTGCAGTTGTGTTAATGATGGTGTTCCAAGGCTTTAATAGTCAGTCAACACCTAAAGCGCAAATGGACTATGTTTCATTCTTGAAAGACGTCGAAGACGGCAATGTTCGAGAAGTTGTGGTTGATGGATCGAAAATTACCGGTACATTGCAAAATAGCGATAGCTTCACGACATATATGCCTATATATGATGCGGAGCTTATTAATCAATTATTGAAAAAAGACGTTAGAGCGTACGGTACAGAGCCTGAAGAACCTTCGTTTTTGGGCACATTGTTTGTTTCTTGGTTTCCGATATTATTACTGATAGGTGTGTGGATTTTCTTCATGCGTCAAATGCAGGGCGGTGGTGGTCGTGGAGCCATGTCGTTTGGTAAAAGTAAAGCACGTTTATTGTCTGACGATCAAATTAAAACAACCTTTGCCGATGTAGCAGGCTGTGACGAAGCGAAAGAAGAAGTGTCTGAGCTTGTAGATTTTCTTCGTGACCCTAGTAAATTCCAAAAGCTAGGCGGGAAAATACCTAAAGGCGTGCTAATGATTGGTCCTCCTGGTACCGGTAAAACGTTATTAGCTAAAGCGATTGCAGGTGAAGCAAAAGTTCCATTTTTTACCATTTCAGGGTCTGATTTTGTAGAAATGTTTGTGGGTGTGGGTGCGTCTCGAGTGCGTGACATGTTTGAACAAGCCAAAAAATCATCGCCTTGCATTATATTTATTGATGAAATTGACGCCGTAGGCAGAAAGCGCGGTGCTGGTTTAGGTGGTGGTAACGACGAACGTGAGCAAACACTTAACCAGATGTTGGTTGAAATGGATGGTTTTGAAGGTCATGAAGGCACTATTGTTATCGCCGCAACTAACCGTCCAGATGTTCTTGATCCTGCGTTATTACGCCCTGGCCGATTTGACCGTCAAGTCACTGTTGGATTGCCCGATATTCGCGGAAGAGAGCAGATACTAAAAGTGCATATGCGTAAAGTGCCAATTGCCGATGATGTTGACGCATCTGTGATTGCACGTGGTACGCCAGGCTTTTCAGGTGCTGATTTAGCGAACTTAGTTAACGAAGCAGCATTGTTTGCAGCACGCACCAACAGACGCGCTGTTTCAATGGAAGAGTTTGATAAGGCAAAAGATAAAATAATGATGGGTACTGAACGTAAGAGCATGGTCATGACTGAAAAGGAAAAGACTATGACCGCGTATCATGAGGCTGGGCATGCAATAGTAGGTCGCATGGTGCCCGAACATGATCCCGTATATAAAGTGTCTATCATTCCAAGAGGTCGCGCTTTAGGGGTGACAATGTATTTGCCTGAGCAAGACCGAGTCAGCTACACCAAACGCCACCTAGAAAGTATGATTTCAAGTTTGTACGGTGGCCGTTTAGCCGAAGATATTATTTACGGCGAAGATATGGTGACTACTGGTGCATCTAACGACATTGAACGAGCAACAGAAATAGCGACTAAAATGGTTACGCAGTGGGGTCTGTCAACTAAACTAGGCGCTCAGTTATATGCTGGGGACGAAAACGAAATGTACTTAGGACATAGTTCGGGTAAGTCTTCAAATATCTCTGATGAAACAGCAAGAACGATTGACAGTGAAGTAAGAAGTTTCCTTGATAGAAACTATCAGCGAGCGGAACAAATTTTGCGTGATAACCTTGATATTCTGCATTCAATGAAAGATGCGTTAATGAAATATGAAACTATTGATGCTAAACAGATTGATGATTTAATGGCGCGTAGAGAAGTAAGACCGCCTGCCGATTGGGGTAAAGTTGATAATTCTGATTCAAATACACCATCGGGTGGAGCATCGGTTGATGTTGCCAAAGAAGATAAACCCGCAAGTGATGGTGAAACAAGTGACGCCACCTAGGTGGAAAAGCATAAAGTCGAATGTAGGGGAGTATAATACTTACATTCGACCATATCGCTAAATTATTTCTAACACCGGTACAAACCGGTGTTTTCATTTAGTGTCAATAGATTAGACAAAAGTGCTTGGAAGCTTCAACATGTTATTCAGAGACCGCGAAATTTCATTTAATAGCCCCAAAGTGATGGGTATTTTAAATGTTACTCCAGACTCCTTTTCTGATGGCGGTCAATTTAGTTCAGTACAAAAAGCACTTTCTCATGCCCGTCAAATGGTACTCGAAGGCGCAACCTTTATTGATGTTGGGGGCGAATCTACTCGTCCTGGCGCGCAAGAAATTAGTATTGAACAAGAATTAGAAAGAGTCATTCCAGTTATCGAACACATTTCTAATGAAGTTGACGTGATTATTTCAATCGATACCGGTAAACCTGAAGTTATGCAGGCAGCAGTATCCGCAGGGGCTAGTATGATTAATGACATTCGTGCATTAAGCTTACCTAATGCACTAGAAACGGCGGCAACGTTTTCACAACAACTCAATATTCCGACCTGTATAATGCATATGCAAGGCGCGCCAAAGAATATGCAACATTCCCCCTCTTATGATGCCGTGGTTGACGACGTAATTGACTTTTTTAGATTGCAGTTAGAGCGCTTAACCATGGCCGGGTTTAATTATAGTCAAATTATTTTGGATCCCGGCTTTGGTTTTGGCAAAACGCTTGATCATAACTATCAATTGCTAAAATATTTTGTACAATTCGCACAATTTGATCTACCTGTACTAGCAGGTATGTCGCGTAAATCAATGATAGGGAATTTGTTAAACAAGGATGTCGACAAAAGATTAGCGGGCGATATTGCAGCCGCAACTATAGCCGCTATGTCTGGTGCCAGTATTATTCGTGTGCATGATGTAGGTCCAGTTATAGATGCCATGAAAATTGTCGATAAAGTAAACACTATTAATTAAGCAAGGTTAAGCAATGTCAAAAAGAAAATATTTTGGTACCGATGGTATTCGAGGCAAAGTTGGCGAAAGTGTCATCAACCCTGAGTTTGTTATCAAATTAGGATGGGCAGCTGGAAAGGTATTAGCTGGACGCGGCACAAATAAAGTACTAATAGGAAAAGATACTCGTATTAGTGGCTATATGCTTGAATCTGCATTAGAGGCAGGATTATCCGCCGCAGGTATTAATATTGGCTTACTAGGGCCTATGCCTACGCCAGCGATTGCGTATTTAACCAAAACGTTCCGCTCTGAAGCAGGTATCGTTATTTCTGCTTCACACAATCCGTACTATGACAACGGCATAAAGTTTTTCTCTTCAACTGGACACAAGCTTGATGATGAAATAGAGATGGCTATCGAAAAACAAATGTTAGAACCCATGACATGCGTAGAATCGGATAAGTTAGGGAAAGCTAGTCGCATTACTGATGCCGCAGGAAGATACATTGAGTTTTGTAAAGGTACATTCCCTTCAGAATTGTCGCTAGCAGGGCTTAAAATAGTGGTTGATTGTGCTCACGGCGCTACTTATCATATTGCGCCTAATGTGCTGACTGAATTGGGCGCGAACGTGATTGAAATAGGCACGGCTCCCGATGGCTTAAACATTAATCATAAAGTGGGCGCTACCTCATTACGCACTACCATTGAAGCGGTTAAAAAGCACAAGGCAGATTTAGGCTTTGCGTTAGACGGCGATGGCGATCGTATCATGTTAGTTGATGAAAACGGTGAGGTTGTAGATGGTGATCAAATTATTTATATCATTGCTCGCGACGCACTTAGATCAGGAAATTTAGGCGGTGGTGTGGTGGGTACCAAAATGTCAAACTTAGGTATGGAAGTGGCACTTGAACAACTCGGTATTCCTTTTGAACGAGCTGACGTAGGTGACCGGTACGTGATGGAGCTACTCATTAAAAAAGGCTGGAGCATTGGCGGCGAAAATTCTGGTCATGTGCTCAATCTTAATTTTGCATCAACTGGAGATGGCATAGTAGCTGGGCTTCAAGTCATTGCCGCTATGCTGCGTGCAAATATGCCAATGAGTGTATTAAACTCAGGGTTTACGAAATTCCCGCAGCGCCTAATTAATGTGAAGTTTAAAGATAAAAGTAAAAACCCATTGAGTCATAAAGATGTACTCGATGCGGTTGCTAAAGCCGAAAAAGCTATGGGCGAAGATGGAAGAGTATTACTAAGAAAAAGTGGAACTGAACCGCTTATTCGAGTGATGGTAGAGGCAAAAACGGATAAAGATGCCAATCAATGGGCAGAACATATTGCCGAGGAAGTGAAAAAAGCGGGCTAATCATGCATTTTTTATGCGTGAGTAGCTTGTATATTTAGGCTTGGTTAGTTAATATCAGCGCCGCTTAGAAATATGACGGTTTTTAATTCCCAAATATGAACGCTTGGATATAAAGATGACAATTAATCGAAAACCTATGGTTGCTGGCAACTGGAAAATGAACGGGTCGTTGGCTCTTTTAAAAACCTTTGTTAAAAATCTTGAAGCTACCGCTAGTATCGATACCGTCTTATGTGTTCCTGCTCCTTATTTAAGTGCAGCGGGTAAAGGTGAATACATACTAGGGGCGCAAGATTGCAGTCAATATGATAGTGGCGCACATACCGGTGATGTTGCTGTCAGTATGTTAACCGAACTAGGCGTTGAATACGTTATAGTGGGGCATTCTGAACGTAGACAAGACCACGGTGAAAATAATCATATGGTGGCACTGAAAGTAAAAACAGTGTTAGATGCTGGATTACGCCCCATATTATGTGTGGGTGAATCACTTGAAGTACGCGAAGCTGGCCAAGTAAATGAATATGTACTTGAACAATTAAGCGCGGTATATGATGTATGTGGTGCTGAATTTTTAGATAATTGCGTGATAGCGTATGAACCAATTTGGGCGATAGGTACAGGTCAAACTGCATCGCCCGAACAAGCACAAGAAGTTCATCAGTTTATTCGAACTGAGATAGTAAAGTGGAATGCAAATGCTGCTAACACCCGCTTGTTATACGGTGGTAGCGTTAATGCGGGCAATGCTGATGCGTTGTTTGCAAAACCAGACATAGATGGCGGCCTTATTGGTGGTGCCAGCTTAAAAATAGACGATTTTTGCGCAATTTGTAAAGCAGCAAAATAAAAGGAAAGTTATGTATTACGAAGTATTGTTGGTGGCTTATTTAGTAGTTGCCATCCTGTTAGTTGGATTTGTGCTTATTCAGCAAGGTAAAGGCGCAGATATGGGAGCATCTTTTGGTGCCGGTGGATCTAACACTATTTTTGGTTCAAGTGGTTCGGGTAATTTTATGACTCGCACAACCGCAATACTAGCAACACTTTTTTTTACCATTAGCCTGATTATTGGTGGTATAACTGCCGGCACAAGTACTACGGTTGATGAGTTTGAAACAATACAGCCTGCTGCCGTTGAAGAAATGAAAGTGCCTCAAAATACTGGCGATGAGTTTCCGGTAGCAGTAGAAGAAGCCAAACCAAAAGTAGATACCGAAGAACCTAAAGCCGACGATAAGCCTTAGTACTTTAACAAGCAATAAGTAAAAAATACTGCGGAAGTGGTGGAATTGGTAGACACGCCACCTTGAGGGGGTGGTGCTTAACAGCGTGGGGGTTCGAGTCCCCCTTTCCGCACCAAATTTTAAGAAGGCCCAAGCCAATCAGGTGTTTAACCACAATTGATTGGCACGGGCCTTTTTTTTCGTTAAGAAACGACCAAAATTGCCGATATAAAAGAGGGCGATATAGCCATGCCATTTTTGTCGAGGTTTAGGTTGAATTTTTTCATCCAAAATAGAATTATTAGCGTTTTGCTTATTGTGTCTTTCCTATTAATAGGAGCGCACTCGTTAGGGCTATTTGAAAAGCAATTTAGCTTACTGGATTCGGCAAACCATGAATTAGTTGAAACGTTTAGTTCTGGTAGTGCTAACGCTTCTTTTGAATATAAGGATAAATTACTGTTTGTTTCTGAATGTGAAATGCTGGCTTCTAAAGAAAACGATATTTGTGGCATAAACATTTTATTCAGTCGTGCGGTAGACAAGGGTATTGACCTGCGCGATTACAGCCGCTTAGAAATACAGCTTGAAATGAAGACGCCTTTAAACAAGCCTCATATTAAATTGAGTTTTCGAAATTTTAATTCAGTATATGCTGATACTAGCAACGAAACCTCATTAAAATACAACAGTTTGATTATTTCCCCTAAAATTGACGATGCAGGAAATGCGCTAGTCGATTCTATCCCACTTGCTTATTTATATGTTGATTCATGGTGGGTAAAGCAATTTAAAATCGATAGTCAAAATGCTCAAGTTGACGTGTCTAATGTATCTAATATTGAAGTAGTACTGCAAGATTCACCTAATTCAGGACATTATCAATTTACGATAAAACGGCTAACATTAAAGGGAGATCGTTTGTCCTTAACTCAAATGTTGGTACTTAACTCCATCATATGGGTATTGGTAATATATTTATTGATCCAGCGCCAAGCAAAAACCTTGCGTGATCTTTCCTCGCTTGATGCACTTACTGGCCTACCAAATAGGCGAGGTATGCAAAATTGGCTAGATAAATTAAAAATTACGCCTCAAAAGCCACAGCATCTATCCTTATTTTTTATTGATATTGATGACTTCAAAATTACGAATGATACTTTTGGCCATAAAGTGGGAGATCAACTTCTTATTGATTTTAGTCAGAGGATTTCTACCTTACTAAAAGCGCACAACAACAAACAACAACCCTCACTTTTTTGTCGTTTGTCTGGTGATGAGTTTGTGGTTTTACTACAAGACCGCTCCCAGCAAGACTGCTGTGAACTTGCCACAAAAATTCTAACATTACTAGAAACCCCGTTGGTAATTGATAAAAACAATATTAATGTTCAAGTTAGTTTAGGTTCGTCAAGTGACATCATTTATAGTTCCGATATAGGTCAACTAACTGCGAACGCAGATGCAGCCATGTATTTAGCTAAAAGAAGTGGCAAGAATCAATATAGAGCATTTTCTAAAGTAAAAGACTCGGGCGTGATACAGCAAAAAACGCTTGCCAAAACAATTTCAGATGCAATGGCGCATAATCAATTCGATCTTAAATTTATGCCTATTTTTGACGTCAAAACCAAGCTTGTGAAAAATGTCGAAGTGCTTATAAGATCTGACACCCCCGAACTTGCAAAGTTTTCCACTAAAACGATTGTGCAAATAGCGGAAGATTTTAATCTAATTCAGGAGCTTGATGAATGGGTGTTGAATAACACGCTATCCTTATTAAGTGAAAATCGAGATTTAGTTGCAAGGTTGGGATTAACATTTTGTGTTAACGTTTCAACTTTAGATTTGCAAAATAGATCGTTTTTTCAACGAACTAAACAAATGCTGGAAAAATATGAAATTCCTGCTGCTTGGATAGAGTTAGAAATCACCGAAAATGCCTTAACAAAAAGTAGTGAAGTATGCACGAATTGTTTAACTGACTTAAAAAATCTAGGCATTAAACTTGCCTTAGATGAGTTTGGTACTGGTTATACAGCGTTTAATCAATTAATTAATTATCCAGTTAACAAAATCAAAATTAATAGTGCCTATGTAAGTGCCATAGGCCATGATGACGTAAAAATAAAAGTTCTGACCGATGCAATCATCAATATAGCCAATTCGTTTGAATTGCAGGTAACAGCGGTTGGCGTTGAAACCTTGGAACAATATTATTATTTTGCGAATAAGGGATGCCAATATGTTCAAGGTTATTTGCTATCAGAGCCCTTAACCTTTAGAGAGCTCGCTCGCGGCTTACGAAATCAAGACGCCTTTGAAATGAAGCAAAAATTGGGCAGTCAAAATAAGCCAAATGATGCCAAATATCGGTCTTAATTGAGGCTGTTAATAATTAATAGCGAGTCGTTTTGCTGCGCTTTAAATGTCTATCGATGTTGCGTTTTAAACGTCCTAGTGCAAGCGTAAACGATGCTTGAATATCACGCGCTGTATCGGTCACGATAAAATGAATATCGTGCACGCACCTTACTTTAATTGTGCAGACTATTAAGGGCTTGCTTGCTGTTGAAATCGTTGGCCAGAATTTAATATCACACTTCACAATAATGTCATTAAACCTAACTAGCGATAATTTTATTTTCGCGTCAATAGCGGTAATTTCACTTTTACTTGGAGCAAGCTCAGCGCTATCTATTTTGTATTGCATTTGTCACCACTGAGTTGACTATATTGTTCACTTTGATTCCCTAGCTCGCTTAGCCAACAATTTTTCATTTATTGGGGTAAGATAACAGTTAAGAGTGAACAATTTAATTCGAAATAAAGTATAAGTTTCAATCGAAAAAACCTTCCTATTACCCGTATGGACAAAATTACATGGCAGAGAACTTGAACTACAAGCATCTACATTATTTTTGGGTCGTTGCTACACAGGGCAGTATAGCGCGCGCCGCTGAGAAACTGTTTATTACCCCGCAAACAATAAGCGGCCAGTTAAGTATGCTAGAGCAAAGAATTGGTCAACCTTTATTTGATCGAGTAGGGCGTAAGCTATGTTTAACAGAAACAGGACGGTTGGTTCTACGTTATGCTAATGATATTTTTGAACTTGGTAAAGAGCTCACTGATGTGCTGCGTGGCGCACACATAGTGGGGGCTTCAGAATTTATTGTCAGTGCCGCGAGTGCGCTTCCTAAGACGATTGTCTATAAGGTGCTTGAGCCTGCGTTATTGGTCTCTGATGACATTAGTATTACGTGTAAAGAAGGTCCAGTAGCGACGATTCTAGGTGAACTTGCCGTGCATGAGGTGGATATGGTACTTACCGATACACCATTAACCAGTGCGTTTAGCATTAAGGCATATAATCATTATTTGGGGCAATCAACATTATCATTTTTTGCGGCACCTGAATTAGCGGCTAAACTGTCCACACAATTTCCCGAATGTTTACAACACGCTCCCATGCTTTTGCCGACGAAACAATACGCCATTCGGCAACTATTTGATAAGTGGTGTACCGATAATAAGATTTTTCCGATTATTCGCGGGCAATATGATGATAGCGCGCTTATGAAATCATTTGGTAAAGCAGGTTTTGGCATTTTTTTTATGCCCAGTATTATTGAAGACGAGGTAAAACAAAGCTTTGGGCTAAAAGTTATTGGCAGAAGTGATACCTTGCAACAAAAGTTTTATGCGATTTCAGCTGAACGAAAAGTGACACATCCTGCTGTTGCTGCTATCTGCAATACTGCCAGAGACATTATCTTTAAGTAATTACTTTTAATACACATAATTGATGTCGGTATTTACTTGATTTTTATAAAATTCTGACGTTTTCAATTACTTATATTTTTGAATTATGCATTAAACAGTTGGTATTAGGTCTATAAGAGAATATACTGTGCGCGCATTTAAAAGCGTAAATAAAATAAACTAAAGGATAGAGTGTGACTCCTATTACTAAAACTTTCCAGTATGGTCAACATACTGTCACCCTTGAAACTGGGGTAATCGCAAGACAAGCAACCGCTGCTGTAATGGCAAGCATGGATGACACAATCGTATTGGTTACGGTAGTGGGCAAGAAAGAAGCTAAAGCCGATCAAGGTTTTTTTCCATTAACGGTTAACTATCAAGAAAAAACATATGCAGCGGGTAAAATACCTGGTGGTTTCTTCAAACGTGAAGGTCGTCCTTCAGAAAGCGAAACCTTAATTGCACGTCTTATTGACCGCCCAATTAGACCATTATTCCCAGAAGGCTTCAAAAATGAAGTCCAGATAATAATCACGGTTATTTCTGCAAACCCAGAAATTCCTACCGATATTATCTCATTAATTGGTACCTCTGCCGCTTTAGCTATTTCTGGTATGCCGTTCAATGGTCCAATTGGTGCTGCACGCGTCGGTTATATTAACAACGAGTTTGTACTTAATACACGCACTTCTGAAAATGAAACCAGTCAGCTAGATTTAGTGGTTGCCGGTACTGACAGTGCAGTGCTTATGGTTGAATCTGAAGCTTCTGTATTGTCAGAAGAAGTCATGTTAGGCGCGGTTGTATACGGGCACGAGCAATCTCAAGTCGTCGTAAATGCCGTAAAAGAATTTGCTGCAGATGCAAATGTTGAAGCGTGGAATTGGGTTGCCCCAGAGAAAAACGTTGCACTTAAAGACAAAGTAAAAGCCATTGCCGAAGCGGGAATGACTGAAGCTTACCAAATTTCGGATAAGTTAGTGCGTAAAGATGCAGTTGAAGCAATCACCGCAAAAGCAGTGACTGAATTGACACAAAGCGACGACACTATAGACGCCAAAGAAGTGTCTGAATTATGTCATGAAATTGAAAGTGACGTAGTGCGCTCACGCATTTTAGCCGGTGAAAAACGTATAGACGGTCGTGATCCAGATACTATTCGTGCCCTACACGTTGCTACTGGTATGCTTCCTCGTGCACATGGTTCTGCTGTGTTTACGCGCGGCGAAACGCAAGCATTAGTGGTAGCTACGTTAGGAACAGAACGTGATGCTCAGATGATTGATGGCTTGTCAGGTTTAAGCAATAATCGCTTCATGTTACATTACAACTTCCCTCCGTATTGTGTTGGTGAAACGGGATTTGTAGGCTCGCCAAAGCGTCGTGAGATTGGTCATGGTCGTTTAGCTAAGCGCGGTATGCAAGCCGTAATGCCGTCTGCTGAAGAATTCCCGTATGTAGTACGCGTAGTATCAGAAATTACAGAATCTAACGGCTCATCGTCTATGGCTTCTGTATGTGGTACTTCATTGGCGCTAATGGATGCTGGTGTGCCTATTAAAGCCTCTGTTGCGGGTATTGCAATGGGTCTGGTAAAGTCTGATGATAACTTTGTTGTATTGTCTGACATACTAGGTGATGAAGATCACTTAGGTGACATGGACTTTAAAGTAGCCGGAACCACTGCGGGTATTACTGCACTTCAAATGGATATCAAAATTGAAGGTATTACCCAGGAAATTATGCAAAAAGCGCTTAAACAAGCGAAAGAAGCAAGATTGCATATTCTAGGCGTGATGGATCAAGCTATTGGTGGTGCTCGTGAAGAAATGTCTGAATATGCTCCGCGTATTTATATCATGAAAATCAACACTGATAAAATTCGTGACGTGATAGGTAAAGGCGGCGCCACTATTCGCTCTATTACTGAAGAATCTGATACCAATATTGAAATTGAAGATGATGGTACTATTAAGATCTTTGCTACAGAGAAAACCAAAGCTGATGCTGCTATTGCTCGTATAGAGCAAGTCACAGCAGAGCTTGAAGTAGGTAAAACATACCATGGTAAAGTAATGCGTATTGTTGACTTCGGTGCCTTTGTAGAAGTATTGCCAGGCAAAGAAGGCCTAGTGCATATTTCACAAATTGCACATGATCGTGTGAACAAAGTTTCTGATTACTTAAAAGAAGGCCAAGCGGTTGACGTTAAAGTGATGGAAATTGATCGTCAAAATCGTGTTCGCTTAAGCATAAAAGAACTTATTGCTAAGCCTGCCGCGCAGGACGATAGTAACGCTGAATAGTTACTCTATTGATTAAAATAACCGTCTTTTTAGGCGGTTTTTTTTAATCTAAAATAGACAAAGTGGATTAGCTTTGATGTAATCACATACACCAAATTACCGAAATATAGAGAAAGCATGACAAATACACAAGTTGAATTAGAAGCAGCAGCGTTTCGTCGCCTATTGAGCCATTTAGATGAGAACAAGCAAGTGCAAAATATCGATTTAATGATACTTGCTGACTTTTGCCGAAATTGTTTGTCAAAATGGTATTTAGAGGCAGCGCAAGAAAGAGGAGTCGAAATGAGTGATGCTGAAGCGCGCGAACACATTTATAAAATGCCTTATTCACAATGGAAAGATCAGCATCAACTGCCCGCTACCGATGCACAGCTCAATGCATTCGCCGATAAAAAGGCGAATAAAGCCAAAAAATAGTCAGTATATCTTTGGTTTTATATAATTTTTTGGGTAAACTGATGGCTCACCATAGAATTTTCAATATTATCAATGAGGGATACTCATCCTGTGTCGATTCACATCTTGCAACAATATATAGTAAGAACGAGTGGCAAGTTCGTGATTCTTATCATGTCTGTCTTATTAGCGAGTGCATGCGCAACGACTAAAACCACCGATGATCCGCTCATAAGCGGGTTGTTGCTCTCGGAACCTGAACCTATTAGTACTCGTGTACAGGTCGCGATAGCGCATTATACAAATAATTTGTATCACACAAAGTTAAGTGAAACAGAGCGTGCAGAAATATTATATAAACGAGGTATAGCCTTTGATTCTGCAGGATTAAGTAGTTTAGCGCGAATGGATTATTTTGAAGCCATAAAGCTCAACCCTATGTTAGCGGAGGCGCATAATTCTATTGGTGTTCATTACATTCAAGCGGGTATGTATGTGTTAGCATATGAGGCGTTTGATGCGACCTTAGAAATTAACCCCAGCTATGATTTTGCCTTGTTAAATCGCGGGATTGCGCTTTATTATGGTGGGCGCGAGCAATTAGCCTCTACCGATACCTATGCTTATTTCCAAAAAGATGTAAGCGATCCTATTCGACTGTTATGGTACTACCTTGCAAAACGCAGTATCGCGAATGACAGCATGGCGAGTGAAGATGAAATTAACAATCAGTCGAAAAATTTGACTGATATGCTGATACAAGCACGAAAACAATTGGACGAAGATAATTGGGTAAGCAGTATTGTCGACTTCTATTTAGGCAGAATCTCTGAAAGCGCAGTGTTAGCAAGACTGCTAACGGATGTTGAAAGTCAGGGGGAACTCAACAATAGACTGTGTGAGGCGTATTTTTATTTAGGGAAGTTTTATGCCAATAATGGAAATTCTGCGATTGCAGAAAATTACTTTAAGTTATCTTTAAGTACAAACGTGTATGAGTTTGTTGAGCATAAATATGCGCGCATAGAGCTGACGAACATACGACGTGATCGCCGCACGGCAAGTGCGCTTTAATTTTGGAATACTGAGTGCGCTTTAGTATTCATCTGTTTACAGTTTCATTATTATGTTTTTTGCTGCACGCCAGCGCTACACATTACGCCCCTACGCTTCGTCATTATTTCTCACAACACGAGCTGAAAGACAAATACCAAGGTTTATGGCCTGCAGCAAAAGAGGGCGCATCTACCCAAGCATTAAAAACATTAGTCGAACGGGCATCAATAAGTAAAGATGTATATTGGTTAGAGCAAGCAGCTTCGTTAAATAGCCTTTCTGCGCAACTTGCTTTAGCCGGATTAAAAACCGGTGATGAGAAGCAGCATTGGTGGCAACAAGCCGCAAAAAGCGGTCATGGACCTAGTCAGTTTGAATTATCTCTGTTAGAGGATTCGATAGAACAACGTATAAGATATCTAGAACAAGCCGCATTTAACCAACATGCGCCTGCAATTATCGCGTTGAGCAAATATTATTACGAAGAAAAAAACGTAGATAAAGCCATTCGATGGTTAGCCAAGGCTGCTGAGTTTGACCATAATAGCAGCTTTACGTTAGGACGGATGTATTGGAAGCAAGGCGATAAAGAAAAAGCCACCAAAACTTTTAAATCGGTATCTGAGTTATCGCCAGATGCTAATGAATACTATAAAACGATTCATCAAATAAAGCCCAGCAAGCTATCAATGTTGAATCAACAGCGCCAAGCAATCCCTAACCAATGTGCACAATATATTCAATTTGTGGCGACTTCGTTAGACAGTGCCGTGCAAGCCAAACGTTTCAAGGCAAGTTTTGAGAATGACCGAAGACTAACTTCTTTAGCTATTTGTATTGCTCCCATAATTTGGCTACAAGCCAATCAATTAAAATGTAAACTTAACAATGAAAGACAATCGTGTGATTTAACGAGCTTGGCGCAGCAGACCTTTACGCCACATTTTACGCACGTGGTGTTTTTTCTCGAAAAAGGAAAAGCCTACGTTCAAAATGGTGCCATGTATTTAGATGAAACAGACACGTATTCGGTATTTGTGCATGAATTGGCGCACTTTGTTGGCTTTGTTGATGAATACGCAGTGAGTGCAGAGCTTGCTGAACAATATTGCAGAGAAACGACTGCGCCCAACTTAATGATAGCAAATGAAGCCGACTTACAAAGTAACGACGGCGTTGAATTATGGCAAGGATTGATACAGGAAATAAACCAGCAGCGCATTAATGCTGTTAGTTTGCAGCCATCTCAAGATATAGAGCTATTGTCACTCAAAATATCAACTTCCCGCACGTGCAATAAATTAGACGTTAGCGCGTACAAACCTTCCAACGAAATCACGTTTCTAGAATTTCATGACGCCAATAATATTCCGCCAATTTATTTACATATGTGGGAAAAGCTACTCAGTAAACACTATCAAGATATTGCGGTTAGCGAACTCTTTTTGCAGCAAGCGCAATCGATAAATGACCAGCAAGCTATACAGTATTGGGATAATTACTAGCAAACTTGTTACGCTTATTAATTTCGAGTTGAGTTTACTTCGTTCATGCGACTTTATGTCTAAAGTGGTCTACGTACATAGCCGTTGCTCCACAAATTGATACAGGCATTACCACAAAGTTTACAATCGGGATAAATGAAAAAATATTAACCATAATACCAAAGCCAAATGCGCGAGTCTTATCTTGCCTTAAGCTATCTCGGGTAAATCGGAAACCAGACTTGTGGTTATCAAACGGATAGTCAACATATTGCACAGCCATCATCCACGCGGTAAATAAAAACCAAATGACTTGTCCAAAAAGAGGGACCAAAAAGAAAACGAGCAAAAAGCCGATAGCACGAGGAATAAAATAGCCTAATTTTGAAAACTCGCGCCCCAGTGCTCTTGGCGTATCTTTTAACGCATCTAAAAGACCTTCATCTCCCATGTTTTCACCGGTCAAATAACGTTCAACTTTTTCACTCAGTAATCCGTTAAAAGGGGCGGCTATCCAATTTGCCAGAGTGCCAAATATTAGCGCAAATATAAGTAATACGGTAATGATAGCGATTGGCCATAATAAATAAGCTAACACATCCTTTATGAAGGATAGCCAGTTAGGCACTATATTTATAATATAATTAACTGATAACTGTATGTAATCGAGCAGAAAATAAAAAGCAGTGCTAAATAATAGTAAGTTAATGAAAAGAGGCACCAATACAAACCGTTTTAGTCCTTTTGTACGGATAAGTTTAAACCCCTGAAAAAAGTAACTTGCGCCACCGCGGTTATTATCTTGATACTGTTTTACATTAGTGCCGTTTTGATTCATTTTATTCCCTTTTTAAGAAGACTTTATTATAAAGAGAGATTGCACCAACAACCAGCTACAATTAGCTTTAAATTGTTACGAAGTTTTACAAAACGTGTAGGTGAATGCTGTGCATAACTTAAGTTACTAATGCTTATAGAAACGACATTCAATAAGCTTTATATAAATTCAATACAGGGCTATTTACGCGTTCTCACTATTCACCTACACTAGCACTTATGCGACTTAAAAAAATCCGCCTCGCCGGTTTCAAATCTTTTGTTGATCCTACTAATATTCCCTTTCCGGGGGATATGACGGCTGTTGTTGGCCCTAATGGCTGTGGTAAATCAAACGTCATTGATGCAGTGCGCTGGGTGTTAGGCGAGTCGTCGGCAAAAAACCTACGTGGTGATGCCATGACCGACGTTATTTTTAATGGCTCAAGCGTTCGTAAGGCAGTATCACAATGTTCGGTCGAGTTAGTTTTTGATAATACTTCAGGAAGAATTAAAGGAGAGTTTGCGGCCTTTAACGAAATATCGGTAAAACGAACGGTGACAAAAGAAGCGGTATCAAGCTACTTTTTAAACGCAACAAAATGTCGTCGTCGAGATATAACGGATTTGTTTTTAGGCACAGGTTTAGGGCCACGCAGTTACGCGATTATCGAACAAGGCATGATTTCTAAGCTTATAGAATCAAAGCCACAAGAGCTACGTGTGTTTATTGAAGAAGCGGCCGGTATTTCAAAGTACAAAGAGCGTCGCAAAGAAACGCAAACGCGAATTTCACACACAAAAGAAAATTTGGATAGGCTTGATGACGTCAGACAAGAACTAGGCGATCAACTTGAAAAGTTAAAACGTCAGGCGGTAGCGGCGACTCGATATAAAGATCTTAAGCAACAAGAACGACTGTTAAAAGCCCAGTTAGCAACCATAAAGTGGCTCACGCAAAGTCAGATAATGAACTCTGCACAAACACAAATCAGTCAACATCAAGTTGCGTTAAATAGCTTGTTAGCAAGTCAGCAGGGTGATGAATCTGGTTTGCATGCGCTTAAAATTGATCAAGCTATTGCTAAGCAAAAAATTGATGAGCATCAACAACAAATCTTTGGTTTAGGTACTGACATAACCAAATTAGAACAATCACAACTATTTGCGAGAAAACGAACCACTCAGATCCAAGCTGAGATTGGGCAATTGAAACAACTTGAGTTGGAACTGGGCACTTCACTTGCTAAGGTGGCCAATGAAATTGAACAACATCAAGAAAAACTTCTCGTCATCGAGCCAGAAAAAGAGTTCTTAGAAGCGCAATTGTATGATGTTGAAGAGCGTAAACAATTAGTGGATGATAATTTGTCTAAACATTCACGCCAGAGTAAACTTCAAGAAGATGCGTTTTATAGTAAAACCAAAGATTTACAACAAAAACAAGGACAAATTCAACAGACCTTAAGTTTGCAAGAGCGCACCGAAAATCGACTACATGAATTGACGCAAGAACTCAGTAGTATTAATCAAGACGATGTCAGTGTGGACATCGACTTATTACAAACAAAGAAACACGGTATATCAAATCGAATTGAGCAGCAAAAAGCAGCCTTAAATCAGCATGTACAAGACCGCAGTGCGGCTAGTCTTAGTGTAAAGCGTTATATTCAGCAATTTGAAACGTCGCGCAATGAACTAACGCGTATACAAGCTAAAATAGACGCTTTACAAGCTTTGCAAATCTCTACAGAAGCCAAAAAGGATGATCAACCAACGTCACCAAATGTAGGGGAAACACTTCTAGACCAAAACAAAGTGCCTATGTGGGAATATTTCACCATTCAAAAAGGCGCTGAAAAAATGTTAAGTAGCGCGCTCTATGTCGAATCAGGTTATGTCCTTGACATCTCATTAAATGAAGCCAATAAGGCACAATGGTCTAGCGACGTGCCTTTAATGTTTAGCCGCTCTTTTACTCAGCGTAAAAAAGTGGATTCGTTAGCTGAATTAGTCACTTCACCGCTTGTACCCGATGTTTTCAATAATTATTTTGTTGCCGATAACCATGTACAAGGGGCTAAATTAGCATCAAGTATTGCACCACATGAAAGAGTGTTACTGCCTGATGGAAGTTGGTTTACGCACGACAGTTTCATTTATAATCAACCAAAGGACAGTAAAATTTTACGGGCGGCGCAAATTGAAAGCCTAAAGACCAACGAGCAAACATTACTCTTAGAATATGAACGCGCAACACAACAAAAAGAGCGAGTTCAAGATGAGTTTGAGCAACTAGAAGAAGCAATTGCGCGTGATAGTGCTGATTTGTCTGTACTTAACGATCAACTTCAAACGATTGAACTATCTTTTCAAAACTTGGTGTTTCAGCAATCTCAGTTTGCTCAGCGTACAGAGAAACTTCTTCTAGAAATTACACAGCACAAAGAGCGTCTAGCACAAGAACAAATGTCATTAGAACTTTTAAGTGAACAGGTGGAAGATTTAAGTATCGAAGTGATTACACTTGAAACTTACAAAAATGATTCACAACAGGTAAGTGAACAACTGCGTCAGCAGCAACAGGCCTTGCAAGCCCAGCAAGCAAAACTACAAAGCCAATCACATGCACAAGCGATGCAGACCCAACAAGTTCGAAATAGTGTACAAATGTTGCAAGTGCAACAGCGCAGCAAACAACAACTTCAACAGGATAATCAAGAAAAAGTAGTCGTTTTGCAAGATGAAGCGCAAGACTTACTCTTGCCTGAACTACAACAACAAACTAAGCTACAGGATATGTTAGAACAACAAACTAGCTTACGCAGTCAATTAATCGAAAAACAACAACTATTGACGCAAGTTGAAAGTGATATTGCCGATATTGAAAAGGGACAACATGGCATGACCGCTAAAATGGACAGTATCAAAAGTGAAATAGAATCGCATAGGATCCGATCAGAAAGTGCTAAGGTAAGAGCTCAGTCATATATTGAACAGTTAACAGAATTAAAACAGTCAGTTAAAGATATTATTGAGACTTTGCCCGACAATGCAAATGATAAAGAATGGCAAAGTGATTTAGACAAAGTAAGTGCTTCAATACAAAGATTAGGTGCTGTCAATCTAGCGGCGGTTGACGAATACGATGAACAGGCTGAGCGAAAAGCACATTTAGATGCCCAAAATTTAGATTTAACGCAAGCGCTTGATACACTTGAAAATGCAATGCGGAAAATTGATAAAGAGACAAGAGGGCGATTTAAACGCACGTTTGACCAAGTAAATGCGGATCTTAAAAGCCTATTTCCAAAGGTCTTTGGTGGCGGAATGGCTTACTTAGCGTTAACCGATGACGACATGCTAGATACGGGCGTTACAATTATGGCTAGACCACCAGGCAAAAAAAATAGTACGATTCATTTATTATCAGGTGGAGAAAAAGCGCTAACCGCATTATCATTAGTGTTTGCTATATTTAGATTAAACCCAGCGCCATTTTGTTTGCTTGATGAAGTAGACGCACCATTAGATGACGCCAATGTAGGCCGGTTTTGTCGATTAGTGTCGCAAATGTCTGAATCAGTACAGTTTATTTATATCACGCATAATAAAGTGGCAATGGAAATGGCGACTCACTTAATTGGCGTGACAATGGCCGAGCCAGGTGTTTCACGCATGGTTGCGGTAGATATGGAACAAGCATTAGCAATTGCAGAATAATAAAGGGCTATAATGCAACAAGAATTACAACTAACACTGACGATTATTGGCGTACTCATCATAGGTGGCGTATTACTGCACGGATTATGGTCGACGCGTAAAAAGACCAAAAAATCTAAAAAAGGCACTTTTGAGTCTCGAAATTGGGAACCTGATTTATCGCATGAAGATGACTTAAATAGCGATACTCCTGTTTTTGATGATATTGGCGTAGGTCGTGCACGAGTGGTGATAAATCCATCTCCAACCGAGCCGGATATTCATACCTCGCTTACGGGCGAGACTGATGCGGCATTAGAGTTTGGCTTCGACGAACATGAAAATGCATTACAAAGCACCGCCAATATTAATGCTAGCGCTGAAAATGATGCCCTTGCCAGTTCTGATTATTCCAACGAGCAAGCCATAGAGACTACTGAGCTTGGTTTTAACGCTGATGACTTTACTTTTCAACAAGACAGTGACGCAGGTCATAATGAACATGAACTCAGCATCGATAAAGAAGATGTAGCACAAAGTGCACATAAACAATCCCCTGTTTACTCTAATGTTGTGACGCAGCCTAAACCTTTAATGAATAAAGCAAGCAGTCATGATCATTCAAATGAGGAAGATGATTTTGGAAAGCCCCCCCCATTCTTGATGAAAAAGTTGGACGGTCAAAAAGAGGTATCGGCGGCGCCAGTTGTCAAATCCCAACACAATGAGGCCGACAATTCTAAAAAAATAAGCGCGAGTACCTTAGCAAATAACAATGTTGAAAAGTCAGCGTCAAAACCTGACTTTTCACTCAATATTCAAGAGGGGCCTGTTGTTAAGCCCGAAGCCGTCGAAAGTTCGCCCCTAGGAGTAGAAAAGGAACTTAGTTTTGCTCAGCAAGCAAAGCGTTTCGTGCAACGAAATAAAAAAACCGTTGCTGACAAAATTCGCAAACCAGCAGCGGAGCATGAGAAGTCAAAAGATGAACAAATGCGTATTGATTTTGAGGAGTCAACATCAACACGGGTCGCTCCCAGTATAGAAACGCCGGTTACTGAACAATCAAGCGCTAAACCCAATAAACCTAAGGTGCGAGAAGAAACCGATGTGCTGGTTTTAAACGTACGCGCAAGCGACGAAAATCCGATTCAAGGTGCGGCTCTATTACCCATGTTGTTAACCTTAGGGTTTAAATTTGGCGAGCATGATATCTTTCATCGTCACGTCACAACTAATGGGAAAGGACCTATATTATTTAGTTTAACAAACATGTTCAAACCAGGCGTATTTGACATCGATAATATTGAAAACTTTAACACCTCGGGTATATCCTTGTTTATGATGCTGCCAATAGAAGGCGACGCGCAGCAGGTGTTTAACATGATGCACAATGCCGCACGAAAACTTGCTGACGAATTTGGATGTCGGATTTTAGATGGCAATAAAGTAGGTTTAAGTACCCAAAGTTTGCAGCAATATATTGAGCGGATCCGCGAATTTGAACGCCGACGTATTGGTCGCTAATAAACTAAATTAACATGTAATTTGCCTAAATAGGCGTAATCATATTCGTTATATTTTTATAAAAATCCTATTATCGGGAAAAAAATGTCCAGTGATTTTGACTCTGCGCAAGCGGCAATTGCGCACTTGAACGACATAAAGTCGACCATCGAAAACTACAATCATCAATACTATGTGCTTGACGATCCTAGTGTGCCAGATATTGAATACGATCGCTTAATGCGTGAATTGATTCGTATAGAAGTGCAATTTCCTGAGTTAAAAAGCGACGACTCGCCAAGTCAAAAAGTAGGCGGTGAAGCCCTAACAAAATTTTCTCAAATTCAACATGAAATCCCGATGCTGTCACTTGATAATGGCTTCGTAGATGAGGACTTACAGGCTTTTGAAAAGCGCGTAAAAGACCGTTTGAATGATGTTAATGATATAGAGTTTGCATGCGAACCTAAGCTTGACGGTCTTGCTGTCTCAATTTTGTACGAAAATGGAAGTCTAAAGCAAGCCGCTACCCGAGGAGACGGTCAAGTTGGTGAAAATATAACTGAAAATGTCAAAACGATAGCTAACGTACCGCTAAAATTACGCACGAATAAGCCACCTAATCGCTTAGAAGTCCGGGGCGAGATATTTATGCCAAAAGAGGGCTTTGAAAAACTTAACCAACAGCAAAAAGCAAATGACGCCAAGGTGTTTGCTAACCCTCGAAATGCCGCCGCAGGGTCATTACGACAACTCGATCCTAAAATAACCGCTACGCGACCTTTACGCTTATATGCTTACTCAGTGGGAGTGATTGAAGGCGGTGATATTAGCCAAGCTAAAAGTCACTCTGAACAACTTAAATGTTTAGGCGAACTTGGTTTGCCGCTTTGCAACGAAACTAAAGTGGTCACTGGATTTGAAGCGTGTTTAGATTTCTTTGCCAGTATTGGCAACATGCGCGAAGCTTTAAGTTATGACATTGACGGTGTGGTTTTTAAGGTGAATAACCTTAATTTACAGCGACGCTTAGGTTTTGTTTCAAAAGCTCCGCGTTGGGCTTTGGCGCAAAAATTCCCAGCGCAAGAAGAGATGACTCTGCTTAATGATGTTGAGTTTCAGGTGGGCCGCACAGGTGCTATTACGCCCGTTGCGCGACTAGCGCCTGTATTTGTGGGCGGCGTTACGGTATCAAATGCAACCTTACATAATCAAGATGAGATACAGCGTTTAGGCGTAAAAATAGGCGACACGGTAATTATTCGTCGTGCTGGTGACGTGATCCCCCAGATAGTTTCAGTGGTTATGGCGAAAAGACCCGACGACGCGCAAGATATTGTCTTCCCAAAACATTGTCCGGTTTGTCAATCGCATGTTGAAAGAGTAGAAAATGAGGCCGTTATGCGCTGCACTGGTGGCTTAGTGTGCGCCGCGCAGCGCAAACAGGCAATTAGACATTTTGCATCGCGTAAAGCGTTCGATATAGAAGGTTTAGGCGATAAAGTAGTAGAGCAATTAGTCGATGAAAAACTGATTCAAAATCCAGCCGATATTTTTACTTTGCAACTAACACCGTTGTTAGCCCTTGAAAGGTTTGCAGAAAAGTCTGCGGTTAATTTACTTCAGGCGATTGAACACTCAAAACAAACAACACTGCCTAAATTTTTATATTCATTAGGTATTCGAGAGGTAGGTGAGTCTACTGCGAGAAATCTTGCGATGCATTTTTTAACCTTAGATAGTTTGCTTGCCGCAAGTTTAGACGATTTACAAGAAGTTCAAGATGTCGGCGCAATTGTGGCCAATCATACATTTGAATTTTTGCGTGAACCGTTAAATTTGGACATTATTCAACAATTAATTGATACTGGCGTGAAATGGCCTGCCATTGAGCCGCCATCTAAAGCCTCGCAGCCATTGTTAGGCAAAACTATTGTACTAACGGGTACCTTAACGCAAATGGGAAGAGCGGAAGCAAAAGCACATTTACAAACGTTGGGTGCCAAAGTGTCAGGAAGTATATCAGCAAACACCGATCTGCTGATTGCAGGTGAAAAAGCGGGCTCAAAACTCACCAAAGCGCAAGACTTAGGCATTGAAACTTGGGATGAACAGCAATTTGTTGATTATATAAAGAGCATTTAAAAACCTAGGGTTAAAAGCAAACCTATAGATCGCTTCTATTTCTTATCCAAGATTGAGGTTATGTAGATTTATTATTGTCGTCGTTACCGTTGTTTTCATTGTTATTGATTGTATCATCGTTTCGCTTAAGCCTTTTCTGATGGGCTTTGATGACAGACCAGCGCCACACCCAATCCAATCCAAAATATCCAACTAAACCGCCAACCACAGAGCATATAGCACATCCTAATAAAAACGCTGGGCCTATGGTGCTTAAAGACTCTACAAGCCAAGTCCAACTCAGTTCAAACCGAAAATGCGTCATTTCAGTCCCAAGTACAGTACTGCCAATCAAATAAGCCATATAAAATATAGGCGGCATAGTAAGTGGATTAGTAATCCACACGGTGGCAATGGATAGCGGTAAATTTACGCGCAATGGAATAGCCAATGCTGCAGCAAATATCATTTGAAAGGGAACCGGCCAAAAGGCAAAAAATAGACCAATTGCAAAGGCACCCCTTGCAGAACGCCGATTGAGCAACCAAAGGTTAGGATCGTGTAATAAACTGCCGAAAATTTTCAGTGTTTTATGAGTTTTGACCGAATTGTGATCGGGCAAAAATCGTCGAATAAACTTCTTTGGCATATTAGTAACTGCTTGTTAGAGAGACAATGATGACAATAAGCGAAAAAACCATGTTAGGGTTTATGACAATGTTCTTAAGTAGTGCATTATGGCCTAGTTTGCCTAATATTTCACTCATTGGATTGGCTTTTTGTGTATTTGTTTTGATTCTAGTTTATCGATTGTCAGCAATTGTCACTGGTGCGATTTTGGGTTTCATGTGGGCTAGCATTTGTGGATACTATTTTATTTATGCTCAGTTAGACAATAACTATTACCAGCACAACGTCCTCATTCAAGGCCAAGTAGTCAGCCTCATGCCTTTACCGTCCTCTGGGAACACGCACATTTCAAGTAATACAAAATTTACGTTTCGTATTGAAAAAATTGGTGAGTCACCACTTTATTTTGCGCCACACGCAAGATTGTCATGGTACGGCACAAAGCAGCCACTACAGCAGGGAGACCGTTTACAGCTATTGGTAACATTAAAACCACCTGTAGGACTAGCAAATCCCGATGGTTTTAACTATCAAAAATGGTTAACCAGTAAAAATATTGTGGCCTTAGGCTATGTAAAAGCAAGTCCTTCAAACCAAATGCTTGAGCAAAAACCGAGTATGCGCCAGCGTTTAGTTAATCAGTTACAAGCGCAGAAGTTGACCCAAATGCGCTGGATACTGGCACTTAGTTATGGTGACAGACAATTGCTTGAGCCTGCTGACTGGGAATTACTACAGCGAACAGGTACCGCCCATTTGTTCGCTATTTCGGGTATGCATTTAGGCATTGTATTTATTTGTTTACTTGCTACGACAAGGTCTTTGTGGCGAGTGAGAACTTTTTACGGCGCCAAAACTGAGCAGTTTATACTAAGGCCGGTGTTATTAACGATCTGCTGCACCTGCTGCGTATTTTATGCTTATTTAGCCGGAAATGAAGTGCCGGTTATGCGTGCACTATTAACTGCGGTGATGTGGACGGTATTAATGATTTTTCAGCGCCACTGGCGGCCATTTCCAGTGTTCTTAACCTTACTGGTAAGTTTTTTTCTGCTCTTTCCATATTCGATTTTAGGAATAAGCTTTTGGTTTAGTTTTGTTTCTGTATTCATGCTCGTTTTATATGTATGGCGTTTTCCATTGCCAGCGCAAAGTCCTTGGTACACTAAAATTATGTTTGCGATAAAGCTTCAACTGTATATGAGTTTGGCCACTTTACCCATGATAGCTATGACGTTTTCAGCACTACCACTTAGTGGCTTTGCAGCTAACTTACTGACTGCACCTATCATCACTTTTGTATTGGTCCCGAGTTGTTTGATTGCATCAGTGTTATCTACGATTAATTTACCGGTAGACAGCCTGTATACATGTATAAATCAGGTGTTTACTTTTGTTTTCTGGATTTTAAAAATGCTTGATAATGCACTTTCTGTTAGACAAGTTTTTGGCGAAAATACAGTTAGCGTGATGGCAAGTGGCGTTAAATGGCTTAGTCAACCGGTAGTGATAATTATACTTTTTCTAATTACCTTACCCCATTGGTTAGGTAAAACTAAATTGTTGCTGGCATTATTAGGGGTGACTATTGCGCATACAATATTAGCCGACGACAAGCATCTAAATTTGCAGCAATGGCAAATGTATGTGATGGATGTAGGGCAGGGTAGCGCGATCATTCTGCGACATCGCCAGCAATACTTTTTGTATGATACAGGCAATGCATTTAATGGTTTTAGTATGGCAAAAACCGTACTACAGCCTTTTTTTGACGGCAAACAAGTAAAGCAACTCAGTTATTTTGTGGTGAGTCATTTTGACAATGATCACGCCGGCGACATGCAAACAATCAAAAATAACTTTCAAATTGCTCGGTTTCTAAGCCCCGTAAATGGTTGTAACGTTGCCGATAGTGCGGCAAATAAATCAGCAACAGTATTGCCTAGTAATGACAGCCATTACCAGTGGGGCGAATTATCAATAACGGTGTTATGGCCACTTTCTCCGGTTGCTGGTGAAAACAATAACGATAGCTGCGTACTGCGGATAACCGATGGTAAGCATAGTATATTATTCACCGGTGATATTGAAAAACAAGCTGAATTAGCAATACTTGACTATTATCGCCATTCTGCGGTATTGAAGTCTGATGTAATGATTGCCCCGCATCATGGTAGTAAAACATCATCTACCAATGAATTCGTGCGCGCGGTTGCGCCTAAACATGTGGTATTCACGAGTGGCTATAACAATCGGTGGGGTTTTCCCGATAGGCAGGTTGTTAACCGTTATTTAGCAGTAGGCGCAAATGTGTGGGTGACGGGCGAGCAAGGCAGGCTTTTATTTTCCATAAACCCGAACAATGTTGATGTGTCGCGCTACCGACAAGATGAATATAATCGTTGGTATTTTAAAGCCCGCTAAATCTTCATATCCACTTGAATTTAATTCTTGAAAGCACAAAATTGAATTTGCTCAGTTATTGGGTATCAATAAGTTAGCGTATTAGACATAAAAAAAGTAAACTAAGTACATGATAAACAAAAAGGCCCTTGGTTGATGTCATCAGTACCGACAAAAACACCTGATAGTGAATCTGCTTCTACCCTAAACGAATCACAAAACTCGCGAGCAATAGTTAAACGCTTCATGTCATACATCAAGCCGTTCAAAGTACTATTTAGTGTTGCCATTGTGGGGATGATTGGATATGCAGCGGTAGACACGTTTGTGCTAGCTCAGGTTCGTCCCCTTATTGATCAAAGTCTAAATACAGGTGATTACGACTATTTAAAAATGGCGGCATTTTTTATTGTTCCGCTTTTTATTGTACGTGGAATATTTAACTTTATGGGCACCTATACCCTTGAGTATATAGGCACACAAGTTGTTATGAAAATGCGCCAAGAATTGTTTGAAAAGTTTATTCACTTGCCGGTTGAATATCATGATCATCATTCTTCAGGCAGCTTAATCTCAAAGGTTATTTTTGATACAGAGCAAGTTAGAGCCGCATCCGGTAAAGCACTTCTGACCTTGGTAAGAGACGGCATGTTTGTGGTCGGCTTAATTATTGCCATGTTTATAAATTCATGGAAACTGTCGGTTATATTTTTCCTGATAGCACCACTGGTCGCTATTATTGTTTCATTTGTGAGCAAGCGATTTCGTTTAGTCAGTCAAGCTATTCAACAGGCTATGGGAACATTGACTGCCAGTGTAGAGCAAGCGGTAAAAGGTCATAAAGTGGTACTAATGCATGACGGCCAGCAGTTAGAAGCAGATAAGTTTTCCGAGCGCAATAAGCAAAATCGCCAGCAAAATATGAAGCTGGTCACCACGCAAATTTTAAGCGTGTCGAGTATTCAAATTATCGCCTCTATTGCACTTGCGTTTGTACTATATGTCGCCAGCTTACCTGCCATGGTGGAAGAGTTAACCGCGGGTATATTTATCAATGTCATCGTTTTCATGGTAATGCTATTGAAGCCATTAAAGCAGCTCACCACAGTTAATACTGAATTTCAAAAAGGTATGGCGGCGTGCGGCAGCGTGTTTAAGGTGCTAGACAACGCAAACGAAAAAGATACGGGTAAAATACAATTACCAAGAGTGAGCGGTGAACTGACGTTGCAAAACGTGACCTTTACTTATCCAACAAAAACCGAGCCTGCCATTAAAAATGTGAGTTTTACCGTAAAAGCGGGTCAAACTGTGGCATTAGTGGGGCGTTCGGGTAGCGGTAAGTCGACACTATCGAATTTACTCACGCGTTTTTATTCTCCTGATTCAGGGCAAATTTTATTAGATGGTCATGATATAAGCGACGTCACTTTGCGTAGTTTGCGACGTCAGTTTGCATTAGTCTCTCAACAAGTCGTACTTTTTAACGATACTATCGCAAATAATATTGCATACGGAAAAGAAGACGAAGTAACGCGCGAGCAAATATTGCAAGCGGCAGATATGGCCCATGTAACTGATTTTGTGAGCAAACAAAGTCACGGTTTTGATACCCTTGTGGGCGAAAACGGTCTTATGTTATCCGGTGGTCAACGACAGCGTATTGCTATAGCGCGCGCTATCCTTGCCGATGCCCCTATACTATTGCTTGATGAAGCTACTTCATCTCTTGATACTGAATCAGAAAAATTTATTCAACAACAGCTTGATGAATTGCAGAGAACTCGGACTAGCATTGTGGTTGCACATAGACTATCGACCATTGAAAATGCAGACTTAATTTTAGTGGTTGATCAAGGTGAAATTGTAGAGTCGGGCAGTCATGCTGAGTTGCTAGCGCAAAAAGGGATGTATGCGCAACTACATTCTCTGCAGTTTTCAGGGCAATAACGTCATGCTAAGGCAAAGGCGCTAATGGCTGAAAAATTACAGCAAGCTTGGTATTCATCGCAAAAATGGGTGTGGTGTCTTTTTCCACTGATGCTGATATTTTGGGGCTTATCTACGCTTCGCCGCAGTTTGTATAAGCTGGGTATTAAAACGGTCACAACAACTGATATCCCGGTTATAGTGGTAGGAAATATTGGCGTAGGCGGCAATGGCAAAACGCCTTTGGTTATTGCCTTAGTCGAGGCGCTTACTGAGAAAGGGTACCATCCTGCTGTATTGTCTCGCGGTTATGGTGGGCAGCAATCTCAATTTCCCTATGCAGTGACTAAAGACGATAGTGCGATAATAGTAGGTGACGAGCCTGCGCTTATTGCAACACGACTTGGTTGTGATGTGGTCATTGATCCTAAACGCGTTCGCGGTGTGCAATATATCATTGAGAACACTTCAGCAAATGTGGTTATATGTGATGACGGCTTGCAGCATTATGCGATGGGTCGAGACGTTGAACTTTGCGTGGTAGACCAACGTGGTCTAGGTAATGGCTTTCTGTTGCCCATGGGCCCGTTACGTGAAGGAAAATGGCGCTTAAATAAGTTGGATGCGGTGATTATTAATCAGGGGGTATTACCCGCACGTCAAGGTAATAACAACACAAATATTGCGAATAACTTACATGCGTTAAGCTATCTACCCGCTGAAAAAATTCATGCCATGCAATTGGCTCCGCAATATTGGGTAAATATGGTAACGCATGAACATAAATCCTTAAACGATTTTTCAGCATTAATTAATGTAGCAATCTCTTCAAAACGAACGGTAATTGCAATGGCAGGAATTGGACATCCTAAGCGTTTCTTTGATACCTTAAGTAACGTAAACATTGAGTACACTGAGGCCTTACCTTTTGCCGATCATCATCAATTTACAAAAGCAGATTTGGCAAAAGAAGGTATATTGTTAATGACCGAAAAAGATGCCGTGAAATGCTTTGAGTTTGCACATGAAAATTGTTGGTACTTGCCAGTGAACGGCGTATTACCTGAGGTATTTTTTGATGCTATTGAGCAGCGGATTGCGACTAAAGCTAAACAGTTTATAAAATCTCGTGCATAATAAGCGCCTGTGATTCATTATTGGCCAGTAAACTATTCACCCACTAATTAGCAAAGGAAATTACAATGGCGTTTGACAAAAAGCTAATGGCGATAATTGCCTGTCCTGCTTGTAAAGGCGAACTAATTTTAGCCACATTGCCAAACCAAGAAAATCAAGAATTGGTTTGTAAGTTTGATAGATTGGCTTATGAAATAAAAGATAATATTCCGGTGTTGTTAGAAGACAAAGCAAGAGTGCTGTCGCTAGACGACATAGAAAAATTACAAAAAAACTAACCGTGCGTATACGTACTTCCTTTATTCATCTTTATTCTAGGCCTAATTATGTCATTTGTTGTCGTTATTCCTGCTCGCTACGGTTCAACACGATTTCCAGGTAAACCGCTAGCATTAATACATGACAAGCCCATGATTCAGCATGTGTATGAGCGCAGTTTGTTGGCAGGTGCAGAGCAAGTGATTGTGGCTACAGATGATCAGCGTATTGGTGCATTGGTTACTGAATTTGGTGGTAAAGTTTGCTATACAGGCGGGCATCATGAATCGGGAACTGAACGAATAGCCGAAGTGATTAGCAAAGAAAATATTACCCCAGAAACTGTTGTTGTGAACGTACAGGGCGATGAACCTTTTATTCCCGCACAAAACATCAAACAAGTTGCCGCGAATTTACAGCAACAGTCACATATGCAAATGGCAACTTTATGTTTTCCGATATTGACGAAAAAAGAAGTCGATAATCCAAACGTGGTAAAAGTGACTTTTGCGGCAAATGGAAAGGCACTTTATTTCTCACGCGCGCCCATTCCCTTTGATAGAAATTGGGTCGATAACACCCAAGTGATGCAACAACATGCTTATTATCGGCATGTGGGAATATATGCCTATAGGGCGTCTTTTATTCATAAATATATTGCGCTAGCACCTAGCCATTATGAAAAAATTGAATCTTTAGAGCAATTAAGAGTGTTATATCACGGTTATGATATTCATGTCGGGGTTGCCCAAGAAGCACCGGCTCATGGTGTGGATACGCCTGAAGATTTGCATAAATTGAATCAAACTAAAAGAGTATAGAAAAAATAGTAATAAACCCTAAATTAAAAACAGCCCTTGAATAACGCATGGGCTGTTTGTTAGTTTTATTATTTTAAGTGCTGTGCATGAAACTGTAAATGCTCTTCAATAAATGATGAGATAAAATAATAGCTGTGGTCATAGCCTTCATGAAGATGCAATTCAAGTGGATAATTACTGACTTTTGCGGCGGCTTCTAATATTTCTGGTTTAAGTTGCTTAACCAAAAAATCATCGGCCAGACCCTGATCTACTCTAGCCGGAACACACTGCTTCGCCTTTTTCATAAGCTCGCTAGCATCATATTGCTGCCAGCTCGTTTTATCTTTACCAAGATAAGCCGTAAATGCTTTTTCACCCCATGGGCAATTCATTGGGTTACAAATGGGACTAAATGCCGACATAGAGCGATAACGCTTTGGGTTTAGCATAGCAATAGTGAGTGCACCATGGCCTCCCATTGAATGACCGCTAATGGCTCGTTTATCTGAAACAGGGAAAGTTGCTTCAATTAAAGCAGGTAATTCTTTCACCACATAATCATACATATTGTAATGACGGTCCCACGGGGCTTGCGTCGCATTAACGTAAAAACCTGCACCTTGACCTAAATCGTAAGCGTCATCATTTGCGACGTCTTCCCCTCGTGGACTCGTATCGGGCGCAACAATAGCGATACCTAATTTAGCCGCCATACGCTGAGCACCGGCTTTTTGCATAAAGTTTTCATCGCTACAAGTAAGCCCAGAAAGCCAGTACAGCACAGGTACTTTTTGTCCGTTTGACGCCTGTGGTGGCAAATAAATAGCAAACCGCATTGTGCAGTTTAGTGTTTTAGCCTGATGACTATATTGTTTATGCCATCCGCCAAAGCTTTTGTTCATACTTAAATTTTCAATTGTCATGCTAACACCTCGCAGTACGGACCCTTAGAAATAATGCTATAAGGGGCCTGGCAACCAATATTATTTATTGAAATGAATAACAGAGCGAATGCTTTCACCTTTATGCATCAGTTCAAAAGCTTCATTTATATCCTCAAGACCCATTGTATGGGTAATAAAGTCACTTAATTTAAATTCACCTTGTAAGTAACGCTCAACATAATCGGGTAACTCTGTACGACCTTTTACGCCGCCAAATGCAGAGCCGCGCCATACTCGCCCAGTAACTAGCTGGAATGGCCGCGTTGAAATTTCTTGTCCCGCACCCGCTACACCAATTATGACAGATTCGCCCCAACCTTTGTGACAACACTCTAATGCCGAGCGCATTAGATTAACATTACCAACACATTCAAAAGAGTAATCTACGCCGCCATCGGTCAGTTCGACAATTACGTCCTGAATCGGTTTGTCATACTCTTTTGGATTAATAACGTCAGTTGCACCTAATTTTTTGGCCAGTTCGAATTTGCTTTCATTGATATCAATGGCAATAATACGACTCGCTTTCGCCATAGTCGCGCCAATAACTGCCGACAAACCAATGCCTCCTAATCCAAAGATAGCAACGGTTGCGCCTTTTTCAACTTTTGCTGTATTCATAACAGCGCCCATACCGGTAGTCACGCCACAGCCTAGTAAGCAAACTTCTTCTAATGGAGCTTCTTTGTTCACTTTCGCCAACGAAATTTCGGGTAATACCGTGTATTGAGAGAAGGTTGAACAGCCCATATAGTGAAAGATAGGTTTTCCGTCTTTATAAAAACGCGTAGTGCCATCGGGCATCAAGCCCTTCCCTTGGGTTTCTCGAATTTTCTGACAAAGATTGGTTTTGCCTGATAAACAAAACTTACATTCACCACATTCTGGGGTGTATAAAGGGATAACGTGATCACCTACTTGGACACTCGTTACACCCTCACCAATTTGCTCAACAATACCGCCGCCTTCATGGCCTAGAATAACCGGAAAAATACCTTCTGGATCTTCACCTGATAAAGTAAATGCATCGGTATGACATACGCCTGAAGCAACAACCTTGATTAACACTTCACCTTTACGCGGAAGCATAACATCAACTTCCTCAATAGATAATGCTTGCTTAGGGCCCCAAGCAATAGCGGCTTTTGATTTTATAAATTTATCTGTCATTGTCATTCTCACTGTTAAGTATTGTGAATACTACTAGTTAATACCTAGCATGTTCAATTCATTGTTGCTTAGTGTACTCGTTTTTTTTAAAATGATAATACTCTGAATATGTAAATCACTTTTACTCACAGGTAATAATCATGCAGTGGGAAGGTATTAGCGAATTTGTGTATGTAGCAGAAAATGAGAGCTTCACGCGCGCATCGAAAAAATTGGTAATCTCAACTGCTCAAGTGAGTCGGCAAATAAGCGCGCTTGAAAAACGTCTTAATATCAAACTGTTTTACCGTACAACGCGCAAGGTATCATTAACCGAAGAAGGTCGAGTTTTTTATCAGCATTGCCGCAGTGTGCTTGATGGCTTAGATGCGGCTGAACGGGCAATTACAAACTTGCAGTCAAAACCTCAGGGTAAAATAAAACTCACAGCACCGGTAACCTATGGAGAACAACAGGTACTACCTTTAGTCAATAACTTTATAAAAAAGTACCATGACATTGAGGTATCTGCTTACCTCAGTAATCAGCAAGTTGATTTAATTGAACAGGGGTATGATTTAGCGATACGACTTGGTACGCTAAGTGACTCTAGTATGATGGCTAAAAAGTTAGGACAACGAACAAACTATATTTGCGCATCGCCGGACTATTTAGAAAAGTATGGCGTACCGCATTCCCTATCAGAATTGAGTAAGCACAGCTGTTTACTAGGCACGCTAGATTACTGGCACTTTCAAGACGCAGGGAAAGAAAAACATATCCGCGTAAATGGCCGACTGCGCTATAATAGTGGCTTTGGTTTAGTTGACGCTGCGTTAAAAGGTTTAGGTATTGTACAGCTACCCGATTTCTATGTTCAGCAGCACTTGCAACGCGGTGAACTAATGACCTTGCTCGACCGCTACAGAGAGGCTGATGAAGGAATATGGGCGATTTATCCTCAAAATCGGCATTTATCGCCCAAAATAAGACTGCTGGTGGATTATTTAGTTGAGCACTTAACGTAAGCGCGATGGCGTTATCTGTTTATGCTTGAGCGTGTATGCCTAAGGTCAATTAGTCGTCTACTCTAACACCCCATACGTCATGTTCGTCAGCGTGAATAATTTGTACCCAAATTTGATCGCCCGGCTTGACGTCAAACTCATCCGTTAAATACACTTTGCCATCTACTTCTGGCGCGTCCATATATGAGCGTCCAACAGCACCTTCGCTATCTACTTCATCAATCAATACTAAATATTCTTGACCAATACGATTTTGCAGCTTAGCCGCACTTATTTCAGCTTGCACAGTCATGAAACGCTGTAGTCGACTTTCCATTACAGCGTCTGAGACATGATCGGGCAAGTCATTCGCTTTTGCGCCTTTAACTGGCGAATACTTAAAGCAACCTACACGATCAAGTTGAGCGAGTCTTAAAAATTCAAGTAATTCTTCAAATTCTTCTTCTGTCTCACCCGGAAAGCCAACGATAAATGTTGAGCGAATAACAAGGGTAGGGCAAATTTCACGCCACTTTTGAATACGCTCTAATACGCGATCTGAGCTTCCAGGACGCTTCATCAGTTTTAAAATACGTTTATTCGCATGCTGAAAAGGAATATCTAAGTAAGGCAGTATTTTACCTTGTGCCATTAATGGAATAATGTGATCTACATGTGGATAAGGATAAACATAATGCAAACGCACCCAAACACCTTGCTTTGCTAATGCTTCACAAAGCTGTTGCATATGCGTTTTAACAGGTGTCCCTTCGTAAAAATCAAGCTTGTGCTTAACGTCAACACCGTAGGCTGAGGTATCTTGAGAAATAACTAATAATTCTTTTACGCCAGCATTGACTAAACGTTGGGCTTCACCTAACACATCTCCCACAGGGCGCGAGTCTAAATCTCCCCGCATTGATGGGATAATGCAAAAAGTACAGCGATGATTACATCCTTCCGATATTTTCAGGTAGGCATAATGTTTTGGTGTCAGTTTTATTCCTTGCGGCGGCACTAAATCAATAAAGGGATTATGCACAGGCTTAGCAATGTGTTGATGTACTTGCGCCAGTACCTCATCATATGCATGTGGACCGGTGACTCCTAAAACATTCGGATGTAACTCAATAATTTCGTCTTTTTTAACCCCTAAACAACCTGTTACCAACACCTTGCCGTTTTCAGCAAGCGCTTCACCAATGGTGTCTAATGACTCTTGCACTGCTGAATCAATAAATCCACAGGTATTAACAATGACCATATCGGCATCATCAAAACTAGGCACCACGTCATAGCCTTCGGTGCGCAATTGCGTCAAAATACGTTCGGAATCAACAAGGTTTTTTGGGCAACCCAAGCTTATAAAACCGATACGCGGCTGTTGGCCTTTGCTGACCATTCGCTTAGTCGCTAATTCTTTTACTGGGATTTGCATAGTGGTTGTTTGCTGTGGATTGTAAGTTTTTACCGTCATTTTTCGCCTTGCTGATATTATCAATTTGGTTATTTATTACTCTATTCTTTTGCGATATACACACTTACGCGTCTAAAAGTCACAAAACAAGGTTTTTTACTATTAATAAAAGGTTTTTCTACTATTAATAAGGAGTCGTCAGTACTTCCCCGATTATGTTGAAGTATACAGCAACTCTATAGTTGATGATAGATTTCACCGCGGTCATGTATGATAATAGAATGTTAAATAAATTTAATACTAATGAATGGTATTCAATGTAAATACAAGCATTTATACATAGTTATTAGGGTTTATACTATATAAATACCTTTTAGGGTTGATTTACTAGGCGTAAACCCTCAAAATAATAGTTCGAGTACTAATTAAAAATAAAAACCAGAAGATTAGTAATAATGTTAACTTTTTAATAAGAGGCAATATGTCAATCATTGGCAAAAAGAGATTAGTAATAAAAGTGGGAAGTGCATTAATAGCCCCAGAAAATAATGGCTGTAGTTCACATAACCTGTTATCCATCGCTCAGTTTATCGTCAAGTGCAAAGAGCAAGGGCAACAAGTCATCTTAGTTTCATCGGGCTCGGTAGCTGCTGGGCGTAAGTGGTTCGATATCAAAAACATGACAAAATCGATGAAGCGCGCAATGGCCGCGACTGGCCAAACAGATATGATGGAAGTGTGGGATAAATTATTCGACTTTCCCAGTGCTCAGTTATTATTGACTAATAGTGATTTATGCAACAAAGACCGCTTTGATAGCATTCGCGATACGGTCGATTCACTCCTTGAACATGGTGTCTTACCCATAATAAACGAAAATGACACTGTTTCTTCAGATGAACTAAAGGTAGGTGATAACGATAATTTAGCGGCAATGGTAGCCACTTCAATAGACGCTGATGTACTTATAATGTGTACCGATGTTGATGGTTTGTACGATAAAAACCCTCAGCAACATGCCGATGCTAAAAAGTTGTCAACTGTAGAGCGCGTTACCAGTGAAATTTATGCTATGGCAGGCGGTGCATTAAGTTCTCAAGGAACCGGTGGCATGCGAACCAAAATTGAAGCTGCTGAAAAAACCACAAGTCATGGCATCGATACTTATGTTGTAGATGGTTTTAAGACTGATTCATTTGAGCAATTATTAGCGGGATTTAATCCTGGAACACACTTCTTAGCGCACAGCAAGCCCATGCCTGCTGGTTTACATTGGATGACGCACACGGTGAGAGAAAGTGGCGAAGTCATAATATCAGCGCCGCTTTTAGACACAGATAAGTTCCAAGACTCCGTTACTAGCAATCGAATTGTTTCCGTCAAAGGAGAGTTCTCAGTAGGGGATACTATTTTATTAAGGGACGACGAAGGTAATAGGGTTGTAAAAGCAACAGCTAATTATAGCAGTTGCTTATTAAATTACTTGGCGGATGATGAAATTCGCAGTAAATTAGATAAAAATTCACAGTTTTTACACAATTCAATTATTTCGAAAGAGCACATGGCTGTGCTGGAGAATTCATGAGTATTATTAGGACATTAGCACAAGATGCAGCAAAAGCTGCAAAATCATTAATTAGATTAACCGAAGCACAAAAAAATACCATATTGTTAGAAATGGCTGCTAGATTACGCACCAGTACGACAAGTATTTTGGAGGCTAACCAGAAAGACATGCAGCAAGGGCAAGAAGATGGTCTAGATGAATCCATGTTAGATAGACTATTACTTGACGAAGAGCGCGTGAACGCCATGGCTGATGGCATAGAGGTGGTTGCTAATTTACCTGATCCCGTGGGTAAAACCCGCGATATCGAAGTTCGTCCTAATGGCATCAAAATTTCTAAAATGCGTATTCCCTTAGGCGTAGTTTGCATGATTTATGAAGCACGACCAAATGTAACCGCCGATGCTGGTGCCTTGTGCTTTAAATCGGGTAATGGTGTCATTTTAAGAGGTGGCAAAGAGGCTTTGAAATCTTCTATGGCAATTGCAAAGGTTCTACATGAAGTGCTGCTAGAACACAATTTGCCTGCGGCACTGATTACAGTGGTACCCAATCCTGATAGGTCGCTAATGCTTGACCTAATGCAGCAAAAAGACTTTATTGACGTGATTATTCCGCGTGGTGGCGAAGGATTGATCAAGTTTGTGACTGAAAATAGTTTAATACCTGTTATTCAGCACTTTAAAGGTGTCTGTCACTTATATGTAGATAAGGACGCTGAACTACCCAAAGCATTAAATATTTTAATCAATGGCAAAACTCAACGTACAGGTGTGTGTAATGCACTTGAGGGCTTACTTGTTGATAAAGCCATTAGCGCCGAATTTTTGCCAATGGTTAGTGAGCAATTGGCACTTAAAGGGGTTAAAATTAATTGTTGCGAAAACAGCGCACCGTACTTTAATAATCCAACTATATTACAAGACAATGAGTTTGGTGAAGAGTATTTAGGCCTTGAGATTGCGGTACGTATTGTAGATGGTGTAAATGGTGCATTGTCTCATATAGATGAATTCGGTAGTAATCATACTGAAGTCATTTGTACTGAAAATCTGCAAACCGCTCAGTTATTTCAGCAATGTGCTGATGCATCAGTGGTTATGGTGAATGCATCTTCTCGTTTCTCTGACGGTAGCCAACTCGGTTTGGGCGCAGAGATAGGGATTGCAACGACTAAGTTGCACGCATACGGTCCAATGGGATTAGAGTCATTAACCGCAGAGAAATATCTAGTGAATGGTGTGGGCCAAGTAAGAGAGTAAGATTACTATGCTAGTATAGAAATAGTATGGGCTTAATAAAATATCCACTTCAATATTATGACGAAGCAGGGCGCATGAAACCGCCCTTGTTTGCCTATTTGTTGCTTTTGTTTGTCTGCAGAGGACTTATTATTTTAATTATTTCGCTTTCATTCCGCGAGGATAGCGAGCGATTGTTGCGTATATTTTATCCATTCCCGTATCACTTTTATTTATCTCTATTACCTATTATCCCTGCATTGATGGCCTTGTATTTAGTCAGTAAGCGCACCTTACTCTGGGAAAACAATCGTTTTGCATGGTTCAGGCCACTAATTTGGTGCATGGGGCTCGCACTTTTGCTAGATATAGGCATACAAATGTACATGCTACAAGAAATTAGATTTGCATTTTCCATGAGCCATGGTATGTCCTTACTACTCGCCATTAGCGGTCTCATTTACTTAATCAATAGTAAGTATATTAAACACTTAATAATTGACTGGACTACACCTTAATTATTCGTGTTTAAATTGACGCTTAGTGCAATCGATAAACATGATTGCTGTTTAATGAGGGGCAGAATGTGACGCTATCGCTTGATCAAAGTACTCACTAATACTCACTGCGCTATTATTAACAAGCTTTTCATAACAAATACCCGCAAAAGCATAAGTATTATTATCTTTCGCTAAAAATACATTTGGGGATTTATCATTTTCCTTATCTAGAATCCAACTTCCACCTTTGATCCTGCGAAACGTTTCACCTACGTAAGCGCCATACATGTTACAAATCGTAAACACAGCTTTATCTTCAAGTGCCTGTGCTTTATAAGTATCTAAATATAAGTTAATCGCGGCATCAACTAACGAGACACTTGCTGGAGAGAAATCAAGCGCAATCTTAAATTGGTCGCGACTTACAATAACAGCATCGTCAGCGCTATCAGTCATTAACTGTAAAAGTTCATTATTATTCATGGTAGTTTTGAGGTTCACGGTCATAAATGATTAAGAGGTGACGGTAAATCAATTTAAGCCAGTTGTAAAATGTGTTTCGCTAAAAAGTGATTTTTAACGTTTTGCTTCATTCCAACTACTTTCATTAAAAAATTAATAAACTAATTTAATAAAAAGCACGTATTTTACAGCTATTGCTCGTAAAAAAGACTGTCTATGAAATATGCTTCAATACTTCCCCTAAGTGCGCTCGTTGCGTTGTCACTTATATCTCTATTAGTGAGCTTTGAAATTATTCCTCCAGGTGGAGAAATTCTTGAAATAATGCAAAATACGTTCAGTGATTCTCTTTACTGGGTCATATTTTTAATCATTTTGTTAGAAAGTATTATTTATGTTGGTTTTTATTTTCCTGGGCAATTTTTCGCGGTAGTGCTTGTGGTAGGCTCAAACCCATCAGCAAAAGATATATTTATGCTGACCGTAGCAATGGTGGCTGCAGCTACTATTGGCAGTGTTGTTAACTATACACTTGGTAGATATAGTGAAAACAAAAAGGACTCTGACACTGATCCAACAAAGTTATCTCGATTATTGTTGGCTATGATCCATATAAACTCACTTGCGTTTTTCATGTTCTCGCAAGGTGCGCATAGAAAATCGATAAAAATTGTGGCATTGGCGGGTTTGTTTAATTTGCCTTATTATCTTCTGTTAATAGCAGGGACGGCGGTATTGAGCGAGCAAGTTATGGCGATGGCAGAAAACACTTATCTGTTATTTACAGTTATTTCGATTTGGCTTGTGATTGCCCTATATTTAGATGTAAAGAAACACAAGAAAACGTCAACTGCGTAATATCTTTGGTGCATGCTTATTAAACTAATCCTTGGTAATGAAAGCAATTGCGCGGCTTGCAGCAATTAATCCAAATGTAGCGGTAACGCCTACAAATGCACCAAACCCGGTGCTGCAGTCCATCTTGCTTGCACCCTGGCTGTGTTGTTTACTTTGCGTGACGTCTCCATCTGCAGTGGGATATTTAAGTTGTTCGGTTGAATAAATACACTCCACCCCAAAATTTCGTTTCGGATTTTGACTAAAGTGATAAAAACGACGTAGTTCTGATCTTACTTTGGCTAACAGTGGGTCTTGTATCGTTTTTGCTAAATCAGCTTTGGTAATTTGGAGTGGATCGTGTTGACCACCGGCACCACCAATGCAGATAACTTTAATTTTTTGCCTCTTACAATGCGCAATAATTGCCGATTTCGCTTTTACACTATCAGCCGCATCAATGACGACATCAAACTCATTGTTAATGTAATCTTGCACATTATCAGGTGTCACAAAATCTTCAATCGTGGTTACCTTACAATCTGGGTTAATATCGCTTACCCGAGCTTGCATAACCTCTACTTTACTGCAGTCTAGCGTGGACGTAAGCGCATGAATTTGACGATTCACATTAGTAATAGAGACGTCATCCAAATCAATAATGCTCATTTTATTAACACCCGAACGTGCGAGGGCTTCTACTACCCACGAGCCCACGCCACCTATGCCAATGACGCACACATTGGCCATCTGAAGTTTGTCTAAGCCGGTTTGACCGTATATTCTCGCTAGGCCCGAGAAACGTTGTTGATAAGACATGCAGCCTCTATGTGGAAATACATTATTGAAAGCGCTATTTTAGCATACTCATACTGTAATTAGTTTACTACAGATGGTGCATGAAAAGCGTAAAATGATATTTGAGTTATGCGTGAATTAATCATGATGTCTTATGTGCGTAATGGTAAACCATAAGAATGGATATTTTTATCAACCCATTCGTTTATTTTAGAGTTTTATCTCATTTATGTTTGCAACCAAGAGACTTCTTTTCTAATATCGTTCGTATTATTTTAGTCATTGATACAACTCTATTCATGAAACCCATTACTTGTTTTAAAGCTTATGACATTCGCGGTGAATTAATTTCTCAACTTAACGAAAACGTAGCCTATCGAGTAGGGCGAGCCTTTGCTGAAAACTTGGGAGCAAAAACCGTCGTAGTGGGCAGCGATGCGCGCAAAACATCCTTACCCCTAAAGCTTGCGTTGAGTGCCGGAATAATTGATGGCGGCGCGAAAGTGTTTGATCTTGGTGCAGCAGGAACTGAAGAAATTTATTTTGCAACTAAGCACTTAGGCGTAGATGGCGGTATTGAGGTTACGGCGAGCCATAATCCTATCAATTACAATGGGATGAAAATGGTGAAAGCAGGCTCGGTGCCTATTAGCGGCGACACAGGCTTAAAAACCATAAAAACCTTAGCAGAATCATATGATGAGTCCGTTGTGCATAGTCAATTAAAGCACTATAGTGCTCACACTTTGGTCAGCGACTCTGATTTTATAGACGGGGCGCATTCGGTTAAAGAAATTATATTGCTGCAGAGCAAGCAATATGAGCGAATAAGTTGTGTGAATGATTATGTACTGCATTTAAATGAGTACATTGATATTACTAAGTTAACACCCCTTAAATTGGTAGTTAATGCAGGTAATGGTAGTGCAGGGCACATTGTTGACGCGATAGAACTGTTTTTTAAACATCAAAATGTGCCCGTCGAATTTATAAAGGTGCATCATCAACCAGATGGTAACTTCCCTAATGGTATTCCTAACCCACTATTGCCTGAAAATAGAGCGGATACTTCAATGGCCGTTTTAACACATAAGGCTGATATGGGTATAGCATGGGATGGCGACTTCGATCGTTGCTTCTTATTTGATGAGTCTGGCGAATTTATCGAGGGTTATTATATTGTTGGGCTATTGGCACAAGCATTTTTAGATAAAAATAAAGGCGCTAAAATAATATACGACCCACGGGTTTTTTGGAACACAGAAGATATTGTAAAAACAGCGGGTGGTAAACCTATAAAATGCAAAACTGGTCATGCTTTTATCAAGGAACGTATGCGCAAAGAAGATGCTGTATATGGTGGTGAGATGAGTGCACACCATTATTTTAGAGATTTTGCTTATTGTGACTCGGGTATGATCCCTTGGTTGCTAGTAGCTGAACTCTTATGTAACACCAAGCAACCTTTGTCAGCCTTAGTCAAAGAGCGAATTGCTAAATTCCCTTCATCTGGAGAGATTAATTACCGTGTAAAAGATGCAGGAGCCACGATTAAGAAAATCATTCGTCATTACGAAAAGGATGCTGATGTGCTGGATAGGACCGACGGCATAGGCATGGAATTTGGTAATTGGCGGTTTAACTTGCGAAAATCCAATACTGAGCCGGTCATTCGATTGAATGTTGAAAGCAAACAGGACAAGGCATTAATGGTTGAAAAAACGGCAGAGTTAGAGGCATTAATAACGCAATAACTTTTTCAAATCAGGTTATTTTTTAAAATAAAACCATACATTCTTTCTGTGTGGTTTTTTATTTTAGACGATCTAATGCTCATTTTTAATACAAAACGAGTCTATTCAATTACGCAGATCGACGAATATGGCGCGTATACTACAAATATGCCATAAACAAATGTGCTATTACGACGACGGTGGTGAGAATTGTTCTTAACGTTGTATAAGGAATTAAAATGTCTCTGTCTAAGGCTAATATATATTTATCGTACATTAATACACTAATGTAAGTGACTGACAATACACTTAATAAAATGCTACCGTCTAAAAAAAGCAGTGCAAGCCACGCTATTATGCTGGGTAACATTGAAAAATAAAGTTGATGGTTTTTGCGTCTATTTTGTAGTGCGTCGAACCAATGGATACCGCCAAAAAAAGATAAAATTATTGCCGAGTATTGAACAAAGTGTAAGTAACCTTGATAGTAATCAAGCTGTTCTAGCATAATTAGCAATGGGATCCCAATAAACGGCAGTAATCCAGCATAAGCTAGTAGTTTTGCGGTGTTATGCATCTTTTTCCAGCTCCATATAATCGGAATGTTGTATCTTTATAAACGCGTTAAAAACAAAAATGGCGCGTAAACGCGCCATTGCATATTTGTATACTTAGCTATTTTTTGATCGGCATATATTTACGTTCGCTTTCGCCCGTATATAACTGACGTGGACGACCTATTTTTTGTCCGGGTTCACTTAGCATTTCATGCCAATGTGAAATCCAGCCGACGGTTCTTGCCAGTGCAAAAATACAGGTGAACATGTTGGTTGGGATACCAATAGCACTTAGTACTATACCTGAGTAAAAATCAACATTTGGGAATAATTTTTTCTCTGCAAAGTAGGGGTCGCTAAGCGCAATACGTTCGAGTTCTATTGCCACTTCAAGTAGCGGGTTTTTCACGTGTAGTTCGGCTAGAACTTCGTGACTACTTTCGCGCAAAACCGTCGCGCGTGGGTCATGATTTTTATACACTCTATGACCAAAACCCATTAAGCGGAAGGGATCATCTTTATCTTTAGCACGTTCAATAAACTCAGGGATACGGTCAACGGTGCCAATCTCTTCAAGCATTTGTAAACATGCTTCGTTAGCTCCGCCATGCGCAGGTCCCCACAATGACGCCACACCCGCAGCAATACAAGCGTAAGGGTTAGCGCCCGATGAGCCTGCTAACCTAACCGTTGACGTTGATGCATTTTGTTCGTGGTCGGCATGTAAGGTAAATATACGATCCATTGCGCGTTCAACAGCAGGACTAATCTTATACGGTTCAGTCGGTACTGAAAACATCATATTTAAAAAGTTGCCTGCATAACTTAATTCATTACGTGGATACACAAACGGCTGGCCTATATTGTATTTATAACACATGGCTACTAAGCTTGGCATTTTTGCGATGAGGCGATGGGCTGAACGTTTACGCTGGTCAGGATCATGTACATCCAAATCACTATGGTAAAACGACGAAAGCGCACCTACTGTGCCGCATAGCATAGCCATGGGGTGGGCGTCTCGTCTAAAGCCTCTAAAGAACATACTAAGCTGCTCGTGGATCATAGTGTGGCGAGTAATCGTATCTTTAAATTCTTTATACTCTTTTTCATTAGGTGCTGTGCCATGTAAAAGCATATGACACACCTCTAGATAAGTTGCATTACGAGCGAGATCATCAATCGCGTAACCTCTATGCAGCAACACACCCTTATCACCATCGATAAATGTAATGGCTGATTCGCAAGCACCTGTCGCCATAAAACCTGGGTCAAACGTAAAGTAGCCATGTGAACCTAAGGATCTAATATCAATAACGGGGTACCCCTCAGTACCTTCCAAAATTGGAAATTCTACTTCGACATCTCCTGCTTTGAGGGTGGCGGTCTTGTTTGACATGAATAACTCTCCTAAGTTTTGTTATCCGCTTAAACGGAAAAAGTGTCTAATTCGTTCACTTATTATTTTTGCTCGATTTATAAATATCGTAGCGAAATGTGGCAACAGTCTTAACTTAAACAATTCTTAAGTCAATTTAAATGCGACTATGGTCAATATATATTCAAAATATGTAAGTAAACCTTCGCTTATTTGCTCACTATAAACAATTGTTTACGACCATAGTGCTAGGCTGGAACTAAATATTGCTATTCTGAAGTTTGGTTGATATATTCAAACGCGCTGAATTTAAAGGCTTATCTGTTAATAATTTAGTAATAAGTAATTAACAATGGGTTAACAGCTAGCGTATTATTGGAGCCTATAATTCATATTTATAATGAGTATAACGCTGATGTTTACAGTGTTGTATAAGGTTTTAAAAAATACGCATGCTTTTTCATCCCAAAACAGAGTAACATATAAATGCTCAAAAATGAGCGTAACAATTACACACACTAAATCGTGTTACTGACATCTTGCTTTGTTCCCTCAGGTGCATTCAGGAAGTTGTTTAATACATCGAAAAATACAGGCTTTTATTGTGAAAAAACAAAGACCAGTTAATCTAGATTTATCCACAATCAATTTACCCTCTGCCGGCAAAGCATCAATCTTGCATCGAATTACGGGTGTAGCGATGTTTTTTGCACTTATTTTTGTAATCTGGGCGTGGGCAACTTCATTAGGTTCAAAAGCAGACTTTGCATTTGTACAAGAGGTTATGCAAGGCGCGTTTGGATTCGTTATTGCTGTAGGCACATTGTCTGCACTTTCCTTCCATTTTATTGGTGGTATTCGCCATCTTGTTATGGATATGGGACATTGGGAAGAATTAGAATCAGGCAACCTTAGCGCAAATATCGCGATGGGATTGTGGATTATTGTGACTATCGTGATAGGAGTTGTTTTATGGTAACTAATCAAGCGTCTATGAAGCGTAATGGGATTCAAGACTACGTTACATTGCGAGCGTCCGCAGCAATTATTTCAGCATTTTCACTTTTTATGTTGTACTTTTTTATTGCCACCCCAGTAGTAACTTATGAAGTATGGCAGGGTTTGTTTTCGTCGATTTATATGAAAGCATTCACATTGATAACGCTACTCGCCATTTTGATGCATGTTCGCATCGGGTTATGGCAGGTGCTTACTGATTACGTAAAAGCACACAAGTTGAGAGTAGTATTACAGTTTGTACTTAATTTAATCGCCATCGCTTATGTAGCGGTTGGTTTATTCGTATTATGGGGTGTTTAATATGAGCTTACCTGTTCATGAATTTGATGCAGTAGTTATTGGAGCTGGCGGCGCAGGAATGCGTGCGGCTTTACAAATTTCGGAGTCGGGTCGTTCTTGCGCGCTGCTCTCTAAAGTTTTTCCGACAAGATCGCACACCGTTTCTGCACAGGGTGGTATTACAGTAGCATTGGGTAATTCTCACGATGATAACTGGGAATGGCACATGTACGACACGGTCAAGGGGTCGGACTATATCGGCGATCAAGAAGCCATTGAATATATGTGTAAAACGGGCCCTGAAGCTATTATTGAAATGGAAAATATGGGTCTGCCATTTTCTCGTACTGAAGAGGGTAAAATTTATCAGCGTCCATTTGGTGGTCAATCGCTAAATTTCGGCGGTGAACAAGCCGCACGTACAGCCGCCGCTGCTGACCGTACGGGTCATGCGCTATTACATTTGCTGTATCAACAAAATGTAAAGAACAAGACTAAAGTCTATTCTGAATGGTATGCTCTTGATCTCGTTAAAAATCAACAAGGACAAGTGGTAGGTTGTACCGCGATTGATATTGAAACAGGTGAAGTGGTTTACTTTAAATCAAAAGCGGTAGTGCTTGCTACCGGTGGTGCAGGGCGCATATTTGCTTCTACGACTAACGCACATATTAATACCGGAGACGGTGTAGGTATGGCAATTCGTGCGGGCGTTCCATTACAAGACATGGAAATGTGGCAATTTCACCCAACCGGCATTGCCGGCGCAGGTACTTTAGTCACTGAAGGATGTCGTGGTGAAGGCGGTTATTTATTAAATAAAGATGGTGAACGTTTTATGGAACGCTACGCACCAAACGCTAAAGACCTTGCTGGTCGTGACGTTGTGGCACGTTCTATGATGACAGAAATTCGTGAAGGCCGCGGTTGTGATGGTCCTTGGGGCGTTCACCTTAAGCTGAAGCTTGACCACTTGGGTAAAGACGTGCTTGAATCACGCTTGCCGGGTATTCTAGAGCTATCTAGAACTTTCGCCCACGTTGATCCCGTAAAAGAACCTATTCCGGTCATACCAACTTGTCATTACATGATGGGTGGAATTCCAACAAATGTTGATGGCCAAGTTATTAACATCGATAAAGATGGTAATGAAACGCCAATGGATGGTTTGTTTGCCTGCGGTGAAATAGCGTGTGTGTCTGTGCATGGCGCAAACCGATTAGGTGGAAACTCGCTATTAGATTTAGTCGTATTCGGACGCGCAACGGGTTTACATTTAGGTAAGAGTATCGACCAAATTGATATAAAGTCTGACGCATCTGAATCTGATATTGATGCTGCTATGGCGCGTTTCAATCGTTGGGAATCTTCTGAAAAAGGGAAAGGCGAAGACCCGGTACAAATCAAAAAAGACATGCAACAATGTATGCAGCTTAATTTCTCTGTATTTAGAGAAGGTGATTCAATGGCTGAAGGACTTAAAGAATTGTCTGAAATTCGCGAGCGTTTACAGAATGCTCGTTTAGACGACAAAAGTAGCGATTTTAACACGCAACGTATTGAGTGTTTAGAGTTGGATAACTTAATGGAAACGGCATATAGCACAGCAGTAGCGGCAAACTTTAGAACCGAAAGTCGCGGTGCTCATAGTCGCTTTGACTTCCCTGACCGAGATGACGAGAATTGGCTATGTCATTCTGTTTATGTCCCTGAAAACGAATCAATGCGCAAGCGTGATGTCAATATGTCGCCTAAGCTTAGAGAGGCATTCCCTCCTAAAGCGCGTACATACTAAGAGGAATATTAATTATGCAATTAAATTTTTCGATTTATAGATACAACCCAGATGTAGATAATGCACCTCGCATGCAAGATTATGCCTTAGAGGTTGAAGAAGGTCAGGACATGATGGTGCTAGATGCACTAATTTCCTTGAAAGAGAAGGATCCTACGTTATCGTTTCGTCGTTCTTGCCGAGAAGGCGTTTGTGGCTCGGATGGCATGAACATGAATGGTAAAAATGGTTTAGCGTGTATAACGCCATTATCTTCGTTAGGAAAAGGCACTGTTGTGGTACGTCCATTACCAGGTTTGCCAGTTGTTCGTGATCTTGTAGTCGATTTAACGCAGTTCTATACTCAGTATGAGAAGATAAAACCGTTTCTTATTAATGACGATAAGCACCCACCTTCACGTGAATTTATACAATCACCAGAGGATCGCGCGAAGTTAGATGGTTTATACGAATGTATATTATGTGCTTGTTGTTCAACATCCTGCCCATCTTTTTGGTGGAATCCAGATAAATTCATCGGCCCTGCAGGTTTGTTGCATGCTTATCGATTCTTAATTGATAGTCGTGATACCGCCACTGACGAGCGTTTAGGTGACTTAGATGATGCGTTTAGCGTATTTCGATGCCACGGCATTATGAATTGCGTAAGCGTTTGTCCTAAAGGCCTTAATCCGACGAAAGCAATTGGTCAAATAAAATCTATGTTGCTACAGCGAGCTGTGTAATTAAGGCGATTTAGTGATTATTACAGTTTGTGTTATATACAAATTTCAAATAGCTATCCAGTGATGGATAGCTATTTTTTTTATAAATATGTAAATTTAACTAAGACAATAGTTATATACGATTTGAATTAATAATTAGTTAGAATACAATAACCTTAATAAATCAATTCAAGGCTTAACGATGCAAAATAGCGTGATGAAAGCGTGGTGGGATTCTTCGCACATGGCAGGTGCTAATGCCGCCTATGTTGAAGAACTATATGAAGCATATCTTGAGAACCCGTTAGATGTGCCGGATAAATGGAAATCTATTTTTGACGACCTTCCGAAAGTAGATGGTGTAGAGGTTGAGGTAAACCACACCAATATACGTGAAGAGTTTAAGAAAATGGCGGCACTAGGTCCAGCCGCCAGAATGGGCTCAGCAATGCCTGCAAGTGGATCCTCTGCAAGCGACGAAAAGCAAGTTAAAGTGCTGCAACTTATAAACGCTTATCGCTTTCGTGGTCACCAGCATGCAAACTTAGATCCGCTTGGACTTTGGAAACAGGAACGAGTTCGTGATTTAGAGCTCTCCCATCATAATTTATCTGAAACAGACTTCGATACCATTTTTAGCGTAGGTTCATATGCAATAGGGCAAGAAAAAATGCCCTTAGGCGATTTATTCAGATCGTTAAATCGTACTTACGGCGAATCTATTGGTTCAGAGTATATGCATATTACAGATACTGAACAAAAACGTTGGATTCAGCAGCGTTTAGAGTCAGTTGAAACTAAACCTACTTTCGAGCGCGATGAAAAAATTAACATATTAAAGGGCTTAATTGCTGCTGACGGTATGGAGAAGTATTTAGGCAATAAGTTTACCGGTGCCAAACGCTTTAGTCTTGAAGGCGGTGATGCGCTAATTCCTATGTTAAAAGGATTAATTACCGAAGCAGGCAAGGCGGGGACAAAAGAAGTTGTGTTAGGGATGGCTCACCGCGGTCGTTTAAATGTTCTCGTTAACGTACTAGGAAAAAATCCATCGGTATTATTTGACGAGTTTGCTGGTAAACACGACGACACTTTAGGTGCTGGCGACGTAAAATACCATGCAGGTTTTTCTTCTGATTTTGCAACGCCTGGCGGCAACGTTCATTTAGCTTTAGCATTTAACCCATCGCATTTAGAAATTGTTAACCCTGTTGTCATGGGTTCGGTAAGAGCTAGACTCGCAAGACGAGAATGCACAGACGGTTCAGCTGTTTTACCCGTCACTATTCATGGTGATTCGGCGATAGCGGGTCAAGGTGTTGTGCAAGAAACTTTTAACATGTCTCAAACTAGAGGTTTCTCTGTTGGCGGCACCGTTCGTATCGTTATCAATAACCAAGTGGGTTTTACCACCTCAAAAACCGAAGACACTCGTTCTACGCAATACTGTACAGATATTGCAAAAATGGTGCAGGCACCAATATTACATGTTAATGCAGACGATCCTGAAGCGGTTTCGTTTGTGACTAAAGTAGCTTTAGATTACAGAAATAAATTTAAACGTGATGTGGTAATTGATTTGGTTTGTTATCGTCGTCATGGCCATAACGAAGCTGACGAGCCTAATGCAACGCAACCTTTGATGTATCAAAAAATCAAGAAACATCCGGTTCCGCGTGAAATTTATGCCGACAAATTGTTAGCTGAAGGCACCATAGACGAGCATGAAATTGAAAAATTAATTGCAGAATATAGAAGTGCTCTTGATCATGGCGCATGTGTGGTAGCAGAATGGCGCCCTATGACCGAAAACTCGGTAGATTGGACGCCTTATTTAGGTCACGATTGGGATGTCGAATACGACGCTAGTATAAGCAAAGAACGCTTAGTTGAACTTGGTCATTCCATTACGAGTTTTCCAGAAGATTTTAAATTGCATTCACGCGTGAGCAAACTCTATACCGATCGTGTATCTATGATTGAAGGTGAGAAATTACTTGATTGGGGTATGGCTGAAAACTTAGCGTACGCCGCAATCCTTGATGAAGGCACTGATATTCGAATCACTGGCCAAGATTCAGGTCGAGGAACATTCTTTCATCGCCATGCGGTACTGCATAATCAAAATGATGCTGCAGTCTATATTCCTCTGCAACACCTACACGCCAAACAGGGCTCTATTGAAATTTACGATTCAGTACTGTCAGAAGAAGCGGTAATGGCATTTGAATATGGATTTGCAACTGCAGAGCCTGCGACCTTAGATATTTGGGAAGCGCAGTTTGGTGACTTTGCAAACGGTGCACAGGTTGTGTTTGACCAGTTCTTATCATCAGGTGAAGCAAAGTGGGGACGCTTATGCGGACTTACTGTGTTACTGCCTCATGGTTATGAAGGTCAGGGACCTGAGCATAGTTCAGCACGATTAGAGCGTTTCTTGCAGTTATGCGCAGATCACAACTGGCAGGTATGTGTTCCGTCTACCCCAGCACAAGTGTATAACATGCTGCGTAGACAGGCCGTTAGACCAACGCGTAAACCACTCATTGTAATGTCACCAAAGTCGTTATTGCGTCATCCGCTGGCTGTTTCAACCTTAGACGAATTAGCGGCGGGTGTTTTCCACAACGTTATTGATGAAATAGATGACCTTAACACGAAGAAAGTCGACCGAGTTGTTATGTGTTCTGGTAAAGTCTATTACGATTTATTAGAACACCGACGTGAACATAAATTAGATAATATTGCGATTATTCGAATCGAACAATTATATCCATTCCCACAAAACGAGATGCAGGAAGTAATTTCCAAGTACTCTCATGTAAAAGACTGGATATGGTGTCAAGAAGAACCACAAAACCAAGGTGCTTGGTATTGTAGTCAACATAACTTCTTACTCGCAATTCCAGATGGCGCAAAACTTACATATGCGGGACGTGAAGCATCGGCTTCGCCTGCAGTTGGCTATATCTCTGTTCACAATCAGCAGCAAAAAGCGCTGGTTGAAGACGCACTTACAATTAAATAAGGAACCCAAGATGGCACATGAAATAAAAGTTCCCGTATTACCAGAATCAGTTGCTGACGCTAGCATTGCTACTTGGCATGTTAAAGCGGGTGACACGGTAACACGCGACCAAAATCTGGTAGACATTGAAACCGATAAAGTAGTATTAGAAGTTGTCTCACCAGCAGATGGCGTACTTGGCGAAATCTTATTTGCTGAAGGCGAAACAGTATTAGGTGAGCAAGTGATTGCATCGGTAGAAGAAGGCGCCGTATCAAATACTGGCAACAAAGCATCTGCACCAGCAGCGGCAAGCTCAGAAAAAGCCAGTGTTTCAGGCGGTGAAAGCTCGGATATCAAAGTTCCGGTATTACCTGAATCGGTAGCAGATGCGAGTATTGCGACATGGCATGTACAAGTAGGTGAAGCAGTATCGCGTGATCAAAACTTAGTAGATATTGAAACCGACAAAGTGGTATTAGAAGTTGTTGCGCCAGCAGACGGTTCTATTAGCGAAATTATTGCTAGTGAAGGTACAACCGTTACTGCAGAAGAAATTATTGCAAAGTTTGTTGCGGGTAAAGCTGCCGCCACGCCAGACAGTGTTGCCAGTAGCGAGAAAAATGACGATACGGATGCATTGAGCCCATCTGTACGCAGAATGTTAGCTGAAAAAGATATTAATGCCAGCCAAATAAAAGGCACAGGAAAAGGTGGACGTGTGACAAAAGAAGACGTAGAGCAACACCTTAAAGGTGGCGCAAAGAGCACTACGAAAGGCGCTACTTCTGCCAGCGAATCAAGCGAATCAAGTATTGCCTCGGGCACTCGGACAGAAAAACGTGTACCTATGACACGTTTACGTAAAACAATAGCTAAACGTTTATTGGAAGCTAAGAATTCAACGGCCATGCTAACGACGTTTAACGAAGTCAATATGAAACCTATTATGGATTTGCGTAAGCAATATCAAGATGGCTTTGAAAAACGTCATGGTATTCGCCTAGGCTTTATGTCATTTTACGTTAAAGCAGTTACCGAAGCACTTAAACGCTTTCCTGAAGTGAATGCTTCAATTGACGGTGACGATATTGTTTATCATAACTATTTTGATATCTCTATTGCTGTATCAACACCACGTGGTCTAGTAACACCTATACTCAGAGATACCGACATGCTAGGCATGGCGGGTGTTGAAAAAGGAATTCGTGACCTAGCAATCAAAGGTCGTGACGGCAAACTAGCGTTAGAAGATCTTCAAGGCGGTAACTTCACCATCACCAATGGTGGTGTATTTGGTTCATTATTGTCTACGCCTATCATTAATCCACCCCAAAGTGCAATTTTGGGTATGCATAAAATACAAGACAGACCAATGGCTATAAATGGCAAAGTTGAAATATTGCCGATGATGTATTTAGCATTATCTTACGATCACCGGATTGTTGATGGTAAAGAATCTGTTAGTTTCTTAGTGACAGTTAAAGAGATGCTAGAAGATCCAACACGCCTAATTTTGGACGTATAAAATTGTCATAGCTACGCGCAAAGCGGATGGTGATTTGTCCAATTTGCAATGTGTAGTGTGACCCGCAAGGTCGTTGTATTTTGTTGCACGAAAGGTTAGTTTTTTGAGTGGCCCGTTGTAATAAAATATAGCGTCGTTTTAATCGGGGTCTGTTTGACAGACTCCATCATTTAACACAATCGGATAAATAACCATGAATTTGCATGAATATCAGGGTAAACAGTTATTCAAAGAATACGGTTTACCCGTTTCTGACGGATACGCTGCTGATACACCTCAAGCTGCTGTTGAAGCCGCAGACCGTATTGGCGGAAGCGAGTGGGTAGTTAAGTGTCAGGTACACGCAGGCGGCCGCGGTAAAGCGGGCGGCGTAAAATTAGTTAAAACTAAAGAAGAAATTAGAAATTTTGCGCAACATTGGCTTGGCAAAAACTTGGTTACCTACCAAACAGATGAAAAAGGCCAGCCAGTCAGTCGTATTCTTGTTGAAACCTGTACTGACATTGATCAAGAACTATATTTAGGCGCAGTGGTTGACCGTACTTCACGTAAAATCGTGTTTATGGCGTCAACAGAAGGCGGTGTAGAAATTGAAAAAGTAGCTGAAGAAACACCAGAGAAAATTTTGAAGGCTGAAATTGATCCCTTAGTTGGTGCGCAACCTTTTCAAGCCCGTCAAATCGCTTTTAAATTAGGTCTTAAAGGTGTTCAAATAAAACAGTTTACGCAAATCTTTCTGGGTTTAGCGAAAATGTTTGAAGATCTTGATTTAGCGCTGATCGAAATTAATCCACTTGTCATTAAGGCTGATGGAAACTTACATTGTCTAGATGCTAAGCTGGCAATAGACAGCAACGCCTTATATCGTCAGCCAAAAGTTCGCGACATGCACGATCCTTCACAAGAAGATGCGCGTGAAGCTCAAGCGGCCCAGTGGGAACTAAATTACGTAGCCCTTGATGGAAATATAGGTTGCATGGTTAATGGCGCAGGCCTTGCCATGGGAACCATGGACATCGTTAAATTACACGGTGGTAACCCGGCTAACTTCCTAGATGTTGGCGGCGGTGCAACTAAAGAACGTGTTACAGAAGCATTTAAAATTATCCTTTCTGACAACGCCGTTAAGGCTGTGTTGGTTAACATCTTTGGTGGGATTGTTCGTTGTGACATGATTGCTGAAGGGATCATTGGTGCTGTTGAAGAAGTAGGCGTAAACGTACCTGTAGTGGTTAGACTTGAAGGTAACAACGCAGAGCTTGGTCGCAAGAAATTAGAAGAGTGTGACTTAAATATTATTGCTGCAGCTAGTTTGAGCGATGCTGCTCAAAAAGTAGTTGATGCAGCTGGAGGTGCACAGTGAGCGTCTTAATAAATAAAGATACGAAAGTAATTTGCCAAGGATTTACAGGTGGACAAGGCACGTTCCATTCAGAGCAAGCCATCGAATATGGTACGCAAATGGTGGGCGGTGTTACACCTGGTAAAGGCGGCACGACACATTTAGGTTTACCAGTATTTGATACGGTAGCTGAAGCAGTGAAAGCAACGGGCGCTACCGCTACCGTTATATACGTACCGGCACCTTTCTGTAAAGATTCAATTATTGAAGCTGCCGACGCTGGCATAGAGCTAATTGTATGTATTACTGAAGGGATCCCCACAATTGATATGCTTTATGTGAAAGAATATATTACACAAAAAGGCGTACGCATGATTGGTCCAAATTGCCCAGGTGTTATTACCCCTGGAGAATGCAAAATTGGTATAATGCCTGGTCACATTCATAAAGCCGGTAAAGTAGGTATTGTTTCTCGTTCAGGTACATTAACTTACGAAGCGGTTAAGCAAACTACGGATGAAGGGTTTGGCCAATCTACTTGTGTGGGTATTGGTGGCGATCCCATTCCTGGTTCGAACTTTATCGACATTCTTGAACTTTTCGAAAAAGATCCTGCAACTGAAGCAATCGTTATGATTGGTGAAATTGGTGGTAATGCTGAAGAAGAAGCCGCAGCCTACATTAAAGATCATGTCACCAAACCTGTCGTATCTTACATTGCGGGCGTAACTGCTCCTGCAGGTAAGCGTATGGGTCATGCTGGAGCTATCATTGCTGGTGGTAAAGGCACAGCCGATGAGAAATTCAAAGCGTTAGAAGCCGCCGGTGTTAAAACGGTGCGTTCTTTAGCTGAAATAGGTAAAGGTTTACGTGAAATTACCGGTTGGTAATTAAAACTGACTTGTAAAAAATCCGCCAGTTGGCGGATTTTTTTTTGACCGCTTAAACATGTCTTTATTATTCTGGGTTGAGTATTCGGACTTCGCGCTGCGGGAATGGCATATGAATGCCGTTTTCTTTAAGGGTTTCAAATATTGTTAACAGCAAATCACCACCCACTCGATTTTTACCGTCATCAATACCCAGCATCCAGAACTCAACAAACATATTGACACCTGAATCTCCAAAACTATCAATTTCACAATCAGGACGTTCTTCTATGGGAACTTCATCGCCACTAATAACTTGTGGATGATCTGCAACGGCAGCTTTTATTAATTCTACCATTGTTCTTATATTGGTTTCATAGGGCACTGAAAAATCGACTCGATATCGCTGCTTTGGATCTTTGTGAGACCAATTGACCAGCAGGTTCGAAATAAATTTTTCATTTGGAACCAAAATATCTTTACCGTCGTATGTTTCAAGGACTGCGTAACGCATCCTAAATTCGCGAACAAATCCAGTTTGGCCATCTTCAAGCTCAACGTAATCGCCAATGGTCAGCGATTTATCGAGCAAGATAATAATACCAGAGATAAAATTTGATGCGATAGACTGCAAACCTAGACCAATACCTACACCTATGGCACCACCAAATACCGCTAATGTGGTTAAATTGATACCCATCACATTTAGCAATAGCAACACAATTATACAAAATAAGGTTACTTCAAAAAGCTTACTAAAAACTTCTTTAGTTGGCACATCAAGTGTGGCTTGTTTTCTAATAATTGCCTTACCAAAATTATTTGAAGCTCGGCCTAACCAAAAGAGTAGAGCGCCAAAAATAACGACACGAAGTACGCCATAAAGCGATATGCTAACGTTTCCTGCGTTTAGTGATATATCCTGTAGAATTTTTATTAACTCAGGTAAAAGCTCTACCACATGTAAGAAAAGGATAGGCAAACCAATCCACTTGAATAATCGTGCAGCGAACGTACTCGTTACAAAGGCATTCACAAGCGAATAAAAAAACATTAAGAGTGCTAACGCTAAGGTAAATCGTATTATTAAATAATCGTATTTATACGATAATGCGATTTGATAAGTGATTTTAATAAATAGCAGTCCCAGCAAGGGGCTGAGCACGAGCCCGAGTTTATATGCGAGTTGTCTTACAGGATGTGCGTTACTATCAGGCTTTACACGAAGAGTGGGCACCTTTCGTTTTATAATTATTGATAATAACGCTGCTGTTGAATAAACAATCGCCACAATAATGAATTGAATATAAGTATCAGTTTGTTGTAGTGCTATGCTTATTTGTTCACTGTAGTGGCTAATGAAATCTGTAAGTTGCTGCATATTTTTAATCAAATTTTGTTGTTACTATCCTTATACGTTACTAGAAATTACGATCAAGGCATATCACTTTTTTATTAGACCGCTAGCGATAATTATTTCTACAGCTTTCTAAATTTAATTTTTAGCATATTGATAAACATGGTTACGCATAAATTTACTATACTTAGGTCCATCTCTTAGCTCGATTCGGCCGAAAAAAATTAAGGATACGCCTGCCGTCATCAGTAATTATGACACAAGCCGGTATAATACTAATGTACAATACCGTAGCATAAATGCTTTGTATAATCGCTATTTGTTAGATGTTATAGGGCGTGAATTTAAGTTATTCGACATTACGCGTAACCATTTTTGAGTTGATATTTTATCCAATTACCCATACAGCAAGTTGTGCCAGATATTCTTACTACGCTTTCTACTCACGATTGCATTTTAAGTGCGCCTCCTGGTGCTGGGAAATCGACATTTTTACCATTGCAATTACTTTCACTAGATGTTTTTAAAAATCAACAAATCTTGTTATTACAACCCCGCCAAGTTGCAGTGCGTTCAATCGCTCATTATCTAGCACAACAAATCAATGAAGCGATAGGTCACACAATCGGTTATCAAATGCGCGGCGAATCATCGGTATCAAAAAAGACCCGATTATGTGTCATTACCGAAGGTTTATTGATTGCCAAGTTACAACAAGATCCAGAACTATCGAATGTAGGCCTTATCATTTTTGATGAATTTCATGAACGCAGTGTACAATCAGATATTGCCTTAGCATTGAGCATTGAAGTGCAATCTGCTTTACGTGAAGATTTACGTATATTGGTGATGTCGGCCACCCTGAATATAAATGACATATCGCGATTATTGCCGCAGGCTAAATTAATACAATCTGCTGGTAGAAGTTTTCCAATTGAGTACGTTTACAAACCGTTAGCAGCGCGAGAACGTTTAGAAAATGCGGTACTACAGACTATTAAGGACGCGCTAATAGCACACGAAGGAAACATGCTTGTGTTTTTACCAGGCGCAAACAGTATAAGAAAAGTCGCGAGTTTATTACAACAGGCTAATTTACCAAATGTGCTCGTCGCCCCTTTATACGGTGCTCTTGGCAGTAAACTACAGCAACAAGCGATTCAATTGCCTCAGCAAGGTAAAAGAAAAATTGTACTGGCGACGAATATTGCAGAAACGAGTTTAACCATTGATGGCGTAAATATTGTCATAGACAGTGGCCGAGAAAAAGTTCAGCGTTTGCACATATCGCGTAAAACGAACCAGCTAAGCGAGCAAATGATATCAAAAGCTTCAAGTATGCAAAGAGCAGGGCGCGCAGGCAGACAACAAGCTGGGATATGTTATCGCTTATGGTCAGAACAACGACAGCAAGTATTGCCAGAATCAACCGCGGCGCAAATAACCCAAGTTGATATTAGCGCGACATTACTGACCTTATTGGAGTGGGGTACAGACTTTAATCAACTTGCGTTACTCGACAAGCCTAGTCAAGCACAAATTGAATATGCCTATGGCTTGTTGCAAAAGCTTTTACTCGTCGACGAAAAGCGGAATTTAACGGGTTTGGGTAAATTAGCCGCTGTACATAATGCTCATCCACGCTTAGCAGTATTATTAGCTTACGCCCAACACAGCGCTGTCACGCCATTACAGTGTTTATTGACCGCTACTCTAGTCGCAATTTTAGAAGGGCGCTCGCTTGAACAGGCTGTCAACACTAATGATGTAGCAAAGCAATGCGAATATGTGCTTAAGGCGGTTTTAGATAATAGTAAAAATATTTCATTAAGCCATTCAAAAAGCTCAATTAAGGACATACTCAAAGAAGTTCAGCGCAATGCCCGTAAAATACTAGGCGAACGAATAACATCGTCACAGCTTAAAGAACTGAGCCAACAAGACAATATTGAAACGGAAATTGGCCAAATATTACTACATGCATTTCCTGATAAAATAGGTATGAAACGTAGCAACGATAGTTATAGTTTGACTGATGGTACGGGTGCCGAATTTGCATACTATGAACAAGATGTAATTCATAGACCAACTTGGATCGTTTGTGTCGATACCCAAATCACACAATCAGCAAACAGTATTATTCGCCGTTATAGCGAATTACCGCACAATATTATTGCCCCTTATTTAGACAAGTATACAAAAATTTACCAACAACAAGCTTGGGATAATAAACTCGCTAAGGTCTTAAGTAAGCAGATGAATAATCTTGGTGAAATTGTGATTTCGTCGCAACCATCATCTTTGCACGTAAACGAGCAAACTGTGGCTATCCTGATGCAGGAAATTAAACGTAAAGGTTTGGCGAGTTTGTTAGTGACAGCAAACGTTTTACTTGGACGTATTATGTTAGCAAGAGCCATCGATACTCAAAGCAAACAAAATTTTCCCGACATGTCTGTTGCTAAGCTCACCGAAACACTAGAAGATTGGCTGCCACCTTATTTGATTGGTCTGTCAAGCTGGCAACAGCTTCGGGCACTAAATTGGCAGCAAATTATTCAATCCATGCTTTCTTGGCAGCAACGGCTTTATCTGGATGAGTACTTTCCTACCCAATATCTTGCACCCACGGGTAATAAACATCGCCTAGATTATAACGAGCCTGAAAAAGTAACGCTTGCCATTCGACTACAAGAATTATACGGCTTAAGCCAAACGCCAAGTGTTGGAGAAAATAAGTGGCCAATTACCTTATCTTTGTTGTCACCCGCGCACCGTGAAATACAAAAAACCAGCGACTTAGCAGGCTTTTGGCAGGGGAGTTACAAAGAAGTGCAAAAGGATATGAAGGGGCAATACCCAAAACATTATTGGCCAGATGATCCAGCCAATGCGTTACCCACAACAAAAACAAAAAGAAAAATGTAAGCGCGTAAATATGGGTATATAATTTCATTGCTCATAATGGTAACAATATTGGAAATAAATACATCTTGTCGTCAAACTCTACTGTAAATGACCCTATGTTGTCTGGCATTCTGTTAGCACTAGCGGGTACGTTTATGTTTTCACTTAAACCTATTCTTGTTAAATATGCCTATGAAATTGGCATAAGTAGCGAACAATTGATTACGCTTAGAATGTTGTTAGCGATACCATTTTATGCTGGCGTAGTGTGGTTTCAATGGGCCAAAAATAGTGATAAACGTCGCGCTTATGTAGCGCACATTGTGCCTGTTTCATTACTAGGGGTGCTAGGTTACTTTATTGCTAGTTATTTAGATTTGTTGGGCTTACAGTTTATTTCTGCCCAACTAGAACGGGTGGTTCTTTTTTGCTTTCCTACGATTGTAGTGTTGCTATCGTTTTTTGTATTTAAAGCGAAACTGCCTAACAATATTTGGTGGTTGTTAGGCATGTCATACGCGGGTATTTTACTTATTTTTGTACATGACTTTAGCACGCTGGGTTCTGATGTTGCTTTAGGCACAGGCCTTGTTTTTCTAAGTGCCGTTGCTTTTGCTATTTACGTTGTTTACAGCAAACCCATAATGACAAAAATTGGGAGTCAGATATTTACCAGCATTGCCATGATAGCAGCCAGTGTCGTTATCACTCTGTTTTTCGTTGCCAGCCAAGACATTACCAGCTTATATGTTTCTAGTGAGGCTCTATTAGTGATTGCGAGCTTTGCCTTTTTTTGCACCGTAGTGCCGTCATTATTGGTAGCAAAAGCGATATATAAAATAGGTCCTGAGCGCACTAGCATTGTAGGCACCTGCGGCCCTGTTATGACATCTATTTTTGCCGTAGTATGGCTAGATGAAGCCTTTACACTTTATCATGTCGCAGGGCTTACACTTATTTTATTGGCGGTGGGCATGATGATGAAAAAGCAGCAAGTAGACTAGGGCGCATGCATATTTTATGGTATGCATGCGACAATAAGGTGGTAAGTAAATTATTCTGCTTTTTGGGCCAGCCCTTTAGGCATTAATGAACGAACGTCGTGACCCGTTAAAGATTCGTGAGCGCGCAGTGAAAATGCAGGCAGTATTGCTAAAACATGATCAAAAATGTCCGACTGTATATCTTCGTATTCATTCCAATTAGTAGTATTCGTAAATGCATAAATTTGAATCGGCAAGCCATTAATGGTGGGTTCTAACTGCCGAACAATAAGCGTCATACTTTGATGAATATGTGGGTGTTGCTTCAACATCGTCAATAAATAGTGTCTAAATGTACCCACATTGGTTAAACGTCGCCCATTTAGCATAACTTTCATATTCGTCTTTTTCTCTGTGTTTTCCTTTTCAATTGAGCTGAGTTTAGACATTAAATAGTTACCCAGAAGATCGGCTTGTTTGAGTGCTTCAATTTGCTCGCTGTTTAAAAAGCCGACACTGCTCATTTCTAAGTGTACGCTGCGCTTTATTCTTCTGCCACCAGCTTCCGACATTCCTCGCCAGTTCTTAAATGAATCTGAAATAAGTGCGTAGGTAGGAATTGTGGTGATGGTTTTATCCCAGTTTCTCACTTTTACAGTGGTAAGTGCGATATCAATGACATCCCCGTCTGCACCATATTTCGGCATTTCTAGCCAATCACCCACCGCTAACATATTGTTGGCTGATAGTTGAATACCTGCAACTAAGCCTAAAATTGCATCTTTGAAAACTAATAACAGTACCGCCGATAAAGCGCCCAAACCGCTCAATAAAATCAAAGGAGATTTGTTCATTAAAATAGAAACCGCAAGGATGGCGGTTAATACGCTAGTAATTAACTTTACGGTTTGCAGTAGGCCGGTTAAGGGAAAATTCGCTTTTCTTGTGCTGCGGTCAGATATTGCCTGAAAAATGTCTAATAAAGTGAATAATGACAGCAACAAGAACAAGATAATCCATTGATCAGTCAATATTTCGATAACGTGTAAAAACGTCGCGCCTTCTGCTATCCAAAGCTTTGACTGTATAGCAATCACAGCGCCTTGCAGAGCTAGAGAAAGTCGTCGTACGAGGCGAAATACCCTTTCAGCTATTACATTGCGGCCATTTCTATTTAATTTTTCACCAAATCTATCTTTTAAAAAGTGTTTGGCAAGGCCGTGCAAAATGAGGTGCAATAAGACGGCAAATGTACCCACCCACAACAGTACTAAAATGTCATACCACATGAACATGTTACCGGGTAAATTTTGTTCAAACCAGCTTAATAAAAATGCTCGCAGTTCTGCTCGTGTTTCGGTCATTTCAGTCCTTCTTAAATTAGGTTAAGGTGCCATTTCTTTGCGCGCTTAATGGCTATATCTCTTGCGCGCTATTTTACAGTGTACGTTTTCTTTTTACCATGTATCCGTGAGTTTTTAAAACTAGTCAAAAAGGCGATAAGGTTTGTTGATAGGGCCCACACTTCAGCCGCTATATTTAGCTTTAATCACCATATTGATCATGTCCCATTTTATGAATGGTAGATTTTTTTGTGAAACAATCCAACTCTCCTTTATGTTTTTGCAATATGGCCTGTAAATAACCTTTTTAGCTTAACCCTAGGTAGTGATATACTTCTCGTTTATTGCCGTCAATTACCCATAAGGAATGCTGTTAATATGGCCGAGACCGAAATCCGTCCGAGCAACTTTATTCGTCAAATCATCGACAAAGATTTAGCCTCGGGCTTGCACACTTCTGTAGCAACACGATTTCCACCTGAACCCAATGGTTTTTTACACATTGGTCATGCTAAATCTATTTGTTTGAATTTTGGAATTGCTCAAGATTATCATGGCACCTGCAATTTACGCTTTGATGACACCAATCCTGAGAAAGAAAAGATTGATTTTGTGAATTCTATTAAAAATGATGTGTCTTGGTTAGGTTTTACGTGGAATAAAGAAGTCCGGTATTCGTCTAGTTACTTTGACCGCTTGCATGGTTATGCAGTTGAGCTTATTGAAAAAGGTCTCGCATATGTAGATTTTAGTGCGCAAGATGCGGTTCGTGAAATGCGCGGTACGCTAACGCAGCCTGGCACAAATAGTCCCTATAGAGATACATCGGTTGATGAAAACCTAAAGCATTTTGAAAAGATGCGCGCAGGGGAATATAAAGAAGGACACTGTAGCTTACGTGCCAAAATTGATATGGCATCACCCTTTATGTGCATGCGCGATCCTATTATTTATCGCGTAAGATTTGCGCATCATCATCAAACCGGAGATAAGTGGTGTATTTATCCTATGTACGACTTTACGCACTGTATTTCAGATGCGATTGAAGGAATAACGCATTCACTGTGCACGCTTGAATTTCAAGATAACCGCCGTTTATATGATTGGGTCATTGAAAATATAAGCATTGACTGCCATCCGCATCAATACGAATTTAGTCGGCTTAACATCGAATATACCGTATTAAGCAAACGTAGACTCATTCAGTTAGTCGACGAAAATTATGTGAATGGTTGGGATGATCCTCGCATGCCCACTATTGTTGGACTTCGTCGTCGTGGTTATACGCCTGAAGCGGTTCGTGAGTTTTGTAAACGCATTGGTGTAACCAAAATGGATAACATGGTTGAAATAGGCATGTTAGAAGCCTGCATCCGAGAAGAGTTGAATGAATCTGCACCGCGCCGCATGGCTGTACTTGATCCACTAAAAGTGGTGATTGAAAATTATCCAGATGATAAAATTGAAACTCTATCTGCGCCCAATCATCCTAACAAGCCTGATATGGGTGCGCGCGACATTCCGTTTACAAAAACCTTATACATAGAAGCGGAAGATTTTCGAGAATCAGCGAACAAGAAATTTAAGCGTTTAGTGTTAGATAAAGAAGTACGCTTAAGAAACGCTTACTTTATTAAAGCAGAACGTTTTGACGCAGATGAAAACGGTAAGGTTACGTGCGTCTACTGCAGCTACGATGCTGACACTTTAGGCAGAGATCCTGCTGACGGTCGCAAAGCCAAGGGCGTTATTCATTGGGTCAGTGCTGAGCAAAGTGTTCCCGCTGAAGTCCGTTTATACGATAGGTTGTTCACTGTACCTAACCCAGCGGCTGAAGATGAATTTGCTGCCTGCATCAATGCTGATTCTTTAATGGTTAAACAAGCTTTTGTTGAACCATCTCTACGTCAAGCAAATGCAGGCGATACCTTTCAGTTTGAACGTACCGGATATTTTTGTATAGATAGCGACACTACGAGCGAACACTTAGTGGTTAATAGAACGGTTGAACTAAGAGATACGTGGGCGAAAAATGAGGATAAATAGCAACTTTCTCAATTAACAACAAAGTAGATATAAAAATGCGAGTCGGCTTATTCGAACTCGCATTTTTGATCAAGTAACGACAACAAAAGCGATTAGTATGCAGATATTGCCAACGTTTACACACTGTCTATTTGCTGGGCATAAAGTCGACAGCTAATTTATCGCCCGGGTTGAGCCCAGCAATGATGTGCTGTTTGTCGTCAATCATTTCTCCTAAGCGCACAAAGCGGCGCTCTATGTAAGCATCTTCAACCACGTACACCATGCTAAGTTGACCAAATTCGTGTATTGCATTGGGTTTTATTAATACGCCTTGCTGGGCATCGAAGGGGAGCTCTAACTGAGCATATAGACCGGGCATTAAAGCTGAATTCTCGCTGGCTTGCAAGCGTATTACCATGGTACGAGCGGCACTATCCGCCACGGGGACAATTTCACTTATAACGGCATTGGTCTCTATATTAAGCGCGGGGACTTTTACCATTAATGATTGTCCTATTTGCAATTTGATTGCTTGTTGTTCACGTACATTAAATTCAAGTTGTAACTGCTGCGGGTTAAAAAGCGCCAATAAAGGCGTGCCTGGTGTTGCAGTATCTCCAGGCTCTACAAAACGTTCAATAACAACACCTGATATAGGCGATTTTATATGGGTATAGCTCAGTGCTATTTGCGCTTGTTTTTGCTGTTCTTTAGTGACCATTAAATTAGCGTTAAGATTATCATAAGTGGCCTGAGCATCATCATACGCGCTTACCGAAACTAAGCCTTTTGCATAAATATCTTTGACGCGTTGTAACTGCTTTTGAGCTTGTGTTAAAGACGCTTGAATCGCATTAATTTGCGCGCCACTTTGTGCAAGTTGGGCCTCTACATCGTCTTGTTCTAGCATAATGAGTAGGTCGCCTTTTTCAACGGTATCACCTGCCCGCACATTGAGTTGTTCAACTTTAGCCATTACGCGTGATGAAATTTGCGTGTTTTGCTTAGCTATCACAGTACCAGGAACTTGTTCTACTCGATTGATAGTGTCAGTTTCGATGGTGATAATAGGCCCTTTATAAGTAGACACATCAAGCGTTTTTACCCCTGGCTCTTGTTTATCAGAAAATGTGCCCGCCATGTATAACACCGCAATAATAATTACGAGCAAGGCTATTATTGAGCCTAAAAGTTTTGATTTACCCTGCATGTGTTGTTTCCCCTGTCGATTCTGTTTTTGCAAACACTAAATAATAAACCAGTGGCACTACAAATAATGAAAACAAAGTAGAGGCCACGATGCCAAAAATGATAGCAATTGCTAATCCACTAAATACTGGATCTAAGGTAATTACTAAGTTACCTAATAATGTGGTTCCTGCAGTTAATAAAACGGGTCGCATACGCACGGTGCCAGCTGCAATTAAAGCTTCTTTAATGAGCATTCCTTGTGCACGCGCTTGATTAATAAACTCGACTAATATAAGTGAATTACGCACAACTATGCCGGCTAAAGCGATCATGCCAATCATGGCGGTAGCGGTGAATAAAACCGGCTCTGGCGCGCCGGCAATTGTGCGCTGACCAAATTGATTTAACAGCCAAAAACCTGGCATAATACCAATCACCGTAAGTGGGATGGCTGACATAATAATGAGTGACAAGCTTGCCGATTTAGTTTGTATGCGTAAAATAACGAAAATAGCGGTTAACGCAAATGCAAACGCTATTCCCATATCTCTAAAGACATCTATGGTGATACGCCATTCACCCTCGCCACTGAAGTTAACCTGGGTGCCTGCCGGTAATTGCCATGTGGCCGTACCGCCATTACTCAAAAAGGTGCGATCAAGCCAACTTGTTTGCTTAAAATCATCACTATTAGCATTTAGATCGGCGTTGACATCCGCAATTACTTCTGCCGGCGTACGACCATTAAGCTCCGCCATTACATAAACCACTTCACGCTGATCCTTTCGCAAAATAGGTTTAGCCATTTTCAATTGTTCAAAATGACCTAATTCTGATAATGAAACTAAGGGTCTAGGAGCACTAACTAATCCAAACTCGTTGCTGTTCTTTGATACTTCTCGGTCGCCCCTAACCTGAAGCGCGAGTAATTGCGCAAACTGATTGCGGTCGCTGTAAGGAAGCTGCAGCTTAATATCAATAGCTTCAGTCTCGCCACTAACATACATTACGCCTACATTTTTGCCTTGCGAGGCTATTTGTAGCGTTTGTGCGATATCTTGTGTTGAGATTGCCGACATTGTCGCTTTGGTTTTATCTGTAATAAAACGTTGTAATGGAGCCGCACTCGCAATAGATGAATCGACTTCCACAACGTGAGGCTCTTGAATAAGGCGTTTTGCTACCTGCATAGCCGCTTGATGATGCGTAGCCGTATCAACGAATGGATCGCTATATATCTCAGCCACTAAGGTACTTAATACGGGAGGGCCGGGCGGCACTTCAACCACTTTAATGGAAATACCATCAATACTAAGTGACGCGAGTTGCTCGCGTAAGCGTATCACCACACCATGTGATTGGTGATCACGCTCATCCTTATCTAGTAATAATATTCTAAGCTCGGCTAAATGGGGAGCTTGGCGACGATAATAACCCCTTACCATGCCATTGAAGTCCATACTCGAAGGTTCGCCCACATAAGCGGCTATTTCAGTTACTTCGTTTAATTTCCAAGCTTTTGCTTGCACCTGACGTGTAATCGCTGCAGTTTGTTCAAGGCTGCTACCTTCTGGCATATCAATCAGTACCTGTATTTCATTTTTGTTATCAAAAGGCAATAATTTAAGCGGTACTAAACGCATCACTGGCAGCATCGCACTTATGATAAATAAACCCAGCGTCACCCATAATATTAATTTGGAACGTTTTTTTGAAGCTAAGAGAGGGGATAGCAGTTTCTCATAAATACCGGCTTTGTCGCTAGTATTCGCAATCTCTTCGGTAACAGACTCGGTCAGTAGTTTTTTAGCCAGCCAAGGCGTTACGAAAAATGCGACTATGGTTGATATCATGACACTTGCTGGCACGTTAAATGCCATGGGTGCCATGTAGGGTCCCATCATGCCGGTAATAAAAGCTAAGGGAATGAAGGCAACCATAATGGTTAATGTAGACATTAACAAGGCCCCTCTAATTTCGCTCATCGCGCCAATGATGAGTTTATCCTTATCTCCTTTTCGCTGTAAAAATCGACTGATATTATCAATCCCCGTGATGGGATCGTCTACTAGTAATCCTAGAGATAAGATAAGCGCAAATAGGGTCACTCGATTGATGGTATAACCGAATGAAAAATCTAAGGCCAGTGTAATGCCATAACAAATAGGGACGGCCAAGCCCACTACAATAGCAGGACGCCAACCCAAAAATACCCCCACAAATATTACCACTGTAAAAACAGCAAAGACTAAGCTTGAAGTAAGATTGTTAACTTTTTCATCAGCCGTTTGTCCATAGTCCCGAAGCACAGTAAAGTTGACTTGTTTTGGAAGAAGTTGTTGTTTTAGTTCAGCCATTACGCGGTGCACATCGTTTGCTACCGCAACCGCATTGGTACCTGATTGTTTTGCCACACTAAGCGTCACCATAGGCAAGTCTTGGACGGAATCAGAGCGTGCTAACCACTGGTAGTTATAGGCTTCGCTTGGGCCATCAGAAATGCTAGCGACATCTTTTAAATAGATATTTTTACCATTTACCACATTAACAGCAAGCTGCTCTATAGACGATTTATTGCGTAAAACATCTCCTGCTTGCAAGGTGATTTGTTGTTTACCATTGACCACGCTACCCACTTGCGACAGTTGATTTGACACGTTTATTGAATAATAAACATCATTCAAGGTGGTTTGATGTGCGGCTAAAGCACTGGCATCTAAGTTAATGATTAAACTGCGTTTACGCCCCGCTATAACCTTTACTTCACTGGTATTTTCTATTCGTTGTAAACTGTTGGCTATTTCATTTGCAAAACGGGTTAAATCGTAATCACTGTAAAGCGCAGGGTCGTCGCTGTAAAGGCCAAGCATTACAATAGGAACATCATCTACTTCAACCGGTCTTACTTGCCAAGATGATACTACTGAGGCCATGGTATGTTGATAGCTATAAAGTTTGGCGTAAGTATCAAGTATGGCTTGTTCACGATTATGACCCACTTCAAAGCGTAATGTAACCACGGCGCCATTGCTTTGTGTGGTTGAATAAATATGCTCAACACCGTGCAATTGCGCCAATAATTTCTCTATGGGCTGGGTAACGAGTCGAGCAACCTCCGGGGCTTCTAAATTTGGCGCGCCAACATAAATATCTAGCATTGGAACGACTATTTGTGGTTCTTCTTCACGCGGGGTTTGGTTTAAAGCCATAATGCCCATGAGCAAGGCTATAACAAAAATAAAAATAGGAATTCGACCGTTCAGGCTAGCCTTCACTGCATTATCAATAAAAGTCATATGGATTGCTCCTTACAAAACAAATCTGATAAAGTGGCTAAAATTGCCTGAGTGTTATCATCAATCACACTATAATAGATTGTTTGGCCCTGCCGACGAGTGGTCACAATATTCGATTTACGAAGCGAGGATAAGTGCTGTGATAAAGCAGATTGAGCTAAGGGCACGGCTTCATTTAACGCGGAAACACTCATTTCACCAGACTGTAAAGAGCACAGAATCATTAGTCGATTTTTGTTTGCAAGCGTTTTTAACAATTGCTCTGCTCGTTCTACGTTTTTGGCCATGACGGTAAAATCGATCATTAACGATACTCTTTTTTAGGGTTTCTTGCTGAGTATAAAAGTTTACCACATAAATGTCTAATATTAGCTATCTCTAATTTAGATTTATCTAATATAGCCAATATACGATTGTATATTGGCTATATCAAGATAAAACCTTGTTCAACACTCGATTTACAGGTAGATATATATTTCAACTTCCATCATTAATACTAAGTGATAACATATATCTATACATTGATATGTTAAATTATTGTGCTATAAAATTTGCTAGAAGGTATTTTTCAATATGACTCATCCAAACTATAATGAATTTGCACAGGTATCGTCTTGCGATCTGGCTGATGCTCTGCCGCGTAATCAATTTATGCAGTATCGAATTCATCCTTTATGGCCCAATATGCCGCGTATTGCTGGTAGAGCGTTCACCGTGCAATGTGGCCAAGGCGACAACTTGATGCTACATGCGGCTATTTATGCTGCACAAGCCGGTGATATTTTGGTCGTGCAGGCAAATGACCAGTATGCCGTAAGTGGTGGAAATGTATGTGCAATTGCGCAGTCGCGCGGCATTGCCGCATTTATAGTAGATGGTGTTATACGAGATATAGACGAAGTCGTCGATATTGCATTTCCAGTGCACGCACTAGGCACGTGCCCTAAACCCGGCGCTAAAAAGATTTATATTCCGTTAAATCAACCCGTGGTATGTGGCGGCGTGAATGTGCATACGGGTGATATTATTGTCGCCGATAACGATGGCGTAGCGGTTATTCCGGCAGCTCAAGCTAAAGAAGCACTGGCCATCGCGATTACTCGTCGAGACACGGATGCTCAGCAAAGTTTGACCCAATGGCAACAAAAGCATGAGCAAAATGTGAACGACATATTGCTCAAGTTAAGCAAATAGCGGGGAAGGGCTATTGAGGCACGCTAGGTATAATTATCGGTTATGCCTACTTGATGCCTCAACGAATAAAGTGTGACTACTATTTAGGCTGACAGTCCAAAGATTGTCCCGTAATACCGCGACTAATATCTGACATTAAATAGACGTAGCTTGGCATAATATCTATTGCTGTATTTAAGGTTTGTGGATCTTCGCCTGGGTACGCTTTAGCCCTCATGGAAGTGCGGATAGCGCCAGGATTAATGCAGTTAAACCTCATCAAGCTATTTTTGTGTTCATCTGCCAATACTTGCATCATGCCTTCTGTCGCAAATTTAGACATGCTGTAAGTACCCCAAAATGCGCGGCCAATACGCCCAACTGACGACGTTGTAAACGCAACGGAAGTCATTTTAGTGTGTTTAAGTAAAGGTAACATCGCTTTGATAATAAGAAATTGACTGCGCACGTTTACCTGCATTACTTCATCAAATTCAGCTTCTTTGATTTGATCAAAAGGACATAAACTGCCTAATATGCTTGCGTTTAATAGTATGCCGTCTAACTTTTTATATTGGTCTTCAATGGTATCTGCCAAGCCATTGTAGTCAGACGCTTTGGCACCTTTCAAATCTAAAGGCACTATACTGGGTTCTGGAATTTCACTTTGTTGTGCTTTGAGCGCCATAATTTCGTCGTAAACCGCTTCTAGTTTAGGCACTGTGCGGCCTAACAAAATCACTTGCGCACCCGCCTTTGCATAGGTGATGGCAGCCGCTTTACCAATGCCATCGCCGGCGCCGGTGACGAGAATTGTTTTATTAGCCAAGCTTTTTTCGTGTATTTGAAAGGCTAAATGTGGATATTGTTCAACCATTGACCAACTCTTCTTAATTAAAATCGCGCGAATAGTAGCGCAGAATTAATATTAGCTAAAGCTATAGCGACTATTTACGAGAATAATTTCACTATTTATTACATTACATTTACAAACACTTTGCAAAGTGAGCTTAAAGGCAATAATATAGCAGTATATTAACTGGTCATACAAGTTGTTGGATTGAATTGCTGGATCATAGCCTGATGAGCCTGCAACTTTTATAGAACACATATCTACATTTGAAGTAGGGAGATAGAATGAAAAAACTGTTAGTTAGCACAAGTATTTTAGCGGCTTTAGGTTTAACAGGGTGCGGTGGTGATACCATTGAGACTCTTAAGTCTGAGGTTAACGTACAAACGCCTGTTTCAAGAATTGTGTTTGATCCAGCAAATGGTAATTTGAATATACCCAATGACTTACTTATGCTGCCAAGCGCAGGCAGTGTATTTGATTATACGCTTAATATCCCAGTGGATGATCCCACTGATTTTTCAGATCCTCAAAATGCACTTAACACTCAAGATGGCTGGTCAACAAATTATCCTTTTCAAATTAATGTCGATGTTCCCGTTGGCACTCAACTAGATGCAAGCACACTCTCTGCTGGTGTGCGTATTTTTGAAGCGACCTTGGGTTTAGACATGACTGATCCTGATTGTCGTGCTATCGCTATTCCAAGTGCCGGTTGTAAAGTGGGCGACGAGCTTACGTTTGGCGTTGATTATGTATTGTCACTAGCCGATCGCGACACTATTAGCGTTGTGCCTTTAAAACCCCTGAAGGCCGCGCAAGGTCATATGTTAGTCATGACCGACGCGCTAAAGGATAGTTCAGGTAAAGGCGTAAAAGGCTCTACAACTTGGGGGTTAGTAAAACAAGATATCAACACCAATCCTTTATCTTCAGATTCACAACTGCAGTTACAAGGCTTAGTGAATACCTATATTGGCGCATTGTCGAGTGTGGGTTATACGCGTGAAGAAATTTCGTACGTACAGGTTTTCACTACACAATCAATTGATACTGTGCTATCAACAGTCAAAAAGCTGCATATTGCTGAATTTGCAACCCGCGCAGCTGTTGAAGGGCCGGCCGCTGCGGCTAGTTCATTACCTATCATTGCGGTTACTGCTATGTCTGATAGTAATAATGCGATGGAAAAACTAGGTGTAGTTTCCTCAACCATGATTGATGGAGCAATTGCAGGTGCAGTAGCCGGCAGTGAAGCATTACAAGCCTTACAACCTATTATAGATATGGCTGATTTCTCCACATTAACTAGCTGTAGTGGGCTTCTGGCAGGCGCTAGTGGGCAATTTACGGTAGCGACAGGACAAACTTTCGGATTACCTGAATATGATGGTGGAATTAACCAGCTAGCGCAAGGTGTGAGCCAAGGCGTCCTGCAACAGGCAGGTCCTTTGTGTGCAGCAACATTGTTTGAAGGAAACGTAACGTTACCTTATTACTCAGCGGTACCTACTGCCACAAATCCGACTGCACCTATTAATGAATTTTGGGAAGCAGCTTGTACATCAGGTATTGTTTTAGCGAACGCGGGTGATGCGCTTAGTGCCGCAACGCCAGGACCCAATGCAGAATTATGTACAAGTGTTGGTTTAAATGACTTACGTATTAATGAACAGAAGGTAGATCCTGCTCGCCGCCTTACTAAGTTCTCACCAGTACCACAAATGAAAGGACGTAATGAAGGCAAAGAAACCTTAGATGTTCAAGTAACCGTTCCTAACATCATGGTTGCTGGCGCACTTGGCATGACCTTAGAAATGCCAGAAAATGGTTGGCCTGTTGTAATGTTAGTACATGGAATAACCTCGAAGAAAGAAGATATGCTAGCAATATCAGGAGCATTGTCTTTAGCCGGTTTTGCAACGGTGGCAATTGATCAACCTATTCACGGTAGCCGAGGATTTGATTTAACGCAAAACGGAACTGATGATTTAAATGCGTCAACCGTTAGTGCAACGCACTACTTAAATTTAGCCAGCTTACCTACGGCGCGAGATAATTCACGTCAAGCAGTGTCCGATTTGTTAGGTGTGCGACTGGGTTTAAACGCTATCGTTGATGCAACGGGATCAAATATGGTGAAAATTAATGGTAGTGATGCATCGCTTGTAGGCGTTTCTTTAGGTGGCATTAACGGCAGTATCTTTACCTCGCTAGCCAATACATCTTTTGAAGGTCCGTTAGCAAACTTTGACAGCATGTATAAGGTGCAGGCAATATCTTTAGAGTCTCCAGGCGGTGGTTTGGCTAATTTCCTTTTAGACTCACCTTCATTTGGACCCCTTATTAAAGGGTTCTTATTGTCAGAAGCGTCACCAGAATTCCAAGCCTTTTTAGTGAGTCAGTTTGGAAGCACCGATGTGTCGGAAGCGCAATTAGTTGGCGCAACTAAAGGATTTTTAGCGGCCTTAGATACTGAGCAAGCGGCCGCTATTAATGCAATATTTGGCCAATTTGGCTTTGCCGCACAAACATTGACCGATTCATCAGACCCTATTAATTACGTGACAACGCTGGGTCAAAATACGCCTGTGCATATGTTGACGGTGGTGGGTGACGGTACTGATCAGAATAAACCTGATCAGGTCATTCCTATCACTACTGCATTACCTTTGTCTGGGCAACTTCCATTAGCTAAGTTAATGCAACTTGAGACGGTAGTTGATACGGTTATGTCAAGCATGCCAATAAGTGGCATTGTTAAATTTAATTCGGGCGCTCATGCAAGTAGTATCAATCCTGCTTCAAGCCCAGCGGTAACCGCTGAAATGCAGACGCAAATTGCGAAATATTTAGCTTCAAAAGGAATGTTAATTGAGGTGAATAATAAAGATGTTATAGCTAATTAATTAGTAAATGCTGATAAAAAACCCGCCACAAGGCGGGTTTTTTATCAATTATAACGTATGAACAGTGCCTATTTCGGATGTCATGTATATAATGCAGCTAATTCGGGGTTAAAAGACAATAAAATAAGGCTTACCCTTTTACTTTCGTCAGTTATCCCCATATCTTTTGGCTAAGTAAGAAACTACTAAAAATGGAGTGTGTGTTTGGACTTTTTATTTCAATATGGTTTGTTTTTCGCAAAAGCGATTACCATCGTCATATCAATTGCTGCAGTATTAATTGTCATTATGGCGTTTGCGAGTAAGCAAAAGCCAGAAGATTCTGGCAACTTAGAATTAGTCTCACTATCAGAAAGCTTGGATGATTTATCCAAAATGGGTAATGAAGCCTTATTGAGTAAAGACGAATTAAAGCAATTACAAAAAGACGAAAAGAAGCAAAAGAAAAAAGCAAAAGGACAAGCTAATGAGAAGGACAAAAAGCAGAACAATCTTTTTGTAGTAGACTTTCATGGCTCACCCATGGCTAAAGAAGTTGAAACTTTACGTAAAGAAATCACTGCAATTTTGTGTATTGCCAAAGAAGGCGATGAAGTCTTAGTTAAAGTAGAAAGTGGTGGTGGTGTGGTTCATGGCTATGGACTTGCTGCATCTCAGCTAAAACGTATTCGCGACAAAGGCATTCGCTTAACTATAAGCATAGATAAAGTGGCAGCCAGTGGCGGCTACTTAATGGCATGTGTGGCCGATAAAGTCATTTCAGCCCCCTTTGCGATTGTAGGCTCCATTGGCGTAATTGCGCAACTTCCTAACTTTCATAAGCTATTAAAGAAAAATGACATTGATTTTGAATTGCACACTGCAGGAGAATTTAAGCGCACGCTAACGCTATTTGGTGAAAATACAGATGAAGGGCGCAACAAATTTCAGTCCGAACTCGAAGAAGTGCATAGAATGTTCAAAGGATTTGTTGCTGAAAATAGACCTAGTATTGATATTGACCAAGTTGCGACCGGTGAATATTGGTATGGCAATAAAGCTAAAACACTTAATTTAGTCGATGAAATACAAACGTCGGATGACTTTTTAATGCGGGCAAATGATTCTTTCACGCTGTATAAACTTAAATATACGACGAAGAAGACACTTGCACAAAAACTCGGTTTCGCCGTGTCTGAGGGCGTTGAAAATGGTTTAGCTAAAGTATTTACCAGCATGCGAAGTTGGCATATGTAAAAAAAAGCCGCAGTAATGCGGTTTTTTTTGCTCGATAGAAAAGGGTAAGTGGTTAACCCTTTATGTAATATCTGCTGAGTAACAAACCATCAACGCGGCGCTTTAGCACCAGAATTAACTTCAACAATTTGTTGTGTGTAAAAATCTTTCACAGAAAACGCTTGTGTTGTTTTCTTCTTACTAGACTTCTTTTTAGCAGACTTTTTCTTAGTCGTCTTTTTTACTGTCTTCTTGGCTGTCTTTTTAGCTGGCGCTGGTTTTTTTTCTGCATTGGCTTTCGATTCTTTTGCCGCTGAACCTGATTTTGCAGAACCTGAGGACAGTTCGTCGGTCATTTCTTCAAGCTGAGCTAAGCGTACATTTTTACCATCATCTACACTATACCAGCCACCTTTAGCTTCTATTGAGGGAGCCTTGCCATTTGCATTGGTATAGGCTTGGATAAAATTCTCTAACACAGTATCTTTGTCTAATTTGCTCATTGGTAAAAATGCACCTTTACTTGTTTAAATAATGTTAATATTTATTAGTTTATACCTATTTATATGAATTTGTCTAATTTCTTACCAAAAGGATCACAAATTGTTACTTAACGATCTTATTCACAAGCTAAACAAAGAGTTAGCTAGCAATGAAATAAGCGATTATTGCCCTAACGGTTTACAGGTTGAGGGCCGTTCGCAGGTTACAAAAATAATAACTGGCGTCACGGCAAGTTTGGCCCTAATAGAACAAGCGATCGAATGCCAAGCAGACGCTATTTTAGTTCATCACGGTTATTTCTGGAAAGGCGAGTCTGCAATAATTTCCGGCATGAAGAAACAACGAATTCAACGCCTACTGGCACATGATATTAGTTTGATAGCCTATCATTTACCTATAGATGTGCATCCAACATTGGGAAACAATGCGCAACTTGGAAAGCTTCTATCCCTAACCGAAATAAAAGCGTTAGCGACTATTTCACCGTTGGGCATAGTAATGACTGGAAAACTGCCCAGTAGAATAACGCATGCGGAATTATCAGGTAAACTTGAACATGTGTTTCGCCGAACAATAACCTCAGTAGGTAGTAAGCCTGACATTTTACGGATTGCTTGGTGCACAGGTGGAGGCCAAAGCTTTATCGATCAAGTTGCGACGCAAACACAAGATGGCGAGACAATTGACGCATTTATTAGTGGCGAAATTTCTGAACAAACGACTCACAGTGCACGTGAACAAAATATTGACTTTTTTGCCGCAGGACATCATGCAACTGAGCGCTATGGCGTTAAAGCAGTCGGACAATGGTTAGCGGACAACTATGCGCTTGATGTAGAGTTTGTAGATATTGATAATCCTGCTTAGTTGTTTGCGTAATTTGTGTTAATTTGCTCGCACCTGCAATACGCGTAAATTTTTTTTGCAGATTATCCATATTTGAAAACTACGGGCTTAGGAAAGATGACACTGCCAGATACTAAAGAAAAGAATAGTTTTGACGGTATTGCTAACAAATTTGATAATAATATATACGGCACCACGAAAGGACAGTTACGCCACCAAATTTTAGTGCATTGTTTGCAAGATATCTTAAATCAAGCACCCATGAAAGTGCTCGATGCAGGCGGGGGCACGGGAATGATGGCGTTGGTCTTTGCCAATCACGGTCATGATGTCACTATTGTTGATGTATCAAGTGATGCGCTGATGGTGGCTAAGACACGATTAAAAGACTTTCCAAACACGAAGTTTATTAAAGCTGACATTGACAGTATCTCTGAGCGTTTTGACTGTATCATATGCCATGCTGTACTGGAATGGCTTGATGAACCGCTTGCGTATATTGATAAATTGACCAGCTTGTTAAGCGCGAAGGGTTATCTTTCTTTATCATTTTTTAACTACCATGCCAAAGTATTTAGTAATTTATTATATACAAATTTTGATTATGTAAAGCGCGGTATGCCGATTAAAAATACCGTTAGACTTAATCCGCATAATGCACAAAAGCCATTACAAATCATAGCGCATATTGAACAACAAAATCAGCTATCTATACTTGCTACAAGAGGAGTACGTTGTATACACGATTATGTGCTCGACAAAAATAGAATAGAAGATGAGTACAAAATGCTCTTTGAAATGGAAATAGAATATGGCGCACAAGAGCCTTACAAATGGTTAGGTAAGTATTTTCATATCATGTTACAAGCGCGTTCTTAATATCTGGACTTATCGCTGAGGGTTTGGTCGCTGTTGCATAACGCTTGACGGTTTTTCCATCTTTAGCCACTAAAAACTTAGTGAAATTCCACTTTATTCCTTGGCTGCCTAAAACACCCGGTGCTGCAGTTTTTAGATGGTTAAAAATCGGATGTGTATTTTTTCCATTAACGTCAACTTTCATTGACATTGGAAAGGTAATGCCAAAATTTAAGGTGCAAAACTGTTCAATTTCTTTATCACTGCCTGGCTCTTGCCCACCAAATTGATCACACGGAAAACCAATGACTTCAAACCCTTGGTCTTTATATTGTTTATAAAGTGTTTCTAGGCCTTGGTATTGTGGCGTAAATCCACATTTGCTTGCGGTATTTACAATCAGTACTACTTTTCCTGAATAATCGTTTAAAGACACCTTTTCGCCTTTATTATTAATATAACTAAGGTTGTGAATAGAATCAGGCATAGTGCTTACTCAATTGTCGGACTAGATGATATAATCGATGAGGGTGAAATCATAGCATTAAGACGCACTACGTGCACGTATTTAGCGCAATTCACTAAAACCCAAATTTAATTTTTATGTGTTTTAAGCGAACTTGATTCTTTTCAGATAAGGTAACATCTTTAAGTTCTTTGTAAACATTTTCAGCTAATAAACCTTGGAACTCGTACTGTGCCAAATCAGCCATACACTGCAATAAGTTTAAGGCAAATGCTGGAATACCTGGATACATTCTATAGGCTTTATTGAAACACACTAAAGCTTGATTATATTCATTAGTTACGTAAAGTGCCATTCCTTTATCATTAGTGTAAAGCGCTCGTTCTTTTTGTAGTTGATAAGACTCTTCTATGTCATCAATTAGCTCAGTACATACTAAACGCTCTATATGATTGTCGTGATGCAATAATAGATCATCACACTCTTGTAGTATTTCTTTGGCTTTTTCCGCTTGTCCAATCCCAAACCAGATTTTTACCGAGTCAATCATTGCGGTGGCATTTGTGCCAGGTATAATATTATTAGATTCTGACTGTTCAATAATTTGTTCAGCACGCAAAATATCGCCTTCAACTAAATAGGCAAGCGCTAACATGTAGTTTTTTTGTAGGTCACCTTGTCGATCATTGGCGGTTCTTCCCACTTTTCCAATTAGTTTTCGAGCCGTGCTTAGCTTTTCTTGCTTTAACTGTTCTACATTCAGCGGGGATTTTGTCGCATTTTGTTTGTTGTGTTCACCAGTAATCATACTTTCTGCCATTTTTATGTGAAATCTCGCAAGTTCTAGCGAGTATTCACCCATGCGATCTTTGACCGTTAAATTGCTTTGAATCTTTTTTTCTAACAGTAACTGTGCAAGTTCATGCTTATTTTGCATTGTGTACGAGAGTACTTTTAATCGTGTAGCCTGCATCGATAAATCATTTTCTTTGATGTTAGCAAGCAGTACCTCGGCTTCCTGATACTCTTCTTTTCCAATTGCGACACTGGCAAGCCATTCGTAGGCTTTATCTTTTGTTACGCTTTCTGAAATAAGATGATTTAGCATCTTTTGGCACTGTTGCCAATTGCCTATGAAGTACTCACTCTTTATAAGTCCCCAATGGGCCCACAATACATTTGATGACTTTTTTAATACATTTGAATATAGAATAATGGCCTGATCATATTGTTTTTCAGCAAGCAGCAGACGCCCCTTCAATTTCAGGTAGTCGTTACTAAATCGCTTATTGCTGAGCGTTTCGAACTTACGTTGAATCAAATTGAGGGCTTGATAATTATTGTTCTGATCCATGTAATGCAATACAGGCAGTATTTCACGGCGCAGTTTGAGATAATGCGCAATATTGGTTCGTAGACTTTTTATGGTATAGGGTTTTATTAAAATGGCATCTGGATGTAAATCGAGTATTTGTCCAATGGTTTGGGGCATGCTGTCGGAGGTAATAAACAATAAGCCTGTAGAAGGTTTAAACAGCCCCCGTTCTTGCAGATGTTGAATCCATTCCACGCCATTTTTACTCTGGCCCAAGTGAAAATCCATAATAATTAGATCAAAATTATTTAAGCGCAGCCCATTTCGAAGTTCGTTACCATTGCTATAACTGGCAATCTCAAAGTTTTCAATTGCCATTAAGTGACTTCTTAAGTTTGTCCTTGCTGTCGCATTGTCTTCCACAATAGCGATGCGTAAAGATTTAACTTCTTGGGTGGTGGGCCTTGCGGTAACAAGCATATAGTTAATTTACCTAAATCAGCTAAGCGCAAATAAAAGCACTCGTGGTTAATAGAAAGCATGGTAGATCGTAGCTTGTTATCGGATGAAAAAGAGATTTTGTTAGCAGCAATTACTTTTATACAATGTATAGTTATTTATTACATAACATTTACAAAGTAGGCTTACTTCATTTATAGTTTACGTTAACGTAAAGGTAAGTCTAATAACGACATTGTAGTTGCTACCTTTGTTTTTGATACAACCACCGCATTAACCTTAAGCGAGCATAGAATGAACACAGTTAAACAACTCATTAATGGTCAATTTGTAACCTCAGCATCTGCTTCATTTATTGAGGTGACCAACCCTGCCAATAATGAGGTGATTTCACAATTACCCATGACCACGGTAGATGAAATGGAAGAGGCTATTGCGAGTGCGCAAGCAGCATTTAAAAAATGGCGGAATGAGCCGGTTTCTGAGCGCGCAAGAGTCATGCTGAGATACCAACATTTACTTAAAAAGCATCATGACGAAATAGCCACAATCTTGTCAAAAGAAACCGGTAAAACGTTTGAAGATGCCAAGGGGGATGTTTGGCGTGGAATTGAAGTTGTTGAGCAAGCGGCTAATGTGGCGTCTTTAATGATGGGTGAGACGGTTGAAAACGTAGCAACTAAGATTGATACCTACAGCATGATCCAGCCAATAGGTGTGTGCTTAGGCATAACACCGTTTAATTTTCCAGCCATGATCCCGCTTTGGATGTTTCCGCTTGCCATTGCCTGTGGCAATACTTTTATATTAAAACCTTCCGAGCAAGATCCAAATACCCCCATGAAGCTTGCAGAGTTATTTATGCTAGCAGGTGCGCCACCGGGCGTATTAAATGTTGTGCATGGTGGTAAAGAACAAGTTAATTATTTACTAGAACATGACGTTATCAAAGCGGTATCTTTTGTAGGTAGTGTGGCAGTAGGGCAACATGTTTATAGAACTGCAACGCATAACATGAAGCGTGCACAGTGTTTTGCAGGTGCAAAAAATCACGCTGTTATTATGCCTGATGCGAATAAAGAGCAAGTACTTAACAATTTAGTAGGTGCTAGCATTGGCGCAGCGGGTCAACGCTGTATGGCAATTTCAGTTGCGGTATTTGTAGGTGATAGTCAAGCATGGATAGGCGACTTAGCAGGCAAAATTGGTGCCGTAAAACCCGGTTTATGGGATGATAAAGATGCCGGTTTTGGACCACTAATCTCAAGCCAAGCAAAAGCACGTGTACTGTCATTTATTCAGCAAGGCAAACAAGAAGGAGCGAAATGTTTAGTTGATGGTTCTAATGTGAGTGTGGCTGGCCATGAAAATGGCAATTGGGTTGGGTCAACCGTGTTTGATGATGTGACTGTTGATATGCAAGTTTACCAGCAAGAGATTTTTGGGCCGGTATTGTGCTGCGTGCGCGTCAACACGCTAGCTGATGCAATAGCCTTGGTCAATGCTAATCCTTATGGTAACGGTACGTCTATATTTACGGCCAGTGGCGCGGCAGCTCGCACCTACCAAAATCAAGTTGAAGTAGGGCAGGTTGGCATTAATGTGCCCATTCCAGTGCCTTTACCCTTCTTTTCTTTTACAGGTTGGAAAAATTCGTTTTATGGTGATTTACACGCATATGGTAAACAAGGCGTTCGATTTTATACTGAAACTAAAACAGTCACGGCACGATGGTTTGACGATGAAACAGTGAGCGGTCCAAATATGTCGATTAATTTACGATAGAGGTTTGCTTATGTGCGTGATTAAAAATAAAAGTAAGGAATATTCATTATGAATTTTGAATTAGATCAAGACCAACAAGCGTTTGCAGATACCGCCAAACAATTTTCCGACCAAGAAATGTTGCCTTATGCGGCAAAATGGGATCGTGAGCATTATTTTCCGATCGAGGTTATTAAAAAAGCGGGTGAACTTGGTTTTTGCGGATTATACACGCCAGAAGAAGCTGGGGGCTTGGGTCTCCCCCGACTTGATTCATCTATTATTTTTGAGCAACTCGCCATGGGATGCACTACAACAACGGCAATGCTGACCATTCATAATATGGCCACTTGGATGATTGCGACTTGGGGTACGCAAGCGCTAAAAAACGAATGGATGGAAGCGTTAGTTGCAGGTGATAAAATTGCAAGTTACTGCTTAACAGAGCCAGGTAATGGTTCTGATGCGGCCAATTTGCGCACCACGGCCACCGCTGACGGTGATTATTTCGTTTTAAAAGGCGCTAAGGTGTTTATCTCTGGCGCAGGCGCAACGCAAGTACTTGTGGTTATGGCACGAACAGGAGGAGAGGGCGCGAATGGTGTATCAGCATTTTTTGTTCCAGCAGACGCACAAGGTATAGAGTACGGTAAAGCTGAAGAAAAAATGGGGTGGAATGCACAGCCCACACGAATGGTTAACTTTGACGATGTCAGGATCCACAAAAACTACTTATTAGGTGAATTAGGACAAGGTTTTAAAATAGCTATGCAGGGTCTTGATGGAGGGCGTATTAATATTGCAACATGTTCAATAGGCACCGCCCAGCAAGCGTTAAATACTGCAAATGCGTATATGCAGGAACGCCAACAATTTGGTAAGCCGTTGGCCACATTTCAAGCACTACAGTTCAAGTTAGCAGATATGGCAACCGAACTAGTTGCCGCAAGGCATTTAGTGCGCTTAGCCGCTAGTAAGTTAGACAATAAACATGTTGATAGAAGCACTTATTGCGCCATGGCAAAACGTTTTGCCACCGATGTAGGGTTTGAAGTATGCAATCAAGCTTTGCAAATTCACGGAGGATACGGCTATATTAAGGAATATCCACTAGAGCGACACGTGCGAGACGTGCGTGTACATCAAATACTAGAAGGCACAAATGAAATTATGCGCGTTATTATTGCTCGACGTTTGTTATCGGATATGACGGAAGTATTGTAATACAGCATGAGTGATAGGAAATCTAATGACAGTACATGAAGAGAGTAGCATTCTAGTGAGCTATATAGTGGCTCATAATCATCTAAAGATTGGCTGCATAACCTTAAACAAGCCAAAAGCTTTACATGCTTTAGATTTGGATATGATCCAATGCATGCAGCAGCAATTAGATAAATGGCGAAATGATGATGACATAATTGCGGTGTTTATAGATAGTGTGGGTGAAAGAGCATTTTGTGCAGGTGGCGATATTGTGTCTATGTACCATGCCATGGAAGCGCAAAAAAAAGCTGCGCCTACTGAAATTCCCGACTTTACCGCGCGCTTTTTTGCCCATGAATACCGCTTAGATTATAGTATTCACGTATTCCCTAAGCCTATTATTTGTTGGGGGAATGGCATTATTATGGGCGGTGGCTTAGGCGTTTTTGCAGGAGCGAGCCATAAGGTAGTGACTGAAAGTGCTCGCGTTGCTATGCCAGAAATAACGATTGGTCTGTTTCCCGATGTAGGTGCAAGCTATTTTTTAAATAGGATGCCGGCAGGTGTAGGTCGATTTATGGGATTAACTGCAGCGAGCATGAACGCTGTCGATTGTTTGAATATTGGTTTAGCAGATTGTTTTGTTTTGCATTCTGCAAAATCATCATTTCTGAATGATCTCTGCAATCTTAAAATAATCAGTTCACAAACAATAACCGAATTATCAAATGTATATCAGAATCAGGCTAACACTCTTACCACGCTACAAGCTATCAATGGGAATTTAAGCGAATTTAATGCAAAACTACCAGCACTGGACAGTAAGCAAAACCTTGCAGAAATTGAAGCTTACTTAAAAGAAATAGCGAGTGAATTTAGCCAAAATAAGACACTGCAAAAAGGAATTGCAAGCTTTATACATGGCAGTCCAATTTCAGCTCATTTGGTTATTGAAGAACTTAAACGTGGTGCTAAAAAGACGCTAGCCGAATGTTTTCAAATGGAGCTTGGTATAGCCTATCAATGCAGTGTCACTGGCGAACTACAAGAAGGTATACGAGCACTTATGATCGATAAAGACAATCAACCCAAATGGTGTTTTGAGCATCATGAAGAGGTACCTCAAGCGGTGATAGAGAGTCATTTCAATCGTTATAGTAAGAATGCCCAAGAGGGTGAGCTAAATCCCTTACACAGTTTAGAACAAGAATATGGAGTCAGCCATGCATAAAATTTCTTTCTTTGGTTTAGGTAATATGGGCGCATCGATGGCGAGCAATCTTTTGAAGGCAGGCTATAGTGTCACTGTGTTTGATATTATAGAACAACAAATGGCTCAATTAGTGAGTCAAGGCGCTAAGGCTTCACCAAATGCAGTATCTGCGATTGAAAGCGCAGATGTGATCATTTCAATGTTGCCTGCAGGTAAGCATGTGCATCAACTTTATGATGATATTTTGCCAAAGGCAAACAACAACACACTCTTTATAGACTGCAGCACAATAGACGCTACCGATGCAAAAGCCTTACATGCTCGCGTTAAACAAGCGGGCCATCGCTTTGTTGATGCACCCGTGTCTGGCGGTGTAGGAGGCGCTGCAGCGGGTACATTAACCTTTATTATTGGCGGTGATACAGACACCGTTGAAGCCGCTACAAGCGTTTTAAAAAGCATGGGTAAACACTGTTTTCATGCCGGTGGTGAAGGCGCAGGTCAAATTGCAAAAATATGTAATAATATGCTATTGGCTATTTTAATGACGGGCACTAGCGAAGCATTGAAAATGGCCATGGATAATGGTATTGACGCTAAAGTAATGTCTGACATTATGCAGCAAAGTTCAGGTAATAATTGGACGCTACAAAATTATAACCCGGTACCTAATGTTATGATGAATACCCCGGCCTCACACGATTATCAAGGTGGCTTTATGGTTGACTTAATGAATAAAGACTTACAGCTATCGATGAATGCGGCAGCCGCTTCACAGTCTGTGGTGCCAATGGGTGCATTAGCAAAATCGCTATATCAGTTGCATGCGTTACACGGCAATGGTAAGAAGGACTTTTCATCAATTTTTGAGTCTTTACAGCGCCATTAAAATTAGAGATGGTTTGTCTATAAATGTTAATTGTAAATGTGTGGCACGAAGGTGTCTTTAGTATATGGATTTCAATGATTTTATTATTGCGGATAGCTGTATGGCAGAATTAGTCAATAAAGCGCTCTTTTTAGATCGTGATGGGGTTATTAACGTTAATCATGGCTACGTGTGTACTACTGATAAATTCGACTTAATAGAGGGTATTGTTGGTGTCGTCAAACAAGCCAGCAGGTTGGGCTATAAAGTTATTGTAGTGACCAATCAATCGGGTATTGGACGGGGTTATTATTCTGAATCTGACTTTCATAAGCTAAGTGATTGGATGACATCGTTGTTTGCAGAAAAACAGGCAAAAATTGATCATATATATTATTGCCCACATCACCCAAAGGATGCCATTGCTCCGTACAATCGAACCTGCGAATGCCGCAAACCAAAGCCCGGCATGGCTTTTAAAGCAATTAGCGACTTTTCTATAGACCCACAAAAATCAGTCATGATTGGCGATAAATTAAGCGATATTGAGTTTGCATGTAATGCGAATATTGGTCTGACTTACTGGCTTGAAGCTAATCCAACAAATGAACAGTTTGTACAGATAGCTAAGCAAAAAAACCGCAAGCGTAGCAATATTGTACACATTACCGCGCTTGAACATGTGCAGTTTCCTTGATCTCTTATCTAGCGCTACACGTTTATCAATTTGACCATTACAGCATCCGAACACATCGCTTGCACGGCTTCTTTGCCATCACCTTCTGGCAGATCTCTAGCAAGTACTGTGATTGCTATGGCAATTAAAACTAAGCTTGTGATCGCCTAGCGAATACTTAATAAATAAGCCATAAATGACCTTATTCAATAGATATCAAATGTTAATTATATAAGACAAAAACATGATAATCGATTAATTTAGAATGTATTTAGCCTAATTGTTATTAATTAATGAAAGTATAAAATACTTGGCATAGAACGCTTTAAAGAGAAATTTACTTGTATTAAACGCTAAATCGTCCAGTATTTGTTTCAAGACGACGAATAGATTCGCCTACCTGCAATGCCGCATTTTTTGTTTCTTGCGCGGTGTTCACCGTTGCCTGACTTAAAGAGTGTAAAGATGAAATATTATTGTTAATTTCTTCGGTGGCTTCACTTTGCTGCTTAGTGGCAACGCTAATATGGCTCATTAACTCGTTTGTATTGCCTATCGAGGTATTAACGTTAGTTAAAAATCCTTTTAAACTATCTGAAATAGTCACCACTTTTTCGACTTGTGTATGGCCTTTACTGATTGCGTTTACAGCCTCGCTAACGCCTTTCTCTAAACCGGCTAGCATTCGATTAATATCCTCAGTTGATTTTTGTGTTCTACTTGCCAGGGTGCGAACTTCATCAGCTACTACTGCGAAACCTCGACCTTGTTCGCCGGCTCTTGCGGCTTCTATTGCAGCATTTAAGGCAAGTAAATTAGTCTGCTCGGCAATACTCTTAATCACATCAAGTACCGACATAATATGTTGTGACTCATTAGACAGGTTTTTCACTACGCCACTGGCAATAGAAATAGAGTCAGATAATAAAGAAATGTGCTCAACAGAAGTATTTACCGTGACTAATGATTCTTTACTCATATTCTGTACGGTAGACATATCTTTTGACGCGGTGTCAGTATTGTTAAAAACCTCCCGAACACTATGACTAAGCTCATGAACGGCTGAAGCGATATTGTCTAAGTTAGCATTTTGATTGCTTATTATTTCGCTGTTTTGTTCAGATGCACTAGTCAGTAGTGCTTCTGACTTCGACATCTTGTCGGTATCTGATTTAATCTCTTTGACGAGTTTTTGCAAGTTGTTCATTAGTGAATTAAATACAATAGCAAGCTCGGTAATCTCATCTTTTCCATTTTCACTTAATCGACTTTTAAGATCGCCGTCGCCATCGCTTATTTCACGTATCGCGTGGGTGACCTGATTTAAGCGAGAGGTCACTAATTTTGGACCAAACAACATGAAAACGATAGTGGCGCCGGCTATAATAATAGCACTTGATGCTTGAGAAATAGTTAACGTTTGACTGTTATTACTTGCTTCACTTGCTATGTTATCTGCTCTTTCCTTTATAAACTCTCCAACTAAATCGTAGTGGGAACGCAGAGTATCAAATGCCTTATTTTGGCTAGTCGATTGAAGCAGAAGTGCCTCTTGTGAGTTTCCACTCTTAGCTGCTAGCATAATTGCTGAAGCACTATCAAACCAGCTTTTGTAGTCAGAATCAAAATTACTAATACCCTTCAATAGTTCGGGATAATCGACAATTAAATCTCTAACTTGATGCATTCTATCCATTGCTTGTTTCGCATTTTCTTCAAAAGATGCTTCAAATTCCGCTAAGTCTTTTGCACTTGCTTCGCTAAAAAGCAGATAGTTTTGACTAGCTGTCAGCGCTTGATACAAATCTCTATCAGCATTTAGGGTGAGATTAATAGCTTCAATGAAAACACTTTCTAGTACTTGAGAATGACCTGCAAGCTTGTTTATTCCAAGCGTATTAAAAATGCCAAATCCAATCGTAAGCACGGCAACAAATATTAAGGGCAATGCTATTTTGACTCGTATAGACAAGTTTTCAAGTAACATAGATGGGTCTCTTTAATCAAATAGGTATTTAGGTAACAGCATTTTGTAAATAACTGTCTATTTTCGTTAGCTCCGTAACGGCGTTTCGACAAAATACTTAAGTCTTATTCTTTGATTCACTTATTCAAATAAACACTTTCCTTTCCGATAACTGGCGACAACAGATGACATTTATCTTCGCTGAAATTGGATAAGTGAAATTAAAAGTTGCAGCTAAATGAGGATGGAATGTTCAATTCATTAAAAATTGGTACCCGAATACAGTTTCATTTGCCGCCAGCAACATTATTTTTACGTGCACATAAAGCCGATAAACACGGTGATGATTTGTCGACTTTTCGCAGTACTATACTAGAAACCAATAGAACGAAACAGGCGGTCAAAGGTCTAGAAAGCGGCGTTCTCGGACTTGGAATTCGCGGTTTAAATCCAATAATATACAATGGGGAGCACATTGGGTCGGTTGAGTTTGGTATGTCCTTTGGATAATCGTTTTTTGATAATTTCAAGCAAAAATATAATCTTGACATCGCTCTTTATATTGAAAAAGATAATCAATTCAGCGTTTTTGGTTGAACGTTAAAAGACTCCACTGGTGAAAATAAGATGTTGTTTTCTTAAGAACAATTATCACAAGTAATGGAGGGTGATGATCTTTTAGTAATTTCTACAGATAACGGTTAAAAAATGAGTGAAATGACAACCACGGTGCAAGAAGTTGCTCGATACGCTAATGATGCATCTAATGCGGCACAAAAAGCACAGACAGAAACGCAGGTCGGTAAAGGGGTTATTACACAGGCTGTTGCATCTATTGACTCATTGGCATTAGAGATTGAAAATGCTACAGCGGTTAACTTAAAACTAGAGTCTGATAATGATAAAATTAGCTCTGTATTGAGTGTCATCCGTGGGATTGCAGATCAGACAAATTTATTAGCTTTAAATGCGGCAATAGAAGCTGCTAGAACGGGTGAACATGGGCGAGGTTTTGCTGTAGTCGCCGTCGAAGTAAGAACATTGGCAAGCAGAACTCAAGAATCGACACAAGAAATTCAGGCCATGATTGAAAATCTGCAAAGTGGTTCAAAAAGTGCTGTTGCTGTTATGGAACTTAGTCAAACAAGAAGTAAAGATAGTGTGAAACAAGCGCTCAATGCCGAAAAGTCCTTTGATATCATAATTGAAGCTATTACCCACATTAGCAAAATGAACCTGCAAATAGCCCATTCAGCTAAAGAACAAAGTAAAGTCTCAGAAGAAAGTAATCAGAACGTAGTTAACATTAGTGACGTTGTAGATAAGACCGCCACCGATGCCCAACATACGCAATCAGCTGGCCATGAATTGGCAAGTTTAGCGATTAAACTCCAAGCTCTTGTAGGGCTGTTTAAAACAATGTAAATAATTAGTGCGGCATCACTTTTCAAAAACCTCGTACTAACGGCTACAATTGGATGTTTTTAACCCATATTTTTTGGTTTTCCAACATCCTAACTGTAGTATCGCAGCGACAAATCCATTATGGCGACACCATTATTTGTCGCTAAAATCTTTCAAATGCTTAATTGAGCGACTCAATAAGTTAGTGTCTAAATCTGCTAGTACCTTGGTTTGCGTAGTAAGATCGGTTACTTCATAACTACCATCTTGGGCAACCTTTGTCAGTAGCGGGTATCTTAACACGACAATATGGTTATCTTGTGTACTTACTAACCATTTGCGACTAGGGTTTTGTAAGGCTTGACCCGTTGAAAATCGATTAGGCTCGGCTAAGCAGCCAAATTCATTAAGCACGGTCGGAATAATATCTTCATTACTTGAGACGGTTAGAGGCTCAACAAAGTTACTCATTAGTACAAATTGTTGCTGCACGTTTTTGTGTATTAAAATCACGCTAGTATTTGTTTGTAACTGCTCAAAATCGAAGTTGTCGAATTGTTGTTTGCTAACCACGCCCATATAAAACCCGCTTTGTGACAACAAGACATTTTCTTTAAACGCAGTGAATAGCGTATCTTCTTCTAGCGCTAATTCATCATTACTAGTGACTATATTGGAGAGTACATAGTTTTCAACATTAACATTAAATGCCCGCAGTAACTCTGTCGCTACGGCGGGTGATTTGGTCATATTAATTAAGTTAGTTGGGATCCCATACCACAATTGTTTGGACAATTGTTGGTTGTCAGACAACATATTTAAATGATAATTGTTACTTTGGAAACCGTTAATTTGCTGCACTTCAGGTATGTCTAAGGTAGCTAATACAACCACTTTCTTTCCTGCGTCAACGCTACAATATACTGGTTTGGGTGGGTAATTAAACCGACTTGTTTCACTGTTATATTGGAGCTCTTCTTGCTGTAAACGTTCTTCTAAATTGAGCAAACCGTATCGGGCCATTAACGTTTTTGCGGTGGCAGGATAGGAAAGGGGAAACATATTATCTTGTTTGAGTACTGGCGTGTACAAACGCGCATCAGCCCAAACGTGAATAGCATGACTACTGATAAAGCACACTACAATAGTGGCAATTATGTACGGTCCAAACTTAAAACGCTGAAAACGCCCAATTCGTTTAAATATCGCGTTGGCGATGACCAGTTGAAACATTAACCATATGATGAATAGCAAAGCAAAATAGAACCACTGCAACCAACCAAAGGCACCAATGTGACCCTGGGCTTCGCTTTTCAATAATTCAGCTGAATCAAATGTAATATGAAAGCCTGTGTTGTTATACAATAGTGCGTCAAACGCTAAAAGCGCTAAGCAAACCGCAGCTACAATAGACGCTGTTGCTTTTAACACTCGCAAGTTTGTAATTTTGTAGCACAATGGCAAAATAAAAATTATAAACCCCAAAAATGTGATAAAGCTGGTATGGCCGAGCCAAGTGGTTATTAAATAAACAAAACTAATAGGCGTGTCAGCAATGGGTGAGGAGAATAAATAGACAGATGAAATAGCGGTTGCAAATAAAATGTTTGCGAAGGCAAACCAATGCCCCCAACTTACTTGCTGCGTAATTTGTTTGCGACGAGGTGATTCATTGTAGATCATAAATTACTAATGCGTCGGTTTTGCTTTAATGGTGCTTTTTTTCAGCACAGCACAAAATTGGTCTACCATAGCTTCACGTTTGTCTTCACTTATTTGATTTTCAAATATTGTGGCAAGTACATTACCCAGTACCATAATGGATAAATCTTTTGGTGCATTGTTCCGTTCTAAAGTCACAAACACTTCTTGCATGAGTGTTTCAAACTCTTCATTAGTATAGCGTGATTGAATTGGCATTAATTTGTCCTATGATTTTTGGTCGAAAACTCGCTACAATTAGACTTTATTGTTTTAGTCAGCTTAATAACGCTTTTTAAAGAAGATTTTATTTCTTATAAGTATAAAGGCTGCATTAATTTTTAACCAACTATTTGTGTTGTCTATAAAAAGGCTTGGTCTTCGAATGTTGTCATAAATATTGACAGTAATGAACTAAGCTCTTTACAGGCAAACAATCAAACTAGGGCTATACCATTAAATATGAGTGCAAATGTAAAACAATTTGTTGTGCATCAAATTAGCTTAGCCGAAGATGGAAAGCTTGTCTTCATGCCAAGAAATAGCTGTTATGAGGTGTCTCATCCAATTACCGAGTTAGCCTCTGGGTTACACAGCAACTTTAATTCAAAGCCTAGCAAAGGCGTCGGTGGTTTTGATCCTGAGCTAAATCCTACCGTGCATAACTTGCTAACACAACTTCGTCAACAAGAGGTGTCGTTCTACGACTTTAGTATTCAAGCGAGTCAACAATTACTAAAAGCCATAAACGAAGAGGCAATGTTAGAAACTGGCTACGTAATTTTTAGCCAATATGAATATTTATCGACTGATTACTTGATGATAGCCATGCTCAATACCAAAGAGCTAGTGACTGTTAATCAACAATTAGAGCTGGCACAAAATAAATTTTTAGAGCTCAGTAAAATGCAAATTGCCGTGCGCATTGATTTAACTCAATTTGAAATAAGTGAGCCAGACTTTCGCTATATTAGTTTTATTAAAGGGCGTATGGGTAGAAAGGTCTCTGATTTCTTCATGAACTTTATTGGTTGTGAAGAAAAAGTGGATACAAAGGTACAAAATAAACAGTTTGTACAACAATTAGACAATTATTTGTCAGTACAGCCATTAGATGCGCATGAAAAGCATGAGCATCGTGAAACGGTGGCGAAATACTATAAAGACAAAGCAAGTCTAGGCGAAAATATTAATGTGGATGAAGTCGATAATATTTTGCCCAAAATGTCTGAAAGTACACCAGGAGTGCCGGATAGTTTCGCACATTACAATGCCAGTTTAGAGCATCCACTTGAGCCACAATTTCAAGCGGATAAAAGCATGTTAAACGTAATGAATAAGTATTCAGGTGCCGGAGGGGGAATTAGTATTAGTTTTGAGCGTAAACTATTAGGCCAACGCGTGCACTATGATGTGAATTCGGATACCCTAACTATTAGTGGTCTGCCGCCAAACCTTAAAGATCAACTGACTAAATCGATTAAAGGTGATTCAGAGTCATGAAGCTATTTGTGAACGATTTAACGGTGATGGATTTTTCTTATTTGTGTGCTAAGCGCGGCATGGTAGGCGAAAGCTGGATTGTAGATGTTGTGCTTGATGGTGGTTTGAACGATGAAAGTATGGTGCAAGACTTTGGCATTGTAAAAAAGCAGCTGAAAAAAGTGATTGATGATTATGTTGACCACAAGTTGGTGGTGCCAGCAGATCATGCTAACACCACTATTCACGCACCTGCTAGTGATGGTCGTGTACAAGTAGATTTTTTGTTTGCCGAAAATAAATCGATACAACTGTTTTGCCCACCCGAAGCATATGCGTTTGTGTACAGCCTTGAAGGCCGTTCAGCGCTTATTGACAAGCTATCAGTAACCGCTTATTTAAAAGACGTTATTACCACGCATCTACCTGAAAATGTGCATGATATAGAAATAACGCTGCGCGAAGAAATCATTAATGGCCCTTTTTATCATTATACGCACGGGTTAAAAAAGCATGATGGTAATTGTCAACGAATAGCGCATGGTCATCGCTCAAAAATTATTATTTTGGAAGACGGTCAAAATTCTCTGCAGTGGCAGCAATATTGGGCCGATCGTTGGTCAGATATTTATATTGGCAGTCGTGAAGACATAGTGCCTGAGCACGCATTATCGTTTATGCCAAATAAGAGTGTGCCTGTATATTGCTTTAAATATGAAGCCTCACAGGGTGAGTTTGAAATGGCAATTGCACAAGACGTTTGTGAAATAGTAGATTACGATTCAACGGTTGAGTGTTTGGCGCAGTATGTGCTTGATGAAACCCAAAAGCAAAGTAACAAAATACTCGTTGTACGGGCCTTTGAAGGCGTTGGCAAAGGAGCGATTATCAGCAATGCGTAATTTTTTGAAACAATATTTTGCGCGCATGTTGTTGCTTGTTTTGTGCTTTGTCACAACAATAGCAACGGCAACACCTCAACTAATAGGCGAATTAACGCAAGGTAGCTTAATAAGAGCAAAGATTACGCCGGGTAGCGAAGTTAAGCTTAACGCAGAGGTTCTAAAAATTTCAGCTCAAGGCGAATTTGTATTCGGATTTGGGCGCGATGCGCCGCTTCAGCATGATTTAAGCTGGAAGTTAAGTGACCAAGCCAATTGGCAAAGCATGCCTATCAACCTGCATAAGCGTACATACAGTATCGATAAAATTGAAGGCGTCGCTGCAAAATATGTGAGCCCACCCGACAGTGTCATGGCACGTATTCGCAAAGATAACAGTGCAATCGCTAACGCTCGAGCTACTTTTACCGAAAGTAATGCCTTTACCCAAGACTTTATACTGCCGGCAAGTGGCAGAATTTCTGGTGTTTATGGCTCTCAACGTGTATTTAATGGCCAACCAAAGCGACCGCATTATGGTTTAGATATTGCCAATAATACAGGTACACCCATAATTGCCCCTGCCGCAGGTACAATAAGACTTGCTGATGAAGATATGTATTATTCAGGGGGTACCCTAATTTTAGATCATGGTTACGGTGTAACTTCTACCTTTATTCATTTGAGTAAACTACATGTGGTGGTAGGTCAAGAGATAGCAAAAGGTGATTTAATTGGGGAAATAGGGGCAACTGGGCGGGTGACAGGCCCTCATTTAGACTGGAGAATTAATTGGTTTAAAGAACGCTTAGATCCCGCATTATTAGTTGAGTTACCATAATTTTGTATAACGGGGCAGGCTAAGATGCACTTAGCCTACTTCACGAAATTCTTAGTTTATGCCTAACCACGCTAGAAACATATCTTCATTGTGGATATGAATGTTACAAACATCGTTAATGGCAGGTAACACCTCAAATTTTAGGCTAAGCAAACGTCCGTCGCGCATTACATGAATAGGGATGTTGTCGCCTACACTTGACTGGTGTAAAACCCTCACAAACCGCTTCTCGTCACACTGCCAATGGTTAAAGGCGATAATACTGTCGCCCACTTGCAAACCTGCGCGACTTGCCGCGCGTGCATGCTGCACGCTATTCACTTTTAACGAACTACCATCAGCACTAATATTTGCACCTATATCGTATGCTAGAACGTGACCAGATACACCACCTTTATCTTGCAAATTTTCAACGCTGCGCAACTGCATTTGTAAACCAATAGACGTCAGCAAAGTCGGCAAGGGCAAGTCAATGGTAGTATTGATGGCCAAATGTAGAAAATGCGTGAGGTCAATGTCAAACTCTTCTTTACAGAGCGTTAAAATAACATCATTTTGGGTACCTATTTCGGTTTTGCCATATTTATGCCAAAGACTTTGCATGACGCTATCTAAAGACACTTGGTTGCTCGATTGCTGACGCAGCACAATATCTAAACATAGGGCAACAACCGCGCCTTTATTATAGTAACTCACAATATGATTTAGAGAACCCGCATCCTGCTTATAAAACTTGCTCCAAGCCTCTACGCTAGACGTGCTTACTGTTTGGGAATGTCGCCCTGGCGTTTTTAATAGCCGAGTAATAGCTTCATTTAGAACTTGTACATATTGTTTTGGTGTAATAATTTGTGCTCGTGCCAAACTAAGATCATCATAAAAGGAAGTGAAGCCTTCATAAATCCAAAGCTGCGGGCTGTACACTTCCTCAAATAAATTGGGTTGATGCATCACATGCGGTTTAATTCTTTTGACGTGCCAGGTATGAAATAACTCATGACTACACAAGCTTAAAAATTGACGATACGGTTCACTTTTTTCAATGGCGTCGCCTATCATGGGTAAATCAAATCGGCTGTATTGTAGAACAGTGCTTGCGCTATGTTCTAAGCCTCCAAAGCCTTGATCACATACCAAGGTCATAAACCAATATTCGGAACATGGAAATTCGCCAAATAATTGAATGTGGTGGCATATGATAGGTCGCAAATCAGCTTCAATTCTGGTGAAATCTATAGCATGATTGCCGGTAAATACTAAGTGAAACTTATGCCCCATTACCTCAAAACAATAGTCATCAAATTGACCTATAAGAAACGGATGATCAATCAGTTTAAAATAGTCAGGGCACCAATATTGTCCCAAAAGCGTTTGTAATTTTTGCTTTGTAGCATCGTTATTAGTTTCAGCTAACCGCGGCATCGCACTTACTAACTTATTTGGTAAATTTAAGTCGCTATTGTGTTCAATATAAACGCGATGTTCACAATCTTGAAAGCCTTTAACACACAGAAAAACAGAGGTACCGTTAAAAAAGGCATATTCATCGTCAATATAAGCACTTCTTACCGATAAGTCATAGGCATAAACTTGGTAAGTGAGTTCACAGTTTTCAAGCGCTTGACTATCGGTTCGAGATATTTGCCAACTTTGCTTATCGAGTTGTGTAATTTGTATGCAATCATCAGGACTACGCAGAGCATGGAGATTTTTTGCGAAATCACGGATCATATAACTACCTGGGATCCAAGCCGGCAACGCAACAATAATTGAAGATGGTGAATACCTTTCGTTTTCAGAAGCGGGAATGTTTTCTTTGCTATTAGTGGCTTTTGAATCTGTTGATTTTATGTTTATAAGCATTCTTATTGATAGTAAATGCTCTGAGCTACTTAGTACAGAAACCCTATATGTAATTTTTGCTGCTGCTGGATAAGTAAAAAATACTGATGATTGCGCCATTTTACGACCTTATTACTACATATTTTTAGAAAATTGGAGAAAGATAAATATATCACGCAGAGGGGTTATTTTCATGGATTCTTATTAAGCTGCTTGTGGAATAAAAATTGCAGATGTAAACTAAACGTTAATAAAAGCCGTAAGGCAAACAATAATAAAAAAAAAGAGGCATTTTTGTGCGTGAAGTAGAAAGACTTATTAATCATTATGGTGAAAGCCATCAAAATAAAACAAATATTTGGATACATGCAATCGCAGTACCTAGCATCTATTTTGTAACTCTTGGTCTACTTTGGTCAATTCCAGTACCTGAGTTTATTGCGCAGTATAATATTACATTGGCGCACATTTTAGTCATTCCAGCCTTATATTATTATTTTAAGTTGTCTGGTCCTATTGGTGCGGCAATGACATTCCTGACAATATTGGTGTTTACCGGTATTGATGTACTGGTGGCTATGAACATCAATGTTTGGCAGTTTTCGCTGGTACTATTTATTGTGATGTGGATACTACAGTTTGTTGGACACAAAATTGAAGGTAAAAAGCCTTCTTTTTTTGAAGATCTTCGATATTTGTTAATTGGTCCTGCGTGGTGGTGGGTGCATTGGCTAAAGCGTATGAACATTAGTTATTAATAATAATAGTTTCCATTTTGGGCAACTATTCTTTTGTGGCACATCGTTTTTACAAAAATATTTAGGTGTTTACCCATACAACATAATGGTTTCCAACATTTCCATCGAATAAGGATTAAGGTATTTATCTTGTGTATCGAGTTCAGTGAAAGGAACGCAAACGGGCAGGGCAGACTTAACTCCCACCATTACGTTTTTGTCACCTCGAACCATGGCTTTGACTGCAAATGTGCCAAGTTTCGTAGCTAATAAACGGTCTTGCCATACTGGAGAACCCCCTCGTTGAACATGGCCTAATGTAAGTATACGCACATCTACGCCAGTTTCAGCGTGCAATGAATCTTGTAAAATGTTTAGCCCTCCGGGCCAAATGTTTTCAGTCACCACAATAATATGACTTGAATCTGCCCTATGACGTCGGCGTTTATCTAATTTGTCTAAAATCTTTACAAGTTCTTCTGCGGCAGAATTAAACGTTTCGGGTAAAACAACATGATCCGCGCCGCTAGCAATTGCAGAGTTAAGTGCGATAAACCCCGCTTCTCGGCCCATTACATCAACTAAAAATATCCGTTCAAACGCTTCTGCTGTGTCGCGTATTTTATCGAGTGACTCGACTGCCGTTTGAATTGCAGTATGATAGCCAATGGTGTAGTCAGTTCCAGCAATATCGTTGTCTATTGTTCCTGGGCATCCTATAACGGGTTTGTTCCAAATCGTTTGTAGTTTTTGAGCACCTTTAAAACTGCCATTACCACCAATAACAATGAGTCCATCTACGTTGTTTTCATCTAAATGTTGCGCTGCTTTTTGAATATATTTGTGTTGTTTAAACTTATCGCAGCGTGCACTGTGCAGTAAAGTACCACCGCGTTGAATCAAATTTTGTATTTTTGTTGTATTTAACGTAACAAAATCTTGTTTTAACAAACCGATATAGCCGGCGCGGTACCCGACGACTTCTATATCTAAGCTTTCAGCGCTTAAACATATTGCGCGAATGCACGCATTCATGCCCGGTGCATCACCACCAGATGTGAGTACTGCAATTTTCTTTAGTGCCATAAGGAACCTTTATTGTGATTATTGTCGTATCTAGGATAGCAAATAAATTCTGTTGGAAAACAACTGCGTGAAAAAAATTATTATTTTAGTGTGCGTGCTCTTATTAGCTGGGTGCTCAGCGAGGTTTGCGTATAACAATGCAACTTGGTTGGTACATTGGTATTTAGATGATTATGTAGAGTTAACGAATGCACAAGAAGATCAGTTTGACGCGATGTTTTTAACTTGGCTTAGTTGGCATAAAAGCCAAGAGCTGCCCAAATATCAAGCGCATTTGAAAGAAATTATTAATGACGTTAAAAATAATAATATTAATCAACAAAGTATCTCGTCGCATCGTGAGCGGGCACGTCAGCATTGGGCAACTGTCCGAGCGCACGTAGCGGCCGATATTGTTATATTAGCAACAACTTTATCCGACGAGCAAGTTAACTATTTACTCGCGAAGCTTGAAAAAGATAATCAGGAAGCTGTGGACGAACAACTTGAAATGAGTGAACTTAGTGATGATGAGCGTAGAAAAAAATGGATTAAACGGAATCAAAAGAATATAAAGAGATGGCTAGGTAGACTAAACGATGAGCAAAAATTATTTATTGGTCTTTTTCAAGACCGTTTTGCGAACGCAAGTCAGCATTGGGTCAAGTATAAGCGCGATTATCAACAGCAGTTACGGGCGGTCTTTGCAATGCCAAGTCGAGGACCTATATTTAAACAATCACTTTATACGCTAATCAATGAACCTGAAAAATTTCGCTCAGCCCAATTTCAAGCCGTTATGCAGCAGAACAATGATACTAGTAGTGAATACATTATGGGCTTAATCGCATTAACAAGTGAAAAACAAATAAAAAATTTAGTTGAAGAAATTGATGAAGTTCGTCAAGATGTGGTTAATCTTCAAAAGTAGCCCTACGTGTATTATGACAAGTCGAATAAGCCCATCCTTGATGGGTTTTTTATTAGCGCTTCTAACCGCTTTTATGTGGGGTGTGTTGCCCATCTTTCTAAAGCTGCTATTAGAGCAATTAAATGCCGTTACCATTACCAGCACTCGTTTTTTGTTTGCAGGCATTTTTATGTTTGTTGTGCTTAGCGCTAACGGCGCTTTGCCAAAAGCGAAGCAATCCAAAGGAATAATATGGGTCCTATTCGGCCTTACGACCTTACTGCTACTGGTCAACTATGTCACTAACGTTATCGCGCTTGCTTATGTCAGTCCTGCAACGGTGCAATTAGTGATGCAATTAGCTCCTTTTTTGTTAATGGTGGGTGGTGTCGTTTTTTATAAAGAAGTGTTGTCACCTTGGCAATTGTTTGGCGCCTTGATCCTTTTTTTAGGGCTAGGACTTTTTTTTAATCAACGTATTCCAGTTATTATGGCTTCTACTGAAGAATCTATTGTGGGGGTATGGATTACGGCAATATCGGCAGTTGCTTGGGCGGGTTATGCCTTAGCACAGAAAAAGCTGTTAGTTAGCTTTACAGTTAAGCAACTTACACTACTTATATATGTGTTCGGTGCGCTTGTGTTGTTGCCATTTAGTGACTTTACCAATCTAATCAATTTAACCAGCGTACAATGGTGGTCTTTGTTGTTTTGTTGCATAAACACTTTGATTGGATACGGTGCATTTACGCAGGCATTGCAAATTTGGGAAGCATCAAAAGTGAGCGCGGTGATCACCATTGCACCAATTTTCACCTATATAAGTAACAAAATTGCGCTAGAGATTGCTCCCGATATTTATATAAATGCAGATATGGATTTGTTTGCGTATGTCGGAGCTTCTATGATTATTTTTGGTGCTATGCTGGCGGCATTAGCTAAACCAAAGCAGGTAATAGTAAAGAGTTTATAGTTGCAAACAGATGGGAAATTAGAAATTTTGCAATTATTAAGTGAGTATTTCTTGACTTACCATTACTTTGTTTCTGCCAGCATTTTTGGCAGCATACATTGCGTCATCAGCGGCAATTAGCGGCACTTCTTTTTCGGTTTTCAAGTTAGGTGTAATTACAGCAACGCCAAAACTGGCAGTAACAGACAGGGTTTTACCGTCGTATTCAAAAGGCGTCATCTCGACGGCACTTCTCATTTTTTCGGCAACCAACGCGGCCTCATCTAATGAGCAATCAGAAAGTAAGATCACAAACTCTTCGCCACCAAATCGCGCAAAGAGGTCTATCTTACTTCGAATAAGACCACTAATCACTTTTGTTACGTGAATTAAGCAAGCATCTCCACACAAGTGGCCGTGAGCGTCGTTAAATGTTTTAAAGCGATCAATATCTATTAATATGACACTCTCGTTATTATTGAGAAGACAGGCCTTATCCCATCTATTTTGAAACTCAATATTGAAATACCCTCGATTATAAATCTTAGTAAGACCATCGATTTTATTAATGTGTTCAAGTACTTTTTTTTGCTCATCAAGTTGGGTTTCAATTTCGAAAGAGCGATTATATTCGTTTGAAGACTTTTTTCCCATTAACCCAATAAAGATGACATAGACCAATATCATGATTGAGTAAGGAAGTTTATTGTCAAGTCACAAACCAGCTAATATAGAGGGCAAAAGTAACATGCCTAAATTAGTTAAAGCTAAAACAATCCGTGGGTTTAAAGCTACCACGGCAGAGCTTGCAATGCCGCCAATCGCTAGCATAGTGACGTGTAAAATAGAGCCAAATCTTTCATCATAAATCGACAGAACAAAAAAAAACTGAGTACACAAGCATGGGCTAATGATAAAAGTGCAAAGGAAGCGCGCCATAATGTAGCACTGTACTGGTAGATTCGTTCAGTCGCATACCATTGTGCAATGCGCAACAGGCTAATAATAAACATGCTTAAGGCAAATGCATAAGTAAAATATGGTTCTTTGGTATGAAAATCAAAAGGCCAAAAGACAACTGGCAGCATAATTGCATATACTAATATACCCGTCATGGATCTTCTTCGTAGATCCATATCTATCCGATGCTGAATTTCATACTTTTTTATATTGAAAAGCCTTTACAAAAATGCAGCAGGCACATTTTGATTATGACAAAAGGA
>RCMY010000026.1_pt1 | contig 128717 bp, 114 predicted proteins | sample 2041341 | NCBI WGS metagenome assembly RCMY01 (sample SAMN09708234, study PRJNA481090) | Marine sediment metagenome, whole genome shotgun sequencing project. | reverse complement strand
CTACTCGACTCGACGGGCTCTCGCCGATGAGGCCCTAACCATCGCCCGTAGCCTCGGCGATCCACGCACGCTCGCGTTGGTCATGTCCGAGTATCACCGGGCGTTGCATGGACCAAATACGATGCCCGAAGCACTCGAAATGGCAGACGAGCTTGAGTCGCTGGCCGCGCAGCTCAAGGACGACGCCGTCGCTTTTCAAGCACTCAACCTTCGACTTATCGCAACTGCGGAGCTCGGGATGTGGGACGAGGCTCAGCAAACTGCAGAGTCGCTAGGGCAGGTTGGCGATCGCCTCCGCCATATCGAAGGCCGCCGCATCACGTTGAGTTGGAAGATATCGACATCGACCGCGCAGGGTCGATTCAACGACGGCGCCGTCCACATGGCTGAGCTCAAGAAACTTCTTTCCAAATATCAGATTGACGACTTCGGCCGAATGTTCGGAGCACTCAGCTTTGTGCCGCTGTGGTTAAACGGCCACAGCGCATTGCTCTTCGAGGCATCGCTGAAGCCGGGCGTTGCCACGATGTATTCGTCAGCCTGGTTTGCGGCCGACGCTGGCCTTCTCGACGAGGCGGCGAGTCGTGTTGCGGAGCTCCCACCTCCGCGGCAGGCATCAGAGCGCTTCGACTACCTGTGGTGGAACGACGTTGTGGCCCAGACGCGGGTTGCGCTGCGAACCGGCGACGCCGATCTGGCAAGGGAGGTTTACGACGTCGCGCTCCCGTACGCCGACGGAAATGCAGTGATGGGCCTCATCACGTTCTTCGGCGCGGGGCGACACCACCTTGGCTCACTATGCATGGCCTTTGGCGACTACGACGCTGCGATCAGCAACTACGAGGCTGCGCTCGAACGCACGATGCTCATGGAAGCTCGGCCGTTCCACGCGCTCACGCAGGCCGAGCTCGCACATGCGCTCGATACTCGCGGAAACGACGGCGACCGCGAACGGGCGGCAGAACTCCGCGAGCTTTCGCGTGCCGTTGCCGACGAGCTGCAGCTCGGACTCGTAAGCGAGACGCTCAACGAGCCAGAGCGGGTCATGCCCGTTGCCGTAACGCGCTAGATCCTTTCGAAGTAGCGTTTCATTTCCCAGTCGGTCACAGCTCGGTTGTAGGCGCCAACTTCTTGGGTAAAGAAGTGGGCGTAGTGATCGACGACCTCGTCGCCGAGGAGGCGTCTTGCGGCCTCGCTAGTAGCGAATCGCTCCGTCGCCGCGGCTAGCGACTGGGGGACTGTCGGGAGGTCGGAGTGGTACAGGTCTCCGGAGAACTCTTCAGGTGGCTCAATGCGGTTCGCGATTCCGTCGAGGCCACTGGCGAGAGCCGCGGCGTAGGCCAGGTACGGGTTGACGTCGGCTCCGGGTAGGCGGCACTCAATGCGGAGGCTCGACCCGGAGCCAACAATACGGAAGCCCGCAGTCCGGTTGTCGGTCGACCAACCAATCCGAGTTGGCGCCCACGAGGCGTCTTGATACCGCTTGTATGAGTTGACGGTCGGGGCGTAGAACGGCATGAGGTCAGCGGTGTGGGTCATCCATCCGCCGAGGAACCACCGAAAGATGTCCGAACGACCTTCGCCCTCAGCGAATGCGTTCTCGGTGCCGTTCCAGAGGCTGAGGTGGATGTGGCAACTATTGCCAGGCTGGGCGCCATCTGGCTTGGCCATGAAGGTGACGCTGACCCCCATGGAGTCTGCGAGCTCTTTCATGCCTTGCTTCATGACGACGTGCCGATCGGCCATGTCGAGAATATTCGTGTAGCGAATGTTGAGCTCGTGCTGTCCAACTGCGGCCTCCCCCTTCGAATTCTCGACTGGTATTGAAGAGGCTTTGAGCGCTCGACGAGCTGCCCCGACGTAGTCGTCGACTCTGGCTGCCTGCAGAAGGTGGTAGTCCTCGACGTACCATCCTGCGCCCTCGAGGTCGCGGTAGCCCTTCTCGTTCGCGGTGCGATAGCTATCTCGAAACAGGAAGAACTCAAGCTCAGATGCGGCGGCAGTGTCATACCCAGCGGCCGCGGCGGCGTCGACCTGCCGTCGCAAGATGGAGCGGGGAGCGATAGTGAGCGGATCGTCGTCCATGTCGAGCACGTCGCACAACACGAACGCAGTCTTGTCAGCCCAACCGGCAATCCGGAGCGTTCTCAGGTCAGGCACGAGGTGGACGTCGCCGTATCCAGAGTCCCAGTTAGCCGACGAGTAGCCAGCGACGGGTTCCATTTCCATGTCGACGGTGAAGAGGTAGTCGCACACGTGCGTGCCCGCGTCGATGGTCTCGCAGAAGAAGTCGGCGTCGAAACGTTTTCCGAGTGTGCGGCCGTAGTGGTCAGTGAATCCAACGACGACCGTATCGATCTTGTTTCCGGCGACGTCGGCGACCAGCTCATCGAAGGTCATGGCTCTCCTTGGCGCGTGTTGAGCGCATTGTTATGGCGCGTCGCCCGAGCGATGTGCCTGTGCGTTAAGGAAATCTGGGTGAAAAGATTTCTTCGTGAAGCAGACCACGCGCGGTGATATATGGCAACTCGCTGACCTTGACGTCACCTCGCAGAGCGGTGGCGCGGGCACCCAGAGCCAGGTTTTTGTTCGTCGTGAGCTATTCGAACCATGGACTCTTGGGTGATTTTGTGGTTGAGTAAGAGCGAGGGATGTGACACTCGTCTCTCGGTTCATCTCTGGTGCCATACATCGACATCAGGGCCATAAAGCCTGGTCAAGGCTGGGCAGAAAGGGGCCTCATCGTGGGTTCTCGTCATCGCAAGGACGGTTCGACGCTCGTGCAGGAGAAGGAAGACGAGCTCTATCTCCGCCCAGATAAATCCCTACGATCGATGGAACACCGCAAAGTACGACACCGGGTTGGAAACGAACTGCACTCAGTCGATGACCCCGACGCAGCGGTGTTCACGAAGCCTCAATTCGATCACCCGCCACGCGTGTCGAAGGGCAAGAAGGCCCCCCGCCATTGGAAGCTCAAGGCCTGGAAGCGGCGGACCGCAGAGCGACATCGTCGCAATGAAGAGCGGCGTGCGTTACTCGACGATCTCGAGTAACGCTGTCGGCGACGAATAGTTCGCACTTGCTGCCTCGGGCGATTGAGGCAGCGAGCGCGAGCTAAACGCTCCCACCACCCTTGTAGCTGGCGTTTCGGAGCGATTCTTGGGCCGCGAGCACTTGTGACGCATCAACGCGAAGGCATCGGTTGGCGTCGTACAGGGCGGAGAGCGTGTGAGTTCGTTCGACAAAGTCGAGTTGGCCATTGTCCGAGTAGAAAGCTCTACGAAGGAGACCCTCGGCGTCGGTCAACACCCCAGCGGTTGTTGCAGAGAGGAAACCGCTCGCTCGCAGTGCGTCACTGAATTCTTCCGGCGTGGCGTAGTCCAATATGCGCGGCATTGGCGGCCCAGTAGCAAGGGCTGGTTCATCGTCGGATCGAGACATCATGTGCTCACCTCGTTGCGGTGCTATCGGCAAGGGCGTACCCGCAGTATGAGACTGCGTCGGTTGCCGTTCTGTGAAGTCGCTCACAGAAGCGAGGATTCGTCAGCTATGGACGGCCGTCGCAAAGGAATGCGGATCGACGACGACCACGACCCCTCTCCGGAGTTCAACATGACCCGCATCGGCCCACCCACGCAGGTACTTATTGATTGACTCCCGCGTGACCCCGAGGCGATCGGCCAGAGTTTGCTGCGTGATTTTGGCCGAGCGGGTGCCGTTGGTGGCAGGAGGGGCGGCGAGTTCGAGTAGCAGGGCGGTCAGGCGCGATCCTAAGTCGGTGAACGTGTCGTTCTCGACGCGAGACGAGAGCCGTCGCAGCGTTCGGGCTGAAAGCCGGGCGAGTGAAAGCGCTATGGCGCCGTGCGTCTCTGCCAGTGAAAGGAACGAAGCCCGGTCGATCGAGAGAATGGTGGCGTGCGTTTTGCCGCGGATAGAGGCAGTACGCGGCACCCCGTCAAGAATGCTCGCTTCGCCGATTGGCTCACCAGCGGTGAGGGTGGTGAAGATCAGTTCCTTGCCACTGAGACTGGTGGTGATCACGTCACATGAGCCTTCGTAGACCATGCAGAATCGATCGGTCGGTTGACCCTGGTGAAACAGGTAGTCGCCGGGCGCCAAGGCGGACGGCCACATCTGGGCTGCGAGGGCAGAGGCAGACACCGCGTCGAGTCCAAGGCGTGAGCGACACAGAAACTCTGCAAAGACTGGGTTTGTTGGCATGCGGTGCGAAGCCTCGGAAGGGGAGTACTCGAGATGGTAGGGCGTCGGTCCCGGCGCGGCAAAGGCGACAGCCGTGACTGTCGCCGGCCCCGACCCCCCGGGCGGAATGTCCTCGCCACCGCTGAGGAGCACACTCTGCCTGGAGATCGGATTCCGGAAAATAGGATTCCGGTTAATCTGCTCGGGATGTTCCCTCCGCCGAGTCGTGCCATCCCGAGCAGAACTTGAGTATGCAACAGCAAGCGTCGTAGATCTGTGAACCGGTTCACACAACAACGAACGTTTGGGGTCAGACCCCGAACGTTCGTTCTTGGGCCGGACGCGACAGATCACGTTCCGCTTTCGCCGCTCGGAACGTGATCTGTGAGAGATCTACCCGAGCCGTTCCCTCCGCCTTTAGCGGTCGTCTCAAGTAGTCAACGACAGTATGTGGGCATATGGCGACGTGGGTCTGTGAGTCAGATCACAAAGCGGCGGTTTTGTTGGAAAAGCCAGCGCCGATCAGGGATTTACTCGCCGAGCGCTTGCCCAAGAGCTGCATCGATTGCAGGACTGTCTGGCTCCTGCGCCATGATCCGTCCGAGCCATGTGAGTGAGACTTTGTTGGCCACAATCGCTGCGGTGTCAGTGCCAGCGGGAAGGTCGACAGTTTCGCCGTACCCGAACGACACGCTGTAGGAGCCTTTGTGTCCTGGCTTCGGCGTCAGCTTCACGTCGTTCATCGAGCGGGGTGGTGTTGTGCCAACTTCGGTCCACTCGAAGCCGTTGATCTCGTTCAGCTCAAGGTCGGGAACGTTGACGTTTAACACGCCAGCGATCGGGCGTGGTTGTTCGAGCATCGCGCCTACACAAAGCGCGGCGATCTCGGCTGCGGTCTCCCAGTGTAAGGACGAAATGACGTCACCCCAGGCTTGGCCTTCGACCCCAAAGTCAGCTACCGATTGGCTGATCGCAATGCCAGGAATTCCGCCGTTGCGGCCCGTGAGCGTGGCGCCGATCGTGCCGGAGTGGTAGACCGAGCGACCAACGTTAGCGCCTGGGTTGATGCCGCTTACGATGATGTCGGGGACCGGTCCAAATGTGCCAAGCCTGGCGTAGAGAACGCAGAGGGCGGGTGGTCCTGACACGGTCCAGGTAGTTTCGATGCCCTCGACCTCGGCTTCATGCACCTCGGGCGTCTGTTCCCAAAGGGCACCAATCGCGGCACCTGCGCCGGAAAACTCGCGGTCAGGGGCGATGATCGTGACGTCGCCGAACTGCTTCATCGCTCGAGCGAGTACGTGGAGGCCGACCGAGTCGATGCCGTCGTCGTTGGTGACCATGATGTGGAGTGGTGAAGCCATGACGAAGCACGCTATCGGTCGAGTGCGGTAACCCCGGAATCGCCTGGCCTAGCTGATGCCGAGCCGCTCGGCTTGCTCTGCTGGCGCGTCAATGTCTCGGAGCGCCTCTGCGAGCATGTCGACCATGGCGGTCTCTTCCGGCTCACCTGTCCGGTTCTCTTGCTCATCTGGGTCGTTCTGAAGGTCGTAGAGATGATGGCGCCCAATGATGAACTGGGTGCCAGCCCAGTAGGGGAGCGTGTCGCCTACCTCGAACGGCTGGCGGATGACGGGAATATCTGAACCAGGCATGTAGTCGAGCGTGGCTCGCCGATCGGGCTTCACGAGGTCGGGCGTGAATCGGTTGCGCAAGGTCGACCACCGGTTCGACCACATCGAGAGCGGGAATCCATCACCGACTGATGCCCGCGCGTATTTCGTTTTGCCATCGGTGATCTGGACCCAGTTGCCGTACATGCCCCCAAGTGCATACGACCGAATCGTGTCAGCTTGGTTGGTGAGCAGCGGGCCAAGCGAGTGGCCGTGGGTTTCGTGGTCAGCCTTCGCATCGAAGATGTCGGCGATCGTGGCGTTGAGATCGACGTTCGTCGTCAACGCATCACACGAGCTGCCTCCCTCCTGTCCTGGCCAAGAAATCAGAAGCGGAGTGTGGCCGATCGGCTCATATTGAGGGACGAGAGGCTTGCCCCAAATGTCTTTGTCATTCCGAACCTCGCCGAGGTAGTGCCCATGGTCGGTGCACACGATCAGCGCAGTCGAATCCCAAAGCTCCTTGTCGTCGAACGCCTGAAGGATCCGTCCGAACCAGTGGTCGATCATGGAGAGTTTGGCGCCGTAGTTGGCTCTGATGTGGCGAGCCTCACGCTCGGTCATCTTGCCCGCCGTCACTGCGCCGTTGAGATAGGGCGGCCAGATGAGCTGGTCGCCTTCCCATGTCTCGTCTTCATACATACCAGCCCAGGGTGCTGGTGTGTCGAAGGGCTCGTGGGGGTCGAATTCATCGACAAACAAGAACCACCGATCGTGATTATCGGCAGCACCGCGGATCCATTCCTCAGCGAACATCATCGTCTTTGGACCGGGATAGTCCTCTTCCGTCTTGAAGTAGGTCCGGGCGATGTCGTATTCGGCCGGCGGCATGGTTGCTTCGCCTGGGGCCCCTTTGCCTTTCCATCGTGCAGGCATGGCAGGCGCTCCGATATAGGTGGGGTCTGGATAGGTGCGCCACGGATCGGACTCGTGGCCTCGCACGTAGTCCCATGCCGAGAAGTCAGTGTGATAGTTCTCGCCGCCGCACTCGAAGAGGTGAGGGTGGTCGCTGATCAACATGGTGGTGATCGCCTGCTTCTTCAGCTGCACCGTGATTGGGTCTTCCCAAAGCTCGATTGATCCCCATGGCCGCCAGAGGAAGTCGAGCGAGCCGCACAGGATGTCGTGACGAGCAGGCATGCACGGAAGCGAGCCAGTGACGTGGTTGTCGAATCTCGTTGCGTGAGTGGCCGCGAACCGGTCGAGGTTTGGAGTCGCAAACTCAGTGCCGCCATAGCAGCCGAGCATGTGGCGGTTCAGCGAATCGAGTAGTACGACAACGGCGTTCGTCGGTCCGGGAGATGCGGGCTCAAACATGTCCTACTGTCGCGCAGTGAGGTAGGCGGTGACGAGTTCGCGTAGGCGGTCGCGGCCAAAGCTTGGGTCGTGGCCGGCGTGAACAACCGTCACCGGTAGATCGAGCAACCGCTCCATTGTCTTGATGTAGTCAGGAATGTTGGCTCCGTCGATCTCGTCGAGTAGCGGACCGTCGTAGACAACGTCGCCGCTGAAGAACGTGCCTGTCGATGCCTCCCACAGTCCGATCGAACCCGGCGAGTGGCCGGGAAGGTGCAGGACCTCGAATTGACGGTTGCCGATGTCGATCGTGTCGCCTTCATCAACGAGCCGAGTCGCAACGGTTCCTTGCTGAGAGAAGCCATCGATTGTGACCCCCGGCGGAAGCGCGGTCACGAAGTTGGGTTCTGACATGTTGTAGCCAGCCGCCTGAAGCCCGTCGACGGTGGCTTGCCCCCATGCAGTTGCAATGTGGAGCGAGTCGATCTTGGTTTGTTCCAGCCAGTCAGCCTCGGCCGGGTGCACAATGACATCTTCGAACTCATGGTGTGAGCCGATGTGATCGCCGTGAGCGTGGGTGGCGACGGCGGTGATTGGCTTATCAATGAGGTCTTGCATTTCATCACGCAAACTGGAGACTCCAAGGCCGGTGTCAATCACTAAGTCGGCATCGCTTCCCGACACGTGCCAGATGTTGCAACGCATCAGCGGAATAACGTGCGGTTCCCATAGGAGGGTGATGTCGTCATCGATCTTCGTGCGGCGAAACCAGCGATCAGCCAGGGGGAGTTGCATCCCCGAAGCCTGCCACAGATCGTGCGAGCTTCCCCGGTGTCAGCAATGCAGGTAAGTTCGAGACATGCAGGTTTTAGATAGCTGGGGACTCGAAACGACCGCACCGCAACCGGAAAGCGTTGAGCGATACGACGCTCTGGTCGATGCGTTCGTCACCTTTGCCGCCGAGCTGCCGACTGTGCTGCGGGAGGCCGTCGTCGCACCGGCGGCTCCGATGGCCGAAATTGCGCTTGGCTATATGCTGCTCCAGTCGCACACCGCAGCCGATCACCTGACAGCGTCGGCCGCGGCAGAGCGTGCTGCCGCCTCCGATCTCAACGAGCGAGAGCGGTTACATCTTGACGCCCTCCGTCTGTGGCTGGCGGGCCAGATCGACGAAACGAATGCGCAATGGGACGTCATCTTGGATCGTTGGCCAACCGACATGCTGGCCGTACGGCTGCAACACTTCAGGTTGTTCAACCGAGGCGAGCTCGACGCGATGCTGCGCTCGGCCAGGCGCTCAATTGACGCATGGGGTGACCTTCCCCGGCGCACCTACCTCGATGGGATGGAAGCGTTCGCTCGTGAGGAGCTCGGTGACTACGAGACCGCCGAACGACTGGGCCGCGCCGCCTGTGAAGCGGACGCCAGTGATTTGTGGTCGATCCATTCGGTCGCACACGTTCTTGAGATGCAGCGTCGGCCCGCCGATGCCCTCACCTGGTTCGAGGGTCGGGCAGACGAACTCCATGCCAGGGGCTCGTTCTCTCGACATCTGTGGTGGCATCACGCAATCACCTATCTGCACACGAAGGAGTACGACAAGCTGCTCGCTCTCTACGACGCCGAAGTGCAACCAGGTCTGGCAGTCGACGGTCTCAGTCTGACCAACGCAATCGACGCGCTCGCCCGACTCGAGTTTGCGGGCGTCGGTGTTGGCGATCGGTGGCATGCGCTGCGCGATGGCGCGACATTCCGTCTCGGCTATCACGACCAGCCGTTCAACGATGCCCATTTCGCCTATGCGATCGCGCGTGCCGGCGATGAAGAGTCGGTCTCACAGCTGCTCGGTGGCATGGCTGCATCACGAGATCGATCGGGCACAGCCGCTGAAGTGACACGCGAGGTTGGTCTTGATGCTGCCTCGGGGATGGCGGCACTTGGGTTGGGCCGAACCTCGGAAGCCGCCGAGTTGCTTGGCAAAGGCGAGGCCGACTGGTGGAAGCTCGGAGGCAGCCATGCGCAGCGCCAGGTGTTCGCCCTCGCCCTTGCCGCTGCTCAGCGGTAGCCGCCGCGCCCGGTCTACGATTCGGCGATGCGACCGACGAAGCAGATAGAGGCCGATCTCACGACCTACTACGACGCCGAGAGTCAGCATCGAGCCGATCATCCACTGGGCGAGATGCGGAAGGCAAACCGCAAGTTAGCTATCACACGCCTCCTGTCGCCCCTGGATCGTCCACTCCTCGACCTCGGAATGGGGCCAGCCAAAGAAGGAGTGGCCTTCAAGAATGCAGGCTTCGGCGTCGTTGGATTGGACCTCTCGATCGAGAACTGTCGGCACGGCACCACCGTTGGTCTGCCCTCGGTTCAGGGCACCGCCAGGCAATTGCCCTTCACCAACGGTTCGATCGCAGACGTGTGGTCGATGAGCGTGCTGATGCACCTCAACGACGAAGCTGTTGGCCAGGCGCTGAGCGAGCTACGACGCGTCCTTCGTTCTAGTGGTCTGCTGATCTGCGGAACCTGGGGAGGAGCAGACAGTTTTGACCTTCTTGAGGGGCGATTCGGCCCGGCCCGAGTGTTCTTCCATCGAAGCGACGATCGCTGGCAGTGGTTGATCAAGGAACACTTCGGTGTGGTGGAAGAGTTCACGATTCAGCGACCGCTTCCCGACCTCGACTGGCACTACCAGTTCTGTGTCGCCCGGGCTCCCTAGTCGAGGTCGGCCCTCGTGAAGAGTGGCACCAGTGTGACCCCTCTGCGAGTTGGCAGGTGCCGTACGTCTTCGCCTCTTTTCGGACGAACGCGGCGGGAAGTCCAGACTCCAACGAGAGTGCAGTAGCAATTGGAATGCCTCCCATCTCGAGTCCGGCGAGCACGGCTGTGTCGGCGGGAATGTGTGGCACCATCGCCTTTGCAACTGCGGCCAACAGAGTGGGAGCAGCGTGTCACGCTGTCAGGGTGTCGATCAACTGGTTGACGAATCGCCGGTCTATCCGGGGCATTGCGTCGGACTCGCCCAGTGATCGAGCAAGGTGAAAGTGACCGATGTACGTGGTGTACGCGATATGGGCTCGTGCTTTGGCGACGGACGGCGTCTTGCCAAGCTCGATGAAGATCTCTTGGAGGAAGGCCAACCGCACTTCGGTCACGCCTCTGACCACGTCGGCCTCCGCCTGATCGGCAGTACTGACCGCCAGTGCGGTATCTGTCGGCGCGTTCTCGTGGTCGAGGAATGAATTCTCGAGGATGGCCCGGAGCCGCTCCACAGGGTCGGCGATGGTCGAGAGTTCGGTGACTATTCCTGAGGTCGCTGTGTCGGCCCATAGGGACAGTGCGGCGGTGAGAAGCGCCTGTCGATTCTCGAAGTGCCAGTAGAAGCTGCCCTTCGTAACCCCGAGCTCGCGGGCTAAGCCTTCGACTGAGATTCCAACGGTTCCACTGGTCGCGATTTGCTTGAGTGCCGCATAGCACCAAGTTTCTGCGGTTAAGGCGCTCGACAAGGACATGGCCATACGTTACCGTATGGCCATGAACATACGCATCCGTATGGTGCCGCCGGCGCCACTTGTCACTATCGCTCTGCTGATCGTTACTGCGATTATCCACGCGCTGTGGGCTATGGGGTCGACATGGCCTCGGGGCACGCCGGAGGAACTCGCTGATCTTGTGGTCGGGAGGCGGCCAATGCCAGGGGCAGGCGCAAGCTGGGTGGTGACGGCGCTGGTCGTCGCCGGGGTTGTGCTCGTCGCTGCTGCTGGAGGAGCATTACCGACGGTGGCGAGGCGATTCCCTCGCATCATCGGTGTGGGGGCGGCCGGGGTAGCGGGGGTCCTTGCCCTTCGTGGGTTCGGCGGACTCGTGGTGTCCGCTGCGAAACTGACGAGTGAGACAGAAGAGTTCCGGAAGATGAATCTCCGCTTCTATTCGCCGCTCTGTCTCTTGCTTGCAACGGGTGCGGCGGATGCAACCTTTCGCCATATCACTAGGCGAGACACATAGGGATACTCGAACGACGGCCCGAGGTTGGCCACAATCTCGCGCACTTCTTGGACGACTGACGCCTGGTCGGCCGGACTCAAAGCAGCAATAAAGCTTGTTGAGAGCACACGATCAACGACGGAGGCTCCGGTCGCGGCTTGAGGGTTTTCCACGCTCCAGTCGTCGACAAGGTCGAAGCGTCGGTCGGCGTCGATCGCCTTCTTCCAATCCATCGTCCGGTAGCGGGGTGCGTCGCCTTGATGGCGGTCAACGGCCCTTGTAATTGCAGATACCCATGGCACGGTTTCGTCCCGTACGTTCCACGCCGTGGCGAGATACCCATCGGGACGCAAGACTCGGTCAATCTCATCGAGTGCTGGCCGGTGATCGAACCAATGAAACGCCTGCGCCGCGACAAGCCGGTCTACAGAGGCCGCGGTATGGGGGATGTGCTCTGCTGTTCCATCGGCAACGACTGCCTCGGGTACGGCTGACGTGAGTGTGTCTCTCATCTCGGCCACTGGCTCCACGGCCGTGACCGTGAACCGTGCGTCGACCAGCTGGCGGGTGAAGATGCCGGACCCTGCGCCGAGGTCGATAATGGGGCCAACGCCACACACCGAAGCAAGACGTTCGAGTAGATCAGGGTGGTATGAGGGGCGTGCGCGGTGGTAGGTGGTCGCCTGCTTGGCGTAGCCCTCGGCTGCTGCGTCGTGAACCATTTTCCAATTGTCGCACAGGCCGCATCTGCGTCCCGAGGAACGGAGAGCGCCACAAACTGCGATACTGGCTGAATGGGCTCGTCACAATTCTCTCTTTTCGGATTTCCGGTTCGCGTCGAACTGTTCTTTTTCGTCATCATGTACTTCATCGCCAGCAACGCTGGCCAGCTCACCGATCAGTTAGCAGTCGCCGGAGTCGCCGGGGTCTCTTTGCTCGTGCACGAGCTCGGCCATGCCTTCGCCTTCCGACGGTTCGGCGGCCGCGATATCTCCATCCGGCTTATGGGATTTGGTGGCCTCACCACCTGTCGGGGAGCGGCCCCGTTCACCTCGCTGCAGCATGTCGTCATCTCGGGCGCTGGAGTTGCGAGCGAGCTCTCGCTCGTCGCATTGCCGGCCTACGTCGCGCTAAATGTGTTGAACCCAACGGGAACACTGGAGACGGCGCTGCTCTATGCCGTCTGGCTGAACATCATCTGGGCGGTATTCAACTTGCTGCCCATCCTCGACCTCGACGGCGGCCATATTGTGCAGCACCTCGCCCACATCGTTACCGGGCGAGATCAAACAAGAGCCATCCGCTATCTCTCCATCGTCGTCGCGGGAATTACCGCCGTCGTCGCCTGGCAGATCGGGTTCCTTTTCGCTGGCCTGTTCATGGGCTTCATGATCTACTCAAACGTGCAGGCGCTCGCGGCCATGAAAGATCGCCCCCAACAGCAAGTGGCGCCAAGACCGCCCAAGGCACCTTCTCAACCGCCAACCGGACCAGCAGCCGGCTTTCCGACCGTCCCCCCGCCTGGCGAGTTCATTCCGCCAACGGCACCTCCAACGAGGCCGCCGATGATGGGTACGTCCTATCCTGAGCCACCACCCCGCTCATACCCACCGCTCGGCCGCCAAGACTAAGGCGTCGCCCCTAATAGCTTCGCGGTAGCCCAAGCACCTTCTGGGCGATGTAGTTGAGCGTCATCTCTTGGCTAACAGGCGCAAGGCGCTGGAGTCTGGCTTCCCGCCAATACCGCTCGATGTGGTATTCGCTCGCGTAGCCAAGCCCGCCGTGAGTCTGCATTGCTTGGTCAGCAGCGAAGAAGCTTGCTTCGGCGGCGAGATATTTGGCACTGTTGGCAAGCTCGCCGCACTCGAGTCCGTTGTCGTAATGCCAGGCGGCCCTCATCGCCATCGTCCAGGCCGCATTCAACTCGATGTGGGCCTTCGCCAACGGGTGACTGATCGCTTGGTTTGAGCCAATGGCCCGCCCGAAGACGTAGCGATCCTTCGCGTACTGGGTCGCCTTGGCGATCGCCACCTCGCCAATCCCGCATGCCATGGCCGACAGCAAGATGCGTTCGGGGTTGAGTCCATGGAGGATGTGTTGGAAGCCGCGGCCTCGGTCACCGACCATACGCCAGCCCTCAACAGGCAGCTCGTCATAAAAGACCTCACATGAAGCGACTGCGTTGCGGCCGAGCTTCTTGATTGGTGCGATGTCGCAATACTCCGGATCGAGGTCGACCAGGAACAAGGTGAGGCCGCCAAAACCTTCGCCTGGCTCGCCGTCAGTTCGAACAAGAAGCAAACAGACCTCAGACTCGAGTGCCTTACTCGTCCAGATCTTGCGACCCGAGACGACCCAGCCACCCTTACCGTCTTCCACCGCCCTGGTCGAGATTCGGCTCGTGTCGGTGCCGGCATCGGGCTCAGTCACACCAAACGCCACGTGGAGATCGCCTGCGGCTGCTCGAGGAAGAAACGTCTCCTTCAGCTGGTCGTTTCCAAACTTGACGACAGGATTGAGGCCGAACATGGTCAGGTGAACCGCGGTTGAGCCGTTCATGGCTGCGCCAGACGCCGCGATTCGGTTGAGGACAAGGGCAGCCTCAGTGATTCCCTGGCCGCCGCCCCCATACGCCTCGGGCATGGCGATGCCGACCCAACCGCCCGCCGCCATCTGGTCGTAAAACTCCCAGGGGAACTCGTGATCGTCGTCGCATTTCGCCCAATAGCCATCATCGAACTGAGCGCAGACGGCGTCGACCCCGTCAATGATGAGCTCGTGATCGGGGTTAGAAGAGAAGTCCATCGACTGATTGTGGCAAACACCGGCCCGTAGTGCAGATTCGTCGTTGTTCTTCGCTCGTCCGCTTGCCTAGCACGGCTCGTCGCGGGTACACACAACTCCATGAGAGCAATCGTGATTAACAAGGACGACGCAGGACAGACCGCCAAGGTGGCCGACGTCAATGAGGCCGACCTGCCCGAGGGCGACGTGCTCGTCAAGGTCGATTACTCGACTATGAACTTCAAGGACAGCATGGCGATAACCGGCGCACCGGGGATCATCAGGAGCTTCCCCATGATCCCAGGAGTCGATATCGCGGGGACGGTCGAAGAGTCAACGTCTGACTCGATCAAGCAAGGCGACCGCGTCGTGCTCAATGGTTGGGGCGTCGGCGAGGGCCACTGGGGCGGCCTGGCCGAGAAAGCTAGGCTGAAGTCGGAATGGCTCGTGCCTCTCCCCGACGCGTTTAGCACCAAGCAGGCCATGGCGATCGGTACCGCTGGCTACACGGCGATGTTGTGCGTCATGGCGCTTGAAGACCATGGCGTCACTCCAGACCAGGGCGAAATTCTCGTAACTGGAGCGGCAGGCGGCGTTGGTAGTGTCGCCATTTCGCTGCTTGCCAAGCTTGGCTACACCGTTGTTGCCTCGACCGGCCGACCAGAACAGGCCGACTACCTGAAGAGCATCGGGGCGACCGACACGATTGATCGATACGAACTCTCCGAACCGGGCCGCCCAATGGGCCGCGAACGTTGGGCTGGTGCGGTCGACGCCGTGGGAAGTCATACGCTCGCCAACATCTGCGCGACGATGAAATACGGCGGCACGGTCGCCGCCTGCGGTCTTGCCCAGGGTCCGGACCTCAAGACAACGGTGTTGCCATTCATTCTTCGTAGTGTCACGTTGGCTGGAGTCGACAGCGTCAACTGCCCACTTCCGAGGCGTATCGAGGCATGGAACCGGCTGGCTCAAGATCTCGACATCGCCAAGCTCGAACTGATGACGACCGAGATCTCGCTCGCTGAAGCGATCCCGGTCGCCACCCAGCAGATGGCTGGACAAACCCGTGGTCGGATTGTCGTCGACGTCAACCGATAGCAGAGTGTCTCGAAAGGACAGCCAATGACTGATACAGCGGTAAGCCGTTATCCAATTCCTGAGATCAATGATCTGCCAGACGACATCAAAACGACGATCCTTGCGGTGCAAGAGAAGTCAGGTTTTGTGCCGAACGTGTTTCTCGCGTTCGCTCACCGGCCAGACGAGATGCGAGCGTTCTTCGCATATCACGATGCGTTGATGGACCGAGAAAGCGGGCTTACGAAGGCCGACAAAGAGATGATCGTTGTTGTCACTTCAGCTGACAATAGTTGTCTCTACTGCGTTGTGGCTCACGGGGCGATCTTGCGGATTAGGGCGAAGAACCCTCTGATCTCCGACCAGGTTGGAACCAACTACCGCAAAGCCGACATCACGCCGCGTCAAATGGCTATGTGCGACTTCGCCCTCAAGGTTTCAAATGACGCCAAGTCGATTGACGATGCCGACTTCGAGACGCTGCGTTCTCACGGCTTTGACGATGAGGACATCTGGGACATAGCCGGCATCACGTCGTTCTTCGGACTTAGCAACCGCATGGCCAACTTCATGTCGATGATGCCAAACCCAGAGTTTCACGGGATGGCCCGCTAAAGCTCTAGCGCAGTGTCTGAGTGGACCGTTCGTAACGCGAAGCTGGTGTTGAGCCGGCTCACGTAGGGGAGCGACGCGAAGTGCGAACGGTGGATGCGTTCGTAGTCGGCGACGTCGCGGCACACGACCTGTACGAGGTAGTCGGAGTCGCCAGCCATGAGGTGGCACGCAATGACCTCGGGGCAATCGGCAACCCGAGCCTCGAACGCGTCGAGCTTGCGTTCTTCCTGCGACTCAAGCGAGATCTGCACAAAAACCGTTGTTGGTTTGTCGACGGCGGCGTGGTTGACGAGGGCCGCGTACCGGGCGATGATGCCATCCTCCTCAAGGCGCCGGACTCGGCGAAGGCACGCGGAAGGCGACAGGTTGATGAGCCCAGCGAGGTCGTTGTTGGTGATCCTGCCATCCCGCTGAAGCACGTTGAGAATGGCGGTATCTGTGGCGTCGATATCCATTGGTAGAAGAATATTGCGTCATATCTTTCATGTCCATTGAATCTTCGAATTGAAGAATCAAAACAGGTGATAATTGCAATCGCATGCGAGTAGCCACAATCTACGATGCTCGAACACGAGAAACGATGAAAGTGGTGAGCGAGATGCAGGTTGGTGTCCCCAAAGAAATCAAGGACCGAGAGCAGCGAGTTGGGCTCACCCCTGGCAGCGTTCGCGAACTCGTTGCGCACGGCCACCAGGTCATGGTTGAGACACAGGCCGGACTCGGCATTGGCGCCCCCGACGACGAATACGAAGCAGCTGGTGCAACGATTGCCGCCGACGCTGCCACCGTCTTCGCTCAGGCCGACATGATCGTGAAGGTCAAAGAACCACAAGCCGCTGAGCGTGCGATGCTTCGCCCGGGCCAGCTGCTCTTCACCTACCTCCACCTTGCCCCAGACCCCGATCAGACTGCCGACCTCGTGAAGAGCGGCGCCACGTGCATCGCCTACGAGACAGTCACTGACCGTAACGGCGGCCTGCCCCTGCTGGCGCCAATGTCAAAGGTTGCTGGCCGCATGGCCGCCCAGGCCGGAGCGCACAGCCTCGAAGGCCCTCAGGGTGGTTGCGGGCTCCTCATGGGTGGCGTTCCCGGCGTCGCCCCTGCCCGTGTCACCGTGCTCGGTGGCGGAGTTGTTGGCGTCAATGCAATTGAGATCGCCGTCGGTATGGGAGCGGAAGTAACTGTCCTCGATCGTGACATCGCTGTCCTCGATCGTTTGTCGGCCCGTTTCGGCACCGCCGTCCGCACGATCTACTCGACCGCCGAGTCACTTGAGGCATCAGTGTTGGAGAGCGACGTCGTTATCGGCGCCGTGCTGGTCAAGGGGGCCAAGGCGCCAAAGCTTGTCACGGCCGAGCTGGTCTCGCGGATGAAACCAGGCTCTGTCCTCGTCGATGTCGCCATCGACCAGGGCGGCTGCTTCGAAACCTCGCACGCCACCACGCACTCTGACCCGACCTATGTCGTCGATGGTGTTGTTCACTACTGCGTTGCCAACATGCCAGGCGCGGTACCTCGCACAAGTGCCTACGCATTGAACAACTCAACCCTTCCCTTCACCTTGGCCCTTGCCGATAAGGGCGTGGCGAAGGCGTTGGCCGACGACCCGCACCTGTTGAATGGCCTCAACGTGGCGCAGGGCAAGGTGACCGAGGCTGCAGTGGCCGAGGCGCTTGGCTACGACTACGTCGACCCGGCATCGATTCTGGCGAGCCTCTAGCCTCTGGTCATGCCAACGCCCCTAGAAGTCGACTATTCGCCTAGTTCGATGGTCGACGACATAGGTCCGTTCATTCAGCGGTACTACGACGACAGTGAGCGGGTGCGCCGAGAGGCGCCTCCGCTCACTTTGTCGTATGGGCCGCTTCCGCGGCAGAAGATCGACTACTTCACTGCCGTAGAAAGTGACGCCATCGTTATCGTCTTTATCCATGGTGGCTACTGGCAAGACCTTGATCGGAGTTCCGCTTCGTTTCCTGCGCCCGATGTGCTGGCGGCCGGACACAGCTACGCCGCGATCGGGTACACGTTGGCTCCCGCGGCGTCGATTGCCGAGATTGTCGCCGAAGTGCGTTCGGCTGTCGCCCACCTCTATCGCTATGTGCGGGAGACGATGAAGGTTCCTCGACTGATCGTGGCTGGCTCATCGGCTGGCGCTCACTTGGCCGCAATGGTCGGGGTGACCGACTGGAGCGGTGAGTGCGACCTGCCGTCAGATGTGGTTTCTGGACTCGCATTGCTCTCTGGCGTATACGACCTCGCGCCGCTGATCGACACGTACATCAACGAACCGCTCCGGTTGGATGAGGTCGCAGCGAAGGACTCGAGCCCGATGAGCTACGTTGCCAACTGGCCAGCGATTCCGACGCTGATCGCCGTAGGTGAGATCGAGACGCCCGCGTTCAAGTCGCAAAGCGCCATGCTCGCTGATGCGCTTCGGGACACTGACCGGAGAGTCGAGCTGATCGAGGTCGCACGACGAAACCACTTCGACATCGTGCATGATCTCGCCGATCCGGCCACCAAACTCGGCGGCGCGGTCAACCGGCTTATCGCGACCGTTTAAGCGCCGGCCCGGATCGCGGCGATATTGGACGCGTAGTCTGCTGGCGTCCCGCCCTTGAATACGGCTGAACCGGCAACGAGGACCGTTGCGCCCGCGTTGACGAGAGCATGGGAGTTCGCCGGCCCGACGCCGCCGTCGACTTCGATTTCGATCGGACGATCGCCGACGAGTTCTTTGACCCGGCGGACACGCTCGATCGCCGTAGGTATAAATGACTGCCCACCAAATCCGGGGTTGACCGACATCACGAGCACGAGGTCAACATCGTCAATAACCCACTCGATTGCCTCGATAGGAGTGCTTGGGTTCAGGGCAACGCCCGATTTCACTCCAAGGTCGCGAATCGCGTTGAGCGTGCGGTGCAGGTGAGGCCCCGCCTCGGCGTGGACCGTGATGATGTCGCACCCCGCCTTCGCAAACGACTCAAGATGCTCGTCGACCGGAGCCACCATCAGATGAGCGTCGAAGGTTTTGTCGGTGTGGCTGCGCAACGCCTTGATCACGCCAGGGCCGATCGTGAGGTTTGGCACGAAGTGGCCATCCATGACGTCGAGGTGGATCCAATCGGCGCCGGCAGCATCGACATCTCGAACTTCTTCGCCAAGGCGAGCAAAGTCGGCGGACAGAATGGAGGGGGCGATTTTCACAGAGTTCCCTGGTGCAGTCGGGCTCGTATCGGCGAGCAGGTGAGCGGCGGCGAAAGCCTAGTCGGCGTCAGGGTGGATAGGGGAAGCCAGGGCTATGTTGAGTCGCTATGGACAGCGACTACTTGAAGCGCATTCTCACGGCGAGGGTCTACGACGTGGCTGATGAGACACCGCTCGAGGAGGCGCCGGTCCTGTCGGCGCGGCTACACAACCGAGTACTGCTAAAGCGTGAAGATCTGCAGCCGGTGTTTTCATTCAAGATTCGGGGCGCCTACAACAAGATGGCCTTGCTCTCCGAAGCCGCCCGAGCTGCTGGTGTCGTCGCGTCGTCGGCCGGCAATCATGCGCAAGGTGTCGCTCTCGCGGCCCAGCATCTCGGCTGCGATGCCGTCATAGTCATGCCGGTCACCACACCCGAAGTCAAGATCGATGCTGTGCTTGCTCGAGGAGCCGAGGTGATTCTGCACGGCGAGTCCTACGCCGATGCATACACGAAGGCCCGCGAGCTTGAGTCAGCCCGAGGCTTGACCTTTGTCCACGCTTTCGATGATCCTGATGTCATTGCTGGCCAGGGCACAATCGGTATGGAGCTGCTTCGCCAGCATCCCGACCCGATCGATGTGGTGTTCGTGGCAATCGGCGGCGGCGGACTCGTTGCTGGCGTTGCCGCCTACATCAAGCAGCTCAAGCCGGAGACGCGCATCATTGGGGTGCAAACCGATGACTCCGATGCCATGTATCAGTCGCTCGAGGCTGGTCACCGGGTTGAGCTCGCCGATGTTGGCTTGTTCTCCGATGGTACTGCGGTCCGCCAGGTCGGCGAAGAAACGTTCCGGCTCGCTCAGGCGTATGTCGATGAGGTCATCAGGGTCGACACCGACGAAGTTTGTGCCGCGATTAAAGACGCGTTCACCGAGAACCGGTCAATTCTCGAGCCCGCCGGCGCTCTTGGCGTCGCTGGCATGAAGGCGTATGTCGAGCGTGAAGGAGTGACGGGCGAGACGCTCATCGCGATTCTGTGCGGTGCAAACATGAACTTCGACCGCCTCCGCTTTGTGGCCGAGCGAGCCGAGATCGGTGAAGAGCGAGAGGCCGTTTTCGTTGTCACCATTCCGGAGAAGCCGGGTAGCTTTCTAAAGTTCTGCCGCCTCATCGGCGATCGAAATGTCACCGAGTTCAACTATCGCATCGGTGACACCGAGGAAGCGCACGTGTTCGTTGGGCTGCAGGTAACGAAGCGCGCCGACGCGCACGACGCGGCAGAGGCCTTCCGGGCTGCGGGGTTCGAAACGCTCGACCTCAGCGATGACGAATTGGCAAAGGTGCATCTGAGGCATCTTGTGGGCGGTCGTTCTCCGCTTGCCAATGATGAGCTGTTGTACCGATTTGAATTTCCGGAGCGGCCGGGCGCTCTCGTACGGTTCCTCGAGTCGATGAACTTGGGCTGGAATATCTCGTTGTTTCATTATCGAAACCATGGCGCTGATTACGGCAGGGTGCTTGTCGGAATGCAGGTGCCAGTGAGTGATCGAGCGCTTGTTCCCGAGTTCCTGGCCGAAGTTGGATATCGCCATTGGGACGACAGCAATCACCCTGCGTACAGACTCCTTCTTGGTCAATAGCGACGAGTGCTCGGCCGACGGCTAACCTGGCCCAGAATTCAGGAGGAGCCCTTATGTCTACACCCGCAGGTTGGTATCCAGATCCGGCCGGAGATCCAACACTTGTGCGCTACTGGGACGGCGGTCAATGGACCGCGAATACCCAGCCGATGATCCAAGAGGCAACCCCTCCGGCTCCCGCAGCTGATCCATACGCGGCAGCACCGCTTCCGCCAGGCCCTTCGGCGCCAGCGGAACCGCCAGCTCCTTCTAGCTTTGAGCCAGTGGCTGACCCGTACGCGCCAACCAGCTTCGAGCCGGTCGCCGATCCGTATGCGCCGTCGAGCTTCGAACCAACGCCCGACCCACACCAAACATCGCCGCAAGACTTCAGCCCGACTCCACCGGTTGCGGCACCGCAAGACTTCGCTCCCGCGCCGCCAGCCCCAGCTGCTGCACCGCAAGACTTCGCTCCCGCACCGCCGGCTCCGGCCGCTGCGCCGCAGGACTTCGCTCCGGAACCGCCGGCACCGGCCGCTGCGTCGCAGGACTTCGCTCCCGCGCCGCCGGCCCCCGCGCCAGAGTTCGCCCCCGCTCCAGAGTTCGCGGCTGGCCCGGCGATGAACGCCGACGGCACAATTGCCGGAATAACCACCGATCTCTTGTCAGACGAGAAGTACGCCGAGGTTGCATCTGGGGCTCGAGTAACACTCCAGAACTCGCGGATGCTCAAGGTCACGCTTGGCGAGCCCGTACTGGCTCGCCAAGGATCGATGGTGGCCTTCCAAGGAAACGTCGATTTCGCCTTCGAGGGTTCTGGCGGTGTGGGCAAAATGCTCAAGAAGGTCGCAACCGGAGAAGGTGTGCCGCTGATGCGCTGCACTGGCCAGGGCGAGGTCTTCTTGGCCAACAACGCCGACCAGATCCACATCCTCCACCTTGAAGGGGCAGGGCTCTCGGTAAACGGCAAGAACATCCTTGCCTTCGAGCCGACGCTCACCTGGGAGATCGAACGAGTGAAGGGTGCTGGCATCGTGTCTGGCGGGCTCTTTAACACTCGGCTCCAGGGCCACGGCTGGGTTGCAATCACCAGCAACGGCGACCCCGTCGTGCTCAAGACTGACCAGCCGACGTTCGCCGATCCAGACGCCGCCATTGCGTGGAGCGCCGACCTGACAACCACACTGAACAGGACTGCTAAGGCCAGCGCCCTTATCGGTCGCGGTTCGGGCGAAGCATTCCAGCTTGCATTCAGCGGTCAGGGCATCGTCATTGTGCAGCCAGCCGAGGGCGCTGTTCCACCTCACTCGCACTCCAACTAGTGACATCGCAACATAAGGGCGACGCTGCGTTTCGTAGCGAGTCGAATATGGGAACCGTCGGCGACAATTCGTTCGCTGGCGCCTTGTCGTTTCTTCGGCGCCGCTACAGCCGAGACCTAGAGGGTGTCGATGTGGCGGTGTCGGGGATCCCGTTTGACGCCGCCACAACCAATCGACCTGGTGCCCGTTTTGGGCCTCGAGCGATTCGGGCTGCATCGACCGAGGTGGCGTGCCTCGACCTCTTTCCGCACGCGTTCAGCATCTTCGACCATCTCAATGTTGTCGACTATGGAGACTGCTATTTCGACTCTGGCTTTCCGCAACACATCGTCGAGGCGGTTGAGGCTCACGCCGACACCATTTTGGCCTCTGGCGCAAAGATGCTGACGTTCGGCGGCGATCACTTTGTGACGTATCCGCTTCTGAAGGCGCACGCAAAGGTGCACGGTCCGCTGTCGCTCCTCCATTTCGATGCGCACTGCGACACATGGCCAGATGATGGCGAACGCCTTGACCACGGTTCGATGTTCCTCAGGGCAGCCCGCGAAGGCATTATCGATCCCGAGCGGTCGGTGCAAGTGGGTATCCGCACCAGCAACGACAGCACGCACGGCTTTACCATTCTGACTGCGCCATTTGTGCACCGCGAGGGCGTTGACGCCACGCTTGAGCACATTCGGCGAGTCATAGGTGACGCCGCGACCTATCTAACCTTCGACATCGACTGTCTCGACCCCGCTTTTGCACCGGGCACAGGCACTCCAGTTCCTGGCGGACTCACCACCAACCAAGCTCTCGCACTGATCAGAGGCCTCGAGGGAATGAACCTCGTCGGCTTCGATGTTGTCGAGGTGGCCCCCAGCTACGACAGTGCAGAGATCACGGCAATTGCGGGTGCCACGCTGGCTCAAGAGATGCTTGGCCTGCTCGCCCTGGCCAAGGGCGCCAAATCGCTCGACCTCGGTCCCGGGTTTCTCAACTAGGAAGCAACCTCAACTCGCAAGCACCCTCAACTCGCAAGTACCAAGGTGTCTGGCTCAAAGGCGGCGATCGCAAACCAGAAGGTGTTGAGGTGTGGAATTGCAGTGAGTTGGCTTCCTGCTAACTCGCCGTCGACACCGAGGCCGAAGAGATTCCACTCTGTCCCTGTTTGGTCATCGGTCCAACGTTCGTCGGCCGTTCGAGTGAACGTGAGTGACTGGCCGTCGACCGTCGACTCGAACACTCCGGTGGAGCCAACGTCTTTTCCGTTGACGATGCGTGATGAGTCAAGCGCTGAGTTCGTGCCTGGCGAGGCGAACACCACCAGTTCGATTCCATCGAGCGTTGCAGTTTGCACGCCAGCCTCAACTAACGGTTCCTGCTCGATGGCCACTGTTTCGTTGGTGCCGCGAATGGCTACTACCCGGGTTTGTGGTGGCAGTCGATCATCGCGTTCGCCGTTGAAGAGGAAAGGATCACCGTCTGGGTTGTCGTAGCCCGTGTAGGGATTCCGGCCATAATCTCGCTCGAATCCCGTTGCTCGGCTTAGGACGAGGCCGTCGGGATAGGCCTCGACAAAGTCAGCCCACGACACAGTGGCAACCGGGAACGTGTCGAGCGTTTCGCCAGTGAGGAACCCAACTACGGCGGCGCCATCAAAGTGTGTCCAAAGGCTTTGCGTCTGCCGGTCGTACATCACCAGCGATGAGTTGAACAGCATGCCAGAGGTGCCGAAATCGAGGATTCGCTCACCAAGTCGACGGTCGTACGCCACTGCCGAGTTGCAGAGCGGACAATAGGAAACGGTGACGGGTGTATCGCCGATGGTGTCATTGACAATTTCGTGCCACGTCATTATCTGAATGGGGTAAGCCCTGGCCTCGCCATCGATCTCAATCGAGAGGACAGGTTCGTTTGGCTCGAGCCAGTTCACGGCATCGGCCGGCTCGAAGAACGGATCGTCGAGAGGGGGAATGCCGTCCGGTGGTGGGCCTCCACTAATGATTTCGTTTGGATCGACGAGCGGTGGCGGAAAGGCGTCGTCAGTCATGGAGTTCAGTGCTGAGGGAACGTTCTCCACGTCGGTACTCCCAATCTGGTCTGTCTGCGCTGGATCGGCGCCGGGCGCTGTGTCCGCGACAAGTTCTGAGTTGGCCTCTGGGCCGGCCGGGTCGGCGGTGTTGGTCGTGCTCGCGCAGGCGCTGGCGAGAAGAACGAGTCCGAGGGTGAGGGAGGCTGTGCGCATGAGTCGCATGTAGTCGTAACCCAATTGGGGCCAGTAGAAGTCCGCGAACAGAGAAAGCGGGTACGGTTTCCGAATTCGAATTCAAGAGGAGAACCTATGACCGAGATCCGAACTGTTGGCTTTATTGGCCTAGGGAATGTTGGCGGCAAGCTGGCCGGAAGCCTTATCCGAAACGGGTTTGACGTCACCGTTCGCGACCTCAATGTTGATCTTGCCCAGCCCTTTCTGGATGCCGGAGCACATTGGGGTGAGTCGCCGGCACAGATGGCCGCCGATAACGATCTTGTGATCACGTGCTTACCAAACCCAGCGGCGAGCGCGGCCGTCGTAGAAGGCGAAGACGGGCTTGTGCACTGCCTCGGACCAGGCAAGATCTGGGCCGAGATGAGCACAACAGACGAAGCGGAAGTTAAGCGTTTGGCGGTCGGCGTCGAGGCGAAGGGTGCAACCGCTGTTGATTGTCCGGTGTCAGGCGGGTGCCATCGGGCGGCGACCGGAAACATTGCGATTCTGGCCGGCTGCGACCGCGAAACATTTGACCGCATGCTCCCCATCCTGACCTCGATGGGCCGACGGATTCTTCACACGGGACCCCTCGGATCGGCGTCGGTCTTGAAGGTTGTAACCAACTACCTTGCGACCGCCAACCTTGTCTCGATCTCCGAAGCACTCGTGACCTCGAAGGCCGCAGGCATGGACCTGGCCACTGCGTATGAGGCGATCAAGATCTCCTCGGGAAACTCGTTTGTTCACGAGACCGAGAGCCAGGTCATCCTCAACGGCAGCCGCGACATCAGCTTCACGATGGATCTTGTGTTGAAAGATGTATCGCTGTTCCAGGCGCTGGCCGATCGCCATGACCTGCCGCTCGAGATCTCACCGCTACTCAACGAGATCTTCCAAGACGCCCAAGAACGTTACGGAGCGCGGGAGTGGTCGCCGAATGTTATTCGTCGACTCGAAGACGCCACCGGGCTGCAGGTGCTCGCCCCGGGCTTTCCGGCCGAGATTCTCGACGACGAACCGGAAGAGTCGGGACACGAGGTAGTGCCAACGCGTTAGACGGTCTACAATCGAACACATGTTTGTGTACCAGGCGAGTCTCCTCGATATGGGTGCGGCTGAGGTGCCAAGCATCGTGGACGAGGTGCAACGATTCGACCTCGGCGAAGGCGCCTGGCTCGACTGGCGCCCCTCCTGGCTCGCTGGCTCCGACGCGTGGTTTGATTGGGCCGCAGCATCGTTGCCGTGGCGACGATCGTCGCGGCCGATGTATGACCGAGTTGTCGATGTACCGCGTGACTGGTGCGTGTTTGGCGATCAATACGAGGCTGAAGAAGCCGAACAAACACCCTGCCCTGATCGCTTGACCGAGCTCGGTCGCACACTCGCCGACTACTACGAGTGTCCACCACTGCGGGTGTCGGCGAATTGGTACCGAAACGGGCAAGACTCTGTCGCGTGGCATGCCGACAATGTTCCGAATCTCGATGACTCGATTGTCGCCGTCGTCGGGGTTGGAGAGCGTCGTCGGTTTCTCGTGCGGCCCATCACTGGTGGAGCGGCCACATCGTTTCGTGTCGGGAGAGGCGATCTGTTGGTCATGGGGGGCACTGCACAGCGACGTTGGGAACACTCGGTTCCCAAAACGGCATCGCCAGCCCAACGCGTCAGCTTCATGTTCCGCTGGTAGGCGACGCTAACCTCAGAGCCGTGAGCACAGGGGCCGACGCGGTAGGAAGCAATGCGGTACCAAGCAATGCGGTACCAAACATTATTCTGACCGGCTTCATGGGCACGGGTAAGTCGTCCGTCGGTCGTCTTCTCGCCGAGACGCTTGGCTACAACTTTGTTGATAGTGACGCTCGCATCGAGCAGGAGCATGGTTCGATTGCCTCGATTTTCGCCGAGCGCGGCGAAGAGGGTTTCAGGGCAATTGAGCGCCAGGTCGCAGCCGAACTCGCCATGAGCAGCCGCTCGGTGATCGCCACCGGAGGGCGTCTCATGCTTGACGACGCCAACGCGGACGCGTTGGGCTCCTCCGGCAACGTGATCTGCCTCTCGGCAACTCTCGAGACGCTGATCGATCGCCTGCTCGTCACCGCCGAAGGCGCAGCCAGACCTCTGCTCGCAGACGGGCCCGACCCGGCGACACGGATAGCCGAACTGCTCACTATGCGGGCTCAGGACTACGCGAAGTTCCGACAGGTCAAAACCGACAATCGCAGTCTTGAACAGATCGTCGACGCAATCATTGGCCGGCTAGACCTGCAGCCGATCCACCGTTTGCCAACCGCAGACTCGTAGAGTTCGGAGTCATGACGCGCCACATCCTCGTGCTCAACGGACCAAACCTCAACCTTCTTGGCACCCGAGAACCCAACATCTACGGCACCGAAACGCTCGACGACATCGTCGGGTCGTTGACGGTTCGAGCACGCGAGCTCGACATCGAGCTTCGGAGTCTTCAGTCGAATGCAGAGGGTGAGTTGATTGACGCCTTGCACGATGCGCGTGATTGGGCCGATGGCGTCATCTTCAACCCTGGTGCGTTCACGCACTACAGCATTGCCCTGCGCGACGCCGTGGCGGCCATCGAGTTGCCAGTCGTCGAAACCCATCTGTCGAACGTGCACGCCCGCGAAGAGTTTCGCCACACCTCAATGCTCAGCGCGGTATGCCTTGGTGTTGTTGTCGGATTCGGTCGGACGAGCTACTTCTTGGCGCTCGACGCCCTCGCCACTCACTTGAGCGACTGAGCTCCGGCCAGCTAGTTAGAACTGCTTGGGCACAAAGGTCTGGTCGGAGATCGGCGGCCGTATGTATTGTGTTTTCTCTCGTTTCGGAATCTTCACGGGCTCAGGCACGATGTCTTTGTAGGGGATTTGAGAGAGGATGTGGCTAATGCAGTTCAGTCTGGCGCTCTTCTTGTCGTCTGATGGCACGACAAACCACGGCGCCTGCTTGATGTCGGTGTACTGAAATGTCGTGTCTTTAGCCTTCGAGTACTGGTCGTAGAGACGGTGTTCTTCAAGGTCCATGTCAGAAAGTTTCCACCGCTTCAGCGGCTCCTCGTTCCTGGCCGCAAAGCGTCGTTCTTGTTCGTCATAGCTGACCGAGAACCAGTACTTCAATACGATCATGCCGCTCCTGACGAGCATGCGCTCGAACTCGGGACAGGTTCGCAAGAACTCTTGATGCTGATGCTCGGTGCAGAACCCCATGACCCACTCGACGTTTGAACGGTTGTACCAAGAGCGGTCGAACATGACGATCTCGCCGGCAGCAGGCAATTGACTGACGTAGCGTTGGAAATACCATTCGCTTCGTTCACGTTCGGTTGGCTTGGGGAGTGCCTCGGTACGGACGATGCGGGGCGAGGTTCGTTCGTTGATTCGCTTGATCACACCACCTTTACCGGCCGAGCCGCGACCCTCAAAGATGATTAAGACCTTAAGATCGTTTTCTTGCACCCAGTATTGGAGCTTGACGAGCTCTTCTTGGAGCACTTTGAGCTTGGTCTCGTAAAAGCCCTTCTTGAGGGTGCCCCTTGACGTGTAGTTCTCGGCGCCAGCCGGGAACTTCTCAGTGCCGCTCGGGGATTGGGGTTTGCTCATGTTGAACTCCTCCAGTACTCGTTATTTCGGACGCTAGCCGTAGGACCGTCGCGAGGTGCCTTACTAAAGGCCCTTATTTTGATCGGCCTGAGGCGTTAAGTTTTGAGGTGAACGGCCGATTGGGTGGGCGACTGAGCAGAATTTGGAAGGAAGCGGCCGATGGGTCAAGGGGAGAAAAAACGAGTAAAGCGCGAGGCTGCGGAAGCGGCGCGCCTTGCCAAACTGTCCCGCAAGGCTGGACAAGAAAGAGAACTTGAGGCATTTCAGGTTGAGTTACTGAAGTTGCAAGCCCACCTCGAAAAAACGGGTCTTCGCATGATCGTGCTGTTTGAGGGTCGAGACGCAGCCGGTAAGGGTGGAACCATTCGACGTGTCACTCGCTATATGAATGAGAAGCACTACCGGGTAGTGGCACTTGGCAAGCCGACCGAAGATCAGCGAAGCCAGTGGTATCTCCAGCGCTACGTCGAGCAGTTTCCACGTGGCGGAGAGATGGTGCTTTTTGACCGCTCCTGGTACAACCGAGCGATGGTCGAGCCAGTGTTCGGTTTCTGTACGCCGAAAGAACACGCTGACTTCCTCCGTGGTGTAGTTGGGTTCGAGAAGGATCTCGTCAGGCAAGGCACCGTCCTGGTGAAGCTCTACTTCTCGGTTTCAAAGCGAGAGCAGCAGCGACGATTCGATCGGCGTCGAGACGACCCACTTCGACGTTGGAAGCTGAGCGAAGTCGACCTCCAGGCCCAGGAACACTGGGACGACTTCACTGAGGCCAAGTACGAGATGCTTTCCCGCTCGCACACCGGTCCCACTCCATGGACAATTATTCGCTCCGAAGACAAACACCTGGCCCGGCTCAACTCGATGCGCGTCATTCTTCATGCCATCGACTACGAGGGTCGCGATATGAAGGTGAACTTTGTACCCGATCCGAGCATCGTGGTGTCTGGAGCGCATGAGGTCGAGTTGATGGAGGCGGAGCGAATCCGTCGGGGCAAGTTCAGCCTCTAGCCGAGCCGATGCGAAACGCCGACGGCTAACCCTTGTCGCGGCGTTAGCCTTGCAGCCATGATTCTCGAAGAGCTAGAGAACGTGGTGCGATCACGTCAATTGGCCGACCCGACCTCCTCCTACAGCGCGAAGCTGCTCGCCGATCCTGAGCTCAATCAGCGCAAAATTATGGAAGAGGCATTCGAGGTTTGCCTCGAGCTCGGTCGCCCCGAGATCAATAAGGACGACCTCGCAGGTGAAGCCGCCGATGTGCTCTATCACCTGGTCACCGGCCTCGTTGGCGCGGGTGTCTCGCTTCATGACGTATTCTCTGTTCTTGAAAGCCGACGGTCATGAGCAGCCCTCGTATTGCGATTCCTTCAAAGGGTCGGCTTCGTGAATCGGTTATGGACCTTCTGAAGCATGCCGGCTACAGCCTTGGTGCGTTCAAGGGCGCCAGTGCCTCCGCCATGGTCGAAGGAATTGAGTTCATCGAGATGCGGCCTCGTGACGCAGCGGCGTGGCTGAAGGCTGGCCGCCTCGACGCCGCGTTCATCTCGACCGACACTGCCCTTGAGAACGAGGTTGAAGACTGGCCAGCTATCGAGCTTGGCGTTTCGCGGTCCGACCTGATCGTCGCATGCCGTGAGGATGCCCCGTTTACCTCGGCCGCCGATCTGCAGGGCAAGACGGTCGCTACCCACTTGCCAAACTGGACCACCAGGTGGCTTAGGGAACTCGGCGTCGAGGCCAACGTTGTTGCAATGGGGGGCTCGCTCGAAGGTGTTGTTGCGGTTGGTCTGGCCGACGCCATCGTCGATCTCCGTGAGACAGGTGGCAGCCTGAGTCGCAATCGCCTCCACTCGATTGAAGAGGGACGGTCATGCCAAGCGATCTTCACTACGACCCAAGAACCAGCGCCTGAGGTTGTCGACCTGCAATTGCGTATCGGTGCGGCCTTGGAGGCTCGTAAGACCCAGTTCGTGCTGCTCCATATCCCCGCCGACAAGGTCGCAGACCTCGGCAAGGTGTTCCCAGGGCTTGCGGCGCCAACGATTCTGCCGCTCGCTGGCCGAGACGATCTTGTTGCCGCACAGATGGTTGTGAAACGAGCCAACCTATGGGCAAGGCTTGGCGAACTTCGAGCAATGGGGGCGTCTGGCATCGTGGCGTTGCCGACCGACGCCATCCTCGAGTAGCTGTTTCGTGTCTGCCCCGATTCCCGGACACGTTTCGTAAGCCGGGCGTTCGGTCAGTTCTGGTTCCGCACCTACGTTGTGACACAATCGGCTTACCGTTCACCAGCGACCAGCGGAGGCCCCAGTGACTACTCGTCCACCAAGCCCTTACGATTCATTGCCCGACGTCGGCTCGTTCACCGTGATGAGCGATGACATCGCCGACGGTGAAACTCTTCCAATGGCTCAGGTCAGCGGCATCCTCGGCGCGGGCGGCAGTGATGTGTCGCCGCACCTTGCGTGGAGCGGCTTTCCTGCCGAGACGAAAAGTTTTGCCGTGACGTGCTTCGACCCCGACGCTCCAACCGGAAGCGGGTTCTGGCATTGGACGATGTACAACATCGCGGCATCGGTAACAGAACTGGCAAGGGGCGCAGGTAGCGCTGATGGGGCTGGTGTGCCAGACGGCGCGGGCCAACTACAGCACGATGGTGGGGGTCCCGGCTACATCGGCGCCGGACCGCCTCCGGGGCACGGTCCCCATCGGTACATGTTTGCGGTGCATGCACTGAGTGTGGAGTCGCTGCCAATAAATGACGACGTGTCCAACGCCGTCGGCGGGTTCAACATGTTCACAAACGTGCTGGCCCGAGCGATCATCACCCCCGTCTGGGAGCGCTAACCAACCCGACGTCAAAAGCGGCCGCTTTTCGGGGGTGTTTCCGGGCATAAAAGCAGCCACTTCGGTGTCATGGGTGTCATGCGGCGATGCTCCGACGGCGGACGATGGTTGTGATTGCGCCGGCCACCTCGTCGGGGCGCTGGGTGGCGTCGGCCCACATAACTCTGATCACCTGCCAACCGTGCTGCGCTGCGACTCGGTCTCGCGCCCTATCGTTTTGCATTGCTTCGGCAGACCTGTGCCAAGTCCGGCCGTCGGCCTCGACGATGAGCTTTGATTCGGGATGGGCAAAGTCGACGATGCCCGAGACTCCGTCGAACCACGGCGGCCGAAACTGCTGGACGAAGCCGGTAATGCCGTGATCATCGAGAATGCTTGAGACGTGTGATTCGAGCACCGACTGCGATAGCCCGATTTGGCCGAGCTTGGTGTCGAGGAGCTCGCGCCGAGCGGTTGTCCCCGCCCTCCCCTGACGTGCGAGCGCATTACTGCAGGCGATGACCTCATCGGCCGAGACGAGATCTTGCTGGAGCGCGACATCGAGGATGAAGATGCGGCGTTTCCCCCGGAGAATGGGAAGAATGTCGCATAACGTGCGGGCCGCCGAAGTCGTCGGCATCTTATTGATCTGGTCGACGTCGTATGCGGGGAGGTGGAGCGTCTCGCGAACGTCGACGGCGTTGCTTCGACGGCGCCCACCACGGGGAACAAGAACCTGCGGACGCTCAGGCTGTTGTACAGGAAGCCCGAAGAGCTGTGCTGCGGAGAAGTCGCTCGCGACACCATCGGGGAATCGACGAAGTGACGCAGCAAGAGTGGCAAAGCCGGAGTCGGCACCACTCACGATGTAGCTGTTCGAGTCAAACCGTGTGAGCAGCCCTTGGTGCACACGCCGACTAAGCGCCGAGGCCGACACTCCAGCTTCGATGAGTTCGGCTCGAGAGCAGGCGCCGTGGTTGGCAAGAGCGGTACGCAGAATGAGGGCATCAACGGAAACGGACATGAGCCAATAGTGCCGAGCAGGTGTGACAGTCGCCGATTTCCATTCAGCCGGCGAAAGAAGTGGCGGTGATTTCGCCCCATTTTCGACCTCAAAAGCGGCCGCTTTTGAGGCACGTTTTGGGGGTGGAGTTGGGCCGGGACGCGAAATGCGGCGGGGCCGGAGCCCCGCCGCATCAGATGCGTACTTCAGTTGTTGCTTCTGCGATTAGGCAGCGGCGCGAGCGGCGGCGAGCCACTCATCAACGAGTGCACGGTTGTTGGTGATCCACTCAGCGGCAAGTGCGCCGATTGCAGCGGAGCTGCCATCGGTATCGCCCTGGGCCACATTGGCGAGTGAGACATCAATCAACGGAAGCGTGACCTGTGCAAAGAGTTCCGCTGCTGCCGGGTTGGCGGCGAGGAAGTCGCTGTTGGCAGTCACCTGAATGTCGGCTGCGGTCCAACCCAGTGGGCAACCGGCGTCGGTTGCTGCTGGGCACTGCTCGACGCCAATGGAGGCGATGGAGTTTGGCTGTGCGTACTCTTCGCCACCCTCTTGCTCGGAGCAGTTGGTGTCAAGCAGCTCGTTGTCGACGCCAAGCCACACCACGTTGTCTCCAGGGCGGAGCTCGGTGATGTAGGCGCTTGGGGTCCACGTGTAGATAGCCATGGCTTCGCCGGCGTTTGCTTTGCCGATTGCCTCGGCCATCATGGCGTCATAGCCAGCAATGGTTTGCTCGATGTTGTCCCAGCCGTACTGGCAAATCATCTCAGTCGTGATGTTGTCGCAGGTCCAACTTTCCTGGCAGCCGTAAATGTTGGCTACGCCGTTGCCATCGGTGTCGAAGGCAGCGTTGATCGTTGGGTCGCTGTTGATCTGGTCCATCGTGGTGATGCCCATTTCGTCAGCAACTGTCTTGGTGACGAGGAAGCCCTGGAGGCCGCCAGCCATCATCTCTTCACCAACAACGGTGAGGTGATCGCCAACCTTTGATCCGTCAGGAAGCTCGGCTTCGAGAAAGCTCTTGTGACCTGGGTACCAGCTGTTGGCCCAGAAGTCGACCTCGCCCTGTGCCATTGACAGGTAGGCGAGCGACGGTCCGAGCTCAAGATCGGCGGCGTCAGAGACGTTGTAGCCAAGCTCGGTGAGGAGCTGGTTGTAAAGTGAAGCCTGGAAGTAGCCAGTGCTCCAGTCGGCGCGGGCCTCGGTGACGTCGACGCCTTCGCCTGGCATTGAGGCTGCGTCGTCGGTGCCGGCGTCAGCTACAGCTTCCGATGTGTCGGTGACTGCTTCATCGACGACGCTCGCGGCGCTGTCGACTGCCTCGGTGGCGGTATCGGTGCTGCTTCCGCAGGCCGCTGCGAGCAGGCCGAAAGCGGCAAGCAACGCCCAGATGGGTTTCAGTTTCTTCATTTGTGATTCTCCCCTATATAGAGATCGTGGAGTTCGTGCCGGGCACGAACCGAGAATTAACCTAGTCGGAATTTTGATCAGACCAGAGGCGCCACGTTGCCGAGGTGCCATTGTTGTCATATTGACAGCTTTGATTGAACAGTTGTAGCTTCGAATGTTGATGCGTTCGGCCTGGTCAACGTGCCGGAACCAGCGTTCCGGCACGTAAAGACCCCGATTGCAACCCTTCGGCTAATTTGCCGCAGTGTCGTCATACAAGCGTGTACGACGGAAATCGTTAACCATTCCCCGGCTTGATGCGAAGACGAAGAAGCCTGCGCTAAATGCGATGAATGCGCCGATGCCAGTAACGATATTTGCATCGGTTGCCCGAGCAAGGGTGCCGATCCAACCCGCAGCGGTTGCCATGATGCCAGCGCCGAGCGCGGCGCCAACGGTGCCGGCGATCCAGCGCTTCTTTTCGTCCTTGTTGACGTAGCCGGAGGCCATTACCGCCGCACCAAGCGACGCGATACCAGCAATGAGGGTCCAGAGACCAAAGCGTGAGCCTTTGTCGGTGAAGCCGTCGAGCACGATGGTGTCGGTCGCCTTGGCCTGGGCGATGAGCACCGTGATCTGATTGGCGTTGGCCAACTGGACCTTCTGGTCTGTTGTCTCGCGTGCCTCGGTGGTGAGTTCGTCGATCTGGGCCTGGATCTCAGGTGAGATCACGGCGTCAGTTCGCTTGTCGAATGTCCAGCCGGAGAATCCGGATGCGACAAGGAAGCCTATGGCGATTGCCGACATGATGATTGGCCCGATGAGGGGCTTCTCTGGAAGTGGGCGCAGCGGTTCGTGGTGTGCGGCCAGCATCCACATCGCGCTGCCGGCGACCATCACGATGGTGCCGATGAGCGCAACGATTGGCCCAATGCCGCGGCTAGCAACAGACGCCCCAGTCGGAGAAGCCAGTAGATAGCTGAGCATCATGACAAGCCCAGCGACTGAGGCCAGCATCGCGCCGTCAGGAGAGAACCATCGTGGGCCATGGCCGGAGCGCCAGTAGGTCTGGGCGACACTGGCAAGCGTCATCGCGGCAAGTCCGAAGAGGACAAACCCAAACCACGAGCCGCCAGAGGCGCTCAACCCGTTGAACCCTTGGCCGGTGATGGAAAACCCGGTTGTCTCGCCTAACTCGTCAAGGCGACGAGAGAAGGAGCTCATCCAACCGCCATCGGAGTTCCAGGTCAGGAACAGCGAGATGATCGTGAGCAAGCCGCCACCGCCGGCAATCATGAAGGCGCTGCGCTCCTTGTTTGTCAAGGCGACGTAGCGACTAGGTGCTTTCGGAGCTTCTTCCTTTGCGGCTTCTGCCTTCTCGAGCAGCACCTCTGGCGTCTTCGTATTGCGCCATGCAGTATTGATCCGAGACAGCAGGTTCTCGCCTGCGTTCTCGTCACGTTGGGAGATGCGGTCGAGGACAACGGCAACCAAGAAGAACGCCAAGCCAGCCGAAGCGGCGAGGGCAGGGTCCTGGTTAGAAAGCGCTCGGAACAACAGTGCACCAAGACCGCCTGCACCCATGATGGCGGCGATACCGAGCATCGAGATCGACAGCAGCAATGTTTGGTTGATGCCGGTCATGATGGCGGGTCGGGCCAGTGGGAGCTGGATGTCGATAAGGATGCGGCTTTCCTTTGCACCGAAGGCGCGGCCTGCTTCGACCACGTCTTCCGGCACTTGTCGTATGCCGAGGTTGGTGAGCCTGATGAGCGGCGGTAATGCGAAGACCATCGTCACCATCGTTGCGGACACCTCCCCGATTCCGAAGAAATAGATGAACGGGAGCATGTACACGAATGAGTGCACAACCTGCATGGCGTCGAGTATCGGTCTGACCACTTGCCAGAACCCATCGACGCGACCACAGGCCACACCGATTGGCACGCCGATGATGACACACAAGATCACCGCTACCAGCACAAAACCAAGGGTTCGTGCTGTCTGGACCCAGTACTCAGTGCCCAGAAGGCCGCACACAGTAAGCGCCGCTCCGGAGAAGATGCCGATGGCAGGACCGCGAAGCAATGTGCCGAGGATGACGAAGAAGATGACAACAACGATCCATGGAAGCGGGATCAGGAAATCATCGACGAGGAGTTGGATTAGGAACTCAAACGGCTTCTTCAGGGCATCAAGTAGGCCTCCGAGATCGTTCTTTGTCCAGTCGACCGCTTGGTCGATCCAGTCGCCGAAGGGGATTGCCCATTCGTCGAGGACCTCGTTGTCTACAAACCCTGGATTGTCAGTTATTTGAGCGAACATCACATGAACACCTCTCGCTCGAAGCCGTCTATCAAGTTTTCGACGCGGCCCATCTCTTTCATAATGTGGCGTGGGTCGAGGTTGCCGACGAGTCGGCCACTTTCGTCGACCACCGCAATTGGCAATCCCCGACCGGCATGCGCATACACCGTGTTTAGCGTGTCGGTTGGTGCGACCTGATCGAAGTCAGCGTGCACAACCGAGGCCAACTCTTTGATGCCACTGTTGAGCGCCCTTACACCGTCTGTTGATGTCAGAATTCCTGTCGGTTTACCATCGTTGTCGACCACAAAGACGCCAGCTCTACCATCTTGGAGCAGCTTCAGCGCATCGGCGAGCGTGTTTGCCGACGTGACAGGTGTCGGTGTCACCATTACCTCGTGGACCTGGATCACTCGACCCTGGTCGACGTCCTGCACGAATTCGGCGACGTAGCCAGTTGCTGGCTGGGTGAGAATCTCTTCAGGCGTGCCGATCTGGACGACGGCTCCATCTTTCATGATGCAGACCCGGTCGCCCATTCGAAGGGCCTCATTGAGATCATGGGTGATGAAGAGGATGGTCTTCTGCAGTTCGTTCTGAATGTCCATCATCTCGTCTTGCATCTGGCGACGGATGAGCGGATCGAGTGCGCTGAACGCCTCGTCCATGAGCAGTACGTCAGGATCAGATGCCAGGGCTCGAGCGAGACCTACCCGCTGCTGCATGCCGCCCGACAACTCGCTGGGGAAATTCTTTGCGTAGGTGTGGAGTCCGACAAGGGAAAGCGCTTCCATCGAGCGCCGATCACGTTCTGGCTTGTCGAGTCCCTGGACCTTCAGTCCGTAGCCGCAGTTGTCAATGATGTTGCGATGGGGGAAGAGCGCGAAGTGCTGGAACACCATGCCCATCTTCTCGCGGCGGAATGCTTGCAACGCAGTGCCGGAAAGGGTTTGTACGTCGGTGTCTTCGAACCACACGTGTCCGCTCGTGATGTCGTGAAGCTTGTTGACGGTACGAATCGCGGTTGACTTTCCGGAACCGGAAAGCCCCATCACGACGAAGATTTCGCCTTGTTTCACCGAGAAATTGACGTCATCGAGGCCCAGTACGTGACCCGAGCGACGCTGCACCTCGTTTTTGCCAACTCCAGCCTTGGCGAGTTCAAAAGCACGGCCCCGTGGTTGCGGGCCGAATATCTTGAACACGTGCTCCAGGCGAATAATCTCTTCTCCAGCGACGCTCATCCAGTCCCCTTCTTCGTAGATGTCTACGACTTGTGGCCCTTGGTGGGTGGGCCCACTTCACAGAACTGAGGGTGGGCACCAGAGCGTGACAAGGGTAACACCTGTGTGAGGGCAGCGGCCACTGAAACGAATGTTCCACCATGTGGGACGTGATGGCGAGCCTTAATGACGGTCTGAGCAGGGAGCGAGGGGGCCCTGAGACATGAGTCACAGACTTTTGCCGTCTAGGGCCGCCTTCGGTCCGGTTTCACTGATCGCGGCTCGGCCGCTGTTCCATTGAATGGAACGTTCCACAATGCCGTGTGTAGGGTCGTGGGATGGCAGCCGCGGAGACAAACCAATCGTTGGAGCGAGGCTTTCTGCTCCTAGGCGTCGTCGCCTCGGAGCCCCTTCGGCTGTCGCAGATAGCTCGACGGGCTGGCCTCGCAAAGAGCACCACGTCGCGAATGCTGTCGAGTCTCATCCGTCTCGGAGCCGTGCGCCATGAAGGCGATCGGTTCGTCATTGGACCGGCAATTGCGTCGCTTGCGGCCGGCGCGGCGGATCATCGTGATGTATTGAAGGGCCTCGCGGCACCGATACTGAGGCGACTCGCGGACGAGGTTGGCGAAAGTGCCGCCCTGGCCGTTACTGATGGGATCGAGACGACGTATATCAGTCAGGAAGATGGTCCATCCCTCGTCACCGCCGGCCAGTGGGTCGGGAAGCGGCACCAACCGCATGGGACGGCCTTCGGGATCGCGCTCATGGCGGGCTGGGGCGCCGAAACGCTCGAGCGATATCTCGACGGCCCGCTCGACCTGTTCACGGAGCGAACCGTTGTTGATCCCGATCAGCTCGAGGCTCGATGTCGTGCCGTGGCCGACAAGAGTGTTGTCTGGACCATCGAAGAGCTTGCTCCTGACGTGGCCGGTTGTGCGGCCCCTGTGTACAACTCGAGCGGTGTCATTGTGGCCTCGATCGGCTGTTTCGCTCCGACCTATCGGTTTCCTGGTCAGGAAGACTGGCTCGAAATCGAGGCGAGGGTTAAAGCTGCTGCCAACGACCTGTCGCAGGTGCTTGCTGGTGGCGCAACCTAACTAGTAGCGATGACTGTCAATGATGATGCAACCGGCCCCCACGGGTCGATGAGAGTGGCGCGCGCTGTCGCGGTCGCTCGGTGGCTAGGCTCTGCGCCGTATGATCTCTCCGGCTGACCGCTGTTATCGACACCCCGATCGTCCCGCTGCTGTGGGATGTCAGCGCTGTGATCGGCCGATCTGCTCTGAATGCATGCAGCCAGCCTCTGTCGGCTTCCACTGCCCGGAATGTGCAAAGACGGGGAGCCAGCGAGTGCAGCGGGGCATTCCAAGCTCGCGTCGTCGCGGGGCTCTCGTGGTCAATGTACTGATCGCGATCAACGTCGTAGTCTTCGTGCTCGAACTGGCCACCGGTGTTGGTGGTGGGATAGACGGCGGAATCGCAACCGACGGCTACCTCTGGGGCCCCGCCGTCGGTATCTCCCACGAGTATTACCGCATCGTGACTTCCGCTTTCCTGCACGGAAGTATCTTGCACCTTGGCATGAACATGTATGGGCTCTATGTGCTCGGGCCAATCGTTGCTCAACTATTCGGGCACGTGCGCTTCATGGCGATCTACGCCATCTCGCTTTTCGGCGGATCAGCAGCGGTGCTGCTTCTCGACTGGGGACAGGCGACGCTTGGAGCGTCCGGCGCCTTACTTGGACTGGCTGGTGCGATCGCTGGTGCTTTTGTGGCCAGCGGACGACCGCTCAATCAGATCCCAATGCTGCAAGTAATAGCGATCAACCTTGCGCTTCCGCTCCTCGTTCCGAGAATCTCGTTCTGGGGTCACCTCGGTGGCATCGCGGCTGGTTTTGCCGCCGGATGGGTCGCCCAACGGTTCGCCCAGCAGCGATCGAAGAATCACGTCGCCGAGTACGCCGTCTACGTGGTTCTCGGGGCCGCGATGCTCGGTCTGGCCCTCTACGGCGCGGCCTCTCCAATCAGCGGCGGCGTCTGACATTGGTCACATACCCCTAGGGGTACTTGACGTTTCAGTTAATTGTCCGTATATTCGTTCAATCACGCGGCGGACGATTCCGTGATGCATCAGTATTGGAGCAATCATGAGCCGGATGGCATCTGTGCTTCCCATTTTGTCGTGGGGGCGCAACTATGACGTAACGAACGACCTGCGAAGCGACCTTGCTGCGGGCGTGACCATCGGCGCCATGCTGGTGCCGCAAGCCATGGCCTATGCGCTGCTCGCTGGTTTGCCCCCAGAGGTTGGGCTTTACGCCTCGACGATCCCCGTCATCCTCTATGCACTCTTTGGCACATCTCGCCAGCTCGCCGTCGGGCCAGTCGCCATTGTCTCGTTGCTGACCGCCACTGCGTTGTCCGCCATTGTCGAGCAGGGCACTGCGGATTACCTCGAGGCTGCGGCCACGCTCGCCCTCCTTGTCGGACTGGCGCATGTCATTCTTGGTGTTGGACGGCTTGGGTTCGTCGTCAACTTCTTGTCCCACTCGGTACTCGTTGGTTTCACCGCAGCGGCCGCAATCATCATCGGTTTCAGCCAGGTCAAGCACATCCTCGGGATCAAGATCGAACGAACGGAACACTTCTACGAGACGGTTCGCGAAGTGATCTCCAATGCAGGCGATACAGACGGGACGACACTCGCGATCGGGCTCGGGTCGATCGTTCTCATGCTCGCGCTGAAGAAGTATGCGAAGAAGGTTCCCGGCGCATTGGTGGTCGTGGTGTTGGCGATCCTGGCCGTGAACCTGTTCGATCTCGAACGTGGCGGAGTCAACGTCGTAGGCGATATCCCTGACTCGCTGCCGGCGTTCGGGTTGCCGTCGTTCGACGGCTCGCTGGTTGGGTCGCTGTTGCCGACTGCTCTGGTGATCACGATGGTGGGTTTCATGGAGTCAATTGCCGTGGCCAAGGTCTATGCCAGACGTCATCGCTACACGGTTGAGCCCAATGCTGAACTCATTGGTCTCGGCGCTGCCAATATCGGTGCCGGTTTCTTTGGCGGCTATCCCGTAACCGGAGGCTTCTCCAGAACCGCAGTCAACGACAACGCAGGGGCTCGGACCCCGCTGGCGTCATTGGTCACGGCAGCCATTGTTATCTTGACGATTTTGTTCCTGACGCCGCTCTTCCGGTCGCTCCCAAACGCGGCGCTCGGGGCGATCATCATCGTGGCCGTAATTGGTCTGTTTGATGTGAAAGAGATGAAACACATCGCGGCGGTAAAGAGGACCGACCTCATCGGCCTTGGCGTTGCCTTCTCGGCAACCCTGATTCTGGGAATCGAACTCGGCATCTTGGTGGCGGTTGTCGCGTCGATGCTTGTCGTCTTCGCCCGGATGTCGAAGCCCCATGTTGCTGCTCTTGGACGCCTTCCGGGGACCACCACCTTCCGCAATATTGACCGATTCCCCGAGGTCGAACGGGAAGACGGTGTCACGGTGTTGCGAATCGACGCCGCGCTGTCATTTGTGAACGCCGTCAACGTGAAGCGGGTCCTGATCGACGCCGCCGACGCGATCACGGAGTTGCCGCGTTGCCTGATCCTTGATGCCTCCGGGATCAATGATTTGGATGCGACGGGGGCAGACATGCTGCACGAGGTCCTCGATGAGTTCCGCGATGCGGGCGTCGACTTCCACCTGACTGCAGTCAAGGGGCCCGTCCGGGACGTGATGCAGCGAGCCGGCCTTTGGGCGGCGCTCGGAGCGAATCTTCACGCGTCGACTAGCGAGGCGCTCGATAGTCTCCGCAGCTCCGAAGTTGGTGACCTCGATCGAAGGTCAGCAGGCGTCACCGAGCTTGATGTGGAATCGGCACCTGCGTAGCGGCCACACAACTACACACCAGCGAGCGCCATCTACAATGGGTTCGTCGAACCTAAAGGAAACAAGATGACTTACAACGTGCACCCGGTAAACGGCTATAAGGAACTGATGGTTGACGGCGCGGTGCTTGTCGATGTTCGCGAACCTAATGAGGTCGCGGGCGGCACCATTCCCGGCGCGATCAACGTGCCGCTCGGCACCCTGCCCGGCCGAGTTGACGAGTTCGACAAGAACGTTCCCGTCCTGCTGCTTTGCCGATCTGGCGGGCGGAGTGGTCAGGCCGCTCAGTACCTCGTTGGTCTCGGATTTAGTTCGGTAACCAATCTTGAAGGCGGCATGCTCGCCTTCCAAGGCTGAATCGGGCTCGTCGAGTCGCCTACGCCAGTTTTAGAAAGAGCCTTTCGAGTTCTTCAGTATCCGGTGCGTCATCGCTTTCGATGGCGCACTGTTTCATTCCAGCCGCGAACAACTTGAAGCCGATTCGGTCGAGCGCACCCTTTGCGGCCGCAAGTTGTGTCACTACGTCTTTGCACTCAGAACCCTCTTCGACGAGCCGCTGGATGCCACGCACTTGACCCTCGAGGCGACGCAATCGCAGCAACACATCAATGTCGACTTCTTCGGGAAAACGCATGGACGCACGATACCCACCGGGGTATCGGACGACTACTGTTGTATCGTCGAGTAACGTTGTTGTATGGCCACCGAGTCTCTCGCACTGATTGACGTCGGGCCGCTCTTGGTCGACCCAACATCTCCCGAGAGTCGGCGCGTGGCCCAGGCGATCGATCACGCCTGCCGCAACGTTGGCTTCTTCCGAATCGTTGGCCACGGCATCGCACCAACTCTCGTGCACGAACTCATGTCCGCGGCTGATGCATTCTTCGGACAGCCAGAGGAAACGAAGGCCGCAATCTCAATGTCCAAAGCCGGAGCTGCGTGGCGCGGCTGGTTCCCGGTTGGAGGTGAGTTGACGTCGGGAAAGCCTGATCGCAAGGAGGGGCTTTATTTCGGGCAAGAGCACGGCGCTGATCATCCGGCAGTGCTCGCCGGTCGACCGCTTCATGGGCAGAACCTGTTTCCCGATAGTCCGGCTGAACTTAAGCCGCTGGTTCTTCGCTGGATCGAGCAGACGACCTTCGTTGGACGGGCCGTGTTGCGGGGGATCAGTTTGGGGCTCGGGCTTGAGCCAGACTGGTTTGACAATCATCTTGCTGAAGATCCAACAATCCTGTTCCGTATCTTCCATTACCCGCCGGGTGATGCCGGCGACTGGGGCGTTGCGGCCCACACCGACTACGGCCTGCTCACCCTTCTGGCCCAGGACGCCGTTGGCGGCCTTCAGGTAAAGACAGCAACAGGGTGGATCGATGTCCCTCCAGAGCCCGATGTGCTTGTGTGCAATATCGGCGACATGCTCGACCGGCTCACAGAGGGACGGTATCTGTCGACGCTCCATCGGGTCAGGAATGCGACCAAGCTCGAGCGCTACTCGCTTCCGCTTTTCCTCGACCCCTCATGGAATGCATCGGTACCGGTGTTGCCCCTTGACGGATCCCCGCCCGCCGCCGACCAGGGTCGATGGGATGCCGCGAACCCACTCCTATGGGAGGGGACCTATGGCGACTATCTGACTGCGAAGGTGTCGAAGGTATTTCCTGACCTCTTCACCGAATCAAAGGCTAAGAATCGGAAGTGACGCCCTTTGGCGCTTGCTGATTCATGAACCCAAAAAGGTAACCGGCGACACGGCGCTTCTGTATTTCTTCGGCGCCTTCGGTGATGCGGTATCGACGATGGTGGCGATAGATGTGTTCGAAGGGTTCGTGACGGGAGTATCCAAGACCACCGTGGACCTGCATTGCCTGATCGGCCGCCTCACACACGAGGCGGTTCGCCCAATAATTACACATCGAAACCTTGTCGGAAACGGTAAAGCCGCCGTCTCGGTCCATGAGCCATGCCGTCTTGTGAATCAATGTACGGAGCATTTCACACTGGGTTGCGAGCTCAACAAGCGGGAACTGAATCCCCTGGTTGGTGGCGAGAGGCTTACCGAATGGCGCCCGCTTCTTGGCGTACTCGATTGATCGATCGACGCAGAACTGCGCGGCGCCGAGGGATGACGCGGCCTGACGAATTCGGTTCTCGTTGAAGAAGTGCTGGACAACCTGGAGGCCTTTGCCTTCGCCGCCAAAGACTGCACTATCAGGAACCCTGACGTCCTTTAGCGAAACGTGGGCGTGATCGGTCGGCATGTTGAAGGTCCACAGATATTCCTCAATCTTGAAGCCGTTGCTGGCGGTCGGGACAAGGAAGCACGTGATGCCCTCGCCGTCGCCCGCGCCGCCTGAGGTCCTGGCGAAAATCAGATCGGATTCGGCTTTATGGATGCCGGTATTCCAGGTCTTCTCGCCATTGATGACCCACTCGTCGCCGTCCCGATACGCCGTAGTCTCCATGTGCGTTGCGTCCGAGCCGTGTGCTGGCTCTGTAATGCCGAATGCGAAACCGCGCCGACCTTCGAGCAGATCCTCAGTCCAATCGTCGATCTGCTGTGGTGTGCCATAGCGAAGCATGAGGAGGACGCCGACGTTGTTGCCGACAATCGAGTGTTCGTTCTGGAGATCGTTGTGAAGTCCGAGCCCTCGTTTCGCAAAGTGTTCTCGGATGATTGCCATTCCGAGATTTGTGCCATCCTGGCCACCGAACTCGGCCGGCAACGGATAGCGATAGTGGCCAGCGGCATCAGCAAGGCGCTTGGCTTTGTGGAGGAGCTGTTCCCACTCCTCATTCGGCAAACCCTGACGGTCCCAGTCTGTCCGGGCGTCCTCGCGACGGTGGTCGAAGAAGCGAATATTGTCGTCAGTCTGCTCGAGCGGAACGATGACCTCGTCGATAAACGAGTCGAGCTCTTTGAGGTAAGAAACGATCTCTGGCGGAATGTCGAAGTCCATGCGGGGTCCTTTACGTTCTGGCCTAGTGCTAATGCTCTAGCTCATACCAACCAGATTGAGCGAACTCTGAGCCCAGGTTGGGCTGGGCCGTCGTACCTATCAAGGCTCAAATTCGATGATCCGATAACTCTTAGATGGAACCGGGCAAGAATCAACCAGGGTCGCCACACTTCGCGAACCCTGTCCAAGAGGGAGGTTTCTACCGTGAGCGCCTCATCACGACGTTTGTCGTCGCTGCTGCGATCATGGTCGTCCAACCTCTTGGGCCATACCGCGTTCTCTTCGCCATTGGTTACATTGTCGTGCAAGTCGCATCGACGTTGGTCGTTCGTGGCCGCTACGAGTCACCCGCTGACTCGCTTGGCGTTCTCCTCGTCTTCGACTTCACGTTGAAGATAATCGCCCCGCTCATGATGCCCGCTGGCTGGGCCCCAGCGCTGGTCATCGCGGTGTATTCAGTTGGTGTCAACGTTGGCTTCCTTACGAGACGATGGCTGTACGCCGTTGCGGGACTCGGTCTTGGTGGCTTCAGCTTCACGGCGCTCCTTCTCCGCCCAGTCGGAGCTGCACCACTCTTGCTGATCGCCGCCATTCTGACGGTCCATGCGGTAACGAAACGGGGCAGTTCGGTCGTAAGCGCGGAGCGTGCGTATGACGAAATGCGGAACCTTCAAATCATCGCCACACAGAGTGCAGCCGACGCCAATTGGCTTGCGAGCCATGACTCGCTTACTGGTTTGTCGAACCGCCGGGCGCTGATCGAGCGGCTCGACGAATTCTCTCGCGAGAAGCAGTCAGCTGGACTCATGCTTCTTGACCTCGATGGCTTCAAAGCTGTTAATGACGACTATGGACATCGTTATGGCGACCTCATGCTCGCAGAGATCGCTTCTCGCCTTGTTGGGGTGATGGCAGACCATGGAGCGCAACTGAATTGCAGCGACCCGATTGTTGCCCGGCTCGGCGGCGATGAGTTCGCCGTCTTGTGTCTCGGGGTGACGATGGCCGATATCGATCGACTTGCTGAGCGGACTATTGAGTCGCTGAACCGTGATGCCATTCTTGATGAGATCGTGATTCCGGTCAGAGTGAGCGTCGGACTCGCGATTGCGAGTGACTGCCACGCCGCTGGCCTTCTGCACGATGCAGATATCGCCATGTACGAAGCGAAACGGAACGGCGGGGGCATCGCACGTTTCGATCCGTTGGTCTCACCGACCGCAATGCCAGGGCGGCGAACAGTTCGTTCTGCCACCAAGGCATCAGTGACGCTCGGATAGTTGCCTGCCTCCCGAGGTAGTCGGCACTACGGGCTCGGCGGGCGGTCTTTCGCTTCGCGAATAAGTCGCTGCTTAAGCTCCCAGAGTTTGGTCGTCAGTGACACGTGATAGGTATGCGGATTCACGAGCCGTCGGACGCCGGGGTCGAGCAAATCGAGATCGGCGACGCGCCGCTTTCGGATCTCATCGATCGTCGGACGGCCGCAAACTCTGTCGCCTTCGACGTAGACCTCTTCGAGAATTGACTCTCGACCAGAGATCTGGTCTCGCGTCAGGGTTCGAGCCACGATGTGCTGGGTGTGATGGTGCAAAGCCAGCGTGTCGACGTCAAGGTCTTCGCCAGCCACGGCAAGAAGATCGGCGGTTGCTCGGCCTCGATTGTCGTATAGCCGGACAACATCTTTGTCACCGGGGTTTTGTTGCTTGGCCGTGCTCTCGCTGATCTTGATTGCGGGCACCCATGCGCCCTCGTCTTGGATCGCCACCATCTTGTAGACGCCGTCGAGATATGGCTGCCCATTCGATGAGGTGAGTTTCGACCCAACGCCGAACGACAGCCGGTTGACAAGTCGCACAGGATCGATGCCATATCGTGGTGCTTCCTGATCGATCTGAGCGAGGATCTGAAGGATGAGTAACTCGTCGAGCCCACTAGAAAGTACGATGCCGACGTCGTCGAAGCCTGCGTCGTTTAGCTGCACGGCGCTCTGGATCGAGAGGTAGGCGAGGTCGCCTGAATCGAGCCGAATGCCGTTTGGCTTGTGCCCCTTCTTCTTCAGCTCGTTGAACACTGTGATCGCGTTTGGCACACCACTATTGAGCGTGTCAATCGTGTCGACGAGAAGCACACAGTCGTCTGGGTATTCCTCGGCGTATGCGCGGAAGGCGCCGATCTCTCCCATACCGAGAGCCATAAAGACCTGGATTAGCGAGTGGGCATGTGTGCCCTTTGGCGGGATGTCGAGGAGCTGCGACATTCCGGTATTCGACGAGAAGTTGGCGCCACCAATGAACGCAGCCCGGGTTGCTGCTGATGCACCTCGTTCCGGCGAACGACGTAGACCGAATTCAAGAACGGGGCGGCTACGCGCTGCTTCGACGACGCGACTTGCCTTGGTGGCAATAAGGGTCTGAAAGTTCAGGTGGTTGAGAAGCGATGTCTCAAGAATCTGTGCCATCGCGAGTGGACCCTGCACGATGGTGAGCGGCACGTTTGGGTGAACTACACGCCCTTCGGGAACGGCCCTGATGGTAAGCGCCTCGTAATTTCCATTTTGCTCGAGCCAGGCCAGGAAGTCGTTGTCGAAGAGTTGGCCGCCGGTCGACGTCCGCTGTGAACGAAGCGACGCGATGTCGTCGTTGGTAAAGGCCGCTTCTTCCATCCAGTCAAGAAGCCACTCGAGACCAGCGGACACGCAGTAGCCGGCTTGGTGAGTGCCGTAGTTTGGATTGCCCCTGGTGAAGTGCTCGAACTGGGTTGGTCGTTCGTGAATCCCCATTCGAAAATAGAGCTGGGCCATCGTCAACTGATAGTTGTCGACGAATAGTGCGCGCTCGGCCTGTGACCGCGAAGTGATGCTCATATCTCCTAGCCTTACCCGGATTGAAGCCAAAATGACATTCTGGAGAGGAACTGTGACTACCCACCAAGCCAACGACAGGGCAGCAATCGCCTTTGATAAGACGACTGCGCTGATTGTTGTTGACATGCAGAATGACTTCGCCTTGCCAGACGGCAGCCTCTATGTAACCGGGGGCGACGAGCTGGTAACCCGAATCAACGAGCACATTGAACGTGCGACCGCTGGGGGTGCGTTCGTCGTATACACACAAGACTGGCACCCCGAGGAGACCCCACATTTCGTGACCTCAGGCGGGGTTTGGCCCGTGCATTGTGTTCGTGACACGTGGGGCGCTGAGCTGTGTGACGACCTCGTGGTGACTGGCCCCATCGTGCGAAAAGGAACCGGGGGAGAGGACGGCTACTCCGGTTTCACCATGCGTGATCCCGAAACGAACGAGACGATCCCGACCAAGCTCAATGATCTGCTCGTCGAGCGTGGCATCGAACGCGCCGTCGTCGTTGGTCTCGCTCTCGACGTGTGCGTGAAGGCAACCGCAATTGACGCGCTCGCCAATGGCTACGAAGTGATTGTGCCCGTCGACTCTTCAGCCGCAGTAAACCTCGAACCCGAGGATGGCGGCCTCGCAATTAACGAGCTCATGGAGCTCGGAGCGTTTGTCGTTTAGTCGCCGCCGATACTGTGCGCCGTTAGGCCGGCCCTGAGGTTAATCAGTAGCCGTACGGGTCTTGTTCTCGGCCGATTCGGAGAACTCGAGCAGCACCTGGGCGCGGTTGACGTGTCCGGCATTGAGAAGCCCAAGCCAGTAGGACCGACCATTTGCTTCTGGTTGCCGGTCGAGCACGTTTCGATAGAGCGCGTCAACGATCTGCTCGTTCGTTGCTGAGGTTCCGTAGCGAGCTGCCCACTCGGGCGAGGCCTGGAACACTTCGGCGACGGAGTAGAGGCCGACGCCGGCACGAACCTTCTGTTGCCAATACAGTTGGCCGCTGGCCTCTGGGCTCCGGCCAAAGGACGCTTGGTACAAACGTTTTACCGCTCCGGCAACTGGGTCAAGTGCGTTGCCAGCTAGGCCGTCGTGAGGCGACACGTACCCGAAACCTGCCTTCCACCGAGGAGCAAATGCGCCGTCCGGAGGAAGACCGCTATGCACACCGGCATTGAGGGTGACGTATGGCGAAACGATGTCGCCGTGGCGGTCGTCGTTGACGAAGCCGTAGTTGTTGCCCTTTGGGTCATCGAGATACACCTGGTCGAGTACCCACTGGTCGGCCCAAGCGGCGAATGCGACGCCGAACTGCTCGTAGCCGTCATCGTCGTCAAACCGTGTGTCGGCGGCGTAGTCGAAACGTCGAATAGTGAGCTTTCTAGCCCCGGCTGTCGGTCCGTCGCCGTGGAGGACTAAGCCCTCCATGCTGGTGCGCATTGAGACGTTCTCAATCGTCAGCGAGTTCATGACGTCGTAGCCCTGGTTCTGTAGGAGATCGCCATGCACACCGTCGCCGATTGCTGATTGCCCGAGCCCTTCGACCCCGGTGCACGAGGTGTTCTGGAGCACCACGTTTCGCTGGTTCCTCGCGACGGCGTTGGTGAGTTTTGCTGGATTACGCACAACAAAGCAGTCGGCCTCGTGACCCATCAGGTCGATGTCAACGCCTTCGACGAATGACGTGCCGTAGTTCTCCAAACGAATAGCCATCGCTCCAGGAATCCGAGGGTGGATGCTCTTCGCGTTGCTCCCCGTGTTCGGCAGTTGGCCAGCGCCGCAGCCGGGCTGGGTTGCGAGCTCCATCTCTAGTCCGCTGACCCGAACGTTTCGGCCGCCGACAATCCAGATGGGGTAAGGAAGCGGTTCATTTCCCGCCATTGTGATGACGGCGTCTTCGTGCTCGCCGAGATTGATTGCGTAGTGCTGTCCGGCGCAGAGGATCCCCCACGCAGGCAGGAACTCCGTTGGGGTTGACGCAGATAGTTCGATCCTCGTGGGGGCAGTCATTGCTGGCGGGGCGACGGTGACATCCCACGCAGGAGCCGCCTGAGCCTCATCCATAGCGGGAATTGAGACAACGCCAATAGCTGGCACGAGAGCGAGGGCAACTGTCGCCAATCGGCGAACGGCGGCTGGACGTTTCTTTCGGGGGGAACGCATAGAAGGTTCTTCGACCGGTTCGTCGTCTGCCTTGAGCCGAAGGTGGGCCTATCAGCCCATGTTCGTTGGGTAGTTTCCTTGGCGTGTCCAGTAGAGCCACGTAGCCTCGCCAGATGCGCATTGCCACTTGGAACGTCAATTCGATACGAGCGAGGCACGGCCGTGTTGTTGACTGGCTTGAGCGATCAGATGTCGATGTTGTGCTCTTGCAAGAGACGAAGTGCAAGGACGAAGCCATCGAGTTCGATGAGTATGAGCGACTGGGTTACACGACAGCTCATTTCGGTGTTGACCACTGGAATGGTGTCGCGATTCTCAGTCGAATTGGGATGATCGATGTGCAACGTGGCTTTCCTGGCGTAAGCCGAGTGCCGTTCAACGAAGCGCGGGTCATCTCGGCGATATGTGGCGGCATCAGGGTCTGGTCGGTGTATGTCCCGAACGGGCGAGAACTTGATGACCCGCACTATCTCTTCAAGCTCGTCTGGCTCGAGCGTCTTCGCTCATCGATTGACCCTTCCGAACTCAACCTCGTTGCCGGTGATTTCAACGTTGCGCCGACTGATGCCGACATCTACGATCCGAGCCGCTGGAAACGACGAACGCACGCCAGCCCTCCCGAGCGTGCGGCCATCGGCGCGCTCATCGACCTCGGCCTAAGAGATGTGATGAGAGAGCATCACCCCGGCGAAGGCGTCTTTACATGGTGGAGCTATCGCCCTCACCAGTTCGAGAAGAATCAAGGACTCCGGATAGACCTTGCGCTCTGTTCTGATGAAGTTGCCGATCGAGTCACGTCGGTCACGATTGATCGGGAGGAACGAGCTGGCGTCAGGCCGTCCGATCACGCGCCCGTGATTATCGAGGTCGGATGTTAAGATCTCGACTCAACTAGGAGTAGGCCGATGAATACGCCAGTCTGGAAAAAGGCCTTCGATGGGGCCGAGAAGGCAGTGAGTCCGTCTCTCACTGATCTGATGGCTACACCCGAGGTCATCGACGCGCTCACGATTGCAATCGCGGTGCGAAAGCGCTTTCTCGAGGATGTCGGCAAGGTCGCAAGTCGGGTGCTGCATACCTGGAACATCCCGGCCGGAACCGATGTGCGCAAGGTTTCGGTCCAGATTGCGAACCTCGAACGCCAACTGAGATCGGTGAACCGTCAACTTGATGAGCTGAAACAGGAGCACGCTGATGACGAAAAAGAGTAGTTCGTTGGCGTCCCTCGTTGACTGGGCACTCGTCGAGAGCGAACGCAACAACAAGCGGCTCAAAAATGCTGTGTTGCATTACGCCAGACTCGACAAGCCGACGATGGCCAACACACCGAAAGACGTGGTGTGGTCACGCGACAAGGTCGAGTTGTGGCGGTATCGAAGCGACAAGCGCACCATCGGCACACCCCTCTTACTCGTACATAGTTTGGTCAATCGCAGCTACATCTTTGATCTGCGCCCCGGCAACTCGATGATCGAGGCGCTACTGGCTCAAGGTTTCGATGTCTATCTCATCGATTGGGGTGTGCCAGACGCAGCCGAAATTCGTCACTCACTAGAGACCTACAGCTGTGATTACCTCCCGGAGATCGTGAGTCAGGTCCGAAAAACGTCGAAGTCGAAGAAAGTATCGATGCTCGGCTATTGCTTCGGTGGTGTGCTCGCCCTGCTCTACGCTGCGGCCAACAAGAAGGCTCCACTGCAGTGCCTGGTCACACTCGCCACACCAATCGATGCCAATCATCTGCCAGAGTCGTACCGCCGAGGCGCTTCAAAGAACTTCGATATTGATGCGTTGCTCGACGATCACGGCAACGTTTCTGGCGACTACGTCGGCGGAGCGATTCGGGCCCTCACCCCAACTGCTGACCTTGCCGCAAAGGCGGCCCTCGTGGCGAACCTGTGGAACGACGAGTACGTCGCAGCTCACAACGCAATTACGATGTGGGGTGACGACCAGATTCCATTCGCGAAAGAAGCTTTCCGTCAAACCAGCGAGATGCTCATTGGCAACAACGCGTTCATGAACGACACGCTCGAGGCCAACGGAAGGCCAATCAGCCTGAGCTCGATCGAAGCGCCATTTCTCAACGTCTACGGCACCCGCGACCACATCGTTCCTTGCGCGGCCACCAAGCCGCTGAATCAACTCGTTGGCTCGACGGTGAACGAGTCGCTCGAGCTACCTGCTGGCCATGTCGGCCTCTTTGTTGGCCGGACCGCCCACAAGGTTGCGGTGCCAGGCATTACCAACTGGATTTCCGAGCAGTCGTAGGCCGAGAAGTGGTTCGCCGCGAGTTAGGCAGGATCGGCTGACGCCGCGACCTCAAACTCAAGCAAGGCAGACCCCGTCGACACCGGCTTCTGCTCTGTCGAATCGGCTTTGGGTGGGCCGCTGTGACTGTTGGCGAACGTCTCGCTCGTTCGCCACGCCTGGTAGGCATCTTCGTCGGCCCATCGCGAGTAGACAAACCAGCGCTTCTCGGCCTCGCCGGTCGGTTTGAGAAGCTCGAACCCCTCAAATCCGGGAACCTCGGCGAGCGCATCGAGCCGGGCGGAGAATCGCTTCACGATCTCGTCGCCCGCTTGGGGTGGAATCTCGAGGGCATTGATCTTCACAACAGACATCACAGAGTGATAGCACATGATCTGGCTCTGGGGCGGTCCCCTCTCCCGTCGCTACGGGTAGAGGCGATACGGCTTCATCTGTTGGTCGAACGCTTCGGTCTGCGCCGACCACGATGCGACTAGGTCCTGGGCTGGTGTTCCTTGCTCGATGCCTCTTCGAAGCTTGGCTGTACCCGCGAGCAGGTCAAAGGTCGCGGGGCGATCGATAGCCGCCTGGTCATGCATGGCGAGAATCTCCGTGATGACGAACACCCCGAGCGCTACAGGTTCGACCTCGTGTGAATCGCTAACGTCCATCCGAACTGCCGGTAGCTCTTCGCCGACAAACTGTGGGTCGGCGGTCATGTAGTTGAGCCGCTTCGGGATAAACGTAGTTGCCATAAAGTCGACGCCAGCAAGCTCGGGTGTGACCTCGGCCAATGCGGTCAGCCGGGTCGCGAGCTCTTCCGCATCGAGCCATGGTGCCCCGAATTGGGCAAATGGGGCGTCGGTCCCTCGCCCCCACGACAGGTTGGTTGCTTCGAACAAGACGGTTCCCGGATACAACCTGGCGCCCGCAGCTGTCGGGAGTCCTGGGCTCGGGGCGAGCCACGGCCTGTCGTCCCAAAACATCGACTGATTCCAGCCCTCAAGAGGGATGACGGTCAGATTGAGAGTCTCCAATCCGCGGAGCCAGGCCTCGCCCTTGATCGCGAGTGCGAGCTCGCCCACGGTGAGCCCGTACGTCGCCGGGATCTCGTACTGGCCGATGAAGCTCCGCTGCGAAGGCTCAAGGACGAAACCTGCTGAGGGGCCTGGATTGGGGTTCGGTCGGTCAAGGACGACGAACGGTATGCCAGCCTCGGCGGCGGCTTGCATCGCAAGACCAAGGGTGGAGATGAACGTGTAGAAGCGGCACCCGACATCTTGCATGTCGTACACCAGCACGTCGACGTCGCGGAGCATTGACTGGCTTGGCTGCTTCGTGTCGCCATACAGGCTGTAGATCGGGACGTCTGCGTGCTCGTCGATGCCGTCTTGTTGGGCTTCGCCTGCGTCGCCTTGGCCTCGCACTCCGTGTTCGGGCGCGTAGATGGCAGCGAGAGTTACCGATTCGGCTGCGGCCAATAGGTCGATGAGGTGAGTGTCGCCGACCACTGCGGTGTGGTTAGCGATGAGGCCGACTCGCTGCCCCTCGATCTGACGAAACCCATCGGCGACGAGGCGGTCGGCTCCGGTTCGAAGCGCCACCTTTGTCGTCACGGTTGGCGTAGGCATCGCTGTTGTTGTTGCAGCTGGTGTGACGACCGTTGTCGTTGCTTGCTCTTGTGTCGTGACCGTCGACGAATCCTGAGTGACGTCAACGGGAGGCAGGGAGCTGCAGCCGAATAGAAACGAAACGCTTAGACAAATACCGATCCGAATGCTTCCCGCTGGGTTCCCGGCTACTCGCATCGATCTCGATTCCGACTTGTCATGGTCGAGCAGGGTAGTCACACTATTGCGATGTCGTTAGCACCCAAAGATGCCAGTCCATCAACGAAGGCCCGAAACACGCCGCGAGAACTTGGATTCGTCGACGCCGATTTCGAGCGTGCATCACGCGGACTCATTGCCCAACACACGACTGGCGTGATTGTCGGTGAGTTCGGGACGGCGTGGGACTGCTCCCGCTACGACTTCATTCAGCAAGGAGAGCCAAACCCCGACACCGTGAACCCGAGCTTGTGGCGCCAAGCCCAACTCAACAACATTCATGGCCTTTTCGAAGTTGCTCCGAAGCTATGGCAGGCCAGAGGCTACGACTTGTCGAATATCACCTTCATCGAAGGTGACTCTGGATGGGTCATTATCGATCCCTTGACATCGCCGGCCACGGCCAAAGCTTGTCTCGAACTTGCCAACGACACACTCGGCGAGCGGCCAGTCGTTGCGATCATCTATACCCATTCGCACACCGACCACTTTGGTGGTGTCACCGGCATCATCACGCAGGAGCAGGTTGACGCGGGCGAGTGCCGGATCATTGCTCCCGAACACTTCATGACCGAGGCTGTGGCCGAGAACGTCATCGCCGGCTTCGCTATGTCGCGTCGTGCTGGCTATCAGTTCGGGCCGTTCCTGCCGGCTGGTCCGCGCGGCCACGTCGACTGCGGTCTTGGCAAGGCGGTGCCGCTCTCGGCCCCGACTCTCATCGCCCCGACCGAAGACATCACCTACACCGGTGAGGAGCTGGTTGTCGATGGCATCCGGGTAATTTTCCAGTTGACGCCAGATGCCGAGGCGCCGGCGGAAATGAATTTCTTCTTCCCTGACTTCGGTTGGCTTTGCATGGCCGAAAACTGCTCGCACACGATGCATAACCTCGTGCCGATCCGGGGTGCGCAGGCCAGGGACTCGCTGAATTGGTCGAAATACATCGACGAGGCGTTTGAGCTTTTCGGAGCCGATACGAAGGTGATGTTTGCGTCACACCACTGGCCCCGCTGGGGAGCCGATGACGTGCGAGAGTTCATGGAACTCCAGCGAGACTTGTATCGGTGGATCCACGACCAGACGATGCGCTTCGCGAATCATGGCTACACCGGCATCGAGATTGGCGACATGCTCGAACTCCCTCTCGAGTTTCAGGGAGACTCGCATGTTGCGGGGTACTACGGGCACCTGGCCCACAATATCAAGGCTGTATACCAGCGTTATCTGAGCTGGTATGACGGGAACCCAGCACACCTCTGGATGTTGCCCCCGACCGAATCCGGCCCCCGCTACGTGGCGCTTGCGGGCGGCGCCGAGGCGCTCATCGAGAAGGCCAAGGCGTCATTCGACGAGGGTGACTATCGTTGGGTTGCTGAAGTTGTCAACCACCTTGTGTTCGCTGACCCAACAAATGTTGCAGGAAGGCAGCTGCAAGCTGACGCACTCGAGCAACTTGGTTATCAAGCCGAGTCAGCGACCTTCAGAAACGCATTCTTGACCGGTGCTCAGGAGCTCCGGCACGGACACCCAGAACCGCGAAACGCGATGCGCCGAGGATTTGCGAGAGCACTCTCGGTCGCGCAGGTATTCGAGACTATGGCCGTGCGATTGCGGGCCGAAGACGTCGGCGGGCTGAAGAGCACGATCAACTGGCACTTCACTGACCTCGACGAGCATTGGGTATCTGGGCTGCAAAACCGTGCCCTTCACTTCAGACCAGGCAAGGTTGCTGACAATCCAGACGCGTCAATAGAACTCGAGCGAGAAGCGTTCTCGATCGCAGTAGCCGAAGGTGCCGACTTTGCCAGTTTGATTGCACAGGGCGTTGCTACAGTGACCGGAGATCACGCCGCGTTTGGCGCAATATTCGACAATCTCGATACCTTCCAGTCCGGATTCGCCATCGTCGAACCGTAGTCGAGCGGCTACGGTGAGCTCATGATCGATGGTGACTTCTCAGCGCGTGTAGAAGACATTATCCAATCCGTCGCATCGACCGTCATCATGCCCCGTTTCCGATCACTCAAGTCGGGCGACGTCAGCGAAAAGTCTCCTGGAGACTTCGTGACTGTTGCTGACCGCGAGGCGGAAGAGCAGCTAAGTACTGCACTCATTGGCTTGCTCCCCGGTTCGGTCGTCGTCGGTGAGGAATCGGTGGCGGCAGACGAACGGCTTCTTGGTCTCCTCGATAGCGACGGTCCGGTTTGGCTGATCGATCCAATCGATGGCACCGGAAATTTCGTCAACGGCTCTGATTCGTTCGGTGTCATGGTGGCCTTGTTGCAAGGTGGCGTGACCCTCGGAAGTTGGATCTGGCTGCCGGTACACGAACTGATGTACACCGCGGTGAAAAGCCAAGGGGCGTTTCGCAACAACACTCCGTTGGGCGATGAGCCTGGGGTCAAGATCCCATCACAGATGTCGGGAACGATTAAGCGAAAGTATCTGCCCGCTGAGCTCAATGCCCAGGTAAGCGCAGCCGCCGCTGGCTTTGCTGGCATCAACGTTGGTCACTACTGTGCGGCGGTTGAATACGCAGGACTCGCCGAGCGCACGAACGACTTCATCTTGTATGGCCGGGTGCTGCCATGGGACCACATTCCCGGCACCTTGCTCGTCGAGGAGACGGGCGGTGCCGTTCGCTGGTTCGACGGCGACTCCTACACCCATCGACTCAATGGATTCGGCATTCTCGCCGTCGCTGATCGGCCAAACTGGGCTCCGGTGGCCAAGGTGATGTTTAAGCAACCTGCGAGCTAGTCGATCGGGGTCTGAAACCGCTTCGATATGGAGTGATGTGTACGCAGCATCTCCTCTAGTCGCGGTGAGACGATCTGGCCATCGCTCACCACCTCTTTGCCCGCGACGATGGTGTGGGTCGGAGCGAGAGGACCACAACGCAGCCAGCCCTCGATCATGTCGTGCACCACACCGGCAAACAAGGGTCCGTCGAGCCGCCAGATTGCAATATCGGCTTGCATGCCAACGGAGAGCTGTCCAATTTCTCCGTCGCGCCCGAGACACTTGGCCCCGCCTCGAGTTGCAATTTCAAGGGCGTCACGAGCGGTGATCGCGTCGGCCCCCGAGCGAAGCTTCCCAACGAGGAGTGCGTTTCGGGTCTCCATCCAGAGCGAGGCAGAGTCAGCCGATGACGACCCATCGCAGCCGATGCCGACTGGTGAGCCAGCGGCCCTCAGGTCTACTACTGGTGCGATTCCGGATGAGAGAATCATGTTTGAACTCGGGCAATGAGCGACGCCGACGCCAGCTCGACCGAGACGGACAATCTCTTCCTGCGAGGGGCGAACGCAGTGGGCGACCCACGCGCGGTCGGTGGCCCAACCAACATGCTCGAACTGCTCGATGCAGGTTCGGCCAAAGGACGCGAGGGAGAATTTATCGTCCTCAGAGTTCTCGGCAAGGTGTGTATGGAGTCGGACGTCGAGCCGTTCGGCAAGCTCGGCGGTCTGAGTCATCAGGGCGGGAGTAACCGAGAAGGGAGAGCACGGTGCGAGCGCAATGCGGGTCATGGCATCGGGACTGGTGTCATGGTGCAGGCCGACTAGCCGTTCTGACTCAGCGAGAATTGAGTCTTCGTCGGTAACAACACTGTCAGGAGGGAGTCCGCCATCTTTCTCCGAGAGGCTCATCGATCCATGAGTCGGGTGAAATCGCATGCCCAAGTCTTTGGCGGCATCGATCTCGGCAGTGATGAGGTCGCCGGCGCCCGCCGGGTGCACGTAGAGATGATCGGTTGATGTAGTGCAGCCACCAAGGGCGAGCTCTGCCAAACCGACCCACGCCGAAACATGTGCCGCCTCCTCGTCGAGCCTGGTCCATAGCGGGTAGAGCGATTGCAGCCAGCCAAACAGCGGCGCAGCCGTCATCTCTGGGTAGGCCCGTGTGAGGTTTTGGTAAAGATGGTGGTGGGTGTTGATGAGGCCGGGCGTAACCAGGCTTCCCGCGGCGTCGATCACGCGGTCTGCAGCCGGTTCGCGGCCGGCAGGGCCGAGCGCCTCGATCCGAGAACCTGATACCGCGATCCACCCGCCGGCTAGCTCAGTCCGCTCGTCATCAACGGTGGCAATACACCCCGCGTTTTTGATCACCAGATCGTATGTTTCGGCCATTGAGGGAGCATACGACAACTCCACCGACTGGTCTGGCCGGAAGAAGTTGGCAGACAATTCGACAAAACACTGAAGTTCGTCATTTTCGAGCCGATAGCAAATTGACCTACTGCCGGACATAACATGACCGTCATTCAATGCAGGGGCGCATACGGAGGTACTTCGCAGATGAGCGACAACGGAATTGACGGGCGCTCGGCCCGTAGAGATCGGAATCTTGAGGCGGTGGTCGAAGCCGCGATTGAGTTGATCTCAGAGGGGCATGTTGACCCAGGTGTCACCGAGATTGCTGACCGCGCAGGTGTGTCGTACCGATCAGTGTTCCGGTATTTTCCCGAACGCGACGACGTCGTCGCGGCGGCATTGTCTCGTGCGTGCGATCGACTCGAATCAGAGTCGGCTGCCGCGTCAGGCAGTCTGCCAGCCGCTCGAGTAGAGCTGTGGGAGAAGTCCTCGTCAGTATCTCGAGCCCTTCGTCTTGGTGCCGCTCAGTCCGAAGAGGTCGCAGAGCGCCTCAGCCAGCACCGCAAGGTGCTTCGCAATCAGGCGAGGGCTGCGTACAAGACGCAGCTGGCCAAGTTGCCGAAACCAGACCAAGCGGCAGCAGTAGCGGCCATCGATCTCGCGACGAGCTTCGAAGGCTACGAGTCGTTCAGAGTCGACCAGCGTATGTCGAAGCCAAAGGCCATCGCAGCAACCGAACGGTTGGTCAGTCGTTCGCTTCGTAAGTAGCGATCTCTCGTAGTAGCCCGTCATCGAATGGCGGCGCCACAATCAGAATCACGGAGTCGACTCCAGCATCGCGAAGCCATTGTCTGGCATCGCTGCTGGGGTCGATCCAGTTTTCGGTGGCATGTGAAAAGGCGGACACCTCGAACGGTAGATGGGCCCGTTGCGATCCCCTGTGCGCTGCTACTGCCGCTTCTACTGCTTCGGCCAAATCAGGATTATCTGCACTTGTGTTGAAGCCATCGGCCATCGTGCCTGCGAGGCCAGCGACCTGGGGCCCGTAGCCACCGACAATAATCGGAGGAGCCGGCGCTGGCGTGAGGAACCCGCTCGTCGCCCACGTATCGCGAACCGTATCGATGGTGTGGCGTAACTGTGCTCGACGTTCGGCCGCCGAGCCGTTAGTGCCGCCGGCCGCAACGACTTCAGCGGCGTATGGGCTGGCGAGTGCCCCGCCACCAGCACCAATGCCGAGGGTCAGTCGCCCCGCGGCGAGTTGTTGAACGGTGGCCGCGGTCTGGGCGAGGACGACCGGTCGCCGAACGGACGCGTTTGTAACAAGCGAACCGATACCGCAGGATTCGGTCGCGACAGCAAGCCCCGCGAGCACGCTCCAGCATTCGAGCACATGTGATCGATCATGGACAGCGCCGGTGAAGTGATCCATGACCCATAGCCCGCCGACTCCAGCCTCTTCACAGGTGGCCGCAGCACGCTGTAGGGATCGCCAATCGGTCTCGAATGTCGAGAGCAGGACCTGGGTTCCCTGGCACCCGGAGGATCGGTCGTTCATTTCGCTTGGGTTCCGGGGGTGGGGGCCGCAGATTGGAGACAGACGCTAAACGTATTTGGGCGCTCATCGTCGTTTCGATAGCTGAGCGTGCCACCACAGCTTTCGATCAGATGGCTCGCGATGGTCAGGCCCAGCCCGAGTCCGACGCCAGCCACATTGGCACCCCGAACGAAGCGTCCAACGAATTCGCGGAGGCGCTCGCTTTGAAACCCAACTCCATCGTCGGCGATGGTCGTCGTGACCATGGTCGTTTCGGTGGTTCGACGAGGTAGCGGTGACACGGTGATGACAATCTCGGAGCCAGATGAGTGCCTGACCGCGTTGTGGACCAGACGGATGTATGCGTCGGTGAGGTCTCTGTGGTTGGCGAACACCAGTGGTCGAATCGAGGGGAGTTCGAGCCGCACAACCTTGCCACCTGCGTCGGCGGTGCCTACGAGCGAGGCCAGGACATCCTCGACGACCTCACACACGTCGACGGGACCGAGCGAAGACGGCTCTGCGTTTGCTTCGATCCGGCCGAGGCGCAGTAGCGACTCAATCATCAGGCTGAGCTCGACGCCGGACACGTTGATGAGCGCGGCCCAACGTTGAACATTGTCTGCTGCGCCGTCACTACTTGAGATGAGCTGGGAGAAGCCAAGAATGGTGTGCAGGGGCGTACGGATGTCGTGCCCAATCAAGGCAAGGCGCTCCAGGCGCTCCAACCGATCCGTCTGTGTAGGTGCCGAATCGTCCTCAATCACGACCTGAGACTATCGCTTAGATGCGGCGCCACTGGGTGTGAGGCTGGTGAAAGGTCGGTCTGACAGACTGGAACTGCTCGATGCGCTATGCGTCGGCTTTAGCCATGAGACACGCATTTGCTAGCGCCACCCCGTTAGCCCGTAGCGGCTCATTGGCTCTAGTTGCCCTCGGGGGATCGTCGCCCCTTTCTCCCGAGGGCAACACCTTTAACTCTGAGCTAGACATGTAGCGAATGGATCCACGCATCGGTGAGCAGCTCGGGATCGTGGTTGAGTATCTTCATTTCGCACGCTCGAAGCGTGGGGCCGGGGTCGACACCGAGCTCGTTAGCCATTCGGGACCGCGCTTCTTGAAACGCAGCGAGCGCGTCTCGTTGTCGGCCAGCACGATAGAGAGCGGTAATGAGGAGCGCCCACGCGTTTTCGCGCCACGGCTCGTCGATGAGAAGCTCCGTGAGCACCCTGGTTGCTTCGGATGGCACTGCTCCGATGAGTTGCACAACCGCGACACATTCGAGCAACCGGGCGCGTGTCTCAGAAAGGCGGACGGCGAATCGGGTGGTGATGTCGTTGTCGACTCGACTCTGAAATGGATCACCAGTCCAACGGTCCAGAATTTTACTGAGTTGTTCTGGTGTCGGCGCTTGGTGGGGGGCTGCGTGAATGGCCTCTGCCGCGAGTCGATCGAACTGGAGGACGTCAATGCTGGCCGGGGAAACAGCCAATCTGTAGCCGGTCAGGTCGCTCTCGACGAGGCTCTCAAACCCGGCATTCTGAAGGCTCGTTCGTAGCCGACTCATGGCGGTGTAGACCGCTCCGGCGGTGGCCGACTTTCCCTCGGCCCAGGCGAGAATGGCGAGTCGCTCGGTTGACACCGATGCTGGCGCGCTAATGGCGAGAGTGGCGAACAGCTCTGAGGATCGACCGTGTGGAACCTTGTAGACGCCACGGTGGTCAGTAATAGTCGGCGAGCCGAACAACGAGACGTGCATTTGATTGTCGGCGCCGGTGACCGGCTCGGCGACTTGCTGCCCTGAGAGCGCACGGCTGCCCGTTCTTGTGGTCGACTCGACAGCAGCGAGGAGACGATTTGGAGAAATTGGTGCGACTAGGAAACCGGCTGCCCCCGCTGAAGTGATGCGTGACTCGACCGCGAGGTCTGGGTCGCTGCTCATTAACAGAATTGGGACTTCATCGAGGCGCTCCTCAGATCTGATGAGCCGTGCGAGTTCGTAGCCGTTGGCGTCGGGAAGCCGCACGTCGAGCAGGACAAGGGCAGGCGGGTGGCGCAGGGCAGCTCGGAAGCCATCATCGCCGGTTGCCGCCACCTCTACGCCGTAGCCCCGCGACGTGAGAACCTCTTCGAAATAGTTGCGATTCTGTTGTTCATCGTCGACCACAAGGATGTACTCACCGGCGCGGCCGGGAGCCAGGTCGTCCTCGGCGTCGAGCAGAATTCGGAGTGTGACGGCACCATTGGACGAATCTCGAAGATCGAGCTCCAGCATGGCGCTTTCTGGCACTTTGTCGGTAGTGAGGCGATTAACGTCGGCCCGCGTGCCTAAGGTCGCCACAGGCGTCTCGGGGCTGGACTCGTCGAGTAGCACCGCGGCAATGACCCGCGCTCCTAAGCCACCAGTCAGTTTGCGTAGCTGTTCCTCGTTCATTTGTCGGTGCCGCCGTCACGCATCCCCTTGACACTAGACCCAAACCCGACGGTCCACCATCCAAGGCAATGCTTGTGGGCGGAACAACACTGGTCGATGAAAATGACGTGGTGATTGTGTGACGCGACGTTGTGGCGTAGCTTCCTTGGATGTCAGTTGAACACGACGTGATCGTCATCGGCGCAGGTGTGATCGGGGCCTCGGTCGCGCTAGAACTGGCCAGAGCCGGGAGGACAGTCGTTGTCGTTGACAAGGGCCCGGGCGCCGGAGCAGGCTCAACCAGTTCGTCCTCAGCCATAATCCGCTTCAGCTACTCGACGCCAGATGCGGTCCTCACTGCTTGGGAGTCTGCGGCGTGCTGGCGTGAGTGGGACGCTCACTGTGGGCACACCGATCCCGACGGCATGATTACGTTTCACGAGACAGGAAACCTGATCTTCACGACGACCGGCTATGACGGAGCCGGAACCTTGCGGGCGTGGGACGACATCGGCATCCCCTACGAAACTCTGACCTCCTCACAGATCGAAGAACGTTTCGGCTACCTCGATGTCGGTCGGTTTTACCCGCCGAAGTCAATCGACGACCCCGCGTTTGCCGACGACCCAGATGGTGTACTCGGTGGTTTCTTTAACGCACAGAGCGGGTTCATCGATGACCCGATGCTGGCCGCCCGGAATCTGGCCCATGCGGCAAAGCAAGAGGGTGTAACTTTCCGGTTCAAGTCAGAGGTCGTTGCGATTACGAGAGCTGAAGGCCGCGTGTCTGGGGTTGAATTGGCAGGCGGCGAGACACTACATGCGCCGGTCGTGATCAACGTTGGTGGGCCGCACTCCGCTCGAATCAATAAGCTCGCTGGTGTAAACGAGGACATGGCCATCGGGCACCGACCACTCCGGCAAGAGGTGTTCGTCGCCCCTGCGCCGAGCGGGTTCGATATCGAGCAAGGAACTGCGCCGATCATCGCTGACCTTGACCTCGGCCAATACATCAAGGCGCAACTCGGAAATCAGATCTTGGTCGGCGGAACCGAATCGGAATGCGACGGTCTCGAGTGGATCGATGATCCTGACGACTATCGCGATCGCCCGACGGTCGGGTGCTGGGAAACAACGATGTATCGAGTAGCAAGGCGAATTCCCACGTTTGGTATCCCTCTGAAGCCGACTGGACTCGCGGCGTTGTATGACGCGTCTGACGACTGGGTGCCGATCTACGACAAGTCGAGCTTGCCTGGCTTCTACATGGCGTGTGGAACGAGCGGCAACCAGTTTAAGAACGCTCCGCTGGCCGGAAAGTTCATGGTCGCGCTCGTCGAAGCCGACGAGCGCGGAGTAGACCACGATGTTGAGCCGGTTCACTTCACCGGATCAATCACCGGACGGGCGATTAATCTTGGCTCGTTCTCTCGTAACCGAGCGCCGTCGGAGACGACGGGAACGGTGATGGGCTAAGGCCGTTCTCCGAATTCGGGCTTCTCAGTTCTGGTTCGCTTGAGTTCCCAGAATCCCTGCACATCCATCATTGTCACAAGCGCGTCCCACATCGCCAGGGAGTCTTCGAGCGGTGGCACTCGCGTAATCACCGGACCGAAATAGGCTTGCTTGACGCCTCGTGTGTCATTGAACGCGATGATCGGAGTGCCGACGTCTTGTCCGGTGAGGTCAAGACCAGCGTCCATTCTGGTGCGGATCTCGGCATCCCAAGCTTCGTCGTCAGCAGCAGCGGCGAGGGCGGGGTCGTAGCCGATTGCCGTCAGCGCATCGGCAATGTCGAAGTCGCGATCGCCGTCGTGATGGATACGGCGCGCGTACTCAAAGTAGAGCTCTTGGATAGCGCCATCGCCCATTTTGGCTCGGGCCGCTTCCATTACTCGCAGCATCTTGTGCGTCTTCAGCGACGCTTCGTAGTAGTCGCCGCCTTCTTCTGGTTCGTTCTTGAAGTAGAGGCTGATTGGCTGCCACGTAACGGCAACGTCACGATTCGGTACTACAGCGTCGACGACCCAACGGGCCGTCACCCAGCACCAAGGTCAAATGGGGTCAATCCAGAATTCGAGTTCCATCGGGTGAGCTTCTCATGCTTCGCGCGTGGGTGCCCAACCGCGTCCTGATTGAGCCAACCAGTTGCGCTAGACGATCCGACTCTGCTGGCTGTCGCGCTCGCCCCAGTAACGATCTCTCAGCACTCGCTTGTAGAGCTTGCCAGTCGGGAGGCGAGGGAGTTCGGCTTCAAAGTCGACCGATCTTGGGCACTTCTGCTTGGCAAGATGCTCGGCGCAGAAGTTTATGAGTTCCCGTTCGAGCTCCGGTCCCTCTTTGATGCCAGGCACGACCTGCACGACGGCCTTGACTTCTTCTCCAAGATCGACGTTTGGCACTCCGAAGACCGCCGCGTCCATGACCTTTGGATGCGTGATCAGCAGGTTCTCTGCTTCCTGCGGATAGATGTTGACGCCGCCCGAGATGATCATGAACGTCTTGCGGTCGGTTAGGTGGAGGTAGCCATCCTCGTCGAGGAACCCGACGTCGCCGACCGTTGTCATCGTGCCGTCCTCCGACATCGACTCCTTAGTTTTCGCCGGATCGTTGAAGTATTGAAACTCGGTCGCAGTCGTGAACCAGAGTGTGCCTGGTACTCCTTGGGGCAGCTCGTTCATCTCATCGTCAAGCACGTGGAGGTCGCCAAGGATGACCTTGCCAACGGTGCCGGGATGGGCAAGCCATTCTTCGCTGTTGCAGGCGGTGAATCCGAGCGCTTCGGTCGCACCGTAGTACTCCTGAATGATCGGCCCCCACCACTCGATCATCTGATGCTTCACCGGGACCGGGCACGGGGCGGCAGCATGGATTGCGATCTCAAGGGATGACAAGTCGTAGCGTTCGCGTACACCGGGATCAAGCTTGAGCATTCGGCTGAACATGGTCGGCACGAGTTGGCTGTGGGTGACGTTGTACTTCTCGATGTTGGCGAGGTACTGCTCGGGGTCAAATCGCTCCATGATGACGCACGTCCCGCCGTGACGGATCGTGAGATTGACTGCCGCTTGTGGGGCGGAGTGATAGAGGGGAGCGGGCGACAAGTAGGTCATACCCTCCCGGTACTGCCAGAGGTTGCCGAGGAAGATGAGCACCGGCAGGTTGTCAGACGGAGGCATTTGGGGCAATGGCCGAAGAATGCCCTTTGGCTGGCCGGTCGTTCCTGAGGAGTACAACATCGAGGTGCCAAGAGACTCATCGGCGATCGGTGTCGTTGGTTTCGCGGCAACCGCAGCCGCATAGTCTTCGAAAGGCCCATCGTGACCGGTGCTATCAATGATGAGCGCGAGCTCAACCTTCGGACAGAGGGCCATCGCTTCGATCGCGACGTCGCGGCATGCCGCGGAAGTGATGAGCGCCCTGGAATCGCTGTTGTTGACAATGAATGCGACTTCTTCTGCTGTCAGGTACGAATTGATGCACGTGTAATAGAGCCCGGAGCGCTCGCCCGCCGCAGTGGTTTCGAGATAGTTGGCGTTGTTCTCCATGAAGATGGAGTAATGATCGAGCCGGTTGAGGCCGTGGTCTCGAAGCACATGTGCAAGTTGGTTTGATCGTCGGTCGAGATCGGCGTAGGTGATCACCTCGCCGGTCCCTGCCATGATGATCGCAGGATGGTCTGGCTGGCTTGCCGCGTAGTTGCCGGTGTACATGTGTAGTCCCCTTTTCCTGGCCCCATTGTGAGTCGGCGCGGGCGAGAGGGCAAGCTGACCTCCGTGTTCGCATCTCTTAGAGTCGAGGTTTAAGGTGCAGCGATGCCTGATGCGACCACTGAGTTTGAACCCGTGTTCGAACCAGTAGCGGTTGAGGCCCGATTCGCCCCACCGCTCGCGGGAATAGATCCCGATCCGCATAAGGGATGGTTGCGGCGCGTGATGCCCGTGGTTATGGCTCGACCCGTCAGTTTCTTTGGGCCGATCACTGTCGCGTTGATCGCCAGGGTGCTGCAGGTATCGCTGCCCGCGGTGATTCGGGCTGCAATCGACAACGCACTGATCGAGAAGACCGAATCAATCGACCGCTACGTCGTCATGTTGGTCGTCCTCGGAGGGCTCAGCGCGTTTCTGACCTTCGTCTACCGATTTGGCATGTATCGAAACGCCTTCCATATCGACAGCGACCTACGCACGCTGCTGTACCGACATCTGACGAGCCTCTCGTTCTCCTTTTACGACAAGACGCAGTCGGGCCAGATCATCTCGCGGGCCAATTCCGACATTCGCTCGGTCCAGCTCTTCCTTACCTTCGGGCCGCTGATGGCCATGACCATGACGATGTTCGTGGTGGCGTTCACCTTCATGATGTCGATTCATATTCCGCTGGCTTTGGTCGCCATCGCCCCGTTGCCCGGTGTTTTCTTTCTCGGTACCCGGCTTCGAAACGAGATCTTTCCCCTGTCGTGGATCACCCAAGGACGAGTGGCCGATGTGGCCACGATCGTCGATGAGAACATCAACGGTGTCAGAGTTGTCCGCTCGTTTGCCGCTGAGCGTGACCAAATCGTCAAGTTGGTTAAGGCCGCAACTTCGCTTCGATGGTCAGCCCTTCGCACGGTCAAGGCTCAAGCGCAGTACAACCCGGTGATCGAGAACCTGCCTCGGCTCGGGCAGCTCTTCGTACTTGGCTATGGCGGCTGGCTTGTCATCAACGACGAGCTCACGCCCGGAACACTGTTTGCATTCCTTACCTACGTCACGATGTTGCAAGCGCCGTTTCGAATGTTGGGTTTCTTTCTCATGATGGGCCAGAGGGCAAAGGCTTCAGCCGAGCGGATCTACGAGATTCTGGATGAGAGCCCTGTCGTGGTTGACCGGCCAGGAGCCGCTCACCTCACCGACGCGACCGGCAACGTCGTGTTCGACAATGTGACGTTTGGGTACAACTCCGATGCGATCATCCTTGATGGTTTCTCGCTTGAAGCGGCAGCGGGAGAAGTGGTCGCGATCGTCGGCCGCACCGGCAGCGGTAAGTCGACGATTGGTCGCCTCTTACCTCGGTTCTACGACGTTGACAGCGGCACCATTCGAATTGACGGCAACGACATTCGCGACCTCACGCTCGTCAGTCTGCGCCATGCGGTTGGCTCGGTGGCCGACGATCCGTTCCTGTTCTCTGTCAGTTTGGCTGACAATATTGCATATGGGCGCCCCGGCGCGTCACGAGAGGATGTCGTCGCGGCCGCCAAGGCGGCCCAAGCTCACAACTTCATCGAAGCGCTTCCCGGCGGATACGACGAGGTCGTAGGCGAACGTGGCTACACCCTTTCTGGCGGCCAGCGGCAGCGGATCGCTATCGCCCGAGCGTTGTTGGCCGACCCTGCCGTTCTGATTCTTGACGACGCGACGAGTGCCATCGATGTGCATGTTGAGGAGCGGATTCACCACGGTTTGACTGAGCGGTTGGCCGACCGAACGGTGCTTATCATTGCCCACCGGCTCTCGACGATTGCATTGGCCGATCGAGTTGTGCTCCTTGACGAGGGTCGAGCGATCGCGACGGGAACCCACCAAGAATTGATGGACAACGAGCCTCGATATCGCGAAGTACTCGACACTGTCGAGGATGACACTCGCGACAACGACAGGGGTGGCGGTCAGTGAGCTTTGGTCCACCAGCAGGCTCGCCGTTTGGCGGCCCCTCGGCCAGTGCAACGTCGGCTGCTTCCGGCCTTCCGTTTGCCGGTGTTCCCGCCGAACTTGCTGACCGAGCGAAGAAGATCCTTGACGAAGAGCCAGATCACGGCACACCGGCTGTCGAATTCTCGCAGTCCGACTACGCCCGGGAGCCGTTTACGCTTCGGCACTTCCTCGGGCCAAAGCGGGTGCAGATTGGCCTGGCCATTGCGCTGGTAACTATTGAAACGCTCGCGCTCCAGGCTGGACCGCTTCTCACCCAACTTGGCGTCGACCGGGCAATTCTCCCAAAGAACACCGGTCTATTGGTGACAATCGGCGTGATCTACCTGGCCGCCATCGTGGTCAACACCGTCATTGCAAGAATCCGTATCCGGTTTACGGGCCGGCTTGGTGAAGACATGATGCGAGACCTCCGGATTCGTGTGTTCTCCCACATGCAGCGTCAGGGGCTCGAGTATTACACGGGCGAAAAAGCGGGTCGACTATTGACGAGGATGACGAGCGATATCGACGCGCTCACCGCCCTCTTCCAAGACGGTCTCGTGAATCTGTTCGTCCAGATGTTGACCTTGGCCGTCATCACTATTGTGTTGCTCATTCTGAACCCAACACTGGCTGCAATCACCCTTCTGATCGTGTTGCCAGCAATGGGGATCCTGACCAAGTGGTTCAAGAGCCGATCAGAGATCGGCTACGCACGGGTTCGTGACAGGATTGCCGACGTGCTGGCTGACCTCTCGGAAAGCCTTGCTGGGATGCGCGTCATCTCGGCCCACAACCGACGGGCCCACAACATCATCAATCACGACAACGTTGTTGGTGACTATCGAGAGGCGAATCTCTATGCCTCGAAGGTCGGGGCGGTCTACGGGCCAAGCAGCGAGTTCGTTGGAGTGCTTGGACAAGCGGCCCTGCTCGCCATCGGCGGCCGAATGGTTGTGAACGGCACTCTCTCTGTTGGTGAGCTCTTCGCCTTCTTGCTCTACCTGACCAACTTCTTCGCCCCGATTCAACAGCTCGTGCAGCTGTACAACTCCTATCAGCAAGGCCAGTCAGCGGTGGACAAGCTGAGGCAGTTACTAGCCACTAGTCCTTCGGTCCCAGAGTCGCCACACGCGAGTGTGCTTCCGAAGCTTGAAGGCCGTATCGAGTTCGATTCTGTGACATTTGGTTACACGCCGGATGCCTCCGTGCTCCACGACATCTCGTTCGTGGTTGAGCCGGGCGAGACCATCGCCGTCGTTGGCCCAACCGGTGCGGGAAAGTCAACCGTTGCCAAGTTGGTGACCCGTTTCTATGACCCCCAACACGGTGCGGTAAAGCTTGATGGGGTCAATATCAAGGACGTCACGATTGCGTCACTTCGAAGCCAGCTCGGCGTGGTGCCACAAGAGCCCTTCCTCTTCAACGGAACTATTGCCGATAACGTTCGATTCGCCCGTGATTTGGCAAGCGATGCTGAGGTACTTGAGGCTTGCCAGCTTGTCGGACTTGGCGATCTCGTAGAGCGCCTACCACACGGCATTAACTCGCTTGTTCACGAGCGTGGATCGTCGCTTTCGTCAGGTGAACGGCAATTACTTGCTCTTGCAAGGGCCTTCATGTCGCGTCCTCGGGTATTGCTGCTCGATGAGGCGACCTCGAACCTCGACCTTCAGAGCGAAACTATGATCGAGCGGGCGCTAGATGTCGTCCTCGAGGGACGCACGGCGATCATCATTGCTCACCGCCTTGCCACCGCCCAGCGGGCCGACCGGATCGCAGTCATCGATGAGGGTCGGTTGATTGAGTTTGGCACGCATGAGGAGCTTCTCGAACTTGGGGGCTACTTCGCTTCGATGCACGAGTCGTGGCAGTTGGCAACGTCAATTGGCGACGATGCCTAAGGTGCTGCCACAGTCGACGCATCCCATCTAGCACGTAATCAACTCAGGAGACCGCTATGTCCGATGCTGTACTCGTCGAGAAGCGCAAGTCAGAATGGTCGAGAAACTCATGAGCCGGACTTCTCGCCAAGTGCCAATCGGGCTCATGCCAGCCGACTGGCGGTTCGAACCCAATCTTCAATGGTCGACGCGAAATATGGGACTGCTGCCGTCAGTCATGGTGCCGAGGAGCGGAGCGATATCGCCGCTCGATTCTGATGGGCTTGACCAGGAAGTGGTCGATGCAACGACGGTGACGACAGATGCTGGCACCGCGGTGCTGCGAGATTTGATCGAGGCCGAACGCATCGACGGACTCATCGTCGTTCATTCGGGCGCGGTTCGCTACGAGCAGTACTTTGGTGACTTCGGCCCCAATGACCATCACATCTGGTTCTCGATGACCAAGTCGCTGATCGCCACGATCTACGGAATCATGGCTCCGGAGCTTGGCATCGACGAGACAAAGACGCCGGCCGATTACCTCCCGTCGCTGGCCGGGAGCGCCTTCGACTCAGTCAGTATTCGCGACGTACTCAACATGGTCACGGCGCTTGAGTACTCCGAGGACTACGAAGACCTGACTCCTGGCAGCGTGCATCTCGACTATTTCATGCGGCTCGGCATGTTGCCTAGCCCCGAGTTGATGACCATGGACCCGACAGCTGACGGCGCGGTCCGAGGCGTACGCCACATGCTTGCCCGATTCGCTTCGGCCGAAGGCGGCGTTCCCGGCGAGGTCTTCACCTACCAGTCGCCAAACGTCGATGTCATCGGCTGGCTCGTCGAAGAACTCAGCGGTACTCCTATCCAAGATCTCATCCATGAACGGATCTGGTCGAAGCTCGGCGCCGAACACGATGCCCTGTTCTGCATGGATCCTGACTTTGCTCCGATGGCGACTGCCGGATTCAACTCGACATTGCGTGACGCCGCTCGATTCGGATTGATGTCGCTAGCGAATGGTCGATACGGCGACGAACAGATCGTCTCCGAGGAATGGTCTCGAGATACGTACGCTCTGACCACCGACGACCATGCCGCCATGGCAAAAAGTGCCAACAAGATTGAGGGCGACGAGCGCTACTTCGATGACCTCGCCGGCTATCGCAGCTTCTGGTGGATTCTTGATGGTGCGACAGGGGAGCGGATGGCGATTGGCGTTTTTGGTCAAATGATCTACATCAACCCAGCGACCGACACAGTGGTCTGTAGCTTCTCGTCAGCGACCCGTACCTCCAACATGCTCCGGGTCGAGTTCAAGCAGTTTGTCAGACTCGTTCGAGAGCTCGCACGGAGTCTCTAGCGCTGGTCGGAGGTCTACCCGGAAGCTTGTACAACAGCGGCCCCTGCGCGCAGCGGAGCCCCCGAACGTGTCGATTGAGTAACCGGCACAATCGAGGGCGACCGCGTGTGGCGCGCCTTCTCCGCTTGAATCCGCCGAAGCGGGGGAGGGGGTTTGCCTGCGCGGGTTGCTTGCCCGGAACCGGACTCAATCAGTAGGGCCGAAGCGATACTTGAGGGAGCTGTTCGGAGCGCGCTTTCCGTGCGTTGCCCATCTTGGGGTGCCCATTTGTGTCCGTCAAGAGGTAGTGCAAATTTTGTCTACTTGTCCCCAGCATTCCTGAGTTTTCCTCAGAAATGTTGACAGTATCCACCTGTTGTCCACAGGTATATAGTCAGTGTGGGTGATCGTGCCCGTGGTCGTCGACGACCAACAACGACTCGTCATGGTCATGGCCGTCGTGCCGACCAAGGACCCGATCACCGAAGGTCTCGCGAAGCAGGTCTGGTGTCAATACCACGTCGGGTGAGCCGACGGCCACAAGGCGTTTCGCTAAGAGGGCTACCCGGTCGCAATGGCGAGCCTCGTCGAGGTTGTGAGTGGTGATGACAACTGTTGTCCCGCGCTGTGTCTCTTCTTCGATCAGCTCAAGGATTCGGTCTTGGCTGGGGATGTCGAGCCCAGTAATTGGCTCATCAAGAAGCAGGACGGTCGCTTGTTGGGCGATCGCTTGCGCCACGAGCACACGCTGCTTCTGTCCGCCACTCAGCTCGCCAAACTGTTGATCGAGTAGATCGCTGATCTCGAGACGTTCAGCTGCCTCGGAAAGGATGGTTCGGTCAGCGGCGCTGAGCCGGCCCAACAACTTCTTGTGGGGGTAGCGGCCCATGGCGAGCACCTCGCGGGCGGTAATCGGCAGCCAATGCGACTTACCTGCCGACTGGGGCACATACGCCATCGGCGGCATTGGGCGAGGAGCCACGGAACCACTGGCCAGCTTGGCTAAGCCGGCGAGCACGTTTAGGACGGTGGTTTTTCCGCTGCCGTTTGACCCAATGAGGGCCAGGGAGGTTCCGGGCTCGATCGTGAGCGAGACGTTGTCGAGCGCAACCTTCTGTCCATAGCGGACGGTGATATCGGTGAGCACAAGAGCTTCCATCAGTGCAAGGATGCCCGCCGAGCGGGCAAGACCCAAACTTCTCCTGCGTAGGCGCCGATAGTCTCAGGCCATGGCCTCCACGCTCGAAGCAGCTGCAATCTGTACACCAGGACTCGAACCGGTGTTGACCGCAGAGCTCGACGCGCTTGGCCAGCGGCCCAAGTTTGAGTCTCCTGGTGTGGTGCGGTTCCGTCCCAAGCTGCGAGATCTCTACGCCGCAAACGTCAATCTTCGTACGGCGTCCCGGGTTCTTCTGCGGCTCGGCACCTTCCGTGCGACCGACTTCCCTCACCTCGAAGAGCGGGCCCGCGAGATCGACTGGTCAGAGTTCTTGGCCGACGGCATTGCCCCGACATTCAAGGTGTCGACCTCGAAGAGCGCGCTGTATCACTCTGAGGCAATCGCTGAGCGGCTGCACAACGTCGTTGGCCCGCCTCCACGCGACGACCAGCCGACCCAGCCGTTCATTGTTCGCTTCTTCAACGACGTTGCCTACGTGAGTGTCGATAGCAGCGGACTGCCGCTTAACCATCGGCCATGGCGAGAAGACATCGGTGTTGCGCCCATCCGTCCGACAATGGCAACGGCGATGCTGCTTGGCTCGGGCTGGGACGGCACAACCTCGATGGGGGATCCGTTCTGCGGATCAGGCACTATCGCTATCGAGGCTGCGCTCATTGCTCGTGGCATGGCACCCGGCGGCGACCGAGAATTCGCTTTCCAGCACTGGGAAACCTTCCAGCCGGGCACATGGGGGAGCGTCAAGGGCGCAGCGGCAGCGATGGTCAAGCCTCTCGGCGACATCATGATTGAAGCCACCGACCACAATGCCGAAGCCGTCGAGATCACCAAGGCCAATGCCGAACGGGCTGGAGTGCTCGACGACATGACCATCGAACAGCGTGTTGTGTCGCACCTCAGCCCACACGATGGTCCTGGTCTCATTGCCACGAACCCTCCTTACGGCAAGCGAGTTGGTGAAGGCGATCTTCGAGCCCTGTATCTCAAGTTTGGCGCCGTCGTACGTGAACGCCGCCCGAAGTGGGGCGTCACGATGGTTGCCTCGGACACGAAGCTCGCTCGCCACGCCGAGCCGTCGTTGAAGCCAATCAGCTCGTTCGGTCACGGCGGCATCAAGGTGCAGGTGCTGCACCGCCCGCCGCTTCCTCAATAACGCTCGTCGTCGTTCGTCGGCCCTGGTGGGCCGCCGCACTTCCCGCCTTTCTTCGCTGCGCTCAGAAACGCGTCGTTCGTAGGCCCTGGCGGGTTGCGAAAGGCTAGGCGGGGCGTGAGGGAACACCGGGAGGCCTATCGGGGATGGCGGTTCGCCAGTGGGTTCCGTCGGGTTTGAAGATTTTGAGTTGGCGATCCGGCAACAGTTTGAGTTGCCAATGCTCGTCGTGGACTCGGTGATGATGATGCGAGCACAACGGCACCAGATTGTCGAGATCAGTTCGTCCCTTATGTTCCCAATACTGAATGTGATGGGCTTGGCAATGATCGATTGGTCGTTCACAGCCATCCCATGCACACGTTCGGTACACAGCACGGAGTGCGGACCATTGTTTGTCAGTCGCAGTGCGTGACCGGCGGCCAACATTGAGCACTGTGCCGTCTGGCCCGAAGTAAACGGGTTTGATGATCGCGTCGCAGAGGAAACGTTGCAACGACTCGGGCGGAACGTGGAACCCTTCAGCGGTTTCGCTGGTGGAGTGTTCGTGTGGCCCGTTGGTGGCGGTGCCGATGTCGATGTGAAGATGCACGACAGGGCGTGTCACACCCGACTGGTTGGTAGCACCGCGTTCGATGAGTGACATGAACGCGTCGGCTGCCAGATGCTTGTCTTTCTTGACGAGAACATCATCGTTCTTGCGGTCATTGGCCAGGGCCGTGGTTTCAGCGTCGAGCAGGGAACGGAATTGTGAGAAGCGTTCAGGGTCGAGCCATGCACTGATGCGGCCCATCCCGGTGGCTTTGTCGTGCCAGGTGCTGACTTCGGATCGTTTGCGGTCTTCGATGGCCCTTCCGAGTCCCCAATCGTTCTTTGCTTGATCAACTAAGTGTTTCGCTTTGCGATTGAACTCATCCGGGGTCGATGACAAGGCGGCGTCGGCGAGTTTCTTTACATCGAGGTGGGATCGTTGTTCGTCGCTGAGCCCTTTGGTGTGGCGGGCGGCGTGGTCGAGGTGTTCACCACTGATGTCACCGTTTTGGAGTGCGAGACCGAGGACGGGGATTTGTCGTGCGATTCCGGCGCGGGCGGCGTCTTTGGCTGCGGTTGCGCCGGAGACTTGGCCGTCGGGGTTGAGAACTTCAGGAGCAGTGCCTGCCTGGCCGTCTTCATGGAGGTCGGTGGCACGGTTGGCGATAGCAACGAGGATGGAGTCGATGAGTCGTTGGCAGGTACGAAGACCTGATGTGGTGGCGGTGAGGGTCTGCTCGTCGGCATCGTCAACACGGATAGTACGGAGGAGCGATTCGATTTGTGTGAGTGTTGTCGGCCTTGTTGTGGGCATGGTTCACCTCCACTGGTCGTGCACGCCGGTGGCGTGCGAAAGACTCTTGTTGTGGGGGCCGATGGCGCCGAGGGTTCGTCGGAACGAAGGTGTTTCGTCGGAACGAGGTGGGATCAGACTATCGAACTGGTGATCGAGAAACAACCTGTTTGACCAGTATTTATTATATATCAGCTAATTCCTTTGCCCGCGAGTGAGATCGCAGGGATACTTGCGCGGTGCCCGAACGCATCCACGACAATGAGCCGGACACAGGCGAATCCGTTGTCCGAGCGCTTCTGGAGGATTAGCTTCCGCATTGGTCAGGAGCCTCGATCGAGTATCTCCAAACCTCTGGCACCGACAACGCAATGTGGCGGATTCGGCTCGACAATGAGCCGGATGTCGTCATTCGACTTCCGCGTCGCACTGGTTCAGCGGCCGGAGTCGAACAGGAGATAGCCGTGCTTCGCCACGTAGCGCAATCCCGTTTCGGGGCGGCTGTTATGACCCCCTCAGTTCGTCACGTCGGACAACCAAGCGAAGTATTCCCGCATCGGTGGTCCGCTCTCGAATGGATCGACGGAACTGATGCCTGGGCCGCTCGAGATTCTTTGGGGCCGCATGCACGCAAATCTTTCGCGTCAGATCTGGGACAGGCAGTCTCAGAAATCGCAGAAATCAACGATGTCGATGTGCGGCGACGCACGCCTGGAAGCCGTGGTGGCCCGATCGGACCGCTCCTGGATCGGCTAGAAGGGTGGCTGAACAACCCGGAATGGAACGCAGAAAGTCTGATAGACGTCGACGCGGTCAAGCGGCTCGCAGCCGCGGCCCTTGTAGTCCTCGATGAGCCAGTAATGGAGGGATTCGTGCACGGCGACCTGATCCCCGGCAATCTGTTGCTCGACAGTGATCGACTCACGTCAATCATCGATTGGGGAGGCGCGGGCTGGGGCGACACAGCCCAAGATCTCGCTCCGGCATGGTCAGTCTTTGCCACAGCCGAACGGTCGGCCTTTCGTGAAGCGACTGGCGCAGATGACGCAGCTTGGATCCGCGGCCGAACATTTGAGCTCGAACATGCGGTTGGTGGTGTTTTGTATTACAAGCCTCGTCAACATCCACTTGGCGACGTAATGGCATGCACTCTCGATCGCCTTCTAGCTTGAGATTGTCGCCTCAGTGCACCGTCGTAGCTTATTAGCTAGCGGGCGTGAGGGTTGCGCTGCTATTCGGGCCGGTGAGTACGAGCGCTTGGCCTTCGACGGCGTATGCCGTTGTTCCCTCAAGCGCCGCGATGACCAGGTCTTGTTCGGCCCTTGTCTCGTCGGTGCATTGTGATTCGCTTCGCCCGGGAATGGTGAAGCCCGCAAACGCAGCGTCAGCTTCGGTGCCAAAGGTGAATGAGCCATAGAACGTGCCGCAACCGGCCGCTCCCTCGAGCGCAACCGTTGCCGTGTTGAGATCAAGCACGGCCGCCGTGTTGATGCCGGGGCTCCTGGCTTCAACACCAACTTGGTAGGCGGTCACAAACCAGGCCCCATCGATATTCACCGGCGTGGCTTCGCCGATTGGCGACGCTGTCTCTTGGCCGCACGCAGCGAGCAGCGTGGTAAGGCTCAGCAGGGCAAGGAGAGGACGGAATCGCACCAGACGACGCTACCGCTGTCCGTCGCTGGTCGGCGTAATCAGGCCGGAGACAAGGTGACTCGCGTCGAGATCGTGTAATCATGCAAGGCATGACAGAAGCGAATGTTGGGCGGGTTGAAGAAGGTCAGATGAAAGCCGTGTCGGTCGGGGACGCAACGCTGGTTGTCATCCGTACGTCGAAAGGCGTCTTTGCGCTCGACAACGCGTGTCCTCACGAGGGTTATGGCCTGGCGACGGGCGATCTTGCCATTGACGAAACCGGCGAGCCAGTAATCACCTGTCAATGGCATAACTGGAAGTTCAACGCCACGGATGGCACTTGTCTCAGGGGGCAAGAGTCTGTGCGAAGCCATGCCGTGAGCGTCGATGCCAATGACGATGTAACGATCACCGTCGAACAACCGCCGCTCGATGAACTGCAGGCTGCGCTGTGGGCCAGTTTCCGGAGCGGCTTCGAAAAGAACTACGTCGGCCAGATGTCTCGCGATGCCTTTCGGCTGATGCGAAGTGGGGTCGGCCAAGAAGACATTCTTTGGGAAGCGGTCAAGCTCAATGCAAAGACCGAAGAGTTTGGTCCAGGGCACGGGATGGCAATGGCCGCCGATTGTCTGTCGCTCGCCGAACGCCTCGATGGCGACAATAGTTTCATCGCCCTGGCACAGGGTTTTGCCGGCTTGGCTGACCAGGCATTTGGCTTCACGCCGCGGCCGGTCCCGGCGGGAGATGCGTCGATCGATTTGTGCGCGGCGATCGAAGCCGAAGACATCGAGGGGGCCATGGCGTCGGTCGTTGGGCAGATCGAGGCTGGCGTCGGCCTGGAAGCATTGCGAGCGCAGTTCATCGAGGCCGTTTCGGTTCATCACATTGGGTTCGGACATGGAGCGATCTATACGCAGAAGGCGTTCGAGCTGCTCGACATGGTTGGCTGGGGCAAGGCGATTGATCTTCTCCCGCACCTTGCCGCCTCCATCGCCGGGATGACGCGGGAAGATGTCTTGCCGTACATGCGCAAAGAAATGCGGCTTATCTCGGCCGTCGACCTTGATCAGTTCGCTGGTCTAGATCAGGCGACCGCTACGCCACCGGTTCGAGACGCTGTCGTCATCAGCGCCCTGGCGGGTGAGCTTGTCGACTCGGCTGGCTCCGTCACCGAGCAGCTCATCGCTGGTGCCGCGTCTGGCCTCGGCATGGAGGGTGTGTTCGACGCCCTGGCAATCGCCGCTGCTCGGCGCATGTTGCGCTACGACTTCACAGCCGAAGCAAACCCGGCCGCGAACTTTGGTTGGCTCGACATGACACATGTGCTCACCTACAGCTCAGCCATTCGCTGGGCCTGGCGTCATCACCCTGGTCCCGACGTTGCCCGATTGGTGTTGTATGCCGGGTGGTTCCTTGTCGACTCTGGTCGCGTAGAGCGAAGTCAGGTGGCCGATGGTCGTGTCGTCGTGGAGCGCTCGGCTGTGTTGCCATTTACTGACGAGATGGCGGCGAGGGCGCTAAACGATGCGGCTGGCTCATTCATCTACATGGCTCATCTGGTCAAGACCATCGAAGCCGCCAGAATCGAATCGGCCGAGACTGGCTCCGACCTTCCTTTGGCCGCAGCCCACGATTTGCTCATTGGTCCACGACGCGAACGATTTGTCGCTGCCGGCGCCGTCGAGGCCAAGCGCTTCGTGTCGACCGGTGTCCCGCCGAAGCGTTAGACCAGCTTCTCCGCATCCGAGTCGACCTTATTCAACAAATTGTTTATACTGACCGCCGGGTTCCTCGACGCTCAGGGTGGTCATGTCCAACTACATTCATATCGCATTGCCCGACTGGCTTCCTGGCGAGGTTGCCGCGGCCCCTGTACTCGACACCGATGAGTCCCAGATGGAGTTCGTGCTTCACCTTGCGCAGCGCAACATCGAGTCAGACGGCGGCCCGTTTGCGGCCATGATTGTTGACGAAGATGGCTCCATCGTCGCCGCTGGCGTCAACCGGGTGGTTCCCGCATCAATTCCGATTGCGCATGCCGAGATCGTGGCAATCGCTGCCGCCGGCCAGGCGCTTGGCACGTGGGACCTTTCATCGAAGGGTTCATTCACACTTGTGACTACGACAGAGCCGTGTGCGATGTGCCTTGGCGCGGTGCCTTGGGCTGGCGTCGAGCAGCTCATCATCGGCGCTCGCGATGTAGATGCCAGGGCCGCTGGCTTCGACGAAGGCAACAAGCCGGCCGATTGGATCGAACATCTCGCCACCATCGGCATCGCAGTCGTCAGAGACGTCTGTCGGGCTGACGCGGCTGCGGTATTGTCTAGCTACGCCGAGAGCGGCGGACCAATCTACAACGGAGCGCAAGATGCATGACGTTCAGCTGCCGGCAATCGCCGTGCCGCGCTATGTCGCCCCCAACTCGCTAGAGGAAACGTTGACCCTGCTCAGCGAATTCGGCAGTCGGGCACGAATCATCGCGGGTGGCACCGACCTCCTGCTCGAACTCGATCGTCGAGTCCGTACCGACGTCGAGGTGCTTATCGACCTCACCCGGATCGAAGGGCTCGACGTCATCCTCCATGACGGCAAGCGTCTTCATATCGGCCCAACGGCAACACACAACCAGTGTGTCGCCAATGCCGACCTCGTGAAGTATGCGTTGCCGCTCGCTCAAGCCTGTATCGAGGTCGCCTCGCCTGCCCTTCGAAACCGGGCAACAGTTGTTGGCAACATCGTCACGGCAAGCCCTGCCAACGACACCATCAGTGCCCTGAATGTGCTCGACTGCGAGGTCACTCTGATGTCGACTCGTGGTCGTCGTACGATCAAGCTTGCCGACTTCCATACCGGCGTTCGCAAGACCCTGATGGAATCAGATGAACTCGTGACCGGTATCTCTATCGAGCCGGTGCCTGACGATGCCAGGGCTGTGTTCCTGAAGCTAGGCCTCCGCAAAGCCCAGGCCATTTCGGTCGTCCACCTGGCTGCCTTGTGTCGATTCGATGGAGAAAAGGTCACCGAAGCCCGTCTCGCGCTTGGCAGCGTTGCGCCGACAATCGTCCGACTTCCTGACGTTGAGTCGTTCCTCGCCGGCAAGTCGCTCGACGACGCCACGGTGGCCGAAGCGAGTTCGCTCGCTCAATCGTCGGTGAGGCCAATCGACGACCTTCGTGCCGATGCCGAATATCGATCTGAGCAGGTTGCCTTCATGGTGGCCCGTGCGTTGCGAGCCCTGGCGGCGAACGAGCAGGCTGCTGCCTTCCCGGTTGATCCGCCGTTCCTTGGCGGTCCCGTTGTGGTGTCTCCGTCCACCTCGCACGACCATGCTGACGGTGATCTGGTCGCGGCGACGGTGAACGGCATTGATGTTGTTCGACCGGCGCAGGCTAGCGAAACCCTTCTCGACTGGTTGCGCGAAGCGGTTGGTCTCACTGGAACGAAAGAGGGATGTGCTGAAGGCGAGTGCGGGGCATGCACCGTGCACCTCGATGGGACCTCTGTGCTGAGCTGCCTAGTGCCTGCGGCAAGGGTTGTGGGGTGCTCGGTGGTGACCATCGAAGGACTTGCGCGTTCGGCCAAGAAGCTTCATCCGTTGCAAGAGTCATTTATCGAACATGCAGCTGTGCAATGTGGCTACTGCATTCCTGGTTTCATCATGGCCGGAGCCTCGCTGCAATCTGAATGTGCCATCCCAACCAGGGAGCAGCTCCAGGTGGGTCTCTCCGGCAATCTCTGCCGATGTACTGGCTACGTCAAGATCGAGGAGGCGTTCTAATGTCGCTCGGTGTGTCAAAAAAACGACCAGACGCCGCAGGCAAGGTCACTGGTAGCGCCGAGTATGCAGGCGACAAGTTTCCCGATGGAGTGCTGTACGGACGAGTTGTCTTCACCGACGAGCCGCATGCTCGAATCACCCGGCTCGACACGTCGAAAGCCGAGGCTCTGCCTGGCGTGCACCTCGTGCTCACCGCCAAGGATGTGCCGGTTAACGAATACGGCCTCACGATGTTCGACCAACCGGTGCTCATAGGGCCCGAGTCGAGCGGCGTAAGCCAAGTCCCGCATGACGTCTCCCGATGGGAGGCCGATCACCTTGCGTTCGTTGTAGCCGACACCGAAGAGATCGCAACTCAGGCAGCTCAACTGATCGAGGCCGACTGGGAACAGCTCGGAGTCATCGCCGACATCGACGCCGCAATGGCACCTGGCGCCATGATGATCCACCCCGAGAATGGGCTGGACACCAACGCCTACTACCACATCGTTATTCGTAAGGGCGACGTCGCCGCTGCGTTTAACGATGCGGCGGTTGTCATCGAGGGAACTTACGAGTTGCCATACCAAGAGCATGCGTATCTCCAGCCCGAAGCCGGGCTCAGCTACATCGACGAAGCGGGTCGCCCAACGGTAGAGGTGGCGGGCCAATGGACCCACGAAGATCAAGAACAGATCGCGCACGCGCTCGGCATGGCCCAAGACGATGTCAGAGTCATTTACCCCGCAATTGGCGGTGCCTTCGGTGGCCGTGAAGACATGAGTCTGCAGATCGTCATGGCGCTCGCAACCACTCGATTGGCCGAGGCCGGCATCAATAGGCCAGTCCGTAGCCAGTGGAGCCGAGAAGAGTCAATCGTTGGCCACCACAAGCGTCACCGGGGCCGCGTGACCACCCGCTGGGCTGCCGATGCCAATGGAAAGATCCTTGGTGTCGAAGCCGACGCCCACCTCGACGCTGGCGCCTACAACTACACCTCAAACAAGGTTCTCGGCAACCTCCATCTCACGGTGTCAGGAGCCTATGAGGTTCCTGCGGCAAGAATCGATAGCTACGCCGTCTATACGACGACCGTTCCCGGTGGCGCCTTTCGTGGATTCGGAGGCCCTCAGGGTTGTTTCGTCGCAGAAATGCAGATGAATCGACTCGCCGCGGAGCTTTCGATCGACCCGGTTGAGATTCGTCGCCGTAACACTCTTAAGGAGGGTTCGATCGGCATTACGTCGACGCCGCTTCCCCCTGGGGTCAGCATGCCAGAGGTTATCGAGGCCTGTGCCGACGGTGCTCAGTGGCAGGAACCGCTTGGACCGGTGAAACCCATTGCGGCCTATGCGTCTCTGCCTGCGTCAACAGCCACCTCGCGTCGTGGTCGTGGCTTCGCTTGTACCTACAAGAATGTTGGATTCTCGTTCGGGGCCCCAGAGCGCTCGAACGCCACCATCATTCTTCATGGCGATGACGAACCATCAACGGCCGAGGTCTTCTTGGCTGGCGCCGAGGTCGGCCAAGGGGCGCACACAGCCTTTGTCCAGATGACAGCCGAAGCGACGGGCTTGCCGTTTGACTCGATAACCCCCACCTTCTCCGATACCGCAACCACCGCCGACTCCGGATCAGCATCGGCGTCCCGCCTGTCGTGGATGACCGGCAATGCGATCCTTGGCGCCGCAGAAGAAGCCCAGAAGGCATGGCTCGACGGTGATCGGCCTGCCGTCGGCGCGTTCCGATACACGCCACCGCCTACCGAGGCTCTCGACCCTGAGGGTGCCCCGACCACTCCCAACTTCACCTACGGCTATGTCGCAGAAGCCGTCGACTTGTCGGTTGACATCGAGACCGGTCACATCGTGGTGCACGACGTCGTGTGTGCCGTCGACGTTGGTCGAGTCATCAACCCGCAGCTGGTGACGGGCCAGGTTGAAGGGGCCATTGTGCAAGCCCATGGTTACGTCTTGTCCGAGAACCTGATCGTCGAAGAGGGCCGCGTACTCAATCCACGGTTCAGTAGCTACCTGATTCCTGGCATCGGCGACGTCCCTGAATCCATCAGATCCGTACTCGTCGAACACCCAGACCCCCGAGGTCCGTTTGGCGTCCGGGGCATGGCCGAGATGCCGCTCATGCCGTATGCGCCAGCGGTCGTCGCCGCGCTCCACGATGCGACCGGCGTCTGGTTCCACTCGTTCCCGCTCACTCCATCCCGGGTGAGGTCTCAGCTAAGAAAGAGCAACCAATGACTGATGTCGTAAGCCATGAAGACGAGCCGCTCACGCCCCAGTCGTTTTCGGTGTTACTTGACCGCATCACGCGAGAGTGGCACTCGCGCCAACGGATCTTTGACCTCCCGACCGCTCGGTTCTACAACGTCGAAGCTGGTCCCGACCTGAGTAGTGACTTTCTTGGCCGCCGTATCTCCACTCCGGTTGGACCTGCTGCCGGTCCACATACTCAACTCGCACAGAACATCGTTTTGGCCTGGCTCGGTGGCGGCCGACTCTTTGAGCTGAAGACCGTGCAGGTCATCGACGACCTCGTGATCAACCGTCCGTGTATCGACATGGAGACGATCGGCTACAACACCGAGTGGAGCCAGGAACTCAAGGTCTCGCAGTCGCTTGAGGAGTACGTGAAAGCGTGGATGTTGCTCGACATTCTTGCCAAGTGGGACCCCCTCACCGACCACCTGGGCTCTGACCCTGGCGACCATGTCTTTGACTTATCGGTCGGCTATGACCTTGAGGGAATCAAGACCGAAAAGGTCGCTTCGTTCATCCGAGGCATGCGCAACGCCACGCCAATTATCGACGCAATGCGCAAAGAGATGACAGGCGAATGGGCACAATTCGCCGACCTTGATTTTAATCCTGATATGTCAGACACGCTGACACTATCGACGTTCCACGGTTGCCCTCCAGAACAGATCGAGCTCATCACAAAGCACCTCATCGCTGACCATGACCTCAACGTGATCGTCAAGCTAAACCCAACACTGCTTGGCTACGACCGAGTCGGATCGATTCTGCACGACACACTTGGCTTCAAGGAGCTTCAGCTCGATCCCAAGGCGTTCGAGGCCGACCTCCAGTTCGAGCGTGGTATCGAACTCATCGGTGATCTGCAGCAGTTTGCAGCCGATCATGGCAAAGAGTTCGGCATCAAATTGACCAACACAATGATCGTCAACAACCACAAGGGCTTCCTTGGCGACGACACGATGTACATGTCTGGTCCGCCGCTCCACGTACTTGCCATGACGGTCCTATCCGAGCTCAACCGGGCCCTCCCCGGTCAGCTTCGGGTCGACGGACATTCGAAGGAAACGGCGCCGATTCAAGTCAGTTGGTCAGCTGGTATCGACAAGACCAACGTGGCCGACACACTTGGACTCGGCATCGTCCCCACAACGATCTGTTCTGATCTGTTGAAGCCGGGCGGCTACGGACGACTCGCTCCGTTGGTGAAGCAACTCGGGAAAGACGTCGTCGCCGCTGGCCACGATTCGTTGGCATCGTTTGTCGCAGCCACTGAACCGGGAGCGGTTGATGCCTACGTCGCTACCCTGTACGCGCCTGACACGAACAGCGCCTACACGAAGGAAGGCAACTCGAAGCTGCCTCGCGCCGTCGATCACGAGCTCGAGATGTGGGGCTGCGTTGCCTGCAACTTCTGTGTGACGGTGTGCCCGAACGATGCATTCGTCAAGCTCCCGAGCCCTGAGAGCTGGGGGAATCGCTGGGAATACGTTGTGCTCGCCGAATCGTGCAACGAGTGCGGCAACTGCATGGTGTTCTGTCCCGAGGACGGCGACCCGGCACAAATCAAGCCGAAGGTCTATCTGAACGAGCACCGGTTTGAGACAGCTGTTGGGCCGGCGTTCCTGATCGGTAAGGACGACAACCTCACTGTAGTGAGAGCGGGCGATGCGTTCGTAGACCAGATGGCCAACCTCACCGAAGTGCTGGCGGGCACGGACGGGCTACCCGTCCGGCCACACCAGTAGTTCTTACTTGCTGCGAACCCGGTTGACGCTGACCCGGGAAGCCGTCAGCTGAACGAGTGCCAGTAGGGCGATACCGGCACCAAGTAGAGCAAGACCGCTTGAGGCGATCATGTAGGTCGTTGATGTTCCCGTTACTGGCAGTGTTGCTGATGGGCCAGCAGGTGCTGCTGCGGTGGTCACCGGGCTGACGTCGACGATGGTAGTGGTTGATTCTACGACCGTTGGACCAGATGGCTCAGGGGCAGTGGTTGGGCTCGGCGTCGTGGTTGGAACGGTGGTGACCGTTGGAGGGACGAAGACGGAACCCGCTTCTTCGCACTCGCTGAAGGAGATGACGAACCCGCCACTCGATATGCCGTCGGAACCAAGAGTGATGGAGACAGTTATGGTGTCACCGAGCACCATGTTTTCTTCGATCTCGTGGCCCATGCTTGGGATATCTTCGACGTTCGGGATCGTGATGCTTGAGGTGCCTGAGGTGATAGTGAGGTCGTTGCCTGGATGGACCGAACCGTTGTTTACGGTGCTCGCCCGACCGCTACAAACCCAACCGATGTGTTCCGCAGGTACAGCCTCGGTGGCGACCACAATGGTTTCGCCTGGGTTGCCGACGGTAATTCCTTCGACGGGGAACGATATGACTTGCTGAGCCAGGGTCGCGGACCCTGCAAGGGCCACGAGCGCAAAGGCTGTGGTCACGAGCGCAAAAAACTTCTTCATCGGTTCCTCCACGGATACACCTGTGGTAACAGGTTGGCCACTGCCCGTGACACAAGCGATCAGACTAGCAAGTTGTGCGTTGCTTCGTTCGAATGCCTCATGACAGCGAGACGTTTGAGCCCAGAAGAGTGGCCAGCCCGGATGTTCGAACTACTCGTTTGTTGATCCCGGACCGAAGCGCAGCCTCGGTGGCCACGATCGTGACCGATTCTTTCGCCCTGGTCACGCCTGTATACAGCAGCTCTCGACTCACAATTTGCGACACGACCGACGGTAGGGCGACGACGACATGGGGGAACTCCGAACCCTGGCTCTTGTGAATGGTCATCGCCCACCAGGTCTCAACCGCATCGAGGCGAACCGTCGGAACTGAACGAATGGTTTCGCGGTCAGGGAAGGCAACCGACCGGACATCGGCGGTATCGACGACGACGCCGATGTCGCCGTTGAACACCTTCTGAACCGGGTTGTTCTGCGTCACCATGATGGGTCGCCCGACATACCAAGGGTTGTACTGGTCTGCCGTGGCGATGGCATCGGTGCACCGCTGAGTGATGCGGTCGGTCCACCAGCTGACGCCAAGAGGGCCCTTCTTTGTCGCCGACAACACCTTGAAGTCCGTTGCCGCGTGCAGCGATTGGGCGGCGTCGCCCGCCCTCGCGAGATTGATGACCGCCTCGGCCGAGCGAACCGCCCGGTCTTCGAGCCGTGACACCGAGGCAGAGTCGGCTGGATCGATGAGTGTGGCGTCGAATACGTCGGGGTCACGCAGGATTCGGATAGCTGCATCAGCGTCACCATTGCGAATTGCAGTCGCGAGAGCAGCGATACCGGAGTCGGGGCTGAAGCGGTGGACTCGGTCGAGTGCGACCGTGTGGGGTCGGAGCACCGAGTCGGGAAGGCTCGACGAATCGATGAGGTCGCCGAGAACGGCCCCGGCCTCGACGCTCGCAAGCTGGAATGGATCGCCGACCAGAATCACCCTTGCGTCTGGCCGGAGCGAGTCGAGCAGCCGCGCCATTAGTGGCAGCGAAACCATCGAGGTCTCATCGACGACCACGACATCGAAAGGAAGTGGGTTGAGACGATCATGAACGAACCGGTTGCCGCCAGTTGGGCCGAGGAGCCGGTGAATGGTCGTTGCTTCAATCGCCGCGAGTTTGCTCGCTGCATCGCTATCGGCGTCGAGGCCCCCCAGTTCACGGTGCACGGCCTCGGTCATGCGGGCGGCCGCCTTGCCGGTGGGAGCGGCGAGGGCAACCGTGGTCTCGGTGCCATTTGTCGCCGAGAGGGTGAGTAGAGCGACCAGCATTCGTGCGACGGTTCGGGTCTTTCCCGTTCCTGGACCACCCGCGATGATTGCGAGCTTCTCGGTGAGCGCAATCTTGGCCGCAGCGCGCTGGGTGTCGTTCGGGTCTGAACTGAATAGCTCGTCGAGTACCGGTTCGAGGCCTTTGGATGGGGCGGGCATCGGACTGTTCGCTCGGGCTCGAAGTGCCTCTGCAACCAGCTGCTCGTAGCGAGCGAAACGATCGAGGTAGAGGCGCGACCCATCGATCGCCATCGGCTGACGGTGAAGGCTCTCAGCTATGCCAGCGAGGAGCGGCCGCACAAGAGGGTTTGATTTGACCAATTCGACCCACGCCGTTGGCTCGGGCCAAGGCAGCTCACACGTTGGGTCGTCAACGGGTATTTGCTGGGCGGCGTTGGCAAGGTCGACGCATACGTGTCCCCAAATCGGCGCTCGCATTGCCAAGGCGAACGCCAGAAGCACATCGGATGGCGTGCCGGGTTGAAGCCGGGCGATTGTGGTCGCGGCCTGGATCTCAGCCGGTCCGAGCACTCCTGCTTCGCGATATGGCTCGAGTTCGGGCAACGAGGGCCGAAATGGACTGGGGCCGATTGCAACTTCGGTCATTGGGGTGTCCCGTCCAACAGGTCGCTGAGTTCAAGAATGAGCTCGGCTGCCGGGCGCCAGAAATAGACGCCCTGGCGATGCCCAGTGAACGCCTTCTCGGGACTCACCGGTGTTTCAGCGCCCGTCATACCTCGAACGAAGAGGTAGACCATGCCACCGAGATGCCGATCGGGCTCGTAGTCGGCGAGCCGCCAGCGAAGAAAGCGGTGAAGGGCAACGGTGTACAGGAGCCCCTGGAGAGGGTAGTGGTGGTGAGCCATGGCCTCGGGAAGGCGAGCAGGGGAATAGTCAATTCCGCTCGTTGCCTGGCCGGGCGCCGACAGCTTGTTTGTTTTGTAGTCAACAACGAAGTAGGTGTTGTCGGTCGGGTGGCGCAACACAATGTCGATAGAACCAGTGAGATGGCCTGCCAGCGTGACGTCGAACGTTCCTCGGGCGACGTCAGCGGCCCAGGTTTCGAGTGGGTCGCCGGGTGAGAGGTGTCGCTGGATCGTTTTCCCGATCTGTGCGCCAGTGGCACGGCTGCCGCGCTGGCCGAGGTTGAGTTCGAAGCCGAGCTCGTCGAGACGGTCTGCTCGCGTGAATGAGCGAAGGGACAGATCGCCGAGTGGTTGTCCGAGCGGCGTCTGGATTGCCTTGACGATTCCGTCGACGATGACCTCGTTGTCAGCGGGCCAGTCGGCTGATCGACCGAGTTGCTCGACCCACCCCGCCACCTCGGCGGTGAGATCGGGAGCGCAGAAGTCGATTTGTTCGTAGACCAGGTGGACGAGTGTGCCGAAGGCTGCGCTTCCTGGGACGTTGGCCCAGGGAAGCTCGGAGTCGTGCGACTCGGGAACGACTACCAGCGGTTGAGGTGCTTCGTCACTTCTTAGCCCGTGTTCTTCAAGCCAGCTTGCTTGGCGGTTGGTGATGAGCGTGAAGGACCATCGTTCGGGAACCCGATCGAGGGTTCGATCGAGGTGACGAATATCGAGCGCCTCGACACCCGCAAGGGTTGGGGCCGTGTAGCGATAATAAGGGTCTTGGGGATAACCCGCCATCGAAGAAATGGAGAGTGCTGACCCGATGAAGGCATCGGCGCCTCGGGCCGCGACCGGACTGAGGAAGTCGAGCGCATCTTCGTCGCTAGGCACCTCAACAGTTGGCCGTGCGAAGGCGGCCGGATCGAGCGAGCCGGTCGAGTCTCTAGCAAACAAGAGTTTACCAAGCGGCGACTTTGCGCTGTCGCGTTGGTCGACCCACCACGCAACGACATGGTGCTCAGCTCGGGTGAGCGCGACGTAGGCCAAACGCAGGCGCTCGGCTCGTCGTTCGTCGGTAGCCGCAGCGCGCGCCTCTTCGGGAGCGCCGCCGCGCGCTGTGTTCTTGCGGAGGTCAAGGACGCGTTGGCCTGACGACGTGTAGACGACAGGCGATGACGACTCACCAGGCCCAGGCTGAGCGAGAGATGGGCACAGAACGATCGGAAATTCGAGGCCCTTTGACGAGTGCATGGTCACCACTTGCACCGCGTCTGCATCAGTTTCGACCCGGCGCTGAGTGGCCTCAGTTTCGGTCTCGTCACGGCGAGCGGCGAGCTCGTCAAGGAGATCACCCAGGCTTGCCGCGATGACTTGACGACTTCCGGCCTCGACTTGGACGACCTCGGCCAAATGTTGAAGGTCAGTAAGTGAACGATCGCCATCAGGACGGCCGAGGACGTGACTTGCGACTTCGCTCTGATTGGCCACCCCATTGAAGAAGGCAGTCAAACCCCGCTTCTGAAGCGTCTCAGACCAGTCGTGGAGCTGACTCTGCACCGATGCGACCTCGGTGTCAGATGCTGCGTCGAGTTGCTCGGGCGTCCACCCGAAGAACCATCCAATCGCCGCGGCGCGCGCTCGAGACGCATTAGAAGGCTGAGCGACACCAGCGATCAGCCTGCGCCATTGCTGCGCAGCTGGCGATTCGAAAACGTTGCCACTTCGCAGGACCACGGCAGGCACCCCAGTGGCGCTAAGCGCTCGTTGGTAGGATTGCGCTTCTGCGTTGCTGGAGACCAGAATCGCGATATCAGAGGGCATCACTGGGCGGTGTTGAGTGCCGCTAGGCAGCTCGCCGGCCTGGAGGAGCTCAAGCACTTGGTTAACAAGGTCTGACTTGATGAGAAGCTTTGCCGCCGGCGCCCGAAGATACTTTCCCTTGGAGTCGCGTCCGAATCCGGAATGGCTCGAGAGTCTGATCGCCACGCCAGGTGAGGGCGTGCCATTGAGAAGCAGTCGCTTCGGTTCGTTTGCGGCGGTGGCCGATACCGGCACGAACGGGATGTTGTCGCCAAACGTGGCACCTTCGAGCAATGCGTGCAGGCCAGCGATGACCGCTCCGTTTGACCGCCAGTTTGTGGGGAGTGAGGACCGTTGGACTCCGGGTGTGGCCATTGCTTGGAGATAGGTATCGACGCTCGCACCCCGGAAGGCATAGATCGCTTGCTTTGGATCGCCGACGAGTACGAGCGACGAAAGGGATCCGGGGCTTTGAGTGCGTTCGCTCGGGGCGAAGATGGTGGAGAAGATGTCCCATTGCACGAGGTCGGTATCTTGAAACTCGTCGATGAGGGCCACCCTGAACCTACGTCGGAGCGCTTCTTTGGCACCGCCGTGCTCATTGCGCAGCGCGTCGCGTAGCTGGGTCAGGATGTCATCGAACGACATTGTGCCGGACGCCCGACGCCGTTGCTGGACGGTGTCAGCAACGGCGAGGATCAGTGCCCTCATGAGGACTATTGGCGTCTCGACCCCGTCCTCATCGCTGTCGGGAGCGAGCCGCATGCCAGGGTTGCCGAGAACTTGTTTGACGCCAGTGACGAGATCGTCGAGTTTCGGCAGAAGTGCCGCTGGCTCTGCCCCGTCGGTAAGTGCAGCGGAGGCGATTCTGCCGTAGGGAAGGTCGACCAAGAGGGCAGGCTGTTCGATTCCGATTGAGAGCGCGGCGAGGTGGTCGCTGGCAACGGCGGCGACCAGGTCGGTGGTGTCGTCGACGAGGCGAGCATCGGGGTCGCCAGGTGCACTGACGCCAAGGGTTGCAAGCACCTGCTGGGCGAACCCGTGGATCGTCGTAATGGTTGCTGCGTCAAAATCGTTGAGGGCATCTTCAAGGCGCCCCAGCCGCAGGGCTCTTTCGTCATCTTCGGCATTGAGAAGATGCGTAAGCAAAAGGTCATCGGGGTGCGCCTTCTGTTCCCGAAGTGCGCTGACCGCTTCGGAGATTCGGGCCCGGACCCGGTCTCGAAGCTCGGCCGCTGCGGCCCGAGTAAAGGTCACGACAAGGTGTTCGTCGACGGTGACTGCTGCCTCGGCGATGTAACGGACAACCAGGCTAGAAAGCGTGAATGTCTTGCCAGTGCCGGCGCTGGCCTCGATAGCGGAGACGCCCCACGGAAGCGGCCCGTCAAGCACGAACGGTTGGGTGAGATCAGACATGGACGGGCCCATCGATCGAGTCGTGCACGATGCCCCACAGCAGGTTCGCGAAGCGCACAAACCGGCCGGGGTCAGCGCCGGTTGGGTCGTGTGGCATGGCGGGAAGGTCGAGGAGAGTCTCAAGCGCCTCTCCGCCCCAAACCTCGGCGTTGTAGGGGTCGTCAGCTTCGCCGGGGAATCCGTATGGGTCCCAGCTTCCGTCGCCCGTCTCACCAAGGAAAAGTTCGCCTGACGTCTTGGCAAAGAGGGGGAGTGGCTCGTTGAGTGCCCGATGGTAGAGGTCGAGTAGCTGTGTGAGTGCGGTGTCGGCGCGGACGAGTCGCTCCTCGGTGCTGTCCCCCCCAATGCTCATCTCAATTGCAGTGACGGGCTCCTTCTTCGAGGTTTTTCTGTTGCGGGACACCAGCGTCGCTCGCCAATGCACATCAGGTTCGGCGAGCGTTGCGATCACGAGTTCGAACCAGAGCAGGAGGACAAGCTTCGGGTTAGACCGGCTGTTGCTCAGATGCAGAATGGCAGGCTCTGTTTCGTTCGCGACAAGTCGGTCGATGACCCCGATGAGGCGCGTTTCGCCGTGTTGGAGGTCGACGTTGATCGGCTCGAAGGGGACTCCTGGCTGAAATGCATCGTGTGCCGCTTCGGACAGAGCGGCCACGGTCTCAGTGAGCTGACTGATCGCGATATTCGCGGCGGCACCAGCAGGGAGATCACCGGCTTGTCGATGAAAGTACGCCCAGTCGTCGGTCTTGGTGGTTGAGTTCAGAAGCGTGTCGGTGAGTGTCCAGTTTGCGAGGGAATCCAGAGTGATCGGTAGGTTCTCGTCTGGCATATCGTCGACCGACGTGAGCCTGACTTGCAGCCTGGCGTTAAAGAAGGTGCGAGCGGGTGCACCCAGAAACGATCGGAGCTCTTTCAGCGAGAGCTGCGAGACTTCGTGATCAGGCAGGGGGCGTTCCATCCACCGCTCGTGGGTTTCGCGTGTGTCTTTCGCCGTTGCCGATCGAAGTGCTCGTTCGTCAAATGTGGTTGTGGTGCCTGGCTGGAGATGTCGCGGGTCGAATATCTGGCGCGCGTGGTCTGCCGTCGTGAACTCGCCGTTTGTCATTGTGGTGAGGACGTCGAGGAATTCTGCAACGGCGATAGCCGGCGGGACCGTGGCGTTGGTGCGTTCGTTGTTGGCGGTTCGGGTAATGATTAGTTTGTCGGTCGTGCTGAGAATGGTCTCGAGCACACCTTGGCGCCGATCGGATCGAGGCTCGATATCGCCGAGCATTGAGTGCTGAGCGACGAGGTCATCGCCAGTGCCGAAGGGAGCCGCAAAGGCAGATTCGTCAAGACCGACCAGGCATGTAACGCGAGAAGGCAGCCATCGCATCGGCTGCATGCTGGTGACCGTGACACCGCCGGTATAGAACCGGTTTCGGCCGGGAGTGCCGCGCAGTGATCGACTCAGTAGCTGGGAGAACTCGGTGAAGGTGACCTCCGGGCTTTGCCCGTCGGCTCTCGCCGCGTCAGCCAGCGAGATGAGGAGCTCGCGCACCTGATCGTGTTGCCACTCCTCGTCGTCAGGCGGAGCCAGCAGTTCGTCAGTTGCCAAGCGCCACCAAGTTGTCCAGCCATCGATGGTGCGGCGTTCGGCGAGGGAAGAGACGAGTTGTTCGAGGAGATCCACGAGACTGGCGAGGCGTCCGAGGAGCTCGACATCGTTTCCTTCGACACCCCGGGCGGCAACGTCGCCTGGGCCGAGCGCGGGGAGGTCGTCGAATATCGCGACCCCAAGCAGCAGTTGGTCGAGCGCGCTCCGCCATGTGTTGACGTCGAAGGCCCTGGGAATTGACCAACGCTCTCGATGGCTTGCGTTAAGTCCCCAGCGCACGTTGCACCAGACACTCCATTGTTCGATTGTTGTAGCCGCGTCATTGTCGAAGCTGAACCGGTGCCGCACCGCTGACTGGCCAATGAAGTCGAGTAGCTCGGACCGCGAGAACCTCCCTGGTAGTAGCCGAAGTAGCGAGAGCACCCCCTGCACGTATTCGGTTGTTGTTTCGAGCGAGCGATCGGTGACGACATAACGAAGCGAAGGAGTTGGCGTGTCGCGTGTGTGGCCGCCGCCGACCGAACTGGAGGGGCCGAACACCGAAGGGATGAGCGGAGCAAACCGGACGAGGTCGGGAATCAGAATGTTGATGTCGGATTCTTGGAGCGTTGGGTCATTGGCGAGCGCCGCGAGCACGGCGTCGCGGCATGCTTCGAGCTGGCGAATTGGCCCAAAGCAGTTGTGGATCTGCACGCTTTCGTCGATGAGGTGGACACTGCGAGGGGTCGAGTTTGATCGAATGTCGGACTGCAGGCACCGAAGCACCGTGCTGGTGTCGGTCTCAGCGCGACTCGCCGTGTTCGCAACTATTGGGTGCTCGATCAGGCTGTTCTGGCGGGCAAGTTGGGCCGCTTCATGTGATGGCTTCCCCCAGGTGCGGAGTAGGGGATGGATCGGGTTGGTGTCACGAGAAGCGAGTGAGGGAGCAACGAGGTAAAGATCGACCGTGCGGTGGACGGCGAGCGCGTCGAGGAGTTCGATGAACTCTTGGCCGCCAGGAAACGAGGAGGTGCCAAACACGGTCAGCCGACTGGGTAGCTCAGTGCTGAACGCCGTCGGCTCGTTTCGGAGCTGATGGAGAAGGCCGGGAAGACGTTCAGCATTGCTCTCGGTGCCGATGGCATCTCGAACGAGACGCCACAATGCCGGTTGCCATTGTTGGTTGGCCTTCAGGGTCTCGCCCGACGCGTCGACATCAAAGCCGCTGTGCCAGGCTCGAAGCATTGCCGGCCGATGCACGCTGTAGTGGTCGAAGAGGTCGGCGATCGAACGGGCTCGTCCAAACCAGGTCGCACCGACCGGCAGCGTGCGAAGTGGACCGAGTGCGGCCGCGTTGGCATCGTCTTGGATGATTCGTAGCACTGTCCACACCAGGCGCTCGATTGACCAAGGCTCTGGTAGCCCAGCCGGATCGTGTTGCTTAGTTGTGGCCATGAGCCTTGAACGAATGGTGCCGGGAAAGACAAAGTCAATATTGGCTGCGACGCCATCATGGCGCCCCGGGGCCGCGCCGAGGTGACGAGCGAGCACCAGGCGAATCCAACGGTTCATTCCGCCGCCTGGCACGGCAACAAGCTCACGTTCTAGTGGGTATTGGGTCGGGACGCGAAGGCGCTCGGCAAGACGCTCACTAAGCGGTTCGATTGATTCGCCAACGTAGACCTGAAGCACCAGTGGAACATAGCCGAGCCCAGTGACAGTCGATTAGTCTAGCGAGATGACGTGGAAATGGATTGTGGCGGCCGTAGTGCTATTGACGGGCTGTACCTCGGTGCCCGCGCCCGAACCAGTCGCTCTGGCCGAATCGGGAACAGTCGAGATTGGTGGCGCCGCAATCCGCTATCAGAGCGCAGAGCTCAGTGCCGATGCCCCGCTGACCTTCTTGTTTCTCCACGGCGCCGCGTACACGTCCCAAACTTGGGTCGACAACGGCATTCTGGTTGCGTCGGCCGATGGTGATGCCCAGTCGATAGCGATCGACCTTCCCGGCTTCGGCGAGTCAGATACCCCATCGCTCAGTGACGAAGAGTTCGTTCCTGAAGTTCTCCGTAGCCTCGGCCTTGCGCCGGAAACGACAATCATCATCTCGCCTTCGATGTCAGGCATGTTCTCGCTCCCTGCATTACGACGCGGTTCGCTTGACGGTTTGGCGGGTTTCGTCGGTGTCGCTCCTGTTGGGGCAGGCGGCTTTGCCACTTCGGTCTCTGCGCCCCTTGAGATACCAATGCGGGCGGTATGGGGTGATAGCGATGGAGCCGATCCGCAGGCGGCTGCCAGCGCGCTGGCAGCTGGATTCTCCGAGGCCCAAACAGTGGTGATTTCCAGCGCTGGGCATGCGGCCTACAACGACCAACCAGAGGTCTTTACTGACCTTCTCCGAGAGTTCGCAAACACTCTCGCCGTGTGCGCCGACCGTTGCTAGCGAGTTTCTGTCTGGACCTTAAATTCTTGTGACTCGCTGAACCCGAGAAGCACGGCGGTTCGGCCGTTCGCTTGCGCGATCCCAGTCCAGTAGTCGAGGCCTTCGTCATCGGGTGAGCGATCGAGCACGTTTTGGTAGATGAGTTCGACAAACTCGTCCTCGGTGAGGTCGCCATAGCTTGTTTCCCACTCTTCGCTGGACATGAAGTAGGTCGCCATCTGCGGCACCGTCAGGCCTGAGTAGCGCCAATGGACGAAACCATCGAGGTCGGGGTCTCTTAGGAATGAAGCTGCATACAACCGAACAACAGATCCGTTGACGCCTGCCATCGACTCGTAGGTGAAGGTCTCGCCGGCGAGTGTATTGAGGCTTATGGCTGGTCCAGTTGCGGGTAGCGACTCTACGAAGCTGATAGGCACGCTGTCGTTGGTATCACAGTCGACAATCGTGAAATGAAGGTGGTAGCCGCGCCCGAGTGGTCGTGTATATCCGGTGTTGCCGACGAGGCCGAGCGTCTCGCCCTGGGCAACCGATGAGCCGACCTGGATGGAGTCTGGCAAGGATTGGTATGCCATGTGGAGGTAGCGGCTGCACAACCCGTTGGCGTGCTGGATCTTTACGTAGTTGCCAGCACCGCCTCGGCCGGTTTGGCCTTTGGCATCACGCTCGACGGCGACAACCACGCCAGGAGCACTGGCCTTTATTTCCCAGCCTTTGTCTCCAAAGTCGAAGGCGTAGCAGCTACGACCGGGGCAGTAATGGGAGAACCGGCCACTCGGTTGCTGAGTAATCGGATGGCTCTCGCCTGCTGCCCACGGAAGATAGAAGTCGACTGTGGCCTCGGTAGCCGCTGCTGGTGAAGAATTGAGGGGAACTAGCCCAACTGCGGTGACAAGGGAAATGAGAAGAAATGAGAGGGGGCGAAACACGAGGCACGAACCTAACGGGACCACGGCCAAGGTGCTACTTCGGGCCACGAACGTCACACCCGCCATCTACAGTCATGGCCTATGCGAATTCTGCACACAAGTGATTGGCACTTGGGCCGTTCCTTCGGCGATTTCCGGCTCCTCGATGACCAACGCCAGTTTCTTGAGTGGCTCGTTGACCTTTGTATACAGCGCGAGGTTGAGTTGGTGGCAGTGGCGGGCGATCTGTTCGATCGGTCAGTGCCACCGGCCGATGCGGTTGCGTTGCTTCGCGACACGCTGCGTTCATTCCAGGCAGCACAGATCGAGGTCGTTGCGATTGCGGGCAACCACGACAGCGGCGATCGGCTCGCGGCATACGACGGGTTAACTGAGGCCTCAGGGTTACTCATTCGGGGTGGCTACGAACGTGCCGCGCAAGTCGAAGTTCGCAACTTCAGCGACGGCCCGCTTGCGATCGCTGCTGTTCCGTTCCTCGACCCCGTGTTGGCCCCCGAGGGCTACCTCGAACCAGCCGAGTCAGAAGGTCGATTGCAGCGCTACAGCCACGAAGGTGTGCTGCGAACCTGCCTTGATCAGATTCGATCGTCAGTGTCAGGCCACGCTCGTTCGCTTGTCTTGGCTCACGCGTTCGTTGCTGGCGGCGTCGACAGCACAAGCGAACGTGAACTCTCGATTGGCGCGTCCAGCATGGTGTCGGCTTCCGTGTTTGACGGCTTTTCCTACTGCGCGCTTGGGCACCTCCATCGACCTCAGGTTGTCGATAAGCGTCCTCACGTTCGCTACTCGGGTTCGCCGCTTGCTTACTCTTTTTCCGAGCGAAAAGATTCGAAAGAGGTGGTGGTGGTCGATCTCGACCCCGAAGGCAACGCCTCGATCGAATCGGTCAAGGTTCCGGTCGGACGGCGGGCGCGACTGATCACCGATCACTTCGATCGCGTGATGCAGCATCCTGGCTTCGATGATGACCCGTTTGTGCGAATCGAGCTGCTAGATCAGACGCGAATTATTGACGCCCACCGGCGGCTGCGAGACAAGTTTCCCTACCTCGCCGAAATCGCATATATCGCCGAAGACAAGACGGCAACATCAGAGTCGCCACGGTCGGCGGTGCTTCGTGAGTTGGCGCCGCTGGCCCAAGTCCAGGCCTTCTGGACCTCGAACGCAGCCGGTGCGATGCTGCCCGACCAAGAAGCTCTAGTCATCGAAGTGCTCGAAGAATTACAACGCGAAGAGGTGGGGCGATGAAGCCGATCTCGTTGCGAATGCAAGCGTTCGGGCCCTATGCAGGCACCGCCGAGGTCGACTTTGTTCGGCTGAGCGAGGTTGGGCTCTTTGTCGTGAGTGGGCCAACAGGAGCAGGTAAGACGTCAATCTTTGACGCGATGGCCTACGCCTTGTTTGGAGATCTGCCAGGCGAGCGCAGTGGATTCAATGAGCTCCGCTCCGATCACGCTGCTCTCGATGTGCTGTGCGAAGTCGAGTTTCATTTCGATGCCGCGGGCTCACGATGGCGAGTGAACCGTATTCCCACCCAAGAACGGGCCAAGAAGCGAGGGACCGGCACCGCCAAGGAGTTGGCAAAAGCGTCGCTCGACCGGCTTGACGATGGTGAATGGGTGCCGGTGTCCTCGTCGGTTCGCGACGTCAGTGAGCGGTGTAGCGATCTGATTGGCCTCAACGCCGACCAGTTTCAGCGGGTTGTCCTTCTGCCCCAGGGACAGTTCCAGCAAGTGTTGAAAGCCAAGTCGGCTGAGCGTCGCGAACTTCTACGGACCCTATTCTCGTCGTCGCTGTACAGCCAGATTGAGCTGAGGCTGAAAGAACGAGCAAGCGTAGCCGAGTCGGTACTTGACGACCTTGGTCGCCAACAGGGAAGCGATCACGAGGTTGCTCGCACCGCTCTGCTCGAAACGGCCCGAGTCCTCGAAGTCGATGAGCCTCTGCTTGACAACAACTCGACGCTTGAGGAGCTTGATGCGGTTTCGGCCGCACTAGCCGACCCAGTGCTCAGCGACAGGCGAGAGCTGCTCACGCGTCGCGAGGCGGCCGTCCGAGATGCCGCCGCGGGCCGCGAGAAAGCCGAAGGACAGGCTCGAGCACTAGAGCGACTCGAGATGTTGGGCACTCGGCAAGTATTTCTCGCGGGCCAAGCCGAGCAGTTTGCGGCGACGCGCCATCGGATAGAGCAGGCCGAGCGAGCACGGCCGTTGGCAAAGACCGCCGAGTCCGTTCACGCACACGCTGCCCAGGCAGCCGATGCTCGTGACGGAGCGCTCCGTCTGACCGAACAGCTGGTCACACGGGGGGCCGGGGTCGGCCTCGTCACCGCTGGCGTTGTTGTCGGCGACGTTCCTACCAGCGAAGTCGTAAGTGAAATCCGGTCGCAGGCCGGGGCGGTGGCCGAAGCGACGCGTCGAGCCACCGAGCGTCTGGCTAGCGCCCAGGCAGCTCAGGCCGCGGCCAAAGCGGCTGCGGCTGCATGTATCCAAGAGTCCGAGAACCTTGTGGCGTATGAGAAGCGCAGGTCAGATCTCGATCAGCAGCAGGTTCAACGTCGCGTCGCGGTTGCCTCGTTAGAGGTTGCGGCCGCGGGGATCGAGCGAAAGGTCACCGATCACACGGCCGCGGCAGCAGGGTTAACGCTCGCCCGGCGCCTCGATGCTCTAGTGAAGCGGGCGGCCGAGGTAGAAGCGAACGCCGCTTCACAAGTGACAACCCAAGAAGAGGCACTCTCGCGGCTCGATGCGCTTGACCCGGTAATCGAGGCGTGCCGGTTACGGGCCGATGCACTCGACTCACGCACTCAGCGGGTGGCCGACCTCCAGTCGGTTCTCGTGCGCCGAGGTCGGCTGAGTGAGGCACAACTCGCGGTGGTGGCGCTTGGCAAGCGATCGCTCGCCGCAAGCGAACGCGCCACGGCGACTCTGCGGCGGTTCGAGCGAGCAGCCAGCCCACGGTTAGCGAGGTCCTTGGTCGACGGCGAGCCATGTGCGGTGTGTGGCTCTCTTAGTCACCCGGCGCCAGCGACGGCAGACTCCGACGATTCCGAGATGGCAGACCTGGCGGCAGTCGAGCAAACTCACACGGATGCGAGCGGCCTGGTCCGTCAACTTGGCCAGACAACGGCAACGGTGGACAGCCTTACCGAGGGGCTTGGCGACCACGTCTCTGTCGAGATAAACGAACTCAACGAGCAAATCGCCGCCGCCGAGGCCAGCATCGCAGACGCTAAAAAGGCGAAGCGACAGCTCGTCGAATCGCAGACGGAGCAGGTAGATCTTCGTACCAGGTTGGAGCGTGCGGGTGCTTTGCTTGTTGGCATCAACGAAGAGCTCAGGACCGTGCAGTCCGAACGAGCCCACGTAGAAGGAGCACTCGGCGACGACGCGAGTCTTCCGATCGACGACCTCGCAGACAAGGTTGCGGCAGCTGACGCGCTTGTCGCTGAAGCTCGATCGAGTGTTGAACGGCTCGACACCGTCAACGCCGAGATCCGCCAAACTGATGAGGCGCTGTCTCAATGTGCGGCCGACATCGTCCGAAGCCAACAAGCCAAGGCGAAGCACGAACAAACGGAGGATCTCGAGACAACACGGGCTGACGAGATCCTCGATGGCATCGAGGGAAGCCTCGACGACTACACCAAACGAGGGCTTCTCATCAACGAGTTCCTTGCTGCCGTCGGCCGGGTCGATCATGCGCTACGGGTGGTGGCCGAGCACGAAGCCAGGCGTGAAGCGCTTTCGGTTGCACTCAGTGAGCAACTCGGCGAGTCCGACTTTCCCTCGATTGACGTTGCGCTGCAATCGGTGCTTGAGCTGGCTCATCAACGGCAATTGCAGGCGTCGTTCGACGAGTGGGAAACAAAATCGGCCGACGTGGCCGCCGCGATCGAGGAGGTCCGGCAAGTTCCGTTGCCCGAAGAGGCGCCTGACCTGCCGGCGTTGATCGCAGCCGAGCAAGCGGCGAACGCAAATGAGCATCTGGTGCGCGCCCAAGTAACCGCAGCAGACTTGCACCTCGCCCAGGCCGCCGAGCGACTTGCCAAGATCCGTATTTTGGAAGGCGAAGTCGCCGAGACTCGCGCCGGTGCGCAACGGATTAAGGAGCTGGCCGACGTGTGTGCGGGGAACGGCCCCACGCGACGATCGCTCGAGTCGTGGGTTCTGGCCGCTCACTTGCGAGATGTCGTCGAGCTGGCAAACAAGCATCTTGCGCCAATGAGCAGTGGTCGCTATGAGCTCGTCGTCGCCGATGCCCCCGATGACCGTCGCCGAGAGGCAGGGCTCGACCTCACCGTGCTCGATGCCAGAAGCGGAAAGGCGAGACCGGTGGCGTCGTTGTCTGGCGGCGAGACGTTTCAGGCGTCACTCGCGCTTGCGCTTGGTTTGGCCGATGTGGTGTCAGCCAATCGCGGTGGCGTACAAATCGACGCACTTTTCGTCGACGAGGGGTTCGGATCGCTCGACGCGGAGTCGCTTGACCACGCAATTGATGTGCTCGACGGCCTTCGGAGCCGTGGTTCCCTCGTCGGCGTCATCACCCACGTGGAAGCCATGAAGCAGGCGCTCCAGGTGGGGATTGTTGTCGAACGAGATCCGACTGGTAACGGATCGCGCCTGACCCAATTGGTGTAATGAGCAAGGCCGTCGAGTCCCCAGCAGACTTAACTTGACAAATTGTTGAATTGTGCCCACCATGTATCGGTGACCGGAACCCCTTTACGCATCAGTCGCGATCGACTTCTTGATCGATTAGCAGCGCTTTCCGCCATCGGCGGTATCGAAGGCACCACCGGTTCAGCGCGACTCGCGCTGACTGACGAGGACAAACTCGGCCGTGACCTTGTGGTGTCGTGGATGCACGACTTGGGGCTGACCGTCACAACTGACACGATCGGAAACACCATCGGGATCAGGGCTGGTTCGGAAGATCTCCCCGTCGTTCTGACCGGGAGCCACATCGACACTGTTCGCACTGGCGGCCGCTACGACGGAAACCTCGGCGTGCTTGCTGGCCTCGAGGTCATCGAAACCCTCGCGGCCGCCGAAGTCGTTACCAAACACCCGATCGGGGTCGGCTTCTTTACGAACGAAGAAGGCGCCCGCTTCGCTCCCGACATGATGGGCTCGCTGGTCTATGCCGGTGGCCTTTCGGTTGAGGAGGCACATGACACGATCGGAATCGACGGCGCCAGTGTCGGCGCTGAGCTTGACCGAATTGGTTACCTTGGCTCGTCGCCCTGCCCCGGTCTTGCACCGCATGCGTTTGTCGAACTCCACATCGAACAGGGACCGGTGCTCGAAGAGGCTGGCATCCAGATTGGAGTGGTTGAGGGCGTCCAGGGCATCTCGTGGAGCGAGATTCTTATTACCGGCCAATCGAATCATGCCGGTACGACGCCGATGCGGTTGCGCCACGACCCTGGCTATGCCGCCGCCCGAATCGCGACGTTCGTCCGAGAACTCGTCGATGACATTGGATACCCACAGGTCGGAACGGTTGGGGCCCTTAACCTCTCGCCCAACTTGATCAACGTGGTTGCGGCGAGCGCCATCATGACCGTCGATCTTCGGAATACAAACGAGGCGGTGCTCCAAGGGGCCGAGGCCAGGTTCCACGAGTTCTGCGATGCCTTGGCCGAATCGGAGGGCGTCACTATCGAGCGGCGTACCCTGGCCCGCTTCGAGCCGGTGCAGTTCGACGAGCGTCTCATCGGTCTTGTTGAGCAGTCAGCCATGGCTGCGGGGCTATCCACCCAGCGACTGCCTTCTGGGGCCGGGCACGACGCTCAAATGATGGCTCGGATCTGCCCCACAGGAATGATCTTCACACCAAGTGAAAATGGACTCAGCCACAACCCGGCAGAACACACCGATGCTGCCGATCTGGAAGCAGGCACAAACGTGCTGCTCGATGTGATGGTCTCGCTGGCCACTGGAGAAATCGTATGACAGCCAAGCGATCGATAATCGTCGGAGCGGCCCAGATGGGGCCTATCCAGCGAGAGCACACGAGGGAGCAGGTTGTCGAGCGGCTTGTTGCCATGCTCCACGAGGGAGCAGAGCGCGGCGTCGAACTCATGGTCTACCCCGAGCTTGCGCTCACGACCTTCTTCCCTCGCTGGCATCTCACTGACCAAGCCGAGATCGACGCCTGGTACGAAACGGAGATGCCAGGTCCGGTGACCCAGCCGCTGTTCGACGAGGCGAAGCGCCTCGGTATTGGATTCGCCCTCGGCTACGCCGAGTTGCATACCGGTGACGACGGCGTTGTGCATCACTACAACACGATGATTCTCATCGACCGCTCCGGGTCAACCGTCGCCAAGTATCGCAAGGTGCATATTCCTGGCCACGACACGCACGAGCCCGACCGCCCGTTCCAACATATGGAGCGCTTCTACTTCGAACCGGGACCAGACGGCTTCGGTGCATGGAGGACCTTCGACGGCATCTTGGGGATGATGATCTGCAACGATCGCCGCTGGCCCGAGACGTATCGTGAGATGGGCCTGCAGGGCGTCGAGATGATTCTCTGTGGCTTCAATACGCCCCTCTACTACGCGCCTGACCCCGGCCAGAACGTGCTGCAGGGTTTCCATAACCACTTGGTCATGCAGGCCGGGGCCTACCAAAACGGCACCTGGGTCATTGGCGTTGCCAAAGGCGGCGTGGAAGAGGGCGTCGAGTCGCTATGTCAGACCGCAATTATTGCGCCTTCCGGCGAAATCGTGGCTCAGGCCATCACGCAGGGTGATGAACTCGTCATCGCGTCGTGTGACCTTGACTGGTGTAACAAGTATAAAGACACGCTGTTCGACCTTGAGTACTACCGAATGCCCCAGTACTACAAGAGAATTACAAGCCAACGGGGCGCAGTACTGCCAGCAGAGGAAGTGGAGTAATTATGACCATCGCATCGACGGGTACCGTCTCACTCACTGTCAATGGTGAACAGGTCGAAGTCTCCGATCAACACCCCAACCTGCTCTTCGCCTTGCGCGAAGAGTTGAAACTCATCTCGCCGAAAGACGGCTGCTCGCCGTCTGGGCAATGTGGTTGCTGCACTGTCCTCGTTGGCGGCAAAGCTATGGTGTCGTGCACCACCTCGTTAGAGAAGTCCATCGGCAAAGAGATCGTGACGCTCGAGGGCATGCCCGAAGAAGAGGTCAATCGGTACGCCGACGTCTTCGCGGCGTGCGGGGCCCTTCAGTGCGGCTTCTGCACTCCTGGTATCGTGGTTCGGGCGAAGTCGCTGATCGACAAGAAGGGCGCCGGACTCAAGCGAGACGACGCGGCCCGCCACCTCGGTGCGCACCTCTGTCGATGCACTGGCTACGTCAAAATTCTCGATGCTATTGAGACACTGGCGCAGGGCACGGCCGTCACGCTCACTCCGAATGGTGGCGTTGGGTCATCGGGTGTTAAGTACGAGGGCCGAGAGCTGGCCATTGGGAAGCGACCCTTTATCGATGACATGGACCTCGTTGGCATGCTCCATGGTGCCCTTCATCTTTCCGAGCACGCTCGCGCCAACATCGTTGCGATCGACGCATCGGCCGCGCTAGCCCTCGACGGCGTCGAAGCCGTCTACACCGGTGCCGATGTGCCCGGCGACCTGCGAACTGGCCTGATCCATAAAGACTGGCCGTGTTTCATCCCCGTTGGTGGCCGCACGAGCTACCGCGGCGACGTGCTTGCCATCGTCGTGGCTACCTCGAAACAACTCGCCCGCGACGCGGCCGACCTCATCGAGATCACTTACGACGTGCTGAAGCCCATCACCGATCCTGTGGCCGCCGTGAACGGCGCCGAAGACGCGGTTTGGCAGCTCGATGGCAACGTATTGTCGACCTCGGCGTACACGATCGGAAGCGATGTGCAGGAGGCGCTTGACGGCTGTGCCCATGTGTCGCACGAGATCTTTGAAACTCAACGAATCGAGCATGCATTCGTTGAGCCAGAGTCGAGCCTGGCTGAACCACGAGAAGACGGCTCGATCTATGTCTGGTCTGGTGGTCAGGGTGTCTGGGACGATCGTGATTCCATTGCTGCCATCCTCGCGCTTGATCCCTCAAAGGTCACCGTCGAGTTGGTGTCGAACGGTGGTGCATTCGGCGGCAAAGAAGACATGTCGAACCAGGGTCAGACTGCGCTCGCGGCCCACTTAATCGGCCGACCGGTGAAGACCACGCTTACTCGTGAGCAGTCATTCCGGATGCACGCCAAGAGGCACCCGATCACGATCGAGAGCTGGGCCGGCTGTGACGAAAACGGCGTCATGCAGGCCCTCAAGCTTCGCATGATCGGTGACTCGGGCCCATACGCCTCAGTTGGAATGAAAGTGCTCGAGCGAGCGGCCGGACACGGTTGCGGCCCATACGCCATTCCAAACATCGACATCGAGGCCATCGCGGCCCGAACCAACAACCCCGTGTGCGGTGCGTTCCGTGGCTTTGGTGCCAATCAGGCCCAGTTCGCCATGGAGGGCCAGATGGATCGACTCGCGGAGAAGGCCGGGATCTCCGGATGGGAGATCCGCAACCTCAATGTTATTAAGCCTGGTATGACCTGGGGACCAGGCCAGATCATGGACAGTGGCGCCGGTGGGGCGCAGGAATGCCTCGATCAGGCAAAGCCGTTCATCGACGAGGCTGTCGCTGCCGGCAAGGCAGTCGGGCTCGGGCTTGGCCTTAAGAACTCGGGACTCGGCAACGGCTTCATTGAGATTGCGAAGGCCGTCATCCGCTATCGCGAAGACGGCAAAGTCGAGGTACGACATTGCTGGACCGAGATGGGCCAGGGCGTACACACGGTGGCGATGCAGGTTGCAATCGAAGAGCTCGGGCTCGATCCAGACACCATCGAAGTGATCGTCGATACGTCTCGTGAGCTAGGGCTCGGACAAACAACAGGCTCCCGCGGCACGGTGATGGCAGCCGGTTCAGTGAAAGATGCATGCCGGGTGGCGATAGAAGGCGGCCACAAGATCGGTGTCGACTACGAGGGCGAGTACCGCGTCGATTGGACCACCAAGCTGGGCGACCCAAATGTCGTTAACCCGCTGATCCACTCAACGTTCTCCTACGCAGCTCAGATCGCCATTGCCGACAAGGAGTCAGGCAAGATCGAAAAGGTCGTTGCCATTCACGATGTCGGCCGTGCCGTCAACCCACTGCTCGTCATTGGGCAGGTTGAAGGATCAGTCCACATGGGGCTCGGCTACGCGCTGACCGAAGACTTCCCAACCGACGACGAGGGCCGGTTGCTCCACACCACGCTTCGTTCGCTCGACATCATTCGGCCAAAAGATGTTCCCGAGATTGAGGTTGTGCTTGTCGAAGTGCCACAACCCGACTCGCCATACGGAATCAAGGGTGTTGGCGAGATCGGTCTTGTGCCGACGGCGGGTGCAGTGGCGTCCGCGCTTCATAAGGTTGACGGTCGCTGGCGCAACAAGCTCCCCATGAAAGATTAGTGTGCATCTGTGACTGAAACTGGCGTAACTCCCGGCCTGGTGTGTGGACACCACCACCTCTACTCTGCGCTTGCTCGGGGTATGCCTGCGCCACCGGTGACACCCGGTGGCTTTATCCAGATTCTCGAACAGGTGTGGTGGCGGCTCGACACGGCCCTCGACCTTGAGATGATCCGGTGGTCGGCCATGCTCGGCGCGATGGAAGCGCTGAAGTCGGGTACAACAGCCATCATCGATCACCATGAGTCGCCAAACGCGATCGAGGGTTCGCTCACCGTAATCGCCGAGGCGTGTGCCGAAGTGGGCGTTCGCGTCAACTGCGCATACGGCGTCACCGATCGGCATGGCTCCGATGGCGCCAGAGCGGGCCTAAAAGAGAATGAACGCTTCATTCGAGGCGGCGGTCGAGGCATGGTTGGGCTTCACGCTGCCTTCACCTGCGAAAACAAGACCATTGACGATGCAGTTGGCCTTGCCGATGATCTCGGGGTCGGTGTCCACGTACACGTTGCCGAAGGAATTGGCGATGCTGGCAGTGGCGCCGCGCTGGCCCGACGGGCGAAAGACAACTGGCTTCTCGTTCACGGGGTCAACCTTCCAGATGGAATCCTGACGGCGGGAACGTTGGCTCATAACCCTCGTTCCAACATGAACAACTCCGTTGGCTATGCCCATCCGAATCGCTTTGATGTGCCTGTCATTCTTGGTACCGATGGCATTGGCGCCGACATGCTCGACGAATTCCGTCTTGCGTATGTTCGCCTCCGTGAACTCGACGTCACGGCCACGCCAGACATGGTCTGGTCATGGCTTGAGAATGGCTGGAAGTTCTTCCCCGAGGCCAAGGACGACGTTGTGACGTGGAACTACCCCACGATGGAACCGTGGCACCTCGCGTTCACCACCGGTGTGCACCCCGTCGACATTGTTGTCGACGGCGAGCATGTTCTAAAGGACGGCAAGCCGACCCGTGTCGACGAGTCCGAGATTAGGGCAAAGGCGGCCGAGCAGGCCGTCCGACTGCACGCCCTCCTCTAACGAAGCCGTTCCTCGCTGCGCTCGTCACTCACCGCCTTTTTCGCTGGCGCGAAAAACGCTCAGCCGTTCCTCGCTGCGCTCGTCACTCACCGCCTTTTTCGCTGGCGCGAAAAACGCTCAGCCGGTCGGCGCTGCGCTCGTCACTCACCGCCTTTTTCGCTGGCGCGAAAAACGCTCTAGCGAACGCTAGTGAAGCGGTGGGAACTTGCGACCCACTGCACTGTGAGGCCCGCGATCGTCATGCCGATGAGGCACACGGCGCCAAGTAGAGCGAACGAGCCAGCTCCGGCCAGAGTGCCTCCGAGGATTGGGCCGGCGACCCGTCCCATCGCCATGGCCGCCTGGGCATCACCGACTCGATCGGCGGGGTGCACGGAGCGGTCTTGGAGAATGAAGAACGTCTCGGGAACAGAGGTCCAGAAGGCAAGGCCCCAGATCCCAAGGATGACAAAGAACATCCACTCTTGCGTGGCCTGGGTTAACGAAAACGCGCAGAACCCAGTCACAATCATCCACAAACCTGGCATGCGTCGTCGCCCCGCAAACTTTGCGCCAGGGATACCGGCCAAGGCGTTGAAACTCATCGCCAGCGCCAAATGTAGTCCTGACATGCCGGCATTTTCGCTGGCGAGAACGCTGGCGAAGATGAAAGCGGCTGAGCCGCCTGCGGTGAACACCGCGAGCGCCGCCAGCACTGGCTTCACGCCGGCGGCGGCAATGGGGTTGCGAACCTTTGGCAGCTGCACACTCACCCTGAAGGTGAAGGGGAGAGGTGCCAACGAGAGAACGCCGAGAAAGAGGTAAATGCCTTTGAGACCCGCATAGTCCGCGGCGAGGGCAACGATGACCGAGGTCACGATCGCTGAGGCCGGGCCGACGGCGGCAACTTCGCCGCGTCCTTTGGAGTCTTCGGCTGTGTCGGTCCACGCGATCCACGTGATGAGGCCCATGGCGAAACCGGCGACCAGACGAAGCGCGAGCAGGCCAGGGTAGTTTGGCGCGAACGCGCTCAAAAGATTGGCAGCCGCGATGACGCCGACAGTTTGTCGAGCGAGAGCGACGCTCGGTTTGAATACTCGGGAGCCAAGAACGTTGGCGAGCGTAAAGCCGAGAACCTGAACCGCTGACATCATCGCGGCGGCACCGCGGCCAACGCCGAACTCTTCAATAATCTCGGCCACCACGAATGCCGACGCGGTGAACGTTGCGGCCACTACAGCGGCCGCAACCAATACGCCAGACGACGCGCTTGGCTTGAAGGCGCTCGCGGCGCTGACCGGAATAGAAACACTCATCGAGTGACACTCTCGCGGGTTGAGTCAGTCGCTTGCAACTGGGCCGTTGAGAAGTTACGGGGCTAGGAGCAGCGTGAGCCCGCCGGATGGCACCTAATTCGCATCGCGACATCCCAAACGCGATCGCCAAAGCCATTTCGTAGGGCATCCTAGGGGAGTGCAGCATTCTGACTCTCAACAAGACGAGGTCCGTCGTAAGGACCTGGCGCGGATGAAGACCGCAGCGACTGGCCTCCTCGTGGCCGTCGCGATCATCTTCGTCATTGCTCGGGTTATCGAACAGAACCATCACTGGGTTGGCTACATCAGGGCCACCGCCGAAGCGGCAATGGTAGGAGCGCTGGCCGACTGGTTTGCCGTTACTGCGCTCTTCAAGCATCCACTCAATCTGCCGATCCCTCACACCGCCATCATCCAGAAGCGCAAGGATCAGATCGGCGAAAGCCTTGGCGAGTTCGTCAAGGACAACTTTCTGACCAGCGAGGTCGTCGGCGATCGGCTCGAAGATGCCGACCTCGCGCTTCGGCTCGGAGAATGGCTCGAGGACCCTGATCATGCCAAGAATGTCGGTGAGCAAAGCGCCGCCATCGTGCGAGGCCTCACCGAGGTGCTGCAGGACGACATGGTGCAGGGTGGCATTGACCAAGTCGTTACGAAGCGGGTCCAAGCGATTCCTGTCGCCCCTCTTGCCGGACGAATTGTGGACGTGGCGATTGAAGGCCAACACCATCAGGTGCTGATCGACTCGACTCTCGTCGGACTGGCGAAGTTCCTGAACGAGAATCGGGGACCGTTCCGTAAGCGTCTCAACCAAGAGTCCCCCTGGTGGGTGCCGGAACAGGTCGATGACCGTATTTTCGAAAAGATCTACGATGCGCTTAACCGATTTGTTGATGATGTCGGTGTCGACCGAACGCATGAACTCCGGGTCCAGCTCGACGTCAGGACACGCGAGCTTGCAGAGCGACTCAAGAGCTCGCCTGAACTATTGGTTAGGGGCGAAGAGCTCAAAGCCGAGCTGCTCGCTCATCCTGAGGTTCGGGCCTGGGTCGCATCGCTGTGGGACCGCATCAAGGTCGCACTCATCGAGGCCACTGAAGACCCAAACTCCGACCTCCGTAAGCAGCTCGACAGCGCACTCGCCGATGCTGGCCGGTCGCTGCGGACCGATCCCGCGATGAGGGCCAAGGTCGATCGCTGGATCGTCGATGGCACCAGCTATATCGCCGAACAGTTCAGGGGCGAGGTGGCTGGCCTTATTGCGACGACGGTACAAAGCTGGGATACCCAAGAGACGGCAGATCGACTCGAGCTCCAAGTCGGGCGCGATCTCCAGTTCATTCGTATCAACGGCACCATTGTTGGCGGTCTTGCGGGGCTCGTGATCTACACCGTCTCGGAGTTCCTGCTCTAACCACGTGAAGTTGCGTTTCGGCGCGAGGCAGGCTTGCATTGCTCGAATGCGTTTGCCCCCCGAACCGACCAGCAAAGTAATCCACGACCGCACCTACACCGTGCGGGCATATCGCGAGAGTGCCGACCGATTGCGACTTCGGGGCATGGTGAACGACCAGAAGCCGCCATCGCTGTACTTTCCCGATGATCCTGAACCGCTTGACGTGCACCTGATGGTCGTCGACCTCGTCCTAGCCTTCCCGTCGCTCGAGATCGTCGAAGCTGACGTTGTCATGGAGGTCACTCCACACACTGGCTGCACGAAGATCGAAGTCGAGTATCAGAAACTGGTCGGCCTTTCTATCGCCAGAGGCTTCTCGCGGAAGGTCAAGGACCTCTTCGGTGGTCCCTCCGGTTGCACCCACATTGGCGCTCTGCTCCAGGCGATGGCACCGGTGGCGATTCAGTCCATGTGGTCGATGCGGGCGCTAAACCCCGGGACCTCGGTCTCGATCAGTAAGGAAGCCGATATTGAGTCTCGCCGTAAGGCCATGTCATTCAACATCAACACCTGTCACATCTGGGACGAAGAGGGCGAGCTCACGAAGGCGGCGCTGGCCGGCGAGCCTATTGAGGTTCCAGTGTGGGCGGTGCAACGATTGAAGAAGTTGGGTCGTTCAACCAGCGAGTGGGGCAATATCAGCGGCGAGTAGCGTAAGTGGCTCGCGGGGGAGCAGGTCGATCTCGAATCGTTCGACAAGCTGCGGCGCCGTGATGGTCTCGGCCGCATCGCAGAGCCCGAGCGTCGAAGCTAAGAACGACACGACTTCGGCCGGAGTTTTGCCTAACGCAATCCTGTCGGCGAGGGTCACTGCGCCATCTCGCTTGGCTAACCGCTCGCCACTAGGTGCGAGCACGAGTGGCACATGAAGGTACGCAGGCACGGGGAGCCCGAGAAGGCCAGCAAGGAAGATGTGGCCGAACGTCGGCTCAACTAAGTCGTCGCCCCGGACGACTAACTCAATGCCCTGGGCGACGTCATCGACCACGACCGCGAGGTTGTAGGCGGGAAGGCCGTCGTTGCGTCGGAGCACAAGGTCGTCGACGGTGCCGGAGACCTCTCCATGCAAGAGATCGGTGAATCCCACGATCGCCCCATTGGCTCGGAGCCTGATCGCAGGTGGCCGTCCTTTTGCGATCTGCTCGACTTCCTCGGTTGCGCTGAGCGAACGACAGGTACCGGGGTAGGGAATGGCCTGTCCATGCGGGGCCTGAGTCGCTTCACGAATGTCTCGTCGACTGCAGTAGCAAGGATAGGTAAGGCCAAGATCGGAGAGCTCGGCCAGCGCAGCGTCGTAGAGTGCAATCCTCTCCGTCTGGCGAATGACGGGTTCATCCCAGTCGAGGCCGAGCGCGGCGAGGTCATCAAGTTGGCTGGTGTAGTACCCGGGCCGAACCCGACTTTGCTCGAGGTCTTCCATGCGAATCGAGAACGCCGATTGGGTTGATCGAGCCGCCAACCATGCGACAAGCGCGGTCCGCAGATTTCCGAGATGGAGATCGCCACTTGGGCTCGGAGCAAATCGTCCTGAAGGCACGATGCGTCATAGTAGTTCGGCCGTAGGATCCTTCAGTGCAGATCGTCGAACAGATTTCAGCAGAGGATGCGGTTCCTCATCCGTCGCCAGCCGCGGCAGCAGCAGCCTTGCTCTTCGGCTTCAGTCTGTTGATGATCGGCAACGGTCTCCAGGGCTCGCTGATCGGCATCCGATCGGAGGCCGAAGGCTTCGCTGGCCTGGCCACGACCCTCATCATTACTGCCTATTTTGCTGGCTTTTTGATTGGAGCGAAGCTCGCATCACGTGCCTTAGGAAGCGTCGGTCACGTTCGAGTGTTTACGGCGCTCGCATCGCTTGCGTCGACCGCGGCCTTGATCCATGCGGCGTTCGTCAACCCCGGTGTGTGGATCGCGATGCGATTCTTGACCGGCGTCTGTATGGCGGGCCTCTACGTCGTCGCTGAGTCGTGGCTCAACGACATCACAACAAATGCCACCCGTGGACGACTTCTCGCCGCGTATCAAATCGTGACGATGGGCGGTTTTGCCGTGGGGCAGCTGCTGCTGAATGTGAAAGATCCAAGGAACTTCACACTGTTTGTTGTCGCCTCGGTGCTGTGCTCACTAGCTCTTGTGCCGATCGCACTCTCTACCTCAGCAGCGCCTGCTCTCCGGGCGCCAGAGCCGATGCCGCTAATTGAGATGGCCCGTCTCATACCGACAGGCTTCGTTTCCGCGATTCTGATTGGAGTGATTCAAGGAACGTTCATGGGCATGATGGCGGTGTACGCATCTCGCTCCGGATTGACCCCAGGCGAAATATCTCGGTTCACATTCGCTCCAATGATTGGAGCCGTGGTCTTCCAGTACCCAATCGGGCACTGGTCCGACATCGTCTCGCGGCGCGGCCTCATGCTGGCGATTTGCTTCGTAACCGCTGGTTTGTCGCTTGCGTTGATGAACACAGAGACAAGCTCCTGGCTCGCGGTTGGCCTGATGTTCTTGCTCGGCGGAGCGATCTTCCCGCTCTATTCGCTTTCATTGGCTTTCCTCAACGACTGGGTGCCAGAGAACAAGATCGTCGGCGCATCAGCGACGTTCGTCCTCGCTGGCGGCATCGGCGCCGTATGCGGCCCCATCCTGAGTGGCATCGTGATGGGCGCGTTTGGCACCAAGATGTACTTTGCTGGGCTGATCTTGCCGAGCATGCTCCTCGCCGGCTATCTCATATGGCGGATGGTGTTCAAAGATGGAACCTTGACCGAGCACAAGGGCCTCTGGGTCCCAGTGTCGTCACGTGGGTCGTCGATTATTGCTGCAGTTGTGTCTGCCCCTGGTCGCATCGTGCGCCCGCCGGGCAATCGCGACACTGACTAGGTCTTCTCCTCGGCGCCAACCGTTTCGATCCAGTGGTCGATCGCTTCCCACGCGAGATACAGCATCTCCTCCTGGCCCGCTCCGGTTCGCGGGATCTGATCAGCGGGAAGAACCACCCAGTTGATACGAAGTGTTTTCTCTTGCGGAATGGCTGACCAAAGGTCGGCGATCGTCGCTATCTCGTCGAGGCCGGTGTGGGCGACAAACACCGCGTCTGCCGTTGGGCATGCGGCTAGGGCCGCCTTGGTGCCAGCGGGGCGAGGGGGCAAGACATTTCGTAGTTCAGCGGCCCGGCGGGCAGCCAATTCGTAGCCGCCTTCGCGGAGGCGGTCGATTGCACGAAGCCGGCGGTTTTCGCTGAAGTTGCCACCCTCGGGGAAGATCACGAATGCATCGAGGTTTGTCATCCCAGCCGCCAGGTCACCTATGGCGGCGAGGGTGTCACTAGACGTACCGGGTTTCGAGGCGATGAACCCGTTTGGTAACCGGTTGAGCATGATGTCGAGTGCCGGGTCGAACTGGAGCAGGTCTTTCGCAATAATCCTCGGACGGCGACCCCGCCACGACATCACCTGGTGAAGGAGGAGAAGTGAATCGGCAGGGCCAGCATGTCGACTCATCACAATGAGAGGAACCTCGGTGGTCTGATCGATCCCGTCATCCGACGGCAGGTCGGGGCCATCGGCTGCGATCTCGAGAGAAAACAGCTGGCGGGCGGCCAGCACAAGCACCTGAATGGCCTGGCGAAACATCCAGTAGTGGGCGGCAACAAAGCGGTCAGTCTCTAGTTTCCAGCCGAAACCACTCGCGATCCACAACGCCAGCGACGAGACGACGATTGCCGCCTCGACGAACAAGTAAATCGTCGCCAATCCGAGTGCTCGAACGGCGCGCATTTTCCCGGGAAGGCGGTGTGAGATGACGAACGCCGCAATCAGAAGAAGCGGCACGGTGGTTACATAAAAGAATACGGCTACGACCGGAAGAGGCCAGAGCAACAATCGGCGAACCCAGCGGGGTGGCAGCTTCATTAGCTGTTCGCTGTGAGGTAGTCGGATGTCGCCGCGTATGAGCGAGCGATGCGCTCTTCAACACCGCCATTTGCCTTCTCTCGATATTGGCTGAGATCATTGAACGACTTGGGGTCGCCGGTCGGCAGGACATGAACATCGATGCCTTGGGGGATGGACTGCAGCGTCTCGCTGAAGCGGTGGCGTCGCGAAATCTCGAACGAGATCATCGCCACCTCCCATGGATTCGATGGTGCAACAAGTGGTTCCTCGATGCGGCCGACTTGCAGTACATAGATGACGTCGGCACCGCGGTTCACCGCTCGGTCGAGAGGGATCGAGGCAACCAGGCCGCCATCGAGGAAGTGCTCGCCGTCGATCTCAACCGGGGGTAGCAGGCCGGGTACCGCAGACGATGCCAGCACCGCGTCGATAATTGAGCCCTCCGAGAAGTACCGGGCACTCGATTTCTCAATGCTGGCGGCTACACACTCAAATGGCACCGTCAGGTCTTCAAATCGCTGAATGGGAAGTGCTTCGGTCAGGATTTGGCGAAGTGGCTCGTTGTCATAGATGTGAGTCTTTGAGCGAGCGAGCGTACGGAGCTGGTCGAATACTGTGCCACTAAAGATGCCAGCCCGATTGAGCGAGGTCCAGAGCGCCGTCAGGCGTTCGACTGTGGCAATCGTCGGGTCGGCGGCGACCATCGCCCCGTTGACCGCCCCAATCGACGTGCCGACGATCAGGTCTGGATAGATGCCATGCTCGAACAGGGCTTGAAGCATTCCGACTTGATGCGCCCCCAAATGCCCGCCGCCTCCGAGCACGAAGGCGGTGGTACTCGAAGCGGTCGGTTGGCTCATCGTCGAACTCTAGTGAGCGTTCGCGTACGACAGTCACGCGTCAGGTGCACGCAACGTAGTTAACACAATGGAAACAAACCGGAAACACCGACGCAAGACGAAACTTGCATCCTGATGCAGCGATCACGCGCTCGTGCTCGCCCCTTCGAAAGGTTGCTCGATGGATTCTGGTTCAATCGCCTGGATATTGGTCTCTGGGGCCATGGTGCTCTTCATGGTTCCCGGACTCGCCCTGTTCTACGGCGGCATGGCTCGCAGCAAGAACATGCTCAACATGTTGATGATGAACATGATCTGCCTCGGCATCGTGCCCGTTGTTTGGGTCATCGCTGGCTATTCGCTCTCGTCGGCTGAAACCTCTCATGGTTGGATCGGCAACTTCGATCACCTCTTCATGGCCGACATCACAGCCAACCAAGACGGCGGCGAGACGCTGTTGCTTGCGTTCTTCGCCCTGACCTTCGCATCAATCACGCCTGCGTTGATCTCGGGTGCGGTCGCCGATCGGATGAAGTTCTCGGCGTGGGTCGCATTCGTTCCAATTTGGCTGATGGTGGTGTTTGTGCCTTCATGGGCATGGGTGTTCGGCCCGAACGGATGGCTCAAAGAACGCGGCAGCCTCGACTTTGCGGGCGGAACTGTCGTGCACGTTGCCGCTGGTGCCGCGGCGCTCGCACTCGCAATCGTCCTTGGCCCTCGCCGAGGGTGGAAGGTCGAGGCGATGCTTCCGCACAACCTTCCGTTCACGATGCTCGGTGCTGGCATTCTCTGGTTTGGCTGGTTTGGGTTCAACGCTGGCTCGGCGCTGGCAGCAGACACCGTTGCCATTCAGGCCTTCGTCAACACGTTTATCGCTGGTGCGGCCGGGATGCTCTCGTGGCTCGTTGTTGAGCACTTCAAGGACGGGCACGCGACCACGCTTGGTGGTGCGTCCGGGATCGTCGCCGGGCTTGTTGGGATCACTCCTGGTGCCGGATTCATGGGCGTGTGGGGGGCCATGGCGGTCGGATTAATAGTGGGCGCTGCATGCGCCCTCGCCGTTCGTCTCAAATTCAGGTTCGGCTACGACGATGCGCTCGACGTTGTCGGCGTTCACTTCGTCGGCGGGCTCATCGGCGGCATTCTGATCGGCTTTTTCGCATCGCCAAAGTCGTTGGGCGGCGCTGATTTCGAAGCCGGCTTGTTCGAAGGCGGCGGCATTGGGCTCCTTCTTGAGCAGATCTTCGCCAATGGCTTTGTGATGGTGTTTGCATTCGTCGCCACCTACATCATTGCCAAGGGCCTCGACGCCACAATCGGATTGCGGGTTGTCGCCGACGACGAACGCGCTGGCCTCGACACCACGCAGCACGCCGAGACCGCATACAACAGCTAGCGAACCGACATACTGGTTCGGTGAGCGAATCTCTGAGCAAACTAGAGCCCGGCCAGCCGATCCTCTTTGGCGGCAACCGAATTGTTCGGGTGAGCGATGCGCTTGCCTCCACCTTCGTCGATGGCGACCAGTTGCTGGTCGCTAATGGAGAACTTCTTCACATTCCCGCCGTCGAGGCAGCTACTGCGGCCGCGGCCGTTGATCGGGCCGTTCTCGCCTTCGCCGAGATGGGCAAGGTCACCGACGATGCGGTGACGCTGTTCTTTGACACGTTCGCGTCGCTGCTAGCGGACGATGGCGCCTTTGCTCCGATCCAGGCTGCCAACCGCGATGACATCGAGAAGGCCCGAGGTCGTGGTCGATCAACAACCCGGCTTGAGCTCTCAGACACCATGCGTGCCGACATGATTGCTGGTCTCAACGCGTGGCGCGACGCTGCTTCGACTCGGGACTCTGTGATCGAGACGGTGCAACATGACGGCTGGTCGCTCGAGCAACGAGTCGCCGGACTCGGCCCAATCGGGTTTGTGTTCGAGGGGCGTCCAAATGTCTTCGCTGACGCCTGCGGCGTACTCCGCAGTGGCAACACAGTTGTGTTCCGCATCGGTTCAGACGCCCTCGGCACGGCGAAGGCGATCGTACAGTACGCGCTCGACCCTGCCCTGAAGGCTGCGGGGCTACCAGACGGTGCGGCATCGCTCGTCACGAGTTCAGCTCATGCGGCTGGCTGGGCGATGTTTAACGACAGTCGTCTCGCCCTTGCCGTTGCCCGCGGTAGTGGAAGGGCGGTCGCCCAACTTGGCACCGTGGCCCGTCAGGCCGGTGTGCCGGTTTCGCTACACGGGACTGGTGGTGGCTGGATCATCGCAAGCGCAGCCGCCGACGCCGATCGGCTCGAAGCGGTTGTTGCGGCATCGCTCGACCGCAAGGTGTGCAACACGCTCAACACGATGTGTGTTACCGCCGATGCAGCCGAGCGCCTGATTCCGCGAATTCTTGCTGGCGTCGGCGCGGCCGCCGCCGCCCGAGGCGTCAATCCGAAGTATCACATCGCTCAGTCCGCAGTCCGGTTTGTGCCCGAAGGCTGGTTTGAGGCGCTGGTGCCGATACGTCGGGCCGAAGGCGACGTCGACGAACCGATCGCCGTCCCGATTGCTGACAACGAGCTCGGCGTTGAGTGGGAGTGGGAAGAGAGCCCCGAGATCACCTTGGTTGTTGTCGAGTCGATCTACGATGCGGTCGAAGCGTTCAATGCTCAGGCCCCCCGCTTTGTGGCATCGCTTGTGTCAGAGAACACGAGTGAACAAGGGGTCTTCTGGTCGACGATCGACGCCCCGTTTGTTGGCGATGGCTTCACGCGCTGGGTCGATGGCCAATATGCGCTCAACCGTCCCGAGCTTGGGCTCAGCAACTGGGAAAACGGCCGGCTCTTCGCCCGAGGGGGCGTACTGTCTGGCGACAGCGTCTTCACCGTCCGGTCGCGCGTCCGCCAAACCGATCCCACAGTCCACCGGTAAACGAGTTGTCCACCGCTAAACGAGGCGAGCACCGCTAGGGGAGCGTGGCCACGCCTTCGACGAGAGTGGCTGGATCCCAGGCCGCTCGACTGAAGACCTCGTTGACTTCGTCCCGAAAGCTCTCGAGCGAGTCGATCGGCTCATCTGGCTCGAAGCAGTTCTGGTCAAACCGAGCGCAGAAATCGAGACACAGGTCGTACCACTTGTGTCCGGCAAACTCATCTCGTCCGCCGCGGTTCCCGCCGTAGAAGTGAGCGTAGTAGTAGCTCTGGAACACTCCGTGTTGCTGGATGACCCAGTGCACCTCAGCCCGAACGTACGGACGCAGGAGGGCGGCCGCGAGTTCTGAGTGGTTGTACGGCGCGAGTTCGTCGCCGATGTCGTGCACGAGTGCGGCCACGATCCAGTCGGTGTCGGCGCCCGCCTTTCGCATCCTTGTTGCTGACTGGAGCGAGTGCTCTAGGCGGCTGATCTGGTAGCCACCCATCGAGCCGTCGAGGCGACCAAGTGTGTCCATGACATGATTGGGCAGGCTGGCGGCGTGGGCGCGCTCGAACTGAGCAAGGAGTTCGTAGTCTTCCGCCGTTCCATCTTCCATCGCACGGAAACTCACGATGCCGGTCGGCATGTTGCCATCGAAGGCTTCCCTGACAAGTGCTGGTTCGGTCATAGTTGCGCTCCGGAGATGTCAAGGCCAAGGTTATTCCGGCGGTAGGCCAAGCGGTACAGCGTGTCGATCCGCTCGTGGTCGATGTAGCAGCCTTCAAGATGGCGGGGCCCGGTGTTGGCATCGAAGGCTGTCCGACCGTGCAGCAGGCGATGGTTATCCATGACAAGTACCTCTCCTGCTTCCAAGCGGAAGGTCAACTCGTTCGCCTCGTCGGCAAAATAGTCGCGCAGCCACCGTCGACCGCGGTAGAACGCATCGAGCCGAGGCGCCGCGGCCGCCTCAACGTAGTCGAGCCTGGTCGAATAACGAAGCTGCTTGAATCGCCCGGCTGCATCGAGGGCGATGATTGGCGCCTTGTCGATCATGACTGAGCTTGGCGTGTCGTACACGAATTCAACTTCGAGTTCTGACAGAGCGGAGAATGCCTCAGGGTCGGCACTGGCGAGTGCAGTCACCGCATTTGAACCATCGACGAGCGTTGAGTCGCCGCCGATGGCACCGTTGACGATCGCATGAAGCATTTGAATGCCAGCGACGGGTTTGCGGTATGGCTGATCAGTGTGCGCGGCGAGCCGAAGTCCGGTGTAGGCGAGGTCGGTCGGGTTCGGCTTGGACTGGACTTGAAACGTGGTGCCGAATGCACTCGGGACGAGAAAGCCGAAGTGATCGGCCACGTCGATGATTGAGCCAACCAAGGTGGGGACGTCTGCCACGACGATCCAGCCGAAGCGGAGGAAGGCCGTGAGTGCGTCGAGCATCTCGGGTCCGGACTGGTCGCTCAGCGTTGGCCAGGCGAACCGGGAGATGGTGGCGTTTGCCGTCGTCCAAGGCGACGGAGACGGTGGGGTATCAGCCCGCTGTTCCCATCCAAGCCAAGTCGCGATCTGATCGACTTTAAAGTCGGCGACGCATCCATCGGTGAACACGACATGCAGAACATCGTTGGCGAACGCATGGTGTCTGACACCCAGGCGTTCGTCGAAGTCGCAGGGGTCGTACAGCCGCTGCCCATTACTGGGATCAATTGCTCCGTCGACCGGTGCCCGCTCGCGAAGCCAGAGCGGGTGAAGCTGAGTCTGCAACGACCCAACGCAAAGGTCGATGAGCCCGCTTGTTGGAATGTCGGTCAGGGTCACAAGAGCTAGTCTGACTGATGGTGTAGAGCTTGGAAAGGGCTAAATTCTTCCCCCTACCCCTCATTCAAGTTATGGTACACAGATGGTAGATCCACACCCTCGGGGGCTTCTCCAATCGATTCCCCGCCTGCAACGGCTTGCCGTCTTTGATGCTGCAGCCCGTTTGGGAAGCTTTACCGCTGCGGCGACTGAGCTCGGAATGACCCAGCCTGCGGTCACGCGCCACATTAAGGAACTGGAACGAGACCTTGGGGTCACGCTCTTCATTCGTAGTGCAAACCGCAGCGAACTGTCTGAGAGTGGGTGGGTTTTTCGACATGCGGTTGAGGAGTCCTTTGCCGTCCTCGAACGATCCATTGCCGAGCTAGTGGCGACGCCGACGGAGTTCGTGCTCGCAACCCACCCCGGCCTCGCCCAGCACTGGCTTGTGCAACGCATCGACCGGCTGCAAGCGACGCTAGGCGACGTCGACCTGCGGCTCTGGATCTTTGACCGCGAGGCCGAACTCGTACCGAGTGGCTTCGATGCGGCAATTCGTGTTGGCGACGGCTCTTGGAATGGCTTGTCCTCAAAACTGCTGTTTCCCGAGGTGGTCACACCGGTTGCGTCGGCCGAATTCGCCGCCTTGCATAACCTGAACGCTCAGAGTTCGGCCGCCGATGTGTTCGGTGCGCCATTGCTCCACATGGACCACGGTGATCGCCCGTGGATGTCGTGGGTAGCTTGGCTCGATCGATTTGATATCAAGTTACCGCGCCGCGCAACCCGTGTGCTCTACAACAATTACCCGGTCGTCCTGCAGGAAGCCCTCGCCGGACGCGGGATAGCGCTCGGCTGGAGCCATCTGGTTGAAGAGCTATTCGAAAGTGGGCTGCTCGTGCCCGTTGGCCCGACAGTTGAGGTTGAGGGAATTGGCTACTACCTGTGTTGGCCAAACTCGCGCCCTCATGGAGTCATACCCCTCCTCACCGAATGGTTGGTCGCTGAGTTCGCTGAGACGAAGGAGAGAAGCGCAACCTAGGCTCGAGTGATGACCTCAATTCTCATTCTCTCTGGAAGCGCCCGACAGGGATCGCTCAACACAGCACTCGCACGATCAGCAGGCGAGATCGCTTCCGAAGCGGGCGCGACGATTGACGAGGTCAATCTTGCCGCTATGGCGCTTCCGATATTCGACGGTGACTGGGAAACGATTCACGGGGTGCCGGTTGCTGCGGCCAACCTGGCGACTCGGGTGCAGGCGGCAGATGCAGTTCTCATCGGTTCTCCTGAATACAACGGTGGCCCAACCGCACTTCTCAAGAACGCGATCGACTGGGTCACACGGGTCGACATGTCGGCATTCCAGGGTCGCAAGATTGGTCTGCTTGCAGCCACCCCAGGTCAGAAGGGTGGCCAACACAGCCTCGACATCGTTGAAAGCATCTTCAACTGGATGCAGTGCGATGTGCACGAAACCTTCTCGCTACCTAAGGCCCACGAGGCAGTAATCGACGGCTCGGTTGCCGGCGAAGAGCGTGAACGGCTCGCTACGTGGGTCGACTACCTCGTGCAGTCGCTTAACTAGCTACAGGTCTAGGAATCGTGCCCTCTCGGCGGGCGTCGGAATGCGACACGCGTCTTTCGAGAACCCGAGCCGCGTTCGGTTCCCGGCCACCAGTCGATACCCGGCATCTCGCACGACGCGTGGAACAAACCGTAAGTAGGCCCCGAGGCTCCATGGCCGATCGAGGTGGGTGGCAATTTGGGCCGACGCGTCGCTCATCCGGTATGACTTGCCGGCGTCGATGAAGACCAGGCTCGAAAGGTCGGTCGTATCGATGTCAAATGGTTCACAAAGCTCGGCCGCGATCGAGCTTTGTAGCGTGGCGAAGGAAATGCTGTTGGCACCGTTGTGGTCGAGGACAAACTGCACGGATCGTGTACAGAGCCCACAATCGCCGTCGTACAACAAGACTGGCTCGAGATCGATCATTGGCTAGAAGGTTATCTCGTTGGCCGCTGAGGCCACTCAATATCGACGCACAGGCCCGCGTGGTCGCTGGCTATTGGACCTCCGCTAAGTGACGAGTCGAACACAACCGTTGCGTCCAGTACGCGCCCGGCGTCGCCCTCTCTTGAGTAGGCGTCGCCAACAAAGACGTAGTCGATGCGTTTGCGATGGACATTCAGGCTCGCGGCGGTCGGGTTGATCCGCCAATCTTGCGTGATCCCCCGATGTTCGGCACCTGCGGTCCGCCACGCATCTTGGTAGAAGGTGACCTTCCCATTGAGCGGCGTGAGGCCGCACAGGAATCGAACCTCGTCGCTGTCTGGCTCGGCGTTGAAATCGCCGCACAAGACGGACGGCATGTTCGTGCGCTTCTCCCCAAAGCGAACCATGTCGTCTTTGGTATCTCTGGTTTGCTTGATGTGCTCGTCGATCGCAGCGACTTGGACGCGGCGGTGAAGTTGGTCGGTTGGCGCTGCAGCCAGGTGAGTTGAGTAAAGGTCGAGTCCTGCTGTCTGGGCATGAAAGAGCTCCCATGGAACCTGGCCGACGAAACCGTTGTCATTCTCGTCGTCGATGGGAAGGCGCCAATAGTTGGTCGCCTCGATCGGCCATCGAGAAAGCACGGCTGAACCAAAGTGCATCGAGCGATCTTTCCACAGAGACTCAGAAACGGAGTCGCCGCCAAAGGCCCAGAACCACGATTGGCTGGCTTGGTCAGCGAGCCACGACGCAGTGTTCTGCGTGTTGTCGTCTTGCCAAACCTCTTGCAGACACAGAACATCGGGATCGAGGTGATCGATCCAGGCGACAATCTCGTGACGACGATTCTCCCAATCGGGTTCGAGCAAGGAACCGATGTTGAGAGACACTACGCGCAGAGACGGCATTCGGCGAGCTTACGGGTGCAGCTATTCAGCGGTCAATGCGGTTCGATCGGTCCTGGTTAGAGAGCTCGCAGGATCGGTTACGTCATCAACAAAGTGAAACGTCGGCTGAATTTCAGTGCCACTGAACTTCAGCTCGAGCCATCCGTTGGTTGGCTCGATGTAGTCGATCGTCGGACTCACAAGGGCCAAGAGTGGTGCCAGATCGATGTACTGCTCCAAGAATGCGGAGCTGATTGCGGGGGCCATGAATTCATGGGCGATGGGGTCCTCGGCGAGATCGAACGACGGGAGGTAACGCAACTGCATGGCGGTGTGCATGTCGCCAGAAACGAGGATGGGGTTGGTTACCGTCGTTAGGGCGGCAGTGAGCCTGTCTCGGTCGGTTGGATGGCCGGCCCATGTGTATGCGATGAGGTCATCGTCGAGCTGTTCGACCCCAGTTCCCGTGACGAGAACTGAACTGGCGATGATTGTCCAGACTGCTGGTTGTTGAAGCTGCGTCTCGAACCATTGCCACTGTGCCTCGGAGAGCATGTGCTGAGTAGTCGCGTCTTGGCGGCAATCAAGCACGATGAGATTGATCAGGTCACCGAACTGCGCTGAATGGTAGATCGATGGTGACTCGTCGATGGGAGCCGGGAGCCGGACCGGCATGTTCTCCCACCATGCCTGATACCCGGCGAGACGACGCTCAGGATCGACTGACTCGTCGTAGTCATTGACGACCTCGTGGTCATCCCATGTGCAAAACCAAGGATGCGCGGCCGAACTGAGCTGGAGTAGTTCATCACGTCGGTACTGGGCGTAACGAGCGCGGTACTCCGGCAACGTCACCGCCTCGTTGCCTTCGATGAGTCGAACCTCGGTACCCGTACCGAGCACGTACTCATAGACGAAGTCGCCGAGCCAGACGAAGGCGTCGATCGGGGCGTCAGCGATGTCACGATGAGCGGCGTAGTGGCCGGTTTCGAATAACTGGCATGAGGAGAACCCAAGGGCGATGGACTCGACCGCATCGGTTGCTGCGGGAAGTGTCTTTGTCCGTCCATGCGACGATGTCTGACTGTCGGCTCGGAACCGATACCAGTATGTCGTTTGCGATCGGAGTCCGCTCACGTCGACGTGCACCGAATGGCCAAAGCGTTCAGTCGCGGCTGTCTCGCCGGTGGCAACAAGCACGATGAATTCGGGGTCGGTGCTGACCTCCCAGATCAAGGGGATGTCGGCAGGCAACTCTCCAACGAAGCGGGTCCACAGAATGACTGACTCGGAAGTTGGTGCGCCCGACGCGACGCCAAGACCGAACGCCTCGGCGGGGAGGTCGACAACGGGTGAATCGAGAGGGTCGACGGTGGCCAAGGTCGTGACGGGCGCTGGATCTGATGGGTCGGTCGTCGACTGGTCCGTTCCTGACCGGCCAGCCAGACCAGCCGAGCCATTCGTGCAGCCAGCAGCGAGTAGAGCGGCCATCGATTGTAGGAATCGCCTTCGATCCATCTCGCTCCCTTGACTAGCCGTGAGTCTGCCGTCAGTTGCACTATTATCCGCCGATGGCCCACGGTACGCACGACCATGAAGATGACCCGAGAAACGAAAATATCATCATCCGAATCAACGATGATCTGTTTCCCCGCCAGGAAGCCAAGGTGTCTGTTTTCGATAGCGGGTTCATCCTGGGCGATGGCGTGTGGGAGGGAATCCGGGTCCACGATGGGCGCCTTGCGTTTATCGACGACCACATGAAGCGGCTGTTCGAGGGCGCGAAGTCGATCGACCTTGACATCCAGAAGTCGCCAGACGAGATCAAGGCGATGATCATGTCGACACTTGCCGCCAACGACATGCATGACCACGTCCATATTCGTCTCATGATCACACGCGGCATGAAGTCGACGCCCTATCAAGACCCGCGCTTCACGATCACGCCTCCGACCATCGTCATCATCCCGGAATACAAAGAGCCACGTCCCGAGACGCTTACTGCCGGGGTCCGTCTCTACACCGTTGCCATCAGGCGCGGTCGGCCGGACGTGCAAGATCCGAAGTGGAATTCGCACTCGAAGCTGAACTGTGTGGCCGCTTGTATCCAAGCAACTAAGGCCGGTGCCGATGAGGGGCTTATGCTCGACCCGCAGGGCTTCGTCGCGACCTGCAACTCCACCCACTTCTTTATCGTGCGAGACGGCGAAGTGTGGACCTCTACCGGCGACTACTGCATGCCGGGTATCACCCGACGAAATGTGTTGCGGTTGTGTGAGCAGAACGGGATCGTTTCGCGTGAGAAAAACTTCAGCCTCACCGAGGTATACGGCGCCGATGAGGCTTTTGTGACCGGCACGTTTGCCGGCATCGCGCCGGTCTCTGAGGTGGATGGTCGGGTGCTCAATGGTGGCGCACGAGGGCCAATGGTCGAGCGACTCCAGGGCCTGTATCTCGAACTACTCGCCAGCGTTTGATGGGTGCCGTCTAATGGTCGACGTCGTCAGAATTGGGATGTGGAGCGGCCCGCGAAACCTCTCGACCGCCATGATGCGGAGTTGGGAGAACCGCGACGACACAGTGGTGCTTGATGAGCCGCTCTATGCCGCTTACCTCCAACAGACCGGACTCGTTCACCCCATGAACGACGAGATTCTCGGCGCCGGCCCGATCAGCTACGACGACGCGATCGCGTCGTGCCTCGCACCGCTGCCAGAAGGGGCGCACATCTCGTATCAGAAGCAAATGAGCCACCATCTACTCCCGGGTGTCGACCGTGGCTGGATTGGCGAGCTGCGAAACGTGTTTCTGCTTCGGGACCCTCGACGCGTGCTCGCGAGCTACATCAAGAAACGGGCCGAGGTGGCTCTCGACGACCTCGGCTTGCCGCAGCAGCTTGAACTGGCAGAGAGGCTCGGCGACGCGCTCGTTATCGACTCGGCTGACTTTCTCTCCAACCCGAGGGGATACAGCGAGGCGTTGTGCCGGTACGTCGACGTGAACTTCGATCACGCGATGCTCAGTTGGCCTGCTGGCCGACGTGATTCCGACGGGGTCTGGGCGCCGGCATGGTACGACGCCGTGGAGCAATCGACAGGATTCGCCAAACCGAATGACGAGCCGCTTCCCCCCGATGATCTGACGTACGAGGCGTTGCTACGTGACGCCATGGAGATCTACCGGACGCTGGCTAACCGGCGCCTTGTTTTGCCCGTGGTCTAGCTCGGTCGGAGTGAAAGGGCGACGGCGCCAATGATCAGCGGAGCGCCAATCCACACTGCGGTTGTCGGAGCCTCGCTGAGCAGCAGCCATGCGAGGAGGCCGGCTCCGATTGGCTCGAGGAGGAGCGAGAGTGACACCGGAAGCGAACCGAGCGCCTCAAGAAGGTAATTTAGGACCGTGTGGCCGAGAAGCTGCGGGCCAAGAATCATTGCTCCGACGGCAAGCCACGTTCCGGTTGTGTACCCACCGAGGCTGGTGCCGGTTGCGAGGCAAGCTGGAAAGAGAACCAGGGCGGCAACCGAGTAGGTCATGGCCGAGTAGGTCGCGGTGTTAAAATCGTCGCGCAGCCGTTCGCCTGCAAGCAAGTACACGGCAACCGCAGCGGCGCCAGCGACCGCGAGGGCGTCGCCTCGAAGTGCACTACCCGTCGTGCCGAAGTCGCCGCCGGCAATGACGGCTGAGCCGATGAGCGCAAGGCCAACTGCGATCGCGGTTCGTTTCGTAATCGGCCGGCCAAGGGCGAACGAGAAGAGAGCGACGAAGATCGGAGCGGTGGAGACGAGCGTGGTTGAAGCGGCGACTGACGTGAGTTCGAGCGATCGGAGCCACAACCAGAAGTGGGCGGCCAGTGCGCTGCCAGCCAGCAGTAGCGCGGCCCCCTGTCGCCATGTCGGCATTCGAAAGTGAGAGCGAGCGGGGACGATGAGTAGCAGGGCTCCGCCTGCGGTTCGCCAGAACGACAAAGCGAGAGCGCTTGCGTCGGCCCAGCGAATCAGGATCGCAGCCGAAGAGACAGCGAAGACGGCGACGGCGAGCAAGACAAGTTGCGTTCCCTCTATGCGTCCCCGTTGTGCCGTCTGCATTGGCTGATGGTAGGGCGAACACGGTGGTGATGGGGAGTGACGGATTTGATTAGAAAGGATCAGTGACTTTGTGGCCATCGACAGGCAAGATGGTGCCGTGAAACCGATCTTACTTATCATGGCCGCAGGCCTCGGTTCTCGTTTTGGTGGTGTCAAGCAGCTGGCTCGCGTCGGCGCCAACGGCGAGGCAATCCTCGATTTCAGCATCTCAGACGCAACGGAGGCCGGTTTCGGCTCCGTCGTCATGATTATCCGATCCGAGATCGAAGCTGACGTCCGAGCCCATGTCGATGAACAGCATCCTGGTCTCGACGTGACCTACGTTCGTCAGGACGACCTTGGTGTCGTTCGAGCCAAGCCTTGGGGCACCCTTCACGCCGTTTTGAGTGCAGCACCGGTCCTCGACAAGCCGTTCGCTGTCATCAACGCCGATGACTACTACGGGCCGAAGTCCTTTGTGATCGCAGCGGAACGGCTTGCGTCGATCAAAGCTGGTCACGCTGACCTCATCGCCTTCGAGCTCGCAAACACGGTGCCGCCAGCTGGTGCGGTCACGCGTGGTGTGTGCGAAATTGAGGCTGGACAACTCGTTGGCATCGTCGAAACCGACGGGTGCGAGAAATTGCCCGATGGCGTCCTTATGGCCGGCGGATTCGAAGTCGACTACGACACGCCCGTCTCAATGAACCTGTGGTGCTTCCACGACTCGGTGCTCGCCGATTTCGATGCCCGCTGGCAAGCATTCTTTGCGGAATTCGCCGGCGATCCAAAGCGCGAATGCCAACTCCCGACTGTTGTTGGCGAGCTCATGGCGGCCGGACTCATGGACGTTGCAGCGGTTCATTCGCCTGAGCAATGGATCGGGATCACGAACCCAGACGACCTTGCACTGGCCAAAGAAGCTCTAGGGGATCGCTAGACGGTCTTCCATCGCTACCCTGCACATCGTGCGGGAGCTCAGATGGTTGCGAAGAGTGGTGCCGTTTTGCCTGGTCCTCGCGGCGTGTGGTGCAAATTCGTCGACGGCCGGCAGCCCTGGCAACCAAGAATTCGAGTCGATCGATGACGTGAGCGTCGACTTCGGGGCGTACGAGGTTGCGGTCACTTCGAGTGGGATCGAGCCCTTCGTTTCTTTGCTTCGGCCACCCGCAGTTGGTCTGACCGAGACATACGACGTAGCCATCTGGCATTCCGATGACTCGGGCCGAGAGCAGGGCACCACGGCGAAAGTCGATATCACCGTTTTGACATCGGCTGCAGATGGCTCGGCGGCTGAGCTCGCAGCGGAGTTCCACGAGATACAGGCCTGGGTCGATCCGGGCACACTTGATGTCACCTTGACCGACGACCTTTCGAAGCTCGCCGGTACAACGACAATATTCTGGCTCGATGTCAACCGAGTTGTCGCGCAGAGCACGACCGAATCCGCAACGGCGACTGTTGGTGCCGAAGCCAACCGCCGCGCCAGCGAGTTGTTCGATATCCCTGCTCTGCTCGCCGTTCCAACGCCGGCCCAAGCACTTGGCGAAGGTGCCACCTGGGCTGGCGCCACGAGAGCGGCAAACGGTGTCGAAACGGTGATTACCGGAAGAATCGATTCACTGTCGTCTGGGCGTTACCGCCTGATCGTTGATCTGGGGCTGCAGAGCGACGCATCCGCCGAGAGCGGCTCGCTCGGTAGCGGTCAGCTCATAATAGTTGGGGCGGTCGACGCACCGTTTTCCGATGAGAAGCATCTCGTCGTAGAGGGCTCCGATGGCTCAGGAGCCGTGGCCACGATCGACTTTGTGCTTAGCTCATTAGCAGGCTGAGTTCGGCTCGTTTGATCTTGCCGAGTGCCGTCCGCGGGATGGCCTCGACCACAATTAACCGGCGGGGCGCGTACCACACAGGCAGTGACTCCTTCACCAAGTCACGTAGGCCGTCTAGCAGTGGTTGGCGGTCTGGGCTGGCAACGACGAGGGCAACGAGTTCATGGCCCCATTCGGGGTGCGCGACGCCAACAACGGCTACATCGGCAACGCCGGGCGCCCCGGCGAGCACAGATTCTGTCCTCGCGGGCCACACCTTCTCGCCGCCCGTCATGATGACCTCTTGCTTGCGGCCGCTCACGAAGAGCGAACCGTCGTCGTTCCATCCGCCAAGGTCGCCAGTTGCGAACCAGCCATCGGTCTTTGGGTCGGTATCAACGATCTTGACACCGACGCGTTGCCGGTAGGCGCGCAGCAGCATCGGTGCCTGAAGATGGATCTCACCCGACTCAGCAATCGCGATCTCGACGCCCTTAATCGGGTGCCGGTTGTACACGACGCCGGAGCCCGTCTCGGTCATGCCGTAGGTGGCGTATACGTTCGCGGCACGGTCTGCTGGGGGAGCAGCGCCTCCAATCACGATGGCCTCGAAGTCGGCCGGGTCGATTTGTGACAGTGCGCGCGTGACAAGCGATGTGTGTGTCACGCCAGCGTGAGCGGCGGCGGTGGCTGCTTCGGGGCTAAACCGGTCGTGCACGACGAGAGGCGTGCTGGTGAGGAGGGCTCGAGTGATGACCGAGAGCCCACCGACGTGAGCGACTGGCAGGCATGCCAGCCAGGTGTGGCGCTGTGGATCGACGCCAATGTGGTGTGAGGTCGCAGTTGCCGAGGCGGCGACCGCATCGTGAGTGAGGATCACGCCCTTTGGGAGTCCCGTCGTGCCCGACGTTGCCATGACGAGTGCATCGCCTGCTTCGGCTGGATGGCCGCTGGCAAGGCCCCGGCGCTCGCCGTCTTGTTCGACGATGGCTGTTGGAGCGATAACCGACAGAACCCGATCTTGTTCGGACTTGGGAAGGCGCAGATCAAGCGGGAACGCGGCGTCGCCCGCATCCCACACTGCTTTGAGTGCATCGACGAACGCCGTTCCGGCTGGAAGCGCGAGGGCTACGACGTCTGGCATGTCGTCAGGCTAATGGCGGTGGTTTGATACGGCTATGGTCTGGCGGTGACACAGATCTGGATCAACGGAGAGCTCCGACCATTCGAGGACGCAACCGTCCATGTGTTGAGCCATGCCGTGCAGCGGGGGTCGACCGTTTTTGATGTCTTGCGTGTCGTCAAGGGTCCGGACGGCCCTGCCGCGTTTGGCCTTCGTCAACACGTCGCTCGATTTCTGCGATCGATGTCGTTGATGGGTATGGAACCCGAGTACTCGGTCGGCCAACTCGAAGAAGCAGTAGCCATCGCTGTTGTCGCGAACGAGGGCGCAGCAACCGTCAAGCTTGTGGCGACCTGGGGTGACATTCCGATGGGGACGATGCCCTCCCGGCTGACGCCGACCATCACCGTTGCTGCTTTGCAGCCGAGTGATATGGCCCTGGCGAGTGTCGACCCAGAGACGGTCAGATTAAAGGTTGCCGCCGGACCAAAGATGCCAGCCGACGTGCTTCCGCCCGCCCTCAAGGTTGGTGCCACGTATACCGCCGCGATCCGTGAGCGGTTCGTGGCGCGAGACGAAGGGTTCGACGACATTATCTTTCGGACCACCGATGGGCATCTGGGCGAATCGACAAGCCAAGCCGTGTTCATCGTTCGCGGCGGCCGTCTGCTGCTCCCGAGCCTTGACGTCGTCTTAGATAGCATCACCAGGCGCGCCGTCCTCGATGTTGCCCACTCGGCTGGAATCACGGCAGAGATTCGAACCGTCGAATGGGACGAAGTCACAAGCGCAGACGAGGTCTTTCTTTGTTCGACCACCCATCCGGTGTGGCCAGTCGCAGCTATCGACCGTCACGAGTTTGCGGTGCCAGGACCGGTCACGGCCGAACTTGGCGCCCAAGTTAGTGAACTTCTCGGCTCGACGCACGTGCTCTCGAAGCGCTGGCTCACGCCGCTCTATGCCCCTTAGGAGGTGGCGGGGCGTGAGTCTAAGTAAGACCGGAGGCGGGGAATCGTTGCCTCGATCTGCTTCGCGAGCACTCCGTCAAGCACCCCGTTCCAGAACCTGCCGCTGTAATGCAAGCTCAGTTGAAGGTCGCTACCAGCCTTCGACTCAACGACGGAAGACGTGAGACACCATTCGGCATGCTCACGACCATCAGTTTCAGACCGCACGAGCATGAACTCGTGCGGGTCGTTTCCTGGGCGTTCGACCATTCGGAGCCGCTTTGATCGAGCAAACGGCCCGACGTTCGCTCGGAGCGTGAGGAACCACGCCTCGTCGTCCGGCTCCGCCTTCGTGACGAGTTCGAGCCACTCGGGGTAGTTCGCCACATCGCGGACGACGCGAATCAGCGAACCAGGTGTCGACTCGGTTTCCATGGTGATGAGGTGATCCACGCGTGCCAGTCTGCCCGCTCTACGATGCTCTTCAATGATTGGACTCCTATGACCCTGCGGGCAACCACCGTTCGTATCGATGATGACCTCGACCCGATTTCTGTTGGTGCATCGTCTGGTCTGCTGTGGGCGCAGGGCGACTTCGCCATCGCTGGTATTGGTGAAGCGACTCGCATCCCGCTCTCGCGTCCTGGCGGGGCAGTAGCGAGCCAAGTGGCGCTCAGCGCACTTGTCGGCGATGACGACACCCAGCGGCCTGGCACAGGGCCCGTTGCGTTCGCTGCGCTTGCGTTCGACCGCGAGCTCGACGGTGAGTTGATCGTGCCTCAGATCGCCGTTGGTCGCGGGCCAGAGGGACGCTGCTGGTTGACCGTTGTGGCTGACGATGCAACGCCGGTTGATCTTGATGACGCCCTTAATCAAGTTCGCTCGATCACTTCGGTTCTGCAACGTCCTGAGCCGTCTGACTACACGTTCCAATCCGTATTGACGCCCGAGTTTTGGAGAGATGAGATTGTCGGCGCCGCCCGTGACCGGATCCTCGCCGGCGAGTTGCAGAAGGCGGTATTCGCTCGTGAGCTGCTGCTGACGACCGATAAACCACTTGACCCTGCGGTCATCATTGGGCGACTCCGAGCTCGATTCGGGTCGGCAATTCTCTTCAACATCAACGGCTTCTTGGGAGCAACCCCTGAGCTTCTCGTTGCCCGATCGGGCGACGTGGTCCGCGCCCATCCGCTGGCTGGGACCGCTCCACGCGGAGCCGACGCAGCCACCGATGCCGTGCTGGCCGCTGAGCTTTTGGCCTCCACAAAGAACCAATGGGAGCACCGCATCACGATCGAGTGGCTTCTCGATACGTTGCTGCCATTTTGCTCGTACGTCGACGCCGAGCCAGAACCGAGCATTCTCACACTCGCAAATGTGCATCACCTGGGCACGAAGGTCGAAGGCCGACTCTCGGCGCCAGCCGATTCGGTCCTTTCGCTTGTTGAAGCGTTGCATCCAACGCCAGCCGTTGGCGGGAACCCTCGGGACACGGCGCTCAAGCTTATTGACGAGCTCGAACATGCCGATCGTGGCTTGTACGCAGGCCCTGTTGGCTGGGTCGACGGTGCCGGCAACGGCTCGTTTGCTGTCGCGATCCGCTCTGCGCATCTCGAAGGTAATCAAGCCCGACTTTTTGCCGGTGTTGGAGTAGTCGGTGGGTCTGACCCGGCGGCCGAACTCGCCGAAACCCGGTCGAAGTTCGAGGCGCTGATGTCGGCGCTCTGTAAGCCGTAACGCGGAACGTCGTTGGGGGCGTTTCTGAGCCCTTGGGCGAGGAAAGGCTGGAAGAGAGGAGGCCGCTAGGCCGACGAACGTCGTTGGGGGCGT
>RCMY010000025.1_pt1 | contig 129641 bp, 143 predicted proteins | sample 2041341 | NCBI WGS metagenome assembly RCMY01 (sample SAMN09708234, study PRJNA481090) | Marine sediment metagenome, whole genome shotgun sequencing project. | reverse complement strand
TTGTTGGAGAAAAAACAAGTTTTCGAATTTACAAATTCAATAATTTACTATTTTACAATCTTTTTTCATTAACTTTTTTAATTCATAAAAAGAAAATTCTGATTTTTCTATTGTTTTTGTCAATTTTTACATTTGCTTTCTTATACTTAATTTATCGTTGTGGCATTATTCTTAATTATGATGATTGAATTAAATGCCCTAATTCTATATAAAAAAGATTCTTATAACTCTTTTTTAATTATGGTAAACAATAACTACAGAGTTTCCAACAACAACAATATGATCAATTATATACTTGTATTCTAACAATCGAACAAGTTGTTTTCCTGCCTCTTCAGAAGTAACTGTCACTGAATAATAACCTGAGTAACTTATTATATTGAAAATTAAAAATAATGAAAAAATGATTTTTTTCATAATACCTCCTCATATTTTATTTATATTATACCTTTAATTGCTTATATATTTATTCTGCGGATTCTTCCTTACTTGATCATAAAAACTCCCATTGTTTGTCTTAAAATTCAGAGTCGAGAATATCGTATTAATCTCAATGCTGCCTAAATCTAAAACTCTAAAAATTATAATTCCTACTATTAAAGTACTTCTCTTTTTTTCATTTTTTCATAAATGCTCAAACTCCCCCATAAAAGATTTATAATATTATAGCATAATATTGAGTAAAACTAAAAAAACGACCTTCTGATTCCATATAAGGTCGTTTTTCATATAAAAATTCATCTCTATGTTTCAAATAGTACTGACTAAAACCTTCAATAGTATAATCCTTTACCTCACTCATGTCATACCTGCTGGCATCTTTTTTCTTTATTATATCATTTTAAATACGATAATATTATGTCATATTTAAAAATTAGTTCAATGAATATTTTTATAAAAATATAACCTTACAATTCCAAGCAAAGTTATTTTTTTATAAAAGCGCCCTATATTAAGGCGCTTTATTCCTATTGAGTATTTTATGGTGTGACTATATTGAAGTCAGGTGTAAAACTATCAAATAATCCAAGATATTCTTTTAATTTATTTACATCTCCTGATATTTTTACCTTACCTGAACTCACTTCTTTATCAAGTGTTGTTTCTTTAGTTTGAATTGCATCAAGAACTGTTTTATCCATTGTTAATGTTATTTCTGCATTTTTAGTAAATGAATTAACTTTTCTATATATCAATACCGAATTTTCTAAATTTACTGTATACTTCTCTTTTATATCCGGAAGTTCCCAGTTCAATGATAAATTTTTCCCGTTTGCTCTATCTCCATTCAAACGTATCCCTAAATAATCTAAATACATTTCCATAGTCATAGCTTTTATAGCATCGGGAGTATTAACTCCAATTTTAGCCGGTACTTTAGGTGTTCCATTTCTTAATTCATAAGCTCCCATTAAATACTCATTTCTCCATGTTGGATCCTCTGTTTGATATCCTAATTGCTCTAATGCATCTGCTGTGAGATTCTTTGCTTCTTGGTTATCGGGTTCTGCAAAAACTACTCTATTCATGACTTCGGCTACCCATCTGTATTCACCTTTATTATAGTATTCTTTAGCTTTTTTTATTACAGCTTTAGATCCACCCATGAATTCTACATATCTTTTCGAAGCCTCTTCAGGAGGAAGAGGATTTAAATTTGCAGGATTGCTATCATACCATCCAAGATACCTCTGATAAACAGCTTTTGAATCATGACTTAAACTTCCATAATAACCCCTTATTGACCATTCATCCGCTAACCCAATTGGGAAATCTATTTTTTCTGCTATTTCATTCATTGTGTAACCTTCATTAGCAAGTCTTAAAGTTTGATCATGAATGTATTTATAAATATCTCTTTGTTTCGCCAGATATTTTTTTATATTTTCCTGCCCCCATTTAGGCCAATGATGCTGTGCTATTATTACTTCTGTTTTATCACCGTAGTCTGCCATAATCAGATCTAAAGTCTTCCACCAACTCATTGCGTCTCTTACCTGGGCTCCTCTTAATGTATATAAATTATGCAGGGTATGTGTGGCATCTTCTGCTGCATTAACCATCTTAAATTGTGGAAAATACATAAGCATCTCAGCTGGTGCTTCAGTTCCAGGAGCCATTATAAATTCTATCTGTACCCCATCTATATTTTTTGTTTCCCCAGTTTTGGAAATAATATCTGTAGGACGAATAAGCCCTGCAGAACCTATAGGTGCTGTTTTCCCAAGACCTGCATCTATCTGTCCCTTTTCTCCTCTTGGCAGTGCAGGACCATACTGATATGAACCTCTTCTGTTCATGGCATTTCCAGCATATACATTTTCACTGGAAGCTTCTTCCAGGAATCCTTCGGGAGCATAAATTTTTACTTTACCTGACTTCACATCTTTTTCATCAACTACTCCATGCACACCTCCATAGTGATCCCCGTGACTATGAGTATATATTACTGCCTTTACAGGTTTTTTGGAGAAATTCTTGTAATAAAGGTCTAAACCTGCTTTTGCCGTTTCTTCGACAGTTAATGGATCTATTATTATTAATCCAGTATTTCCTTCTATAATAGTCATATTTGAAAGATCAAAACCTCTTATCTGATATACTTTGTCAGTAACCTTGAAAAGACCATTATATTTATTTAACTGTGCAATCCTCCACAAACTCGGATTAACTGAATCAGGTACTTTTTTACTGTCAAGAAAATCATAATCTTTCAGATTCCAGGCATCTGATCCAAAGTTATTTTTTATAACTTTATCAGGTATTGTATCTATAAATCCTCTTTTAGCATCTTCATAATCCTGTGTATCATTAAATGGCAACTCTTTTAACACTTGTTCATTTTTTTCCTTTGTAAAAGATGTTGCTGGTTTAGGTTGATCAGCTGCATAAATAGTAATTGTCATTAAAATAGACAGCAAACTAACTTTTAAAATGTTCATCCTACTCATAAAATTTTCCTCCTGCAATTCATTTTTTAAAAAATATATAACACACCTTAATATAACATATAGTTATTTACCTATACAACATTTATAACAACATACTTTAAAAATGTCAAGAAAATTAATCAATATAAAAAATTATTCAGAATATAAAACCATAAAAATTCAAATAATTAAAAATAAAATTCATTAATTTTTTTATTGCAAAAAAGAACTCTTTCTATTTTTATTGATGATATTAGTATAGAAAATTGATAAGAGGAAAATATAAAACGACCTTATATAAAAATAATAAGATCGTTTTGTTATAATAATTTTTATTTTTCTTATATTTGTTATTGAACTCCAGGAAACATATTAACAAATTCAATCTTAAAATCAGAATTTACATTTACAAATTCAACTGTAAAATCTGAGAACATATCGGTAAATTCCCATTTACCACAAGAATCAGAAAACATATTCACTTGCTCAACCTTAAGATCTGCACCACTACTAACAACTTCTACTTTAAAATCGGCCATAGATGATACAACTCTTACTTTACCATACAATCTCTTACCATTTAATGTGCAGTCACTGCCAATGTTTCCTGAAAAAATTACTGCTCCAAATAATAAGAATAGAGGAACTCTTTTCATAATACCTCCTAATGTTTTATTTATATCTTATACTATAACTGTGACATTTATGTGAAGATGAGAAAAAGAACCCTCACAGATCCTTTAAAATATTTTGAATGGTTCATTGATTATTCAATCAATTTAGCTTTTACCACCAAAATTTTTCTTTGCCTGACATTGACTCAATTGCAAGGTTCAATTTTACTATTAAAAATTGCAGTTGCAGCAATTCTTCTTTATCAAACTCTTTAAATAATCCCTTATATTTAGAATAATATTCCGGAATAAAATTTTTCATAAAATCTTTTCCTTTCTTATTCAAAACTACACGTGAAAATCTTTTATCTTCTTTTAATTTTTTTCTTTCAACTAAACCTTTTATTTGTAGAGTTTTCACAACATTACTTACAGTTACATTTGAAATTCCTAATTTTTTAGAAATATTAGTTATATTATCAATATTTTTGTCACTTACATATAAACAAAGTAAAATTAAAAATTGACTGTTCGTCATTTCTATTTTGCTTAAATAACTCTCTATTTTAGCAATAGTTTTCTGACATATCAAAATATATTCCAGATAAGACTTAGTAATATCACTATCAACACTGGGAAAATCTTTAGCTAATAACTCATAATGTTTCTCACTTGGAAATTTAGTCTTCATATTAACCACCTCACTTTATTTTTTATAATTATACACGAAATATATAAAATAAAAAAGAACCTTTTTTTAGGTTCTCAAATAATTAAAATTATATTATACAACAATTCATGTTATTTCCGTTTTACTTATATAAAGCATTTGCTTTTTTTCTCTCATAGTCTGCTTCCAAAGCATTTCTTTCAGTTATTAACTTTTCTATTACTGCCCAATCTGAATTTCCGCTTCTTTTCGCAATATGAATTTGATAACGTTTTTCTTCTATTTGTACTAACAAATCAATATTATCTTTTTTAAACTGCAATTCTTTCTTATCAAAATTCAATTCTTCTAAATCTGCCTTATATTCTCTTTCTTTTTCAGCTAATTTTGCTGGTTTATCTCTATATTTTACTCTGTCTTCCTCTATTTCTGCTGTTATTTTTTTTTCATCACTTATTATCTCTGCCTCATCTTCTGCTATTTCTCTCTGAACTTTACTAAGACTTGATTTTGCTTCTGCTACAAGCAATGACTTATTACTATTACTTTTTGCATCCTCTACAACTGGCTGAGTTCTTATAACATTTGCATATGCTAATGTTGCAAAAATTAATATACTTATTAAAATTGTCAAAATTATGCTCTTTTTCATGTAAAATCTCCTTATTTTTTATTGTACTACATTTTATCATATATTTCCCAAAAAAGGAATCTTCCTACAGATTATATAAACTATCTTTTATTACTTAAAATATCTTATCCAATTGATTTATAGTTTTTTTTGAACATTTTATCTATCTTATTACTCTATCTACTAAATCATAGTGTATTTCCTTTTGGGGAATTAACGCCAAATTCCTTTTTTTATCTGTTACTAGTATTCCTACTTTCGTTTCAGTCAATTCAACCAAATCTGCGTCCAATAATTTCAATTTATTTAAACCTATATCTGTAAACACTTCGTTTGCTTTTACAAACCTCTTTTCTAGTAGTGTTTCATAATATTTATATGTTAATTCTGGTGTTTCTTTCTCTTTTATTCCACTTGATTCTTCTGAAGCTTTTGAAGAACCCTCTGACCAATATCCGGATGCATAACTAGGTGCAAGTACAACCAGCCCTGAATAAAACGATGATGCACCTGAAGGATCTTTAGGCACTATATCTATATCTCCAAATATAAAGGCTCCTAAAAGTAAAAATAGTAATGATTTTCTCATTCATTCATCTCCTTTAAGTTAATTTATTAAAAAAAAGTTGCTTCTGATGACCGATCATACTCTTCTACAAACTTGATATTATCCTCCAGATATTTTTCTATTTTTGGATCATATAATGCATACTCCATTTCTATTTCTCTATTTTTTACTTTCTTCCTCTTCAGATTTTCCATGTGGATTTTCAAGTGGTTCAAAAGCGCTGTGAATCACCGATTTATTTTCATCAAGCTTCTTTGAATAAGTCCGTTAACATATTCATAAATATAAATAAAAGGTATTGACTTTTTTAATTTTTATGTATTCCTTTCCCTAATTATGAGATTTTGATTGCCTCTCTATTATTGGGAGGTTTTATACTTAAATTCTGATAAAAAAGAACCAAATAGATGATCTCTTAAACTTTTTATATGGTTTATCAGTAAATTTAAAAAGTTTTCTTCTTTTCTATCATTTTTAAATTTCATTCCGTCTATTTCCAAATAATAGGTATAGTCATGAAATGCCCCTTCACAACTCGTGCCTTTCATGCTGCCATTTGTTTTAATTTTAACAGAAGTTTTTATTTTGTGTTCACCTTTTATTTTAGCAACTTTTCTAGTAAAAAAATAGATTGTTTCTCCATTTTTATAATACCCATTCCCTAAGTATTCATATGATTTATCGTCAACTTTTAGAAATTTCTTCCCGTATACATATAAGTCATTTCCTAATCTAAAGATTAGGTTATTACTATAATCTTCACTTGAATCTTCATATAATTTCAAATTCTTACTATCTTCTGGAATGTTGGCTTCTTGTAAAAAATCTATATAAGCCGGATCACAAGAATATCCTGTTAAAAATATTAGACTAAATAAAACTAAAATTATCTTTTTCATTTTATTCCCCTATTTAAATTAATATTTTTAATTGCATTTTTCAACTTATCCTACATATTTAGATATATCTTCACCTGTAATTAGGCAGTAAACACCTAAAATAAATATAATAATAAACGCAATTAAAAATTTAGGTCTATAGTTAAAAGAATGCCCTTTTGCTACCCTATATCCAAATATTGAAAGATAAAGAACACTTACTGATACCATGATCCATCCCATTGTTTTTCCCTCCTTAAAATAATCTATAGTATTATAACATAATTTCATTTTAAATAAAAGAAACCTGAAATTAATCAGGTTCTATTCATTCTTATCCAGTCTTTCAAATACCTTCTTTAAAAATCCGGGTATCGGTACTCCCATTTCAGATATATTTTCTAATATTGATATTCCTTCATTTGCTATTATAAATACTAACACCAGTGTTCTAAAACTCATACTATTGTCCGGTATCAGACTTATTTTATCCAACCAGTGTCCTATCAATATCATTGATAAAAACATTGTTTTCTTCAATAAACCTTTCCTGCTTTTATTGCTGCTCACTTCTCCATTATGCCATGCCTTCACCAGTCCAGTTGTAAAATCCAGTACAATAAACATAAAAGCTCCCTGTATCAATATATCAAATGATCCAAACAGATATGTGAATATTGCTAAAATCCCTGTTGTTATTATTGTCAAATCCAATTTGTTCATCTCCTACTCCTTTCTACCATTTCACACCTGCTTTTATTCCTACCCTTGCTTCTTCAATTTTATTTATCTGACCTTCAAGATACGCTTCCAGATACCCCCTGTCATTTTCTGTTATTTTTAAATTAGTTGAAGTAGTAAAATCCTTTGTTGTATATTTTGTATTATTTAATATATTATCTACTGTTTTTGATATTACTACATCCGGTATACTGTTTATAACTTCACTTTTATTATTAGTTTTTTCTACCTGCAGGGCTGTCTGAAGAAGATCTATTTCCGGCCAGAGTAATTCCAGGATAAATTTCCAGACTTTATTTTTTGTATTTTCTATTACCCATACTCTTACTGTATTTAACAAAATAGCCAGTTTTACTTTATTTAATATATTTTTCCCGTATACATCCAAAGCTTTTACTAAATACTCTGTTATATTATCTAATTTCTTTTTCTTATACAGAATATATGCTCCTATCCCTAATATTATTAATATAATTGCTGTTATAATATATATTTTCATCTATCCTCCTATTTTCTGTTAACATAATCTGCTATTGCTTCTGCGTAGCTTTTCCCCAGTTCTTTCTGTATAGCATTAAGTGTGGCTATATCTCTGTCATTTGTTATGAATCCACTTTCTATTAACACTGCTGTTGCTTTTGTTTTTTGAAATAATGCATGACCTCTTGCTCCCAGTATATTAGGTTTTATCCCTCTGTTTTTTAATCTTGTTACTTTTAGATTTGCTTCAAGCATTATCTTTGCTAGTTCTTTCCCTTCCTTACTTGTTGGATAGTGAAATACCTCTACTCCGTTTCCTTCATTATAGTCTACAGAATTTAGATGAAATGATACAATAATATCATTTTTATCGCTTATTCTGTTTATTTCAGCCGGCAACTTTGAGAATCTCTCACTTTGTATTATCACTTCATGATCTACTTCCATTTCTTTTAAGTATGGAGATACATATTTATTCACCAGATCATAATTGTATTTATATTCCTCGAATCCGTTTCCTACAGCTCCCGGATCATAAACCCTTACCCCCTTCTTATTTATTGTATTTCCATGTCCTATATTAAGTATTGCTTTTCTCATATTTCCTCCTATCCTGATAAATAAAACTGATAGTTGTGGTATAAAAGATTATATATTTTCCCTGCTTTTATTTCACCATCTTCAAATTTCCTGTCATAGAGTCCTGCTAAAATAGGGTAATTCATAGTCATTCCCATATCATCGGTAGCATCTATTACTATATTTTCTCCCCGATTTGTTTCATTAAATACTATCTTCAAATTGGCTTCTGTATTTTGAAAATGCCATGCATGAAAACTTGAAGCTTCATAGAATTGGTATTCTCCGTCTGAATATTTTTCCTGTACTTCAATTACTATAGGAGTTTTAGTATATTCTAAATTTACTATTCTTTGTCTCAGCATGATTATATCCGTATCTACATTACCTGTTCCTGTCATCACATTCTTTGCAAGTGTATGCGGATATAGCTGTTCATATCCGCCATCATCTTTTTTCTTTTTTATTTTCACATTTGCCATACTTAATCACCTACACAGTTTCTTGTATCCAGATATCTCCTTCTATCTGCCCTGTCGGCTCTGTTGCCGATACTTTGATGTCAACAATATTCGGCTTATTTTGTATATCTGTCCAGTCAATTATCATGTCCATGCTCTCAAATTCTGATATCTTTATCCAGTTACTTCCATCATAAATGTAAGAAGCTCCACCTGATTTTACCGTACTATCTCCTGTCGCATCAACTACATAAGCAATTAAACCTTCCTCTGATGTCAGAGCATCCCTTGCTGTAATATCTGCTACCACTTTTGCTCCTGCCCCTCCACCTGTAGGTAGAGTATCAAGAAAAGCCTGTACTGTTGTTCCATCTGTCATTTTTACCTGTTCTGCTGTTGTCTTTAAATTTATCTCATCATAAGTCCCTGCACCGTTTTTTCTTTTTAAAGTTCCTTTTTTTACTGCCATTATAATCATCCTCTCTAATCTTCTAATTCTATTTTATAGTCCTTCCAGTCGCCTATGTTCTCTACACTATCAATTAAATCAGTAAGAACATTAAACTCATCTGTTGCTTTTATGGATTCGTTTAAATCCTTTGTTGATTTTACATGGAATACAAATTCCTGAAAGGTAAGCCTCTTATTTCCCTCATAAACTTGTACTAATACACTTACTTTCCCTCCCTCAGTTATCTCATTTCCCTTAAAATTATATACTAATACACCGTCTATATCTTTTATCTCACATTCTCCCACCACCACAGCCCCTGACATCTTTGTTACTGTCAATGTTGCTGTTTTCCCTGTCAAATCGAACGGCATACCATGCTTTCGCAAATTAATTGTTAATGGATATACTTCACTATCTCCCTGAACATAAAAAATATTTGTATGCTTTATATTGTCAAATAATTCTAAATCAACTGAATATTCTTTTCTCATTTCCTCTCCTTCCTACTGCAAAGTATTTATTACTGAACCTTTGTAGACATAACTATTATTTTTCTTCAATGTTATTGTTTCGCCTTTAGGCACTATTATTGTTAATTCCGAGTATGTCAGTTCTGCTTTTACTGTTTCCGAACCGGATATCAAAATTATTTCTTTTTTCCCTTCTATATTTCTGAAATTTAAATTTTTTAATACTTTTATTCTTTTATCTGAGTAACTGTCTGCAGTTATAGTAATATCTTCAAGTACCATAAACTGAATATTTACCTCATTCACCTGATTACCCACTGAGTTTTTAAAACTCAATAATCGTATCTTGTCAACTTCTATATCTGATAGATAGTAATTAATATTTACAGGTGTGTATGATAATACTGAATTATGGAATATGATTGTGACATTAAAATCTACAAGTGGCATCAAATATCTAAATGAATATGTCTGCGAACCTATAAGCTCTGCTTCAACATTCGCTCTAAGAACATAATTCGAACTATAGTCGGCATTACAAACTACCGATATCTCACAATCTCCGGTTTCATTGAAATTATATCTGACCATCATGGGACAAGCTGAGGTATTATACATAGGTGTTCTGTTTCCATCTATTCTGCTCCACTTCCCCATAGCCTCACGTTCTGATATTATCAATTCTTTATTTTCTCCTATAAATACTGTAAGTTTTGGTAAGAACAATTTGTAGTACTCCATTGTCTCTGTTATGTAGCTGCTCTTAAAATCTGTTTTGTAATATTCTATATTTAAATTTGTAGGTAATTCTATACACTCTGAAAACAGCATGCATATATACATTAAATTTTTAGCACCATATCCTGTTGGCTTTCCTGTAATATATGCTTTTACTTTTTCTAATGTCACAGGTAGTTCAAAACCTAGTTCTTCAAGTGAAGAATCTACGTTAAATTTCTCATAACCTGATAAAGCATTATATTTATCCAGCGTTAACAGGCATTTTTCATCAATTTCAGATTTTGGTATTACTTTCTTATACAATACATAATATCCCATCTGTTTAGGCGGATAATAAGTATACATTCCGTCTCCTGCATTTCCACCACTACTGTTATCTATTTTTTCTTCCAGTTCTTCTATTTTTATATCTCTTTTAGCAAGTTCTATATCTATCTGTCCTGCTAATTCCAGAAGTTTGCTTCTCTCAAGCTTATCTAATTCGTAATATTCTTTTACTTTTATTTTAGCTTCGCTGTCATAGTTAGCTGTTGTTACATCTCCTATTGTAAAGCCTTTGTTTACATTATCCTTTATACTCATTAAAAATCTCCTTCCATTGCTACAAAGTTAACCAACAAATCTTTTATTTCTGCAGGAGTAGTAAAAATTGTTATATTTGAAAGTGTTCCTCCGTAACTTCTCCCGTACTGCTGAATAACTACTGCCCCGTTTTGTTGTGTCGGGTTAAAATAACTTGCTGTGTACCCTGCAATCTTTTCCACTCTACTTCCAGCATGCTCTACAAACAAATTACCGTTTGCATAAGCTCTATGTCCTTCTACACCTAAAGTTCCTGCATTATTATAAGTATAATTAACCCCGTAAAACTGACCTGAATAGATTGTTATCCATTCCGCATTAGGATCCACATTCATATCCGGAAGCCTTATCGCATTACTGTAATCATATCCTACAAGTCTGCAGATAATCTGATATTTATTATCGCCAAGAGGAATTGCTTCAGCATAATATCGCATTTTAGTGAAATCAGGTAAGTAAGAGTACATATCTAAAAATATCTGTTCATTTTCCCAGGGAACTCCTCCTGTAAGACTTCTTAAATTTAAGACTGCTCCACTCTGGATAGTTCCTTCCACAAATTTTTTCATTTGTCTAAATGCAATCCAATCGCCCATAGTTACACCTCATAAGCTAAAACATTCGTTGTTCCGGCTATTTCATTTCTGGTTTTTACAAATTTATTAAAAGATATATCTGCTCTTGTTGTGGTATATATTTGTCCTGTTTGTGGTATTAACTGTACCTTTACATTTCCTGTGACATAATCTGTTGCCGGAACCTTTAAAGTATTTGATACACTAAAACTTGTGTTATTGAATACCTGATTTAGAAGCCAGTATTCATCATTCACCAATACTAATACCTGTAGCGGTGGAATACAGTCATGCACAGCTATGTAGATCGATATTCCTCCAAAATTTACTTCATTTACAATAGTGTGAATTGCTCCGAATCCTGTATAAGGAATAGAGTAATTCCGTACTATTCCTTCGCTTATTACTCCCTGTCTCCATATTCTCGTATAATAGGTATCATGACCGGTTCTCACTACTTCGCATTCAGTAGAAAAAGTATCATATCCATGTTCCATATTAGTTATGCCTGCCCTCACAACATGATCTCCCCAAGCTAATCCATCAGTCAAATCTGAAAGTTTAAATTGTATTCCGGTTGATATTGGAAACATTTTTCTTTTAATTAGTACTGTTTTCTTTTCCCAGTTTCCCATGTTTCTCTCCTTAATTATATTCAAATACCTGATAATTGAATTTTGCATTACAGTTAAGTGGTTTTAGGTCAAATACTACTTTACCGTTTTCAATTCTCTTTGTTGTACTTATTGTTCCCTCTGTCAGTCTTGTTGATTCGAGCATTACGGGATTTACTATTATATTTGTATTTGAAGCATTTGTTGAATTAGTATAGATGGTTAAAGTTTCAAGATTTTTTAAATATACAGGACTTGCATTTCTTATTGATATTGTTGTTATTGCTACTCTGTACCAACTACCCGTGCTAGGGAGACCTCTCATAGAATATAATCATTCCGCCTTGTATCACAGTCTTTTTAGTAGAGTTTGCATCTGTAGTATTGTTATATACTGTAAGCCCTGCCTTACTGTACACCTGTAGCATTCCGGATATATCAAGACTATTTCCATTAATTAATTTTACTTCTATTCCCCCGGAAGCATTTTTCTGAATTGCATCTCCTGCTCCAAAAAGTATTTTATCTGTTGTTATTGTATTTGCCTTAACATGCTTCGCTTCTATTTGATTTGCTGCTATATGCCTTGCAAGGATATTATCAGCTGATATATTTTTAGCGTAAACTGTTCCCAATATTAATTTTTTACTTCCTGTATCTACAACTATTGTATCTCCGTCCACTCCTATCTGTTCCCCAGTTATTTCAAGTGACTTAGCTATTACTGCTGTTGACTGGTCACTTTCCATCCCTGCCATTGTTACGCAGGATACTTTTATTTCATAAAATCCCGGGTCCGTATTTGCTAAAAAGTGAGTACTGTTTCCACGGCTAAATTTTAAATTCAGTCCTGTATAATCCCCATTTTCAGTTAAGCCCTTCATATACACTAAATATTCCTGAATGTCATCCCTGTTTACTTTATCCCATTTTGCTCCCACTCCTAAATGTAGATTCTCTGGAACTAAATTAATAGGAGTAGGTGGTTTATCTGTCGGATATTTTATATTTCCCCATTCTACATAACCATTGTTAAGATAGCTTTCATCAAATAAATTTGACTTCTGATTCTCGAAATGTTCTATGTTAGGCTTATATTCCTCATACTCTACCGATTCAATTTCAAGTTCATTTTCTTTTTGTGTTATTTTAGTGAGCTGAATATCTTTTGTTATATCTTCAAAATCAAGTTTTATCACATCCTGTAATTCCAGAAATGGAATACTGTTAGTCCTCATTTTATATGTTGTTTTTTCTCTACAATTTTTAAAATATAAATATCTTGCAACACTTTGGGCAAGTCTTATATCCTGTACGTATTTGTTTTCATATGTATATAGTTCTATTTCATGATCAGCCAGATTCTTTTCAGTATAGGTAACAGTATTTCCGGAATATACTTTTATCGGTTCCCCGTATAGCTTAAATTTTTCTATAAATATATCCGAAGCAGTATGATTAAAAAACTTTACTTTTCCTCCGTCATTATCAAGAACCAATTCATAGTCTGTGTATGTTATATATGTCTTTGTTCCGTCTGAATTTGGAATATATGCTGTTACTTCCGGAGTTTTTTCAAGATTATTTACATAATCAGTCAGATACTTTATCTGCCAATATTCGTTATTGGTTAGTGTATTTGCAGGTATTTTTACTTTTGCATCGTCAGCTTCATAATCAGCATTTTGTCCTGCAAGAATAAATATAGCCTGTCTTGCTTCTGTTTTATTCTCTGTAAATGATACTTCCACTTTATTTGTTTCCGGCTTTGTAACTGCTGATTCCAGATAATTTAGAATATTTCCGTATTTCAGTTTATAATCAACAATATTAGTATCCTTTTGATTTAATAGACTTGTTATTTTTAATTTTCCTTCGCGGGTTACCCATATATCCCCTACTACTGACCGGACTAATTCTGCAAGTTCTTCCATAATACTTTTGTCTTTTTCAAATTTTGCAACGGGTATTGTTATGTAATCTCCTAAAGTATGCTTCATTTCTTCTATTTCAATATCGCTATCTTCAAATCCTAGTTCTTTGGCCAATTTATACAAAAGAGATAAATTCTTTGCTCCTGAATGATAAACATAATGACCTTGAAATATGTAATCTTTATCAAATCTTTTCTTAAATCCTATAGATGTTTTGTCTTCCAGTTTCAGCTTTATGTATGTTCTCAGGTGTTCACGCCGAATGACCGGTTCTGAAACTATTCCAACAAACAAAAGAAATTCTTCTCCGTCAAACAGATCTAATACATGAATTTCATCATTTAAATTTATGATGTTATTTTCATAACTATCTTTAAAATCTGTAAATAACATGTCGTATACATCAAAGGTTTTGTCACTGTCTGAGAAATATATTACTTCTTTTTCTGATGATTTATATGTTTCAGGCTTTAAGAAAGTAAGGTCTAAAGTATTAGCTGCTATACTTTGTGTTTCATTTTCAAGAAATTTTGATATTTCCAAAGTATCATTGTCTAGATATTCCGATGTACCCACATTTTTTGTTTTGTTGTATATTTTTATCCGGTGTTTCAAATTATTTTCTTCCAGGTATGTTTTATCTATATAGCTTTGTGGTGACATATTTAGACCTCCTTCTTACTTGATTTATGTAATTCTTCTTTTACTGTTTTTGTTATATGTTTCATAAGGTCATCAATAGCAAGAAAACCATAATTATTAATAGTAAAATCAAATTTCATTTCGCTGGCCAAAAGTCCCGTGGCTGTTTTATAACTATTTGATAACCCACCATAATACTCTCCTGTTGATGAGTTTGTCCCTCTGAAATCTAATCCTTCTGCCTGCAATTGAACTTCTGCTTTATCGAGCTGTGCTTTAATAATATCGTATGCATCTTTAAAACTTCCGGCTCCTTCCAGTGCTTTTGTGTAATCTTCATTCAGGAAATACTTTTCGGCAAGTGCCTTAAATGTATTTGATTCATAAAAAGCTTCAATCAGTCCGTCTTTTACACTATTATAAATACTATCTCCAAGTGACATACTGAACTGACTGAATGAATTGGTGTCCAATGCATCTCTCATTGCTTTTTCCAATGCATTTTTTATATCCGAGGCTTTATCTTCAATAGCCGAGTCAGGAAACATTGCATTTATTACATCATCACTTAAGCCTGCTCCTTTGGCTTGGGATTTTAAGATATTAAGTACTTCATTCATATCATTTTTTATATTTTCAGTACTTTTAAGCATTGTAAATTCATTCCAGAAATTGAGGTTTTCATTTACAAAAGCATTTAAGTCTGTATTTCCGGAAAGCCTAAAGTCGGCCAACTTATCAGAAATATTTGCAAATTTACTATTAAAACTTTCCTCTAAGCCTTGAAAATTAATATCATAAAATACTTTTGATATATTTGTTCTCAGCTTTGTAAAATAGCTTTCCATTCCAGTAGCAAGAGACATAATTGTTTCGTCGCCCTCTATTATTTTCCCATAGAAACTGCTTTTAACATCATTGAAAGCACTTATTATTGTTTCACCTTCCTGAATTAATGCATTTACCTGATTAAGTATTTCTTCCCTGTAATTCTCCGGGTCTTTTCCTATTCCTTTATAAATACTCTCAAGCTGTTTCTGATATTCATCTCTAAGCTCAAATACATCAACTACTTCCACGCCCTCAAATGATTCTAAAATTCCATTCTTTGGAAGATTTGCAGAATGTCTTTCCATAGTTTTAATATCGTCAATAAATCTGAGAAATTGACCTTTTACTTCATCTATATTCTGATTGTCCAGGCTGTTTTTCCCAAGTTTCTTTTTAAGAGTATTCATGTCAAAGTTCTTTAAATATGCATCATAGAACTGCTCCAGACTTTTTGAATCTCTTGCTGTGTATTTCCAAGCATCTCCGAAATACTCATCAAAGCTTTGATTTAATGTTCCGTATGAATCTTTTGTTTTTGAACCGAATAATCTTCTTTTCTTACTTGTACTGTGTCCTGTCGCTGTGATATTCTCATCAAACAGATCTCCTGTTTTCGCAATCAGGTTATCATAATAATTTTTCTGTTTTGTTATATTTTTATCCGATGTATCATTTGCAATATTCTGAATAAGTTTTGTATTTAAATCTACTATAGAGCCTGTAAGATCATTTATACTCTTTATAAGGTCAGTATTTTCTTTGAATTGTTTTTCATACCATTCAGCTGCTTTTTTTCTTTCCTCTTCATTTTTAGCTTTTTGCTTCTTACTGCTTCCAAAACCTAAAAGATTTCCAGCACTTCGGAATAGAGATACTCCTGTAGTTACTAAACCTGTTACCATGCCTATTCCACTCGTTACATTTGAAAGAAATCCTCCTACACCTCCAAGTATTCCACCTAGTTTTGAATTACTTGTTAAACTTGTATTTTTAAGGCTTTCAGCTAATGATGCCAGGCTTTCTACTGTTACTGCCAGATTTTTTAGGAAGTCATCTTTTAATACTTCTCCTGCTGTAGTTAGATGCCCGGCAAGTTCATCAAGCTGACCTTTTACTGTATCAAATAAGGTAAGGTTAGCTATACTTCGTACTGCTGCATCCGAACTCGTCGCCAGTTCTTTAAGAGCCCCGATAAATCTTTTCTGATATTCTTCCTGGTCCTTAAGATAATTTCCGCTTGGCTTAAAATCTGCCATTACTTCCCTGAAGGCATTTCCAAAAGCTTCATTGTATTTATCCCGGTATATCCCGCCTATATCTGTTCCAGTAACTGCTTTATCAAAAAGATCTTTTACTCCGGATATAAGACTTTCCTGTATTCCCTGTGGATTTATATTTAAAAACAGATCTTCTATTCCTTTTTCAAAATCATATACTTGTGAACTTTGTCTTGCTATTTCCCTTTGTTCTCTTTCATTTTTCAGAGCTTGGACAAGTTTTTCAGTTTCTTCTGCTTTTAATCTTTCTAATTCTCCTATATCCTTTGCTTTTACTGTCTTTTGTGTCCCTTTATTTACTATTTCCTTGCCCGTATTCGTTTTAAGTATTTCTGATAATGATTGCAGTAAAACTGTATATGTTGCTTTTTTGCTCTTATTTACTGCATTATCTTTTTTCCCTGATAATTCCGATAAATGTTTTTGTGTTTCATCATACATGGCTTTTATGTCATCAATAGTACTAAATTCGCTAAAATCTATATTTATTCCATGAGTTATATATTTGAGCTGCTCTCCAAGTTTTATATTAAAATCTTCCAGTATTTTCCTGTCTTCTGATGTTAACAGCCCTGTTATTTCTCCATCTTTTTTCGTACTTGCTACTACTGCCGGTGTCCCAAGACTATATTCTAACTGTTCTTTTTTAGCATAGGCGTTATCCAAAAGCTTTTGCCATAAGTCTATATTTCTTTTAAACTCTTCTTCCTGTTTACTTCTTAAGTTTTCTGGTAATATAGATAGATGACTATTTAATTCACTTAAAACTTTTTGATTTTTTACTATTTCTGAATTTATAAAGATTAATTCTTTTTGTAATTCTTCTATGCTTTTATCAGGTTTTTCTATATTTTTTACCGGATTTTCCGTTTTTTCTTCTTTTACTTCTGATGATTGTGGTGTATTTTTCTTTAATTGCTCAATCCTCTTAGTAAGTTCATATATGGATTTTGCTATTGTTTCTGAACTATTTTTATATACATCTGCTATTTGTTTATCTATTTCGCTCTGATCTGTTCCCAATAGCTCGCCCATTGCTCTTATTTCTTTTATCTGATCTATTACATTATTTTTGTTTTTTTCTCTTATTAAGGCTTCTTTTTCCATTACTGCTGCCAGTTTTTTATTGGTTAATCCCAATTTATCAAATGTATCTTCTATTCCCTCTAACAGCTTAATCTGTTTATCTAAATAAGTATCATAATCGTCCATTCCTTCTGTATATCTTTTTTCTAAGTCTATACTGGTTGCTTCAAAGTATTCTGCCATATTTTTTATTAATTCATTGTAAACCTGCTTATTATCATCTTTTTTTATGTCATAATTTAGCTCTTCTGTCTTTTTCTTATAGTCTTTCGAAGTATTGGCAAAATACAGCTGTTCATTCAGTTTATTTATTTCCTGTGTATATTGCTCTACTGCTCCTTTATCTCCCAGAGTTCTTGCTAAATCCCTTGATGTTTCTTTTATTTTTATGAAGGATTGTAATACTTCGGCATTTGACCAGTCTAGGGCATCTCTAAAATCTATTATTTTACTTATTTCCAGTTTATCAAGTTCATTTCTGGCATTTTTTATTTTTCCTGCCAATACTTCACTGTTAATACTAAAATCTTTTATCTGTTTATTTAGACTCTCAAGCATCTGCTCCCATTTATCTTTTTCTGGACTTTTTCCTTTCCCACCTTTATTTTTACTGCTTCCTCCGCTCGCTTTATTATAATCTCCAAGATTTGGCTTACTTATATTTTTACTTAATCCTCTTATTGCTTTTTCAAGGTTCTCGGCATTTTTATCAGTTTCATTTACAACTACTCCATTTTGTGCACTTCTCTGGACTATGTTATACATTCCGTTTAGTCCTTTGGATATTGTCGTATGAAGTTCACTTCCCATTATTGTGATATGATCATTAGTTTCCAAAAATCCTTGTAACATTTCCATTGACAGAGCTTTTTCACTTCCATCTATTCTTCCTACTACTTCTCCTTTGGAATCTCTTACCACTCCGGCTATATATTTATCTGATTCCAGCTGAGCTATTTTTGAATTTGATATTATGTTATTTGCATTATTCTTTATGTCTTGTTTGACCGAGAAAATTCCTTGTAATATCTGATTATCACCTGCTTCTATTGAACTGGCAAACTTATCAAATATTTCTATTGTATTATCTCTCTTTTGAGCTATTTTTGTCAGATTATCCTCAAGTTTTACATACCCCTGCTCTTGTTTTTGCATTACTTCTACTTGGTTAGCTGCATAATCTGTTAACATTCTGGCTATGTATATAGCATTTTTATCATTGACTCCCTGCTGGACCAGCATATCTTCAAACTCTGCTGTCATTTTTCCTGTAGCTGCCATTCGCTCTGCCATACCTTTATCCATTGACTTTTTCAGTTCTTCTACCATTTGAGGAGTTACAAATTTATCTGCATCTATGTTAAAATCTGTTGCTATTTTTACTTTTATATTATTTGCTGTTTCCATGGCTTTATTTATTTTATCTGTAAATTTCTTTACTTCTTTGGCCATTTCATCTGAAAAGCCTTCCATTATCTGAAGCTTTATTTTCTCCTTTAGCCTTTCTATTACATCATCAAGAGCTGTTATTACATCCCTGTATGCACTTTTCTCTCCGCTTATACCTGATAGTATATCCGGATATTTTGTCTGTAATTCAGAAAATATCTGTACTCTCCTTGATTCCTCATCATTTGTAAGGCTTGCTTTTTTAGATAATGCTTCATATTCTGCTGCAAGATTCTGGATTTCTGATGCTTCTCCTAAAAATTCTCCTATATATCCTCCTGCTGTTGGTTTATTCAGCCAGCCATCTATAGTTCCCATTAAGTTATTAATTATATGAAGAGTGTCTTCTCCGGCAGGAATAAATTTTTGTCCAAGAGTTCTGCTTATACTGTCCCAGTATGCATTAAGTACTTTTACCTGATTGGCATAACTGTCTATTGTTCTTTCAGCATCTCCCTGTACAAACTTTGTTTTTTCCATTAGAAAGTTATATCTTACAATTTGTTTTTGAGCTTCCGACATCTCTTTCCATTTTGTTTTTATTCCCATTGACAAAGCATACTCAGCAGCAGTTGTCTCATTTAAAATTATCCCGTAACGTTTTAATGGTTCAGTCTCTCCCGTTAGTCCAGATTTTAATGCATTAAATACCTGTTCCATATCATTATCATAAAATGAACTAAAATCCGCTGCCAGTTGAGATAAGGCCATTGACATATCCTGAAGATCTTCTGTTTTTATCCCGGCTCCTTTAAATACTGCTCCAAATATAGAAGCCTGTTTTTGCAGTTCAAAACTTGCTCTTCCTACATTTGTTGATATACTGTCTGCCCACTTTACTACTTCATTACTTCCTTTTTCAAATACTTGTTCCAGGACATTATCAAGTTCTTTTATTTCTGAGGCTGCATCTATACAGCTCATTCCTAATTTTCCTATTTCCTTTATTCCTACTGCTATTCCTAAGCCGGCCAGAATTCCTTTTATTCCACCTAAGGAGGCTGCCAGTTTCTGAACACCAGAAACGGCTCCTCCGGAAGTATTACCCATATCTGTTATTTGCTTTGTCACAGTCTTTAATTCATTTCTATATCTTTCTATCTCTCTTGTATAGTTATCTACCACACTTAAGACCGTTTCTATTCTGTCCTGTTCCACTTTTGCCTCCTTACTTTGGTTTTTTCTCCTGATATGCTATATTTAGTCTGTCTTTTATATATTTTAGTTTTACTATCATCCAATATGGATGTTCATCCATTGATCTACTTAGTGGTAAATGTCTTATCTCATATGAACCACCCATACCTGCTATGCCAAAATATATTACATATCTCTGAATATCACTTATTACTTTTTGTAATCCTTCATCTGTTGTCTCATGTCCTTTTACTATATTTAGACACGCCCTAGCATATATATTATCTGAATTCCGGCCTGATACTTTTTTATCTGTTCTACATTTGAGGATATTAATTCCAGTAATACTTCACTTAATATCTCCCCATGCCTATCGCTGAATTTATTTAAGTTTTCCATACTTACTTCTATACTGACACCATCCAGATAAATTTCTTTTATCTGAGAAAATAGGAATTCTATTTCTTTACTTTCCATGAAACTGTATTCTATTGGTATTACTTCTATATCTTTGCTGTTTTCCTTTATTCTTCTTATTACATCCGGCTTTGTAAGATAGTTCCATATATTTCTGTATTTTCCTACCAGTTCTACTACTAATTTATCTGTTTTTGTTCCGTATGTTTTTATATTAGTTATTTGCTGTTCAGGTATTACAGGTGATTCATTACTTTCTATTTCTTTTTTGATATCTTCACCTGTATTCTTCAGGCCCTTATTATCAGGATTCTGATTATTCACTTTTAGCTTTTCATTTTGATACTTTAAATTTTCTTGTTTATCCGGAACAGAAGAAACATTCTCCTTACTTCTGTCTATTATTTCTATATTCTTTTTGGCCACATTATCACCTTACTATAAAATACTTGCATAATCTGTCATCTCTATTTTTACCGGTGTCTTTGCTGTTTCATCATAATATGCTGATACTTCTTTTGTAAGTCCACCTGCTCCTGCAAGGTCTGTCCTCTCCGTTTTCGTTGGCTTACAGTTAGGAAAAGTCATTCTGAATATCTTTGTTGGATTCTTTTTTTCTGCAAATTCAGTTATTATTTCATATGAATTGTTCGACTTTATATCGCTTAAATCCTGAATATATGTTGGTTTATCAAATTCGTTAAAAGTCATTGATATTGTCACACTTCCCCGCTCTCCTTGTCTTATTGCTTTGTAATACTCAGAGTTCAGTGACTGTTTTCCTTCAAGTTTATTATCTATATTGATATCTATACTTTCTACTTTTGAAGTTATATCTACCCCGTTTTGTTTTATTGTTGTTCCCAGACAAATCAGTGGTTCTCCTTTAGGTGCTATTTCTGTTCCCGTATACCCCGTACTATTTGTTGTAAAATCCATTCCTATCATACTGGCTGTTGCTGTCACATACGATGCTACAGAAGCACTTATCCCTATCGAAGATATGAGACAATCTTTTGAATATTCAAACATACTGTTATCTACATCATCCATTCCTACAGTAAGATAATTCTTTGTTGCACTTGATGGAGAAATTAACCATAAATCAGGATCCACTGAATCAGCTACGCCGTCAAATCCTGCACCGTAGAAGAGCAGTTCCAGTTGTTCTCTTGTTGCTTCTACTGGTAAATCTCCTTCAACTGCTATCTTTGATACAAAACCGTCACGCTCCCATCTTCCTGAACCTAATGCTTCTGATGTAGTCTTATCAACACTCGGAGCCATTCCAAAATCTGTACTTGCTAATCTGTACATAGTCGATATCTCTGCCGTTCCTCTGGCAGTTTGTTTTCCTACCAATACTCTTACTTCCATTTATTATCTCTCCTTTATATCCAAATTTACTTCGAAGATTACAAGCCCTGTTAAATCTCCTTCATCTTCTTTTGCATTTCTTACCATGCAATAATAATCAAAGTTTATTATCTCTGATAATATTTCTCTGTCTTTTTCCATTTCTTTCAATAATCCCTCTATTTCTTCCACAACTTCTTTTGAGTTGGTTACCACATCATTTGAAATTACATAATACAAAGTCAGTTTTCTGTTTCTTTCTTTTCTGTGGTTTATTCCTATTGTACGGGAATTTATACTCTGAGGCTCCATTATAAATCTGCCTTCTGCCAAAGTCATTGATTTAAATGTGTAATCATTGAGAAACCCGAATTCACATTCTTTACCGCTTAATTCCTTTATTCTCTTTAAAAATATATCTACTGTTTTCATATTTCAAAACACCTTCGTCCTCTTAGGTTTCTCTCTTTTTTCATTTTGAAGTCTTAATTTATTCTTTTTTATATTTACAATGAGTTCCCTTATGAAAATTCTTTTGTCTTCCACAAGGGATTCCATTTCTACATCTGAAAACAACTTATATTGAATATAATTATTTTTTATAAGATGTATCTCTTCTTCTTTCAGTTCAAATCCCTCAAGCTCCAAATTTATATATACTCTTGCTTCCTCTGAATATTCTGTTATTTTCTCTGTTATCTTTTCATCATTGTAGCCAAGCTTATTCAATCTGATTTTCAGAGCCTGAGGGAGCTCATAATCAGCTCCCATACTCTTCTCCTATTTAGTTACATCTATTCTTACTACTGATTTTGGATTTGATATTATTGGTGAAAAACATGACTCACCCACATACAGGGCTGTGGCATTTAGTTCATCCGAAGTATTTCTCATAATGTATTCTGCTGCTATTTTCTTTGGAGTTCCTGTCGAATCAAGTACATCTACCCCGGCATTTGCTATATGTAGTCTCTTAGTTGCAAGTAATGTCATTCTGTTTCCTTTGGCAATATCTATACTTATTCCCTTCATATCTGTTATTGGTTCACTTTCCAACAACAGATAATTAAATACTTTTGCTATTGCAATATACTTATCATCTATTGTTACATTGGCAAGTCCTAATTTATTTACCTGATTTATGAAGAATTCATCATCTATAAGATCATTTACTATATCTTCTCCTACCAGTATTCTGTCCGGAGTATCAAATGACTTTTTCTTATAGTCATTTATCTCTTCTTTCATAATTCTGAGAAAACTTTTAAAATCTGATATATCATTTTTCTTTCTTGGCTTCACTGCCGGTATATCAAAACTTATTTTTTCTCCTGTATCAGCATAATACTCACCTTTTGACAGTAACTCAGCTGTTATAAGATCCATTCTTGATATTATGGAATTTTTCAAATATACTGCCACATTTTCATATATGGCATCAGAAGCTTTTCTCTCATTGCCGTTAAAATACGCTGTTTCTCCTGCTCTTATATACGCTGCTTCATCTGCTGTTAACTGATAATATTCTCTTATTTTTCCAGGTGTAACTTTAAACTGGTTATACCCTTCTCTTCCAGCATAGTTCCCAGCTGTTTTATCATCATTCCCTATTAACATTGCCCGAACATATTTTGGTACATAGGCATCATATATTATTGTTGCTACTGGTGTTTTTATCTTAGGACCTTTTAACAAATCCAGGTAAAAGGTCTTTTCTGTAGGTTCTATTTTACTAAGTATCCCTACAAAATATATTATTTGTGCTATTTTCTTATCCATTCTTATATCCTCCTAAAATTCTTGTCTTTCACTTATATTTTCCGGAAACAGATCATGCTGTTCCAATATTTCATATACTTCATAATCTTCCAAACCAGATATATTTGAAGTGTGTATTGCCTTTTTATCAAGTTTCCCTCTCTTTATTACAACAGAATTATCTCCTGCTGTTACATTTTCTTTAATTACTCCTACAATAAGATCGCCTGCAGTTCCTGTGTATTCTTTTATTTGTGCCTCGGCAGGATCCGAATTATCTATTGCCACTATCACAACTTTATTATCCGGAACTGTAATGTTAGCCACTGCTTTATATGTTCCTGTTCTTGTAATTTCTATTACTCTGTAATCAAATTCCTTCTTTACTGACTCTATTCCCATTCTTGCCATATTAATTTCCTCCTTCTACTGCTTTTTGTCCTTGTTTAAACGGACTGTTTTCATTTGTTCCCTGATCAGCAAACTCTATATTATCTGAATAGTTTTTAAAGCCTGAAAACTCATTCATCTGTTTCATAAATTCCTGTAACCCCTCAAAGAGTGTTGTATCTTTTTTATTGAATTCCCAGTTTACTTCACTTTTTAAACTCTCTTCCGCTATTTTTTCAAAAAATTGTTTAAATGCCGGCAGGATTTTTTTATCATTCTCTTTCATGAATTCCGTTACTTTTTCTTTATCCGCATATTCTTTATTCAGCTTTGCTTTTATATCTGTTTCTATTTCTTCCGGTGTTTTTGCTTTTAGTTTCTCCTTTACTTCTATGTTAAGCCTTTGGGCTTGTCTTTGTATTTCTTCTTTTGTTAATGAATTTAATACCTCTGTTCTATCCATAGTTTTATCTTCTCCTTTTTCTTTCTTTTCTGATTTTTTTTCTTCTATTTCCTGAAATTCCATAAATATTGGTGCTTCCTGAAATTCTGCTCCTTCTACTGCCGGATTAACCTTATTTGGCAGTATTGCTATTTTTGTAAGTTCATCATTAGGAAGTTCCACTGATACTCCGTTTAACACTCTTCCGTTATAGAATTTTTCTCCGGTTTCATTTAATTCAAGATCAGCAAATACTTCTACTTCTCCATCTGCTTCTTTAAACTCATAATTACTGAATTTACCCAGATTCAAAGGCTTTTCATTTTTAGCCCATAATGAACTGTGTAAAAATATTGCTTCTGTTTCTTTGGCTTTTGAAAATATATTCTTAACTCTTTCCTTATCATATTCTCCCTGTCTGTATTTTCCACTTTTGAAAATTTTTATCTTTTTTCGCACATTCCCACCTCTTTTCCACATTTATCTAACTTTTTTACCTTATTTTTTCAACTTCTTTTCAACATTTTTACTTCAGCTGCCCCTTATGCCATTTTTTTATCCAGTCTTTATATTTAATCCTTTGATCTCTGCTTAGGCCCATAAATCTTCTTTGTGGAATCCTATGATAACCAAAATTATGAGTTGCTGCATACTTTATATTTGTTCCAACTATTGCTTCTGTTCTAGTATTTCTTGCCTGTATAGATCTTTTCAACCTTCCCGTGTTTTGAAGTATCTTACTTCTGCCCTTCACTGCTTTTCTTCCTTTTTTCTTCTTTAAACCTGAATTATATTTTGATGTTATGCTTCTGCTTTTTAGCTCTTTCCAAGGTTTTCCTTCCGGATCCACTTCATTTCGAAATCTCATATCAACTTCTTTTTCCATGTCTTTTGAGATTTTTCCAGTTAAAAATGAGATATCATACATATTTTTTACTGCATTTACTCTCTTTTCTATATTCTTAAGTTTTCTTATTACCTTAAATTTAGCCTTCATAGTTACTTACCTTCTTGTATAAGATTTCAGCCTCTTTTTCTTTCTGGTTCACATATCTTTTTATTCCTGTAATATAATTACTTCCTATATTGCTCTTAAAGCCGTTCTGTGGTTCGTTTTCCGGAATAATATTCTCAGCTGAATATCCGTAAGTCTGCATATCTTCTTCACTCAGTGCAATCACTCTGCTTCTGCATTTAAAATGATTTGGCGGATAATATATTTCCCAAAACGGACTATCCAACCTGTATATCTTTCCATCAAGCATTCTGCAAAGAGCTGTTTCCCTTCCGTCTACTACAGCATCATACAAACCGTATATGTAACCATATTGAATTCCTACCTGCAGTTGTTCCCACTGTCCTACAGACTGAGCGTTTATCATTGTCTGATCAAATACCTGCTTCAGATAATACCCATCACTTCCGAGACCTAAACTCTCTATATCAAGATTCTTCTTAAAGTCTTCAAAAGTCTGGCCGAGTTCAAGATTCTTTAATAGCTCTGCATATAATATCTTTGTTACTTCAATATCTGTGCTTCTTTTTATCCAGAAATAATTAGTCCTGTATCTCTCTATTACTTTCTGTATCTGATCATACATCAACGGTTCACGATCAAGCAGCCAGTTTACAGCTTCATTGAAAGTCATATTAAATATATCCTGAAGATCTATTTCAGAATAAAAGGCAAATTCACTTTTCTTTTTATATTCCTTTACTTTTTCCCTGTCTTTTATTGTCAGATAGTAGCCCCATAACTCTGATAGTACTAGGGCATTCTCATGTTCTTTGGTTCCTGTATCTATATTTTTTATATCATCAGGAGTTTTTATCTTTTGTATCTGTTCTGTTACCTTCTCACTTATTCCAGATATTATTCTTTTCCTGAGTCTTTCAAGATACTCCAGTGTTTTCTGATTACTATCCTCAGTATTCTTTTTAGAGAATTCAAAAAATGAATTATTAATCTGTTGCTGCTCTTTTTTCTTCAGTGTCTTATATCCGAATACTTCCTGTAATTCACTATCTTCTACTTCATAACCTGCCTGCGATAATTTAACTATCAAATCTGCCTTCTTATTTACTTCATCCTGTTCGAGATTTTTTATTTCAAGTTCTTTTCCCCGGTCCTTTTGTCTGTTTATCTCTATATAGTACTGATTAGGATCATAACCATGAATTAATCCGTCTATATCTATTAATTTATCGAGCTCTTCTCTCACAAATAAGGCAATTTCATCTTCTATTTTTTCCTTTTCTTCCTGATGAACAGTTCCTAAAGCATGAGTTCCTTTTCCGTTACTTCCGTCTGTTACTGTAAGTGTGCTACCCAGTAAATTTTGATAGATCTTCTTTTCCAGTTTTTCCATAAGCAGAGTATGAATTTCTATATTAAGATCAGCAAGTCTCAATAATACAATGTTATCCTTTATTCCGCTTTCACTTGGAATTCCGACAGTATTTGAATCCATCATTCTTTTTAGTTCCAAACCTGTTTTTTCTACCAAGTCATCTTCTAAATTAGGATCATACCCGAATAGTACGATTGTCCCGCCATACTTTTCTATTATCCCATTCATCTTTCCTTTGATATATTTTATTTCTTCATAGGTTTTAAGTATGGATTTTAATATGGTTTCTCCATAGGGTTTTGTTACACTTTGATTGTATACAGCTACATGCCATTTCATTGGGTTATCCAGATATATATTCTCTGTTGCATTAGTCTCTATATAGAATTTTTTCTTTTCCTTGTCATACCTTATTAATTCTCTTGGAATAAATTCCATTCTCTCTATCTCAAAATTATCATTATAAATTACTTCATGGACTGTTATTTTAAGAAATGGTGTTTTGGCCAGCTCTTTTATAAAGTTCATTTTCCCCTTTATATTATTAATTCTTTTCTGGCCCTCCTCTATTAATGTTTTATTCTCTTCTTTTCCATTTTCACTCGTAAATATTAACTCTCTTGATGTTACTCCCCGGACCAGAGTTGAGACTGCAGTATTTATATCTATATATTCAAATATCTCCTGCAATTCCCTTATTTCATAAATATTTTTATACTCAATATCAAAGTTGCTTATGTCTATTACATTACGGGCTATATTTTGTATCAATACTTTATCGGTTATATATGACGGTTCCCTTGGTTTTCTGTTTTTCCAAAACATTTTATCTTCCTCTCTTTAATAATCTTTCAACATCTATTCCTTTTTTAGGCTGTTTATATATTGCATATCTCATTGCATCTATTATGTGATTAAAAGCATCCACAGGCTTATTTAGTGCTTTATTATCCTTTGTATCCCATATATAACTTGAAAATTCTGTTATAGTATTTACACACTTCGGATGGATGTATATCTTATATTGCTGTAATAACTGTATTCCGTGAAGTACGCTGTCTTTTCCTTTAACTGATGGTTTTATCCGTCTTATTCCGTATCTTTTTATTTCTTCTATACTTTTTTGTTCTGATGAATCTCCTATTATTTCCTCTTTTGCATACCCCATGTATTTAATCTGGTTTGCTATCTCGTCATTCAGCATTCCGGATTTATAGAATTCATCAAATACATATATTTCTTTATTTTTTTCATCTTCAAGATAACCTGTAAAAGCGGAAGGATCATTCGTATATCCGAAGTCAAGTCCGAATCTTGAAACTACTCCTTTTCTTTTAGATATTTCCCTGTAGTCAAATTCTTTCTCTTCCCAGTTTTCAAATATGAGACCTTCTGCTATTCCCCATTCTGCTTCACCTTCTACCCTGTATCTTTTCGGGTTGTCTCTTTTCATTTTTTCAAATACTTTTCTGTCATCATCATCGAGAAATTCATTTATTTTATAAGTTGTAGTAAGTGCCAGTATATCCTCATCTTCCACATCAAAAAATCTTGCTTTTAACCAGTGTTTTTCATTCCACGGGTTAAATGTGAAAGTAATTTGTTTCCATAGATGTTCAGGTAATTTCCCTCTGATTGACAAATCAAGTTTATTAAAAGCATCTTCACTCATGAGTTCATAAGCTTCCTCAATCCATACCCAGCATAAGTAACCTTTTTCTACTGTGATTGATGTAAGCTTTAACGGATCATCCAAACCACGAAATAATATTTTCTGTCCCGTAGGTTTGTATACTAATTCAAGCGGACTTTTTGTGGATTTCCATAAATGATTGACTCCCAGTCTTTCAATAGCCCATAAAAGATCTGAATAGCAGCTGTCTCTTAGTGAATTAAAAACTTTTCTTATAACTAAGGTATTAGATTCTTTATGTTTCATCATATTGTAAATTGTCCACAGTGCTGTTGTTTTACTTTTCTTACTTCCTCTGCTTCCTTTTAATACTCTGTATCTTTTCTTGCTTTCCCAAAAAGTTTTATATCCTTTTCCTACTATCTGGCTTAATTTGACCTGCATTATTACTCCTCCAAGTCATTTGAAAAAGTTATATTAATATTTTTCTCTGCTTCTCTTTCTTCAATATTTTTTGCTTTTTCATATTCAAATCTTTCTCTTGCTAATTTAGAATTATCCATAAAACCATATAAATCCGCTATTAATTTTATTGCTGCATTAGCTGCTTTTAAATCCGTATCTTTTAATACATACTCTTCTGGAACCTGATAGGATATTTCATTTATTTGATTCTTCACAACATCTTTAAAACTTCCTTTTTCTATTACCCCAAGTATATTTGACCCTTTTACCTCCGTTCCATCTGTTAACTTACCTTCATAAGTTCTAACTGATACCGGAATAGTTTTCTTATCAAATTTACTTATCAGAAATATCTTATTCTGTGGTATTTCCCCTGTTGCTTTCTTCAATACCAGAAACAATTCTTCCAATAATTCATTTGCTGTGAAATTTATATCGGCCCTTTCCAGAATTATTTGCTTAATTCTTCTTACTATCTTTTTTATCTTTGGTTTATTCAATACCCGGTGTCCTTCAACTTCGCTCCAATAGCCCACTGCTAAACTTGCTGCTTTTACATTAAATTTATATGCAAAGTAATATGTAATAAACATTCTTTCTTTCTCAGTAAATACTTTATATGTTTTTTTTGCTTTCTCCTCGCTAATTACCTCATCTACTATATCTGTCACTAAATCTTCATCATGTAATAAACCAATTTCCATTTCAGTTGGTTGGTTGGTTCTTTTTTCAACCGTTTTTATTTTTGGTTGGTTGGAATTCTTTTTCTTTACCCATTTATATGTACTGGACCATGTTTTTATGGTTCCTGTCGGAACTGAGTATTGTTTTGATAATTTACTTATAGATTTTCCATTTTCATATTGTATTTTTATTTTTTGTATTAATGCTTCTTCATATTTAGCCATAACCTCTCACTATCTACCTCCATAAAAATAAATTTCAAACAAAAAAAGGACCTGATACGCATTGCTACGTATTAAGTCCTCTTGGGTCTCTTACAGATTAAAAATGTTCTCAATAACATTTAAGGTAATCCCTCTGCATGATATTTAATTTTATACTTAATTATACTATATTTCTTTCTGCTTGTAAATATATGATTTACTTAACTTCAGCTCTTTTTTAATATTAATCTATAATTTTTCGTTTAAGTGTAGCGACAATTGAACGGGTTCCACCGTCAGTAAAATTTATTGTTATCATACTCACTACTTCCCAACCTTCTGCTCCTAATCTATTTAATGTTGGCTGTATGTTCTTTATATCTAGTGTTACAAAAGTTGACTTCCCAAATTCTAAGACCTGATATTCAAATTTCTCCATAGCTCACTCTTATCCTTTCTTCATAATTCATTTTCCTAAATTTTATCACAAAAAATAAAAAAACACTCTAATTTTTAAAGTATTTATCTACTGTTACTAATATTTCATTCTCTTTCTTACATTGTCTGCACTTCCATTTTAATTCTACTTTTTCATATACTTTAAGTTCAACATGAAATCTTCCGCAATACTTACATCTTATTCTATACTTTTTCATTTTGGCTCCTTTATTTTGTAATAAAAAACAAGACTGTTTTTATTTAGTCTTGTTTTATCTATTTAAATATTATTTATATTGAAAAAATGATAAAACTCCTAATATTAATCCTAATCCTCCAAAAAAAAACAACCATTTTGAATTTATGCTATGTCTTATATCATTTTCAAAACAAATTTTTTTAGGTTTTCTTCTATCATAAAATATGTTTATTTCTACTACTTTATCAAGATTAAATAAGTATCTATTTAAAACTACTCTTTTTCTAAATAATTCTTCATTTACCCTGTACTCTATTACAATCATTCTTTTGCTCTTTACTCCAAGTTGATTTTCAATTACTCTGGATCTTGTTTTTATTCCTTTCTTTATTAGGTTTTTATATCTTATCATAATGTATTTTCCAAACATTATAAATATGAAGCCTAAAACAATTAGTATTATTCTTCCATCTATTTTCTCCATATTTTTCCAACCATTTCTAAAATTTCGTTTTCTTTATTATATAAATATTTTTCTTGTTTTACAAGACTAATATTCAATTCCCATTGTCCAATTTAAAACCCTCAATTAAATATTGAGGGCTGTCTTTTACTTATCCAATTTACTTTTTATTATTTCATAACTTTGATTATTCATCTCATTTATTGCTCTAAAATCCAGTACTTTTCCATCTTCCATAAATTTCTTACCTTTTAAAGATTTATAGACATTCTCTATTCTTTCTTTTGACTGGCTGCTTCTCCAACTGATTTTATCATATTCATTTACCAATAATATACAAAGTTTTCTGATTTCATTTTCTAACCGGTCCGCTTCATCAAGTCTGTCTCTGCTCTCTTCATTATACTGGTTAAAATCAGACTTATCCTGTAATTTCCTTTTTCCAAAGAACTCATCTGCAAGTATATCCTTACAATGTAATTGATAGTCAATAAGCTTTTCAACTAATTCTTTTTTCTCTTCTAACATATTTGGAGTTACTCTAATCTTTGCCAGCCATATTGGGAGATATTCAAGTTCAATTGCTAAGGTCTGATTATACTGGTCAAATACCCCTGCGTCAAATTTGACGCACCCTCTTGAAAGTACTAAATCTGATTGTACATTTTTGCTTTGGCGATCTTTCATATTTTTACTCATTCCTAAATTTAAACAAATATTACTCACACCAACATACAATTTACCATCTTTCATAACAGTAAAAATCTTGTCTGAATTAAATTCAATCTCTTTTTTGATAAGCTCCATACCGTTTCCTCCTAAAATTTGAATTTTTGGAGTTAATACAGTATAATATACTTGTGATGGTATATTATTATACTGAATTACTCCTGTAGGCTGTAAAAAGTTTATGGGAGTTTTTTCTATCTCTTTTTTATTATAAGCTGGTTATTTTCTTCATCCAAAATTAGCTCTATATCTTTTTCATTTTCTGTTATATCTAATTTTCGAAGCCACGGAATCGGTAAAATAATCCTTGCACCTTTTCCGGTCCCAGCCTTATAAAAAGAAATTTTTAAATCTCTTTTTTCCATATTATTCCTTTCTATCAGTCACTTATATTTTACATAATAAGTGACTGATTGTCAATTATTTTTATTCTACTCTGCTAACTCCAAAAATTCTAGGAAGGCTTTCCCTCAATATTCAATTGTCATTGTCCTGTGCTTGTTCCATAAAAAAACAAGACCACTTAATATTTAGTCTTGTTTAAAATATATTTTATTCTTCTAGTTCCAATTTCCCATTACCAATATCTTCTATTCCATATTCTCCATTTTTGTCTCTAAATCTTTCAATATATCTAAATTTACAACTCATTCCCCAAACTGGGTGTGGAACTGGTTCAAACCAAGATACTACCTTAAAAGTCTCTAAATCAAGGTTTTTCAAAATTTTTCCTCTGTAATAAATATTATTTTTATCTTTCGCTAAATTAATATCTAATTTCTTAAAAGAGCTTTTATCAACTCCTTTAACAGAAATCCCTGAATATAATATATCATTTTCCTTTATTTCATATCCTCTTGGCATTGAGCAACTCAGTGAAAACCCAAATTGAAACATCATAAATAAACCTGCTAAAATCATTAACTTTCTTTTCATTTATAACCTCCTAAAATTATTTTATATATTATAACATAATTTTTAATTCAAGACTAAATACTCGATTGCCATTATCTAATTTTAGTTTCAATAAAAACAAGACTATTAATTAGCCCTGTTTTCTAATAATTCTTTTTATTTTTTGAAAAACTTTCTATGAAAATCATAATATTTTTTATTATCTTCGTTGTAATTTAAACATTTCCTTCCCTTTAAAGATCTTAAGTGATTAATAAAATCTTCTGGTTCATCTCCATCATGCTTAATATCTATAAAACCATCATCAACAAAAATATAACCTCGCTCAAACATTTCATCGCATCCAAACTTACACATTGGTGCCACGATATTTTCGGCATCCAGTTTTTCATCTTTTGAGCATAAACTTCTCTTTTTTATATGTGCAGCTACCATAAAAGATACCAAATATTTTTTCCCACAAATACAACAACGACTTTCTCTTTTATTTTTAAATAATTTTTTTCTTAGATACGCTTGTTCAACTCTAGTCGATAATGTTCTCTCAATATCCAAAGATTCTCTTAAGAAAAATTCTTCCACTTTCTTTTGAATTTCAGTATCATTGTCTATTACGGTTTTATAAGTCTCTTTATTTATATCCGGTTCGTAGATATCACTCTTTAAATTTAAAAAATCTAATAATTTTTGCCCTTTTTCATTGGTATAGACATTAAATCCCTGAATTATATAATTGCTCTCATATTCCATAATTCTATTGAAGTCTTCTATTCCTAAATCTATTTCTTCTACTTCATCTAGGAAATAAATATACTCCCAAGTTACTCCGGTCTTATCTCTATCCCATAAGAATTCTGCTAATTCAGGATTGTGTAGTTTAAGAACCATTGTTGCTTTAGAAAAAATTCTTTTAGTTCTGTAAAATAATGTAATGTCTCCCACAGAAAGTTTCTCCCACTTCTTTTTACTTGACGGTGTCACTCCCCATATTCTAACTTTTTTACTTGGAAATATTTCAATTAATTTTTTAAAATCCTCTTTTTTCAAATATTTTTCTAATGAATCTAAATTGTTAAACTTTTGTATAGTGTCTTTATAATGAGAAAATGCAACAGAATTCGAACATGGTTGAACTACTAATGCCATAATTTATAACTCCTTTTTTATTTATATTCTTTACTCATTCGTGCAAAAAATTCATTTCTATGCCATTTAAGATATTTCTTATTTTCATCACTTATTTTTACTTTCATATTATCTCTTATATTAAGTAGCATTCTATCTTCCTGGCTTAACTCATCCGATATAATTATTTTACCATCATCCTCAAATGAAATAAGAAATTTATCAAATAATTTGTCATGATGAGGGCAAAATAATAATCCATTATGTATATGTAACTTTTCATTTTTATCGCTCTCAGACCATGGTTTTATATGACTTGCTATTAATAATTTCTCATTTGATAAACCACACAGCTTACATTTACACTCTGAATTTAATAATTGTTTTCGGAATATTCCCTGATTTACTCTCGCTTTTATAACAACCTCTTTTTCTTCACCTATTAATTTTTTATCTTCTAATAATTGTTCAATCTCTTCTATTTCTTCTCTATTTGAATATATCTCTACTTTTTTATTTCCATTTTTTTCAATAAGTGAGATTATATAATTAGCAAAATCTTCAGTAATCTTAAATAAATATCCTTGGTTACCATTTCCATCAACATTATAAGGAAAATATTTTTCTACTTTTGACTTGTACTCAAGAACTGTTTCTTTATAATTCTTCATTTTAAAAGAATATTCTAAATTTATTACTTCGATATCAACTCTATGTCCATTCGGATCCCAAATTGTATTTTCATTATAATTTTCATAAGGATTTGTAATTGCTTTAGAATAAGCTACTATTTTAGCCCCATGACTAATGAAAATAATATCTTCTTTTCTAACATCTAGAATGTTTTTATGAAAAAAAGATTTTGTATTCTGAGTAGGAGCCCATAAATGTTTTTCTCCTTTTTTTTCTTGGAAAACAATAAAATACTTCATTAAATTCCTCCCAAATGATTTTAATAACCTTTTTAGCCTAAGTCTAAGTATTTAAATATTTATTTTTTTGTGTAACGCCTTATTAATTCAAATACAGTCATAATAGCTAACACTAAAATAACATTTACACCCAATAAATATTTCAAAAATTCGCACACTTCAATTGGTTTTCCAGAAGAATTTGAAAATGTACTAGCAAAAAATGAGACATTTATTCCAATCAATGAAAATATTGCTAGAAATATTCCCATCATATTTAAAATATTTTTATCATGCTCTTTTAATTCCTTTTTCTGTTCCTCAATATCTTTACTAAATTTATCTAATAAGATTTCTATCTGTCTTTGTGAAGATTTAACACGTATCCAAAAGTTTAATGTTTCTATTTCTTGAGCTAAATCACTTTCCAACATGAGCAGATCCTCATTTAGATCATATTTTGATAATTCTGTTATTTTACTTTCATCTTCTGAATAAATTTCACTCGCAATTTCATTAAAATTTTTGTTATACTCCATGAGTTCGTTCAAAAACTTCTCTCTTTTTTCATGATTTGTACTTAGTTTTTCTATATCAAAATCAAAATTATAATCTAAAAAAATAAATTGCTTCGTGATCTCATTAAATTTTTCTTGGAATTCACTTGAATAAAGTCCAGCCTTTTTTCCTTCAATTAACTTTCTTTTTATTATTTCCAAATGAGTTAAATAATTTTTATAAGTCATTTATCTAAGATTCTCCTTTTATTCATTCTTTATAGAAATTACTATATTAAAATATTGATTTCTTTCATTATATAAAATTAATACTAAACTTACAAGACTAATATTCAATTCCCATTGTCCAAACAAAATAACATTAACTTTTTTTCTATTATTATATTTCTAATTTTTTTGCTATAATAATTATCATATTCAGGAGGTGATTTCTTATTAATTCACAAAAAGAAGTATTAAAAGGCATTATTCCTTTAAATTTATTTTTTATATTCTTAAACTTAAGTTTTTATACAGCTTTACTAATTCCAATAATTTATATAATGAGTGATTTAAATTTTATTATAACACCAAAATTTTCCAGTTACTTAGTTGAAAACATAATATTAAAGATCATAGGTTTATTTGTAATTTCAACAATTTTATCCTTAAGTATAAGAAAAGAAATAACAATGGATCAGAAAAATAAAATTTCTTTTTATAAATTTCCAAACGCTTTTAAAGGAATTTATATTAAATCCCTAGGAAAAAATACAAAATATTTTTACTTCTCAGAAAATTTATCTTCTTCTTATAAATACAATATTATAACCTCAGAAAAGCTTAATGATTTTATATCTTTTTTACCCAAATATTTTAAGTTAGGATTTCTTTTATTCATTTTTTGGGGGATAACTTTGAGTCTTTTTTCTTTATTCCTATTATTCCTCTCATTTTAATTGAAGTGATTTATATCACTTCTTTTTTTTATTTCTCTTTAAAAGCCTTAAAATGATTAGTATAAATCTCTTTAAGCTCTATAACTAATTTCTCGTTCAAATATACACCCTCAATATGATACTTATCCTTAAAACTTTCCACTCCTCTACGATGAAACTCCTGATGGTGCTCTGTACACAATGATATAAAAGGTGTACTAAGCCCATCATCATTTTCATAAGTCCCTACAGCTGAAGCAACCGACTTCCAGTGATGTAATTCCACAGTATTATATTCATCATGCCTTTTCCCACATATCGCACATACCCGGTTTCTAAGACAAGCTATCACATATTTCTGGATATCCGGAACTTTAGTCCTGATGTGTTTATAGTTTTGATTTTTATCCCTTATATACAATACCCTGTTCTCCTGAATACCAAGCTCAATAATGAACTGAATAAACTGTGTTGCTGTTTCCATGTCCAGAGTATTAGCTTTATATGGACTCGTAGAAAATCCCGGAATTTCATATTTACTACAGAACTCTCCTATCAAAACATCTTTTATGTATAAATAATCTCCTCCGGCTTCTTCTTCGGCCCATTGATGAAACAAAACATAAATAAGTCTCATCTGTTCAATAGACATCATTTTTTTAGGAATTACTTCAATCAGATAATTATTCAGGACTTCTTCAAGTTCTGTTTTAATATCCGGAGTGACTTCCTGAACCGGTACAGTTAAAAGTATTTTGTTTTTTGTTATTTCTGCTAAAGCCATATCGCCACCTCTCTATATCTTTTTCCCGTACTACTTCTTTATTCACAAGTTTTTTTTAGTAACTAAATTTTTTTCAAAAAATAGTTGTAATACATCTTTATCTTTGTTACAATATATTTGCTAGTGAAGATAATAGTAATTTTTTATTCGTGAACAACCTTGTGTTGTTCATTTTTTCTTGACATTTCTTGTTTTTTATGTTAGTTTAGTGAGTATATTAACTAATTTATGAAACTGTTATTATCTTAACTAGCAACGATAGTCTATAATAAGGCTATCGTTTTATTTTTCTATTAAAATCTACAAAAATAGATTATTCCTATTCCAATTATCAACATTACTAAACCTCCTCCTAATACATAATTCCATTTATGAGATCTTAAGTATTTTTCCGAAAATTTAGCTGCAGTATCTGACAAAGTTTCATTTCTTTCATCGGTCATTGCTATTATATTTTCTAGATTCTTTCTTTCCTGATTTCCTTTCTCTATAATTCGTTTTAATTCCTTTATTTCCGCTTCTTTTGCTTTGGTAGCTTCTACTGTCTCCAGCTCTTTCAAATAAGATATCTTTTTTCTTAATTTCTGTGTATCCTGACATCTTTTACAATCTGTCCTTAGTCCGTCTTTTGTTCCTGTAGTCTGATAAAAATATTCTTTAATATTTGGGAATTCTATTCCACATTTACTGCATTTCTTTACTCCGTATGTTTCTACTTTATCCATTAATATTTCAATGTTCATAATTAGTTCCTCCTATTTTTTTATCTTTATTTATCACATTAATTTACTCCTTATAAAACTTATGATACAATCTAATATAAAAGTTTAAAGGAGACTATATGAAAAAAGTATTTCTAATTACAGTATTAATTTTATCCATTTTTACAATTACTTCAGCTAAAACACCAATTACTAATAAGAAAATTTTACATGCAAGTGCCACCGGACTAAATGAAGGTGAATATTCAACAGTTATAGTACCTAAGTACATCACAGTCACTAAAATTAACTCAGAAAAGGTTAATATCAAAAATTCTGTAATTATTATTGCTCCTGGTGAATACACTTTTAAATCCAAAATTTATAAAGATTTTTCTAAAAGTTTTATTTTTGAAATAGAAAGCAATAAATTTTATATTGTCGAAGCTTTTAAAAATCCTGAACGATCTGGCGGTAAAACTGCATACACTCTCATTGAAATTCCAAAAGAGAATGCCGAAAATTATATTAACGGGAATCATTTTGATTAAGATTGAGACTATATCAATCTTTTTTTATTTCTTATAACTTTCTCTTATAAATTTAATTGCTTATACCTTTTGTCTATATTCCTGTTATTTCTTTCTGCCAGAGCTTTCTGTAAATTCTCGTCTATTTCCCGAAATTCCTTGTTTATTTTTATAAGCTCTTTAAATTTATTTGTTTTACTGTTTTCCAAGACATCTATATAATCATTAAGTTCAGTATTATTCATAGAGTCTACGCTTTTCATCCATATCCTCCCCGATCTTCATTTGAACTTTTGCATTTATGATTGACTGTGTTTCTTTGTTATAAGCTAAGACCACATTCCCAGTTTGTCCGTTTCTGTTTTTCCTTATTAGTACTTCCAGTGAAGAATAAGGCTTGGGTTCTTCTTCGTCTTTTCCGTAATAATAATCAGCCCTGTATAAAAACATGACAACATTACTTGCCTGTTCTATTCCCCCGGAATCTCTTAAATCTGACAATACTGGCTTTTTATCTGCCCTTAGTTCCACCTGTCTGTTCAGCTGAGCTAATATTACAATGCACGTATTTAATTCAGTAGCCAGTAATTTTAGCCTGTTGGACATATACTCAACCTCTGTATTCCGGTCTTTATATTTTTTCACATGCAGCAACGTCAGGTAGTCTATTACAAACAGTTTAAACTGTTTTTTCTCATACATTCTCCTAATCTTTTGAACTATTGAAGTAAAATCACTATCCCGACAATCTAATAAGCTCAAATTTAAATTTTCAAATATTTCCATCTTACTTGCTATTTTGCCTGCTTCTTCATCATTCAGTGTTTTATTTATTATTTTTTTCAGCGATACACCACTCATGCTTGATAATATTCTGTTACTTATCTGGTTCGTGCTCATCTCTAGATTTACATAAAGAACACTTTCTTTTACTGCATTTCTTGAAGCCAGATTAAGTCCAAATGCTGTTTTTCCCATTGCTGGTCTTGCACCAATAGTCACAAGACTTCCTGATTCAAATATAAAATAATTATCGAGATCCTTATAACTTGTTCTTATCCCGTCTACTTTCTTATTTTCCAATGACTTCCACCATTGTGTTGATAACTCCTTCATATCATAAAATTTATTTTGTTCAGTTTCAAAATTCTGTAATCCGTCAATAACAGCCATTATCTCACTCTGCTTCTCTGCAGTTTCTTTTTTATCGTTCGTAAGAATATTACGGATTTTATTATCCAATACAGAATTTCTGTAATTTTCTTTTAGCTGTTTAATAGCAAGATCTATATGAACAACATTAGTCGAGTAATCCCCAAGCTCTATCATTTTCTTTTGTTCCAGTTTTAAAAGACTGGGATCAAATTTTGAATTTACATCAAAAACTTTCAGCATTTTTTTGAATATTATATTTGTTTGTTCATTCAAAAAATACTCTTCTTTTAGGCCCTTATCAAGACTTTCCGCCAGTAAATACGGCAGTATTATTATTTTCCCCAGTATTCCTTTTTCCAGTTCTATGTTAACCAAGAATCTTCCTCCTCCTTAAAGCATTGTTTTAATTCTTCAGCTGATAAAGTATCATCTTTTTTAAACGGATCATGTGCACCAAATGCTATGTCAGTAAATTTTTCAAGTCCCAGAATATAATTCAAAAAGTTCAGATCCCCTTTTTTCTTACGAAGATCCATCAAAAATTTATTTTCTTTTATTTTATCAAGTGTTTCCATTACTTTCTCCAAACCTAAACTTACTACTAGAGCTGATATCTTACTTACTTTAGAATCTAATATTTGAGGATTTTCGACAGACTGACCTAATACATCCTTCAATTTAACTTTTACTTTTTCTATAGAATTTATATCTGTCTTTCTCTCTTTTTCCTTTTTCTCTTTTCCCTTTATTTCTTTTATATTCTTTGTTCCGATGTCATCACAGGAAGCTTTAGCTTGTTGACGACGCAAGGTTTCAGTTTTTAACGCCGGAACCTTTGTTTTGTTATCACCGTAATCATTTCCTTGCTCATCTCTCATTTCTAAATTTTCATTTGTCCTCAAATCTTCTAGTTTAACTGTAATATGAATAAAGCTAAAACAACCTTTCTTGCCATTTGCTTCATTCTCTTTTGATCTCTCTATTAAACCCATTTCTTCATATTTCTTAAACCTTCTGCCCAAAGAATCAGTCGTTATATCTAAAATAGGCATACTTTCTAAAAGAGTTTTATAACTAATCCAGAAAAAGACTTTATTATCTATAATTTTATTTATTGTTTTTAAACTTCCTCTAAAATTAAATAATCTATTCAAAATATATAAATCATCTATTCCTAAAGTTTGAGTAATTTCCTTTTCTGTATTTTTTCTTTTTTCTATTTTTATATTTTTTATTTTAATTACTTTTTTCTGGTTAAATCCTAATACATTTAAATCCAATCTACTCACTCCTACTTTATTTTAATTTTTACTTATGATATAATTATTAATATTCATTCCATTCGCTTTCTGATATAAAACTTAATCTATAACTTTTCAGTACTATTCACTTTCCATTTTTTCAATATTTTATTACTTAATATTTTAAGGATGTGTATATTATGAATTTTTATTTTGACTATTTTAAAGACTACTGCACTAAAACTGAACAATTTGAGGAAATAACTGTTAAAATTTTTGGTATTTCTCCTGAAGGTTTTCCTACAAAAAATCAAAAAAAAGTTCTTTATCGATGTAGTAGCGAACATTGTAATTGTGATGATGCCCATCAATGTAATTTGTACAAAAAATTTCTCTTCAATAAATTCTATTAAAGAATTTTATCAAACTTGTTTCTGATTTTTTCTCTTTTAGTACAACGATTGATATTTTTTTAGAATTATGTGATTTTTTCTTATGAACTTTCTTAAAAAAATTCATCTATTGTGATTATAAATATATTCAACATTTTTCTAAAGAAAGGTAGTTTTTTATGTATAAATATTTGAATAAAAAATTTATTTTAGATATTAATTCCGGTATTTGTCATGATTTTTCAAATATCACCCAAAGTTGTAATATACATAAAATTGAACTCCAAAATATTTTTGATTCAGATCTTTTAAATGAAGAGATCAAAGGACACCCTCGTTACAAGAAAAAATGTGTTTATTGTATGATTGAAAAATATTATTAACTTATTCATATTGCCCTATACGGGCTTTTTTCATTTTATAATACTTAAATTACTTTATAATTTTTTCTATAAAATTCTATTTTATCCATTTTCACTTCTTTTCAGATTTCTTATTTACCAACATAAATTCAATTTAAACCAAATATATCAATTTTAAAAGCCGACATTTATTTATTAAAATACAAATACAAACTACCCCTTATCTTAACCAAGAACATTAATTTGATCCATAATGAATTGAAAGTTTCAAATATCTTTATTTTTCTATCTATTAAATTTCAAACATGTTATACTTTAATGATAGATATTAACATTATCTATTAGTTTCTCAAAAAAAGGAGGACTAAAATGGCAATTCATGATATCTATAAAACTGGTCAACTTTCACCAAATGATGCTTATTTTGAATGGTTAAAATATTGTGATCAATCTACTGAACCATTACCTAAAGATAATGAAAGGAAAATTTTTGTGAGAAAAAGAGAACCACTTCCTTTAGTTTTATCTTCTAATAAAATATCTTATTGGAGATTGGTTTCTTATCGTAATTGATCAAGAGAGCTTAATGCTCTCTTTTTTATTTTCCTTACTTTTTTCCGGTTAAATTCTAATATATTTATATCCAATCACTCCTACTATTGATTTTTTTCATTTTTATGTTATAATTAATTGTAGTAGAGAAAAACAAGTTTTTCTGACCTCTTCGGAGGTCTTTTTTATTACCAAAACTATTAAATTTATGTTATGATATTAAGTATCGGAGGCATGTCTTGTTTTCTAAGAAATATTATTTTGATAAGCTTATTTCTAATGATTTTAAACACACCATACATACTGAAGATTGTGAATATCTATCTACGATTTCTTTCAAAACCTAAATAGGCAAATTTAACAATCCTTTTGAAGCCTTAAAGCAGGCTCAGAAACAGAATCCAAAGAAATATTTTTGTTGCTGTAAAAAATGTTGCTTATGATAGGGAGAGCTTTTATTCTCTCTCTTTTTTATTTCTTTACTACTCATAATATTTTTCATAATTTCTCTTAATTTTTTTTATTATTTTTACTTTTGAATAATCATTTTTCATACTCTTATTTCCTCAATAATTTATCTGTATAACAAAATTTTAAATATTAAAAATTGACAAAAATCAAAATATTTCATAAAAAAACTCATAAACTAAGTACTTCTGTTAATATTTTTTCTATAGTTGCCTTTGTATTATTCTGAAATGCCAGATAAATATTTTGACGTGACATCCCTATTTTCTTTGAAAATTCTTTTATTGTAAGGTCTTTCCGCCATAAGGTATTTCTAAAAATAATATACTCTTTTGACTTTCTATAATTATTTTTCATTTTTTCACCTCGATATGATTATAACCTTTCGTTTGATTTTTGTCAATATTTTTTTATAAAAATAAGCACTTTATTAAGTGCTTACAGATAGTTCTCTATTTTTTTGAAATCTTTATGTCATTTTACCCCCTCAATATTATAATCGCTACTATTCACCCACTCCTAGAATCAGTTAAAATTCTATATTGTCAAGATCCCTTATATTGATTTGTTTTTTCACCCTCCCTATATATGTTATTTTTTCATTTATCTCTATATTCTCATAAAGCCTGTTGTTAAAAGCTATTAAATACCCTTTTGCATTTTCAAACAACACTTTTCTTATATAAGTTTCCCCATCAAATTCATATAATACAATTTTTCTGTCTAATTCCTGCCAATTTTCAAATTTCTCTTTCTCAATTAGTAACACATCTCCTTCATAGAAATGTGGCTGCATAAAATTACCTTTTATTTTTATAATAATTCCTTCGTTTACACTATTACTAATTTCGTCCTCAACCATTAAAGCCTCCTCTGTGAAATTTTCTAGGTCAATCCTCCCAGCTTTACTTGAGTCATAAGTATGTATTTTTACCAAAATTTTCCCTTTTTCCTTAAATGAATAGTTACTATTTTCTTTTGGAGCTTTCCAGCCTAACATGTCAAAAAAATTATAGTCTAAAATATTAGACAAGCCTACTAATAAATTTGCATCCAGTTTTTGTCTTCCTCCACTTTCAATTCTATGTAAACCTGAAATAGTAATTTCCACCCCTTGTCTTTTTAAACTATTTGCGACATCTTCTAGTCTTAATCCTAATTCTTCTCTTCTGCTTCTAATTTTTTTAGTTACTCTCTCTATTTTATCCATGGTTTCCTCCACTTATTCTTATTTTAATTATACTACTTTTTTTGACAAACGACAATTTTTTTGACTAAATTCAAAAAATATATTGACTTTCATCAAATAAGATTATATAATGGTACCAAGATAAGAGAAAGTTATATTTTTTTAACATACCATTTGACTAAAGTCAAACAAAGGAGAGAATATTATGACAACAGAAGAAATAAAAGAACTAATTATCGAAATGATAGCTTGCAAAGAATTTAAAATAATAGAGGAAAGTCAAATGAGACCTGTATTCGATGATTTTGATGAGGATGAATATGGAAAAGAATACACAATCTCATTAGATTTATCTGATTTTACAGATGATGAGAAAGATGAAATCAGTAAAATCAAAGAAGTTGAGTTCGAGGGTAATTATTACTACCCTCAGTATCAAACTTTGGGGAAGAACAAAAAAGAAATAAAAAAAGTAGTAGCATAATACTACTACAAAATTACTTGAAGGATATTCAAAAAATAAAAAATTTTTATTATATTCCTAGCGCATCAACAATAATATCACTTAATCTTTTTCAAAAATATATATTTTTTATCGGAAATAATTGATAGGAAAATAGAAACTTTAACAAAGAAACTTAATATAAAAAGGGAGGCATAGGGGACAGCCTCCCAAAGACAAAACATTTTTCAACTACGAAATAAATATATATTTTAACAGTTGCATATATATTATATTTAATTTTTTTATTTTGTCAATACCCTAAATTATAAAATAGGAGGAATAGTCATGTACACAGTAATATCTGGTTTAATACATAATATCTACTAAAGATATAAGAGAAGCCATTGCAACATAGAAAAATATTAGGCTATCATATATCAAAAGGATAAAAAATTCTGAATTTCAACTAGGAGGATTATGAAAACTTATGCAGTTCAGTATTATTACAACCGGAAAATGGTTATTGAAATCATCAGATCCCATTCCCAAATATCTGCAGAATTACAAATAATTAGGGAAAAAGGAATGGTTTATTTTATAGAAAGCTGGGAAATCATTTAAAGGAGGCAATCATAATGAAAAGAATAATTTATATAATCAAGTCAAAATTCAAAAACTACAAGGATAAAAAACTAAGAAAAGTCAGAAATGAAAGATTCAATAATAAATATAATATAGAACTTAATAAGGAGGCTTTTTCATGGTAAGACTGATAAAACAATATTTAAAAGACAGAAAGTTTAAGAAATTTATCAGAAGTAACAAAATACTTATAAATATTCTTTCTATAAATGATTTTAAAATTTCTGAAAAATATATTGCAAAATAAAAAAGACAACTAAAAATGTTGTCTAATTATTCCATCACTTTTTTATCATCATTCAGTTTCATTATTAATTTATCAATTAAGCTTGGAACTGAAAATATAAGAATCATTGGTAGTAACCCTATAAAAAAATAGAATATATAAAAAATTCTTAAAAACTTATATCTCTTTCGTATTTTTACTAAATTAGTTTCTTCTTTTAAATCAAATAAAGATTTGATTTGTAATAATACACAAAAATCACCTAATAAGACTATGGGCATAGGTATAATTAAATTTCCTACATATTGGGGATCTGAAACATTTAGTAAAGCTTTGATCATTCCATAATTAGTTGGAATACACATTAATAAAGTTAGTATCATTGCAATTTGCATTCTTAATTTTATGCTTTTATATTCTGTTTTATTATACATAATATCTCCTTATTTATTATTCATACAAATTTATAGCATAAAAAAATTAAAAATTCAAGAACACTACAATGTACTACTACCACTGATAATAGGAAACTTACAAAGCCAGTTCAATAAGGATTGAGAAAACTAAAAAGAGAGCTTATACTGCCCTCTTGCTAAAAAAGAATAACAACTTTGTTAACTAGATGCCATATAATAACAAAAATATCTATATAAATCAAGGAGGTCCATATGAACTTTAAAAGAATACTACCGGCAGACAGACAAGACTGGTTAAGACTCAGAAGTTTGGGAATAGGCAGGAAGTGATGCCGGGATAATAATGGGAGTAAACAATTATAAAAATATAATTGATCTCTGGAAAGAGAAGAAAAAAAGTGCTTCTGGTAATCCAATAGAAGAATATACTAATGAAGCTACTGAAAGAGGAAAAAAACTGGAAGATATTATCAGAAAACAATATAAAATTGATAATCCTGACAAAAAAATATATGAAGTTAAAGATTACTATGTTCATAAAAATTTTGATTTTATACGTGCCAGTCTGGATGGTGAAATAGTTTTATCGAATAAGAAAACAGGAATACTGGAAATCAAAACCACTACAATACATAACTATTCTGTTTATCTGCAATACTGGAAAAATAATATTCCTGAAACTTATTTATATCAGATACTACACTACTTTCTGGTAACCAACTATGAATTCGCTGTCCTTGTAGCTGATATAAGATTTAAATGTTTTGAAGATGATGAATTTGATCTGAAGAAAGAAATTAAAACTTATACCATTTATAGAGATGATTTTAAAAATGAAATAAAGAAACTGCAGGAAAAAGAAATAGAATTTTGGTCCTATATTGAAAATAATATAGAGCCGCCACTTATAAAAAGACTAATAATTTAAGGAGGGATAATGCTGTTAGAAATTATAGGATATGACAGAAAAAGCAGAAAAGCAGATATTTTTGATGCTAAAGTATGTAAAGATAATATTGACTACCAGTTTCAGAAAAAACATGGATTTAGGTTTGTTTTACCTTTTTCAGAAACAAAAGAAATAATTCTGGATGGCAAAACAATTTATAAGGAGGAAAACAATGGATGAATTTCAGCTGGAGACCAAAGTTACACAACAAATAGCAATACAAACCAATATTGAAAAACTGGATACTTTTCTTGAAGAAATAAGAAATAAATATGCTGGTACAATTGTTACAGAAGATATTGTGACCTCTTCCAAAAAAGACCGGGCAAATTTAAATAAAATAGTGGCTAAACTAAAAGAAGCCAAAAAATATGTTGAGGAAAAAGGAAAAGAAGGAATATCTGAATTTTTAGAGAAAATAGACTCTGCTGTAAAAGAAATATCTGATATAAGCAATAGTATAGATGTCCAGATAAAAAGCTTCGAAGAAGAAGAAAAAGAGAAAAAAGTAAAACTTGCTACTGCTGCCAAATCTAAAATTCTGGCAGAAATGAATATACCGGAAGAAATTCACGAATTCATTAAACTGGATAGTAAAATTACCAATAAAACTTTCACTCTTAAGAAAATCGAAGAAGATATAACTATTAAAGCCAGTAAAAATCATGATAAGTATAACTATATCCTGAAAGAAATTGAAAAAAATAATGCTAACCTGATTAATAAAATCACTTTTGATGATGTCAAGTCTATCTTCGATACTGAAATTAGTAATATTATTCCAAGAATAGAAACTACTGCTAACTTCAGAAGAGCTCAGGAAGAAAAAGTTAAAGAAAAGGCTGCCAAAGAAAAACAGGAAGCTATTGAAAAAGTTCTTGAGGAAGAACGAAAGAAAATAGATAAAGATATTGAGAAAGAAAGTATTGAACGTCCTGTTAGAAATACTGATGACTTTGAAAAAAATCTTACATTTGATAACAGAAAAAAGATATCTTCAAAAGATGATTACACAGCATTAGTTATAAAAATAGCTAATTCTGATATTCAAAAGGCTATAAGACTTAAGAATTTTCTTGATAATGAAGAAATCGAATATGATAAATACTCTATTCCAAAATTCACGAATGAAAAAATTCAAATAAGCAAAAATGAATATTATGAAGATGCTGCTGAAGAAAATAGCCTACTTTATGTAAGTGAAGAATATGGGGAATCACGTAGATGGAGTATTACAAAATATATTTATTACCGAAGGGAAAGTGACGGCAGAATCTTTGGTTACTGGAAAGAAGAACCCGCAACAGAAATGCAGGAAGGCGGAGACTTTGCAAGCTCCGATTGCTTTTATGAGGTAGAACAAAAAATAATCAAAAATTTATAGGAGGAGAATATGAGAGTAGAGAATAACATCAACAGTAATGAAAAAGATAAACAGACAATGATATTCAAAGTTGGAAATGATCAGGTAAAACTAAATCCGGGTATTGTAAGAAAATATCTTGTGAACGGACAGGGAGCTGTAACTGATCAGGAAATTGTATATTTTATGCATCTGTGTAAATCGAGACAGTTAAATCCTTTTATCAAAGAAGCTTATCTTATTAAATATGGTCATGAACCTGCTACAATGGTAGTCGCAAGAGATGCACTTGAAAAGCGTGCCATCAAAAATGTACAATACAATGGTAAAAAAGTCGGAATATATGTTATGAACAAAGAAACTAATGAACTCATCAAAAGAGATGGTACCATATACATAAAAGAAACTGAAAAACTTATCGGAGCATGGTGTACTGTTTATCGTAAAGACTGGGAAAATCCTGTCAGTGTAGAAGTTAATCTTGATGAATACATCGGAAGAAAGAAAGACGGCACTGTTAATGCTAACTGGACCAATAAACCGGTGACCATGGTCACAAAAGTCGCCAAGGCACAAGCCTTGAGAGAAGCATTTATTGAAGAACTTGAGGGAATGTATGAACAGGAAGAAGTAAACGTAAATTTAAATGATATTTCTGAAGCTGAAATTATTACTGATGATATAGAAGATATACAAGATAACACTAATGAAAAAAGTAATGATTTAACTGCAGATGATATTTTTTAACAGTAAGGAGGAATCATGAAAATAGAAATGAATGAAACTGAAAGAAAGACAAGAATAGAGGAATTCTGGAATCTGGTATTTCTGTTATACAATGAGATGGACATCTCCATATGAAATATGTAGCAATATATGCAAGAATCTCACGTGATGATCTATCAGACGAGGAAATGAAATTATCACGTGAGAAAGTTTTAAGCCTGTCTAAAATAAAGGATAGAATTAAAACACTTACCACAGAATTTGAAGAAAACAGAGAACCAGACTGGATTTTAGAAAATGTCTACTGGGATATTGAAAGTGGTTACTCTTCTGAAAGAGAAGATTTAATAAAAATGTTTAATAAAGTTGAAAGAGGTCTTATAAACGTAGTATTTATCAAAGAAATCGGAAGAGTGGCCCGGGATCCTCTGATCTCTATCCCGTTAATTAATTTAGCTGAAGCTCAGAAAATAGAACTTTATTCATTAAGGCTTGGAAAGTATGAAACTAAAACAAGGCAGATGTGGATGTTTGATGTATTTTATAACGATGCTGAATATCATATGACTAAAGACAGGTATAAAATAGAAACACTTAGCAAAGCCAAACAGGGCTTTAAATTAACCGGTGTCCCGCTTGGATATAAAATGATTGATAAAATACCAATTGTTCAGGAAAAAGAAGCTGATATAGTAAAAGAAATGTTTCAGTTAGCTTTAAAAGGAGAAAGCTTAAATAATATTGCTAAAAAACATAATATGGGTTACACCACTGTTAAGCAGATCCTTATGAATAAAACATATATTGGTATTAATGTATACGGTAAATATATCTATTTTCAAGGCAAAAGAATTAAAACAAATGATGATATTATTGAAGTTCCCGGTAACTGGGAAAGTATAATTGATCATGATACCTTCTACTCTGTTCAGGAAATCATTGAAAAAAGAAGTTTTAAAAAAATCCGGATAACAGATAATGAAAAATATTTATTAGGTGGAGTCGTATTTTGCTACTGTGGCTGGAAACTTTACGGAACAACTTTAAGGAACAACCAATATTATGTCTGTTCTAATAAAAAAATCTGCCGGTGTAAAATGAAAAGGGCAGATGTATTAGAGAAAGAAGTTATTAAAAAAATTGAAGATGAAATATCAAATTTGGATCATGATGTTTATGATCCAAACTCTAAAATACGAATTAGACTGAATCAGCTTCTGAATGATAATATAAAACTCGAGAATGATAAAAATGATCTTGCCCATAAATTTATCAAAGTTAAAAATAACGACTTTATGATTGATAAGATCCTGGAAGAACAAAGTAAAATCGACAATAGTATTCTTTCTAATACTGAAGAGATTAAAAGACTCCAGTATATTCTGTCCAGTGAACAAGCTACAGAAAATAAAAAGGATATCTTAAAAAAAGTAATTGATTTTTACTATGAGAAAGACAGAATTAAACTAAAAAAATTACTTCAACTGGCAATTGAAGTAAGATTTGAAAATAATTACAGATTTGAGATTTATTTTTTGTAAAAACCAAAAAAATAAATATAAAACCAAATAAACGTTAACCATTTTATCATAATCATATTATTATAGAACAGTTTAAAAAATCTAAAATTTATAATATATAAAAAATAATCACCAGCTTTCATTATTTACTTGGAGGTCTCTTATTTTTAAAAAGTTTTATTTCCTCTGGAAGCGCCTATTTACCGGACCTCCTCCCTTCTCATAGCTCTCGCATAAAAGTATCCCCTGCGAAAGTCCTGCAATAATTCTGTTTCTTCTTGGAAAATTCCATTTCAGAGGTTCGCTTCCCGGCGGATACTCACTTATTAACATTCCGTTTTCAGGTATTCTTTTCCATAATTTTCTGCTTTCATAAGGAAATATTTTATCCAGTCCGCTTCCTACTACACCGATACAGCGGCAGTTTTTCTTTAGTGTGAACTCATGGGCAATGGTATCTATTCCAAGTGCCAGCCCGCTGACTATGTTCACATCATATTCCAGTAACTCCTTTAATATGCTTTCACAGGAAACCTTTCCATAAATTGTATTTCTTCTGGTTCCTACCACCCCGATATTTCTCTCACCGAATTTTATCTTTCCGGCAACGTAAAGGAAAAGCGGCGGATCCTGTATATTTCTCAGATTTTCCGGATAATCATCACTTGTATATTCTAGCAAACGGATATTACTCTCTTGCAGTTTTTCATAAAATTTTCTGTTATCATACAAAGCTGCGTGTAAAACCTTTGCTCTTATATCTCTGTCCAATATTCTGAGATTTTCATCTCTGATAAATGATTCAAAGCTTTTGAATTCTTTCATAAATTTTAATATGAGGGAGTCCTTTATTCCAAACTCCCTTAAGTTTATCCACCCCATACTGCCCCCTTGATAAATTTACTCTCTTATATAATAACATAAAATTAATTATAAATATATAATTTTTATAACATTTTTAACGTCATTAAAAAATTTACATTTTTTGTTTATTTCTATAGTACTGTAAAAATAAAATTCATAAAAATATTGCTAACAGTAAAAAATTAATTTTAAAAAAACTCTATAAAACAAAAAGCTGTTAAACTAATAGAATTTTTTCTATTTTATTTAGCAGCTCTTAGTCTCCCATTTTTCACACATTTTATTTAAAATATCTTATCTGATTGTTATCTATGAGTCTGTACAATTTTTTATTTCTTTTCTTTTATAAAACCTAATTCATTAATTGTTAAAATTGATAAATCAGCAATCACTTCCCCTTCTTTTAAGCCTTCCTGTTCTAACCATTTCAAAATTGCATTGACCTCCTGAAGTGTATCTACTTCATTTGACTCATACATTCTGTTCTTTTTTCCGGTTCTCATTCCTTTTTCTATTGTTGCCTCTACTTTATATTTTATGATTATATGCTGTGAATAACCTTCTTTTACTAACCCAATGTTTAAATCCATATTTTCCTCCAATCTTCAAACTATATAATAATCTTATTATAAATATATTTTTTATTCTTGAAAATCTTATTGTTTAGACCTATGAAACAGCTGATTTTATCTCCTGGCCGATTTCATAGCATCCGGCTGTATTAAGGCAAAGTCTTATTTTATATTATAACAAAAATAAACCGATATTTAAATTAAAAGTTTTATATAATATTTTGTAAAATCTAATTTGCCAAGACTCTTCTATCTTTCAATAAGCGATTATTCGACAGAAGCTGTCTTACTGCTATTTATTCTTTGTTTCAATTAATCAAAAACCCTCCGGCAACTTTTCTTCTTTCAAGGTCTTTTGTCTTTTGACCTCCCACTATTCTAACATTTCTTAATGTATATTTCAATTACAGATTTCATCTCTTTATTATACATCCCAGAGAATATTCGAATCATTCAGATTACTTTAATATCCAAGTAAAAAATGCTGCAATTGATACCAGTATTTCCATTAGTCCCGCAAAAAAGAAGAGACCTGAACGCACAATATATCTTTTGTCATTTTCAAAACAAAAATTTTCAGGCCTGTTTTTATTATAAAAAATAGTTACCTCGTCGCCTTTCTCTAATGAAAATAAAAATCTGCTTGTTGTAATTTTCTTTTTTATCAGTTTATTATCAGCTGTGTATTCTACTGTCAGCAGCAAGCTTTTTCTATATCCCGACTTCTTTTCTGTTATTTTTGCCGTTGTTTTAATTCCTGTTATTTTTAATTTTTTCTCTTTTTCAAAGAAAAATTTTCCTGCTGCCAAAAACATAAGTCCTAAAAACAGTGTTCCTGTCATTCCAAATATTATTTCCATATTTTCTAACCTCTTTCTGTCTGTATTTTTTCTTCCAGCTTATGAAACAGCTGTCTGTAAAATTCGGTTTTTCTCAGCTTTTCCATAAAAAAGAGACCCCTCACAGAGTCTCGTATGATTATTTTAATTCAGAGTTCCATTTATTATATTGTTCAAAAGAGCAATTTCTCTATTTACATTTTCATCTCTTCTTGAGTTATTATAAGTTTTCAGATATTCTACAGCTCTTTTAAAATCTCTTTTTGACTTATATGCAATTCCAAGTCCCAGATGTGCTTCAAGGAAGTTCGGGTATCTTGCCAGTATTTCATTATAATACTGTATTGACTGGTCAAAATTCCCCATAAGTCTTGATGAGAGTGCCACAACATAAAGGTTTCTTATATCTCTTGCATTATCCTGTTTTGCCAGACTCATGGCTCTTTCATAAAGACCGTCTCTGAAATACAGATTACACAGTCTGAATATCGCTCCGGAACTAGGATTGGTTTTTATCGCTTTTTCATAGTTATCGTATACTTTAAACTTCGATCCGTCTGAAGCTTCGTCACCGCCGATAGTAGGAGTAGTTCCTGTATCAACAGCGGAAGTAGTAGTTGTCGTTGTTGTCGTTGCTGCTGTATCAGTATTATTTATATTGTTTAATTCTGACTGAATTATCTGATCTATTTCATTCTCTGTTTTTGCCTGTGATTCCGGTTTCGCTCCGCCTCCGCTCTGCGGCTTGGCACCTCCGCCGGCAGCCGGTGGTTCTCCTCCTGCAGGTGCAGTTTGCTCTCCGACTATCGCAATTGATGCTAAAATAATCAATAAAACCGTTGCTATTCTTCTTTTCATTGATCCTCCAAGATTTTTATATATACTATATTGTATCAAAAAAAACAAATTATGCAAATATATTTTTAAATATAATTTATTTTACCGAACAATACTTTTTATCTCCCCGTCTGAAAATACAGTTGTAATTTCATCATCTTTTTTCAGACTTTCCTTTTTTACTATTAATTTCCCCTTATACTTTGTAAGTGTATAACCCTGCTTCAATATTTCACCGGAATTATATTTTGCTGCTACTGCCTTTTTATACTCTAAATTATTTTTGTATTCCTTTATTTTTTCGGTAATCAGCTTTGTCAATATCTTTTCCATATCTGTCAGTTCTTCTTTTTTCTCTTTTATTAGATCTTTCAGCTTAATTTTTGAAAGCAGTTTTTTTGTCATCGCAAGCTTTTCACTGCTGGCAGTAATCTTGTACTTCAGACTTTTGTTCAGACGATTTTCCTTATCTATCATCATCATTTTTTTCTCAATGAGTATATTCAGGAAATTTCTTATAATATAATTTGATTTTCTCTTCTCCAGATTATTTTTCATTAGTGCAATTTCATTCATAAGATGCTTATTCAAAAGATTTTTTCTGTACTCCAGTTCCTGTATCAGATCACTTTTCAGCGGCACTGAAATTTCTATTGCCTGTGTAGGGGTTGCTGCTCTTATATCTGCTGTCAGATCAGACAGAAGATTGTCTATTTCATGGCCAACAGCTGATATTACAGGAAGATCAGATTTATACACTGCTTCTATTACAGGTTCTTCATTAAAGGCCCAGAGATCTTCTATACTTCCTCCGCCTCTCCCGATTATTATAAAATCGAGATCCAGTCTTTCCCTGACATTTTCCCTGTTAAAAATTTCTATCCCCCGTGCTACCTCATATGCGGCTCCTTCTCCCTGAACCCTGGAAGGATATAAATATATATTTACATTGCGAAATCTCTTATGCGCTGTATTAATAATATCCCTTATGGCTGCTCCTGTTTCTGCTGTAACTACACCAATATTCAACGGTACTTTAGGAAGTTTCTTCTTGATTTCCTCATTAAAATATCCTAATTCAAAATAATATTTCTTCAGCTTTTCAAATTTTTCATAAAGCTCACCTAGCTTATTCTGCTTTTCAAGATGTTCCCCAATTACCTGAAAAGATCCTCCCTGTTCGTATAAAGTAGCACTACCGAGGAGCTTTACCTGATCCCCTTCCTTCAGATCCCTAGGAACTCCTTTTATCATATATCTGAATACAGCACATTTCACACTTGATTTATTGTCCTTCAAAGTAAAATACAGGTGTCCGCTTTTATAATAAGTGATATTGGATATCTCCCCCTGTATATAGATATTCTTAAAAGCCCGTGTGCCTTCAAGATATTCTTTTACTGCTCTGTTTAATTCACTTACGGTAAAAATTCCTGCTTCCATATCTTCTCCCGGCTATTTTAATTTTTCTTCATATTCCTTTTCATTAAAACCAACGATGACCTTATTTCCCTCTACAAGCAGCGGTCTTTTCAGCAGCATGCCGTTAGAGGCAAGAAGCTCGAGTTTTTCACTTTCATTCATATTAAGAAGTTTATTCTTCAAATCCAGTTCTTTATAAACCTTCCCGCTGGTATTAAAAAATTTCTTTATATCAAGCTTGCTCTTCTTATATATATTTTCTATTTCTTTTCTTGTTAAATTTGCATCCACTATATGTTCTTTTTCATATTTTAATTCAGAATTATCAAGCCACTTCAAAGCTTTTTTACATGTACTGCATGAAGGATAATAATATATTTTCATATCTTCTTCCCCGTTTCTTTTTTTATTTATTTTATAATTCCAGCAGCAGCTCTTTCAGAGCCTTCATCTCGTCTCTTTTAGCTATTGCCTTTTCAAAATTCAGCTCCTCAGCCAGTTTTCTTATTTCCTTTTCAAGAATTCTTATCTCTTTTTCTATGTCTTTTTTATCCTTGTAAATCTTCTTGATTCTGTCTACTTTTTCTTCATTGCCTATTTCATAATCCACAATGGAATCAGAAATTTTACTTACAATTGTTTTTGGATTTATATTATGTTCTTTATTATATTCGATCTGAATTTCACGTCTTCTCTCTACCTCATCCATTGCTTCTTTCATTGATCCTGTTATTCTGTCTGCATAAAGAATTACTTTTCCTTCTACGTTTCTTGCAGCTCTTCCCATAGTCTGTATCAATGATCTTCTGGATCTCAGATATCCTTCCTTGTCAGCTTCCAAAATAGCTACAAGCGCTACTTCCGGTATATCCAATCCCTCTCTCAAAAGGTTTATCCCCACAAGTACATCAAATTCCCCTCTGCGAAGTCCTCTTATTATCTCTATTCTTTCCAGTGTTTCTATATCAGAGTGCATATATTTTACTTTCAGACCATATTCCAGATAATAATCCGTAAGCTCTTCAGCCATCTTTTTAGTAAGTGTGGTAACAAGCACTCTTTCGCCCTTTTCTACTCTCAGCTTTATTTCATCCATTAAATCATCGATCTGATTTTTTGTAGGTCTTACTTCTATAGTAGGCTCTACTATTCCCGTAGGTCTTACCAACTGTTCTATTACCTCACTCTTTGACTGCTCCATTTCATAATCTCCCGGAGTAGCTGAAATATAAACAACCTGAGGTGTTTTTTCGAAAAATTCCTCGAATCTCATCGGTCTGTTATCAAAAGCACTTGGAAGTCTGAATCCGTTATCAATCAATGACTGCTTTCTTGCCCTGTCTCCTTTATACATACCGTTAATCTGCGGAACGGAAATATGCGACTCATCCAAAAAGACAACAAGATCTTTTGGGAAATAATCTATCAGAGTGTCGGGTGTTTCTCCCGGACCTTTTCCTGTGAGATATCTGGAATAGTTCTCTATCCCCTTGCAAAAACCTATTTCTGCTATCATTTCCAAATCATATTCGGTTCTTTGTTTTATTCTCTGTGCTTCCAGAAGCATATTTTTTTTATTAAAAAATTCTATTCTCTCATCCAGCTCACTTTTTATTTCTCTGAACATTGTCTCGGAATCCTCTGTAGAAAGGTAATGAGTCGCCGGCATTATTGAAATTCTCTGAATTTTTCTGATTTTCTGTCCTGTTAATGTATTTATCTCTGATATATCTTCCAGATCATCCCCAAAAAACTCAAATCTATATCCGGTATCCTGATAAGTCGGATATAAATCCACAACATCTCCGTTAACTCTGAACTTTCCACGTTCGAATGCATAATCATTTCTTTCATATCTCAGATCTACAAGTCTCAGTATCAGATCATTTCTGTCAAATCCCACAGAAACATCTATTGGTATAGATCTTTTTTTATATGCTTCCGGTGATCCTAAGCCGTATATTGCAGAAACAGATGCTACTATAATAACGTCTCTTCTGTTCAAAAGGGCTGCCGTCGCGGCATGCCGCAATTTATCTATTTCGTCATTTATTGACGAATCCTTCTCTATGTAGGTATCCGTAACAGCAACATAAGCTTCCGGCTGATAATAATCATAATATGATACGAAATATTCCACGGCATTATCCGGAAAAAACTGCTTATATTCGTTATAAAGCTGTGCTGCGAGTGTTTTGTTCGGAGCCATAATTAATGCAGGTCTGTTTAATCTTTCTATTACATTTGCCACTGTAAAAGTCTTCCCGGAACCTGTAACCCCGAGAAGTATCTGATCGGAAACTCCGTTTTCCAGATTTTCCACTATTTTTTCTATTGCTTCCGGCTGATCTCCGGTAGGCTTAAAGTCCGAATGTATCTTAAAATCCATTATAATCACCCAATTTTTTCATATCTCTTATTATATCATAAACTGTGTATATTATGAAGATTGCTTTTAATATTATAATCTCCTTTTTCTTATTTTATTATATGTATCTTACAAAATAAGGAAAATATAATTTTTTCCTTTTATGTTACATCTGTTTGAATTTTATCCTTCTTTATTTATTCTCTGTCTCCCTGAGTATTCCCGCATGAACCTGAATAAGGCTAATATCTCCATTACTCATAGAACTATTAAAATTGTCAAGACCATACACTTTTTTATATAAAATCTTCTTATTTTCTATTTGTATTACATTTCCCCATATTTTCCAGAAAAAAATATTCTGTATTCTAAAAGTTATTTTGCTCTTTAATCATTAAATTTAAAAAAAGTATCCTCTCTAAATATACACTTATCAAGTATAATATAACTATTAATTTTCATATAATTTATAATTTTTTATAAATTGTACAAAAATATATTTCACCTTCTCACTTTAATATCTTTCCATTTATTAAAAACAATATTTTAAAAAAATACTCTTTTTATCATTAAGCCTGTTCAAAGTGATTTAATTGACAATATAAAAAATAATATAATCATCTTTATTTTCCATAATTACATTTTCTTTTACAAATATAAAAATGCCTTTTATACGTACTTTACAAAGGTAAAAATCAGGGTATACATTAGTATTTAGTAATACAATATAAAATATTTGGAGGTTATATTAAGATGAAGAAGTTTTTGGTATTAAGTCTATTCCTAGGTTTAGTAGGAAGTGTTCAGGCTTTAGAAAAATTAGATATCACAACAGGAGCGTACATTGAATCAGAAAATCATAATGCTGCTTATAATTCAAGCGACGTTACTGTACATGGTTTCAGAGTTAACTTAAATGCTAAGGATTTTCCTTTGTGGACTGAATTCGTATATGAGTATAGAAATGCTGACAGTTCTTCAGGTCATAAAGGAGATGCTGATAGATACAAAGTTATGTTAGGTTCTGCACTTAAGTATGGAAATTTTAATTTTAATCCAACATATGAATTAAGAATCACTGATATGAGAGAATCTTCTGAGAAAACAACAGATCACAGATTTCAGCCAAACTGGGGTTACACATTCAATGATCAATGGTCATTGTATAACGGCTGGTTATTTGGTTACAGACAAGATGACGCATACAGAGGGTATTCGGAAGTAAAATCTTGGGATGACTATTTCCATGAGTTAGAAACAGGAGTTAAGTACAAATTTGCCGACAGCCAGGCAGTATCTTTTTCAATATATAATGAGTATGTAAAAAGTGAAAAATCTGATATGCAATATAGAGCTCATAAATTTGATGACTGGCAGGTAAGAATAGCATATGAAAAGAAATTTGATAACGGAATTGCCGTATCACCTTTTATAAGATACAGTGTAAGCTCTAAAACAGAGAATAGCAACGGGGTGGACACAGACCACGACGGAAAAGGAAGATATGGTGTAAAAATGGGATATGTAGCTGATAATGGAATCGGAGTTTACGCTGAAACATATTATCAGAACGAGCCGAGAGAAAATACTCCAGGACCAGATTCTCCTGATAAAAACAGAGTATTCTTTAAACTTGGTTTAGATTATAAATTTTAGTAAACTATCGAATAATATATAGTTTAATTTACGCAATAATCCAAAAAATATACCTGTACCAAAAGGTATAAAAATGAGCCTAACCAGCTCATTTTTTTATTTGTATTCAGTATTAAGGCACTATCGCAATCAATATATTTTGAAGGCAGAATATAAAAACAAGGTCAGAGCTCCCTGTACATATTCTTTTTATTGAATTATCCGGAATTAACACAGAATTTCGGATACCCTCGATTTTTGAATTTATTTTAGTATACTCAGAATTTTTTAATTGTATTTTTTTTACTTACATTATATACTTAGTGTATTATATTATCCGTAATTTCATACATAAATTTTTTGAGGAGGAGATTATCATTTTTCACAGCATTGACAACTTTGTACCTTTTGTTTTACTGCTTTTTGCAGGGGGCTTTATAGATTCTATTGCAGGAGGAGGCGGACTCCTTACACTGCCGGCCTATCTGCTGACAGGACTTCCCACTGTATCTGCACTGGCAACCAATAAGTTTTCTTCTATTTTCGGAACCTTCGGAAGCTTTCTGGGCTATCTGAAACATAATAAACTGCATCTGAAACTGCTGAAATTTCTGGTTCCTGCTTCTTTTGCAGGTTCTATGCTCGGTTCATTTATAGTTACGAAAATAAAAGCAGATTTTCTAAATGCCGCTATTCCTTTTCTGATACTTGGCGTGGGTCTGTATTCTCTCTTTAATAAGTCTCTTGGAGGAGTAAGCATGTACAAGCATCCCAAAAAAGCTGTTCTCACAAAGGGAATTTTTTTCACTTTTCTTGTGGGCTTTTATGACGGTTTTTTTGGACCGGGGGCAGGAACCTTCTTTATAGTTATGCTTATAAAGATATTCAGTGTTGATTTTCTTGAAGCTTCTGGAAATACCAAATTATTGAATTTTGCATCAGGTTTGTCAGCTTTTTTTATTTTCCTGATCAACGGAAAGGTAAACTTCTTTTATGGCTTAATCGGTACTGTTGCTATTCTGCTTGGTTCTCTTGCAGGAACAAAACTTGCCATAAAAAAGGGAGTTCCATTTATAAGGCCGGTATTTTTAAGTGTTTCTTTTATTATTGCAATTAAAATGTTTTATGATAAACTTCTCCACTAAAATTCATTATTTAATTTATTAATATAATAAAAAACAGCAGAATATTATTGTTATTCCAGATAATAATATCAGCTGTTTTTTTATTTTTCATTATCTAAAAATTTTCAAACTTCTTAAATATCAGAAATAATTCCATTTTTTAGGATCTACAGGATTTCCATCAATAAGTATCTCAAAATGCAGGTGCGGTCCTGTTGATAATCCTGTATTTCCTGTTGCACCTATTATCTGACCTTCTTTTACAGTATCACCTTTATTCACGGATATTTTATCCAGATGGGCATATCTCACTCTTATTCCGTCTGATCTTTCCAGCTCTATCAGATTCCCGTAACCGCCTTTTGGAGAAGCATAAGTAACTACACCTGTAAAAGAAGCTTTCAGCGGAGTTCCCATTCCCACTCTTATATCCAGACCCCTGTGAAATTTTTTGGTTTTTAGTATCGGATGTGTTCTATTACCGTATCCGCTTGTAATTGTAGTCCCCGAAACAGGCCACAGCATATATTTATTAATTTCATATCCTGTTTCTCTTGATCTTTCAATTGTTTGCACAGTATCTTTTGTTTTTACCAATGCAGTTAACGGCTCTTTATCTTTATATTTTTCACCTGAATTGCTATTTTTGCTGTCCTTGTTATTTTCCTCGGCGTACTGCCGATTTTCAGCTTTTCTGCCTTCCTGTACCTGTTTACGTTCTTTGACATTACCGCTTTTTTTTATTTCCGAAATTTCAGATTCTCTTTCAGATATCATTTGTTTCTTATCGTCTTTTTTTTCTTCATAAACAAGCTTTTCCTGATTACTCAGGTTATATGCAGTATTTTCATAAACCATTTCATCTTTCAGGCTCAAAAGAATACTTTCTGTAATAAGCGGATTTTTTATCAGAAGATACCTCTTATTTTGAATCCCTACATCTGCCAGCTCAGGATTTGATTTTAATATTTCCTCCTCTTTTACATGAAACTTTTCTGTTATTTTTTCTATCGTATCATTTTCAGCCACTTTATAAAAAATAACCGTCTCGTTGTACAGAACTATTCTGTCCCCTGCCTCCAAAACAGATTTTCCTATTAAATAAGGATTATTATACAAAATAATTTCAGGCTCTGTCCCCAGCCTCTCCCCCAGAGCTTTTATATTCACAGATTCTGTAACGACATAAATATCGTATTTAAAGTTATCAATATCTTTTTCTGTATTCGGAATTTTATTTATTTCTTCATAAATATTGGAAAATTTCTCTGTATCATCTACATACTCAGTATTTAATATCCCGTTTAATACAACTGCAAATATAACTATAAGAAATAAAAAGGGAACATATATATTTATAAATTTATATTTTTTTCCTCTGCCCACTATTGCTCCTTCTCACTGTAAAAAAGTCTATTTCCCCGGTTATATATAAAAGTTATTTTTACATTATGACATACTATTTTTCTGTTTTTATTATAAAACCGTTTTCCAGTCTGTTATCAGGATTGAGAATCACTCTGTCTCCGTCCTCCAGTCCTTCTTCTATCTCAATAACAGCACCGTTTACTTCCCCGAGAGTTATCTGCTTTTCCGTTACTTTATTGCTACTGTCTACTGCATAAACATAATTTTCATAATTTCCGCCAGCTTTTTCTTTTTTTATAATTGTTTTTACCGGTATCGCTAAAATCTCCTTTTTATCCTGCGAAACTGCATCTATACTTATATTTTTATCTGCATTGGTTATTATTCCCTTTATATCACTAACAGCAAGCTCTCCGCGCAGATCTCCGCTATCCCCTGCTTTTTCCACTCTTATTATTTCAGATTTTATTTTTTCATTGTCTGAAAACTTCACAGTTACAGGCATTCCTGGTACCAGATTATTTTTGTTACCGGATTTTATATTTCCGGTATAAAGCTTTATATCTTCAGGATTTACAATGATAAATGCTATTTCCGGCACTTCCTCCCCTATATTCAAATTCATTTTAAATATATATCCATCCTGTCCACTCACGTATCTTCTTATCCTTTCTGCCCTGTATCTTTTGCCGTTTTTCCCTTTCCTTGTAACATATGAACTAAAAGTAGCAATTACATCACCTTTTTTTACCTGATCACCTTCATGAAAGTTTATTTCTTTTGTTTTCAGCCCTTTTGTTACCTTCACTTCTGTAAGATTACTAATTTCAATAATTCCTTCTATTGTTGTTTTTCTCTCTCTCTGTTCTTTTTTTACTGATATTATCTTGTAATTATTTTTTTCTTCCTTTGGTTTACTCTGTTTTGAAACAAATATAACAGCCACTGCGGCAAAGCACAGCACCATTATTACTTTCATAAAATCCAGTCTTTTTTCCATCTGTCTGCCCTTTCAAATAAAATTCTACTCTCCGTTTTTCCTGTCCTCTTCTTCCATTTCCTCCAGTGTCATTGCTTTTTGCTGCGGCTGTATAATCTCTTCCTCTGCTTTTTTTATATCTTTTTTCTTTACCCCGTTCTCTTTTTCCAGCTTTAATATTTCCCTGTTATTCTTTTCTATCTCTTCATTATATTCACTGTTTTTTTCCTTTATTTTTTTCAGTCTTTCTTCCCTCTCTCTTTTCTCCCTTTCAATATCTTTTCTTCTTACTATTGTATTATTTTCCAGCTTTTTATCAGGTGTAAGTATTATTTCCTCGTTTTCTTCAAGTCCGTTCTTTATCTCTGTTACTTCGCCATTTGACAGCCCGGGATCTACAGCCCGCTTTTTAATTCTGTTTTCCTTATCTATTGTATAAACATAATATTTTACATTCTTATCTTTATCTTCAGTCTTTATTAATGCACTCGACGGAACTGCTACTACATTCTCCCTCTTTTGATAAAATATTTTTACATTTAATATTTCGTGCAGATATCTGTTTTCTACATTTTTTGTCAAAAGTTCAACTGCAGCAAAACCTGCTCCTTGTGAATCATCTATTTTATAAACTGCTGCTTCAAATTCTTTCTCAGGATCATTCACCGAACTTATTAAAGCACTGTTTCCTGTCTGTATCAGCCGGGCTTTTTCTTTTGTTACAGGTTCCGTCACTATTTTAATATCTGTTTTTTTCGCAAGTATAAGTACCGGTTTAGCCGGATCATTCGTCCCGCCTTTTACAGCATTTATTTTTATGATATATCCGCTGACAGGGCTTGTAATATCCCTTACTACAAGTTTTCTTTTACTCTGTCTGGCTGTCAGTGAATTTTGCAGCGACTGTATTTCACCACGCAGTTTTTGTAATTCTTCTATATTATTATCTCCCGAAAGCTGATGCTTCTCCTCCTCAAAACGCAGCTTTGAGCTCTTAGCTGCCAGTGTTTCTTTTATTTCATCTATTTCCTTTTTATATTGCTCTTCCTGATATTCACTGAACCTGATAATTAAATCCCCCTGCTTTACATAGTCCCCTTCCTTAAAATATATCTCATCTACACCAAGTTCTATATCAAGGCCTATAGGTATTACATCTCTTGCCTCTATCTCACCCCTTACACTGATAAAAAGACTTATATCCTGTCTTTCTGCCTTTACCACTATATATTCTTCATTTATTCTCCTTGTACAAAATTTTACAGAAAATAAAAACAATAATATAAGTATACTTGGTAAAATCCACATGTAATTGTCATTTCTCTTCATATGTGTTCCTTTCGTTAATATTGTATACTTTATGCTTAAGCAGAAATTGATTAGTTCTATGAATACTATCAAATAATCAATTATATGAAGAGCGGACAGCTCTAGAAAATTCTGCTAAAACATACAATATGCTTAAGTTTGTTTTTAATTTAATATTTTTCTCAATCAGGAAGCTGTCAAAAGCATTTTTTATCTCCAAACTAATATCATACTTTTGAAGCCTCCTGATTTCCTGACTTTTTAGTTTTTACCAGCAGTTTTTTCTGATGTACCAGTAGATTGAATATCTGATAATATCATAAATATTCTTTAAGCCCCTTAATGCTTCCCGTCAAAAAAACTAATCTCATTCAGATCATTTTCAAACGGATAATATTCCGGTTTTCCCATATATATCTGATCGTCCCTTCTTCTTATGGGACAGACATAAAATCCCCAGCAGTTTTCATCAGTATATACCAGAAATCTCGTTATTCCGTTTGGTACATTATCCGTTTCATTCTGGCTGATTTTTTCACGAAGCTCATGTATAATAGGCTGTACATCTTTATCCACAAAATCAATATCATTCTTATAAACAAATTCTTTTTTCATCTGATCTTCTACATTTTTCAGATAAAGCTTCAATTCTATCACAGAAGAAACCTTATCTATATACCCCAGATTTTCATTGGCACGACGCGAAGTCCTTATTATCTCCACAGGCTCTCCCTTATATGTTTCGCCCCAGATCGAATACGGAACAAGAGGTATTTCATTGATTATCTCTACATTCATATGTCCGAATCTTCTATAATCGAGATATTTTATCACTCCGTCAAGACAGCTGAGCTTCAGATCATATCCTTCGTCATCACTGCCTCTTGTTTTGAATTCTATCTGCCTTCCGGGAACAAATTCCTTTAAAACCTCCTGAAATACACCTATTCTTGCAGACTGTCCGCTAAGCTTAATTAATGCATAATTATACAGAAGCCCTTCTTCATAATATGTATTAAGAAATTTTTTAAGCATTCCGTAAATATCTATCTTTACCAGCTTCTCCATTTCCCTTATTGTAAATATATTTGCAGGATAAACAGTTTCTTTTCTAAACAGACCGTTTTCCAAAACATGAAGGTTCCATGATTTTAAGACAGTGATATGAAAATCATTGCTTTTCTCAAAATTTCTAAAATTATCAAATCTTGTTCTCAAAGTATCGTCCCTTTTAAAAAATTCTTTCTTCAAATTTTCTGCTGCTTCCCATAAAAGATAAAAATTATTTTTTATCTTTCTATATTCATCACTTAATTTATTTTCAAATTTTGAAAATTTTGTCGGTATAATTTTTTCTGCTTTGTCGTATTCTTCCTGCAGTGTCTTAAATACACCGTTAACTCCCAAATCATCGACCATTCTGTAAATGATATCAGTCTCAAACGGCAGCAGATAATTCATATCTATATTTCTCTCAGTATAATTACCCGCGAGAATTATTTTAAGATACTGCATTATTCTATATGTAAGATTATTTCCCCCGAAATTTTCATCCCCGTTTTCAAAGCTTGTTCTTATATCCAGGTGAAACGCCACATTCTGTGTATTTCCTACAGTAAATCTACAGGCTGCGAGATCAGTAGTTCCTCCTCCGCAGTCTATTATCAGCGCTTTATATTCCTGATTTTCCCGTATATCCTTTGATCGCATTTGTGATTCTATTGTATTATAAAGCACTGCAATTGCTTCATCCATTGATTTGTCACGTATTATTTCATATTCCTGCATTACCTTTTTACCTGTTACTGTTTCTATTTCTACCTCTTTCTTTCCTGCTTCTCCTGTTTCATTATCAAACTTCTTCTCAAGTTCGGCACTATTCTTGTCATCCCCGGATTTTATTACAGGTATTACTTTTTTCTCCTTTACTGCTTCATCCACCTCAATAGTAAAAATCTCCTGAAACATATTAAGAAACTGCTCCTTAAGTCTTACAGGACTGGAAGCATGTATTCTTTTAAATTTACATTTAAAAAGATATTCCGCTCTTTCCACTACATACTTCAAATATGCCCTGATAATGTCTTTTCTCGGTACATACCTTATATTTCCGAATTCATCCACTACCTTTTCCTTCTCCTCTTTATCATGTACCCATTTTTTCAGTCCGTAGAATAATGTCCCGTTTACGATGTAGTCATTGGCTTCAAGCTTCTTTGTGACATCATGTCCGAAAAGAAATTTTAGATTCTTAGGATTTCTGCAGTCCTCCACATATGCCAGTGTAGGATAAATGATACTGAACCCTCTTTCACCGTCAGGAAATTTCACATAATTTATCTCATTTAATTTTATATTTCCGTTTAAGATATCGTTAGTCGGAAGATCTCTCACGTAATTCTGGTCTATGTAAGCCCCGGCCACTGTATTCGTAGTCCCGAAATCTATACATAAAGTTGCTGTTGTTTCTTCCGGCGTTCTGTATTCGAAGCTTTCTATATCTACCTTATAGTAATCCAGCTTAAAAGGGTACAGTTCATTTTCTTTTTCGTTCTGCATATTGTAGAAATTATAGGGAAAAACTGCATCAGCTTCTTTAAAAAACAAAAGTGAAAATTTATTATTCTGCAAATCATCCAGTCTCATAAATTCCTGTTTGCTTGTAAGATAATATGCATCTCTTGAATCCACGTCCTTTTCCAGACTCAGTATTCCGCACAGATAATTATTGGCATTTACCAAAAATACATTCCCGCTGTTTATATATTCCGGGATTATTATCTTGTAATTATCTTCCCTTGTGAGGTCAAAACCTTTATATATTATTATTTTGTGCGGAATTTTTATTCTGTATTCATGATGCAGCTTTCCTGCAAGCCTTGTATCAAAAAGCATTTGAACATAATGAAGTCCGTTTTCATTATATATGCTTATATCATTAGAAGCCTTTAGTCCTCTGTATTTCAAAATTATATTTATCAGCTGCTCCCTTGTGGGATTCTCCATATATGCTTCTATTAATTTTTCTGCCATTGCTATTTCGTATAATTCATAATATGATTTGGTTCTAAGTTCTTCTTCCTCATATAACTTTTTCATTTTTCCTCCCTGTTTTCAGGCATTTCCGGCTCTATACCGTCATAATATCGTTTTTGTTTATTTTATATACATTCTGTATATAAGATTTTTTATTTTCATTATAAAAAATGAGTTTTTTACTTCCCGCAAGATTTTCATATACCTCTATATTACTTAACTCTGACAGCTCCTGTTCATCTAATTCCCTCAGTGCTGCAAATTTTTTAAACTCTGTCTTAAAATAACCGCGGTTTCTTCCGTCTTCATTTTCGCTGAAAATATATTTATTTTTTATATACCTTTCTTCACCATATTCAAAATAAAAAATTCCGTTTTCATCATGGCTGACTCTGCTGATTATTTTTTTATTAAGCTCTTTTTCAAAATATTTCTGAAGCTCGCTGTATTCAAAATTTCTTTTTCTTTCAGCAAGAAATTTATTAATATACTCGCCAATATTTGAAATTATCATGTCATTCTCAATGTCTGCATAATATTTCCTGTATTTCAGTATCTCCGAGTAATAAAGACACAAAAATTTAGCGATCTTAATTTTTATATATTTAACAGCAGATATTTTGTAATTAACTATTTTCATATAGTCCCCTGCCGAAACCTCCACACTGCTGTCTCTTCCTATCAGATATTCATCCTCATATACCAGCGAATACTCCTCTTTTCCCAATACTGTAAACAGCTTTAGTGCGACATCATACTCTGTATTTTTAAGATTTACCCATACATATTCTTTATTTTCGGATATTATCAGTGAATAAGTATCCACATAATATACCAGCGTCAGAAGCTCTATATTGTCAAGCTTTTCTATGGCATCTCCCAGTAATACCACCTTGCTTTTCAATGGAAATTTTTTCATCACTTCCTTGATATTATCAGCAAGCTCTGTATTTTCTTGGATTACCTCCTGTTCTTTATCAGCTTCCTCTTCCGGAACTTCCGCCTGTATCAGCTCTGTAATCTGCTCTTCCTCTTTTACTTCCGTTTCCTGTTCTTTTTCCTTACCGCGGAATATTACTTTTATTTTATCCTTCAAATTTTTTAAAAAATTCATATACCTGTCCTCAGTTTTTCAATATTTTTTCAATTTCGGCAATACTCTGGTATCTGTCCCTGCTCTCTATCCTTAACCCCTTTTCTATGATTTGCCTCAATACCGGAGCTGTATTATCTTTGAATATTAACTCACTGTAATAGAATCTCTTAAGTACATCCATAGGCTTTTGTTTGTAAAGCATAAAGTATAACAAAGCACACAGACTGTAAATATCTGTACTCTCATCATTTATGCTTTTCAATGAATACATTTCCATAGGTGAATAGCCTGATGTTACTCTTACATATTCGGCATTCTTTGATCTTTTATCTATTGCCGAACCAAAATCCAATATTTTTAATGTTTTCCCTTTTACCACTATATTTGACGGTTTTATGTCCCTGTGAATATATCCTTGTTTATGTATGTATTTTACAGCCTTCAATATCTTCAAAAACAGACTTTTTATTTCTTCCTCTGTTAATTCGTTATTAAGTATAAAATGTTTCAGCGTACTTCCCCTGCATATCTCCATAACAATATAATATGTATTGTTACATCTGAATTTATCATATATTTTTACTATATTTGCATGCTTAATATTTTCAAGTATACGTGCTTCGGTAATAAAACTTTTTTTTATAAGATCAAAATTTTCTTTATGCTTTATAGTAAAAACTTCATTGTCACTTCCGCGGATTACAAGTGATTTTGGAAAACATTCTTTAATAATGATATCCTTATTGCCGGCTTTTCCTGTATATATATTTGAGAAATCACTATTTTCCATTAAGCTTTCTACTGTATATTTTCCTTTCAAAACCGTTCCTTTTAACAAATGATCCGTCATTTTTCCTCCAAAACCTGTTTTAATTCTCTATTTCCAGAACTGCCACCATCTCTTATTAACCTTTCTTGTCGCTTTAGCAAGCTTTTTTTCCACTCTTGATTTTACTTCTTCGCTTATATCTCCCGCTTTGTCAAAACTGTCTGCAGACATTTTATATTTTTGTTCGGCATCTATCCATTTTTTGGCTTTATATGCCTGATCTCCCTGAAGCTCATATAAATAACCTTCATTTCTTTTTATTTTGTATTCAAGGTATTCTGTCTCGCCTTTCAAATCAAGTTCAGTATAAAGCTTTTTTGCTTCCTCATATTTATCTATACTTTCTATGTATCTTTCAGCAAATGCCAATTCATCCCCTTTATTTTTCAAATCCCCCGCCAGTATGATTTTTTGGTTTCTCTCCTCTGCCTTTCTCATTTCCTCAGCTATTGCCGCATTTTTTTTATCTATTTCCTGCTGCTTTACTGCAAGCTCCTCTTTGCTCTGCTGTTCGAGCTGCTTAGTATTATCCTCTATTTTTACAAAGGTATGAGCCTGCTTAATATACTCATCAGTACTTCTGCTGTTTCCAGAATCCCCTAGTTTATTATATATCAGCTTCGCTTTATTAAAATTAGCAATTGCCATGGTAGGATTACCACTGTTCAAAAGACTGAGACCTTCCTGTATAAGATTATTTGCAGTCTGCAGATCTGCAAGCTGTCTGGCATTTATTTCCTGAATTTTGTTATCTACTTCACCTGTTTTTACCTTATCTCCAAGCAGCTGATACATTCTTCTTGCTTCATAATAAGTCTCTCTTGATGAGTCCGGATTGGATGCCGAAAGCATATCAGCCCTGTTTTCAGTCAGCAGTGCCCCGTTATACGCTGTTTGCTGCTGTTCGGAAATCCCCTCCATTTTTCTCTCAAGATTTATTACATAATCAGCTTTTCCGTTAGTCAGATAAATATTTATTGCATCATCATATTTTGACTTGGCTGTGGCAAAATCTGATCTTGCCATTGCTTCGTCACCGTTTTTTTCCAGTGATTTTGCCTCCATAAGCTTTGGCGTGGCGTCTATTCTGGAATTAAGTATTGTAAGTATATCATCGGTATTTAGTTCATCTCTCTTATATGTATTCTGTTCAAGTGTAAATTTAGCCGACTGATATTTTCTTGAAGCCTGTTCATAATCCCCGGAATTATACAGCTGATTTCCGTCGTTTATATCCTGAAAGGCTTTTTGAAGCTTCTCTGTCTGCTCTATTCTCAGCTTTAGTTCATTTATTTTCCCGTCCGTGTCTCTGTTTTTACCTTTTGCCCCCTTGAAAAATCCTATTATTCCCCGGCTTTTTATATGAAGCTTGTCATATTCCCCTATAGCAAGATTTAGTTCGTCAAGGGAGTTATTAAAATCCTTCTTTACTATTGATTCTTCTGCCTGCTTCTGATAACCAAGTGCTGTTTTCTCTATATTGCTTCTCTTTTTCATACTCCAAAGACTCATTGATAATAAAATTATCAATAATACTGCTGATATTATTATAATTTTTATTATTAACGGCTTTTTATTTTTCTTTATTTTTTCAGGACTTGCAAGCTGTTCAGCCACCACGGAAACCAGTGTATAATTTTCCACTTCTTTTCTTGAGGTAGCCATAATTTTATTTTCCAGACTTTTCAGCCACTGCTGTCTGTTATCTATTTTGGAAAGCTCTGCTTCAATTTCGCTTTCATCCAGATTTTCCCAGGCGCCCATTGTTGTCATAAGGAGAATATCACCTTCCTGAAGTATTACAGGATTTTTTGAAATATTCGGTTTTACTTTTATATAATCACCCACAGCCTGTGTCAGATCATTTCTCTGTCTGTGCTGCTTTATATCCCTGATATCAAGAGCTTCATCATTTACAAGAAGCTGCGATATGGAGTCATCCTTCGTCTGAAAAAATATAAAACCGTCTCTCAGATGATACAGCCTTGTATTCCCTACATTTGCCCATAATATAGAATGATAATTGCTTATTACTATAAGAAGTGAAGTATGCATCAGAGAAAACCTCTCGTTTTCCTCCTGCTTTTCCACTACCTTGGAATGTGCATATTCTGTCAATTCTTTCAGAATCTTTGTATTAAATCCCGGTGCAAGCATAAAATATTCCACTGCAGCTTCCACTGCTATTCTGGCAGCAGCGTCTGCACCTTCCTCCTCATCAAAGCCGTCCGCCACTGCCCATATGGCATAGTTATCCAGCTGAACATATCCGAAATAATCGTTATTTTTTTCCTGAGTTCCCAGATTACTTATAAACCTTGTTTCAAATTTTGCTTCCTCTTTTCGCATATTCTCCCACACCACTCTCCTATTTTATAACAATGATACTCACATTATCCTGTTTTCCCGATTTTTTTTCTATTAGGGCGTCCATAAGCTTTCTTACTATTCTTTTGCTGCTTTTATTTTTAGAATGCTTCATTATGTCTTCTATTTCATCAAAAGACAAGAATTTATCCAGTCCGTCACTGCACATTAAAACAATATCATTTTTCTCAAGAAGTATTTCCCCGTTTTCTGCATTTGAAAAACTGCTGTATCCGAGATAATTCGTAAGATAGCCTTTTTTCTCCTGATGTCTGTTCAGTCTTTCCAGCTTATTTTTTCTGAATAAAAATAAGGAACTGTCTCCTACAGAGAAAAACTTTAATCTGTTATATAAAATTTCGCCTGCCAGAAAAGTAGTTCCTACTTTATTCTCTATTCCTATATTATATGAATAACTCAATATCTCCTTATTTATCTTTTTTAGGATTTCTATTACAGATAAGTCCCCTGCCGAATACAGATCCACAAACCTGTCTACTGAAAACTGGCTTGCAAGCTTCCCGTTATGAAAGCCGCCCATTCCGTCAGCAATTATTCCGAGAATTTCATATTTGGAAAAACTTACCAGCTCCATACAGTCCTCCTGTATTTTTCTTCTTCCTGTATAGTTCTCCATATAAGCTGTTATCGCCAAATTCCCCCTGTCTTTGTATCCTGACTGTTTTTTCAGCATAATAATTATAAATATTATCAAAATAATCAAAACAACTAATATATATTTCATAATATGATTTTCTATCTGTCTTTATTTGTTTCTATATCTTTGGTCTTTTCTTTATTCCAGTCAAAATGCTGTCCGCATAATTCTACAAATACGAATTTACTCTCTCCTATTTCAATAAAATTATGTGAAAATATTTGTTTTGTCTCATATAACGGGGCATTATTTATATAAACCAGACCGTTTCCCGAACCGGGTGTCATTACAAATTTTCTTTCTTTGGGATTGTAGCTTATAGAACAGTGGTTATTTCTTGAAATAGCAGAATCTCCGTTTATACAGATGTCCATATCATCCCCTCTGCCTATAAAGTTTCTTTCGCTTACTATTCTGTAGTCCTTTCCTTTATCAGGCCCTTCTATACAAGTAAGCCAGCCGACTACAGGATCTACTTTACTGTCCTTTGACCAATATGCCACGGTTTTATCATCATCATCCATCTCATCTACCAGATTTATTTTTTCATCCTTTATTTCTTCAGTAAGACCCTCTGATTCACAGTACGGACATCTGCTGTGTCTTCCCGAATCATATAAGTGCCCGTTATTACATCTTTGTAAATTCATTTTTCATACCTCCGTTAATTTATATTCTTCTTATTATTTTAACAATACCTTTGTTGTAGCAAGATATATAATATCCCCTGTTTCCACTTTTACGGGCATATTGGATTTCAGCTTTATTTTTCTTCCGTCCCTTTTGCGCTCAAGACCGCTTCCGTTTCTTGAACCAAGATCTTCATAATACCAGCTGTCATTTACCAGATTCAATACCCCGTGTGCGCGGCTCACGAGATTAGCATATACTGATTCGCCCAAATCAACATCTACTTTATTTCTGGGTGTTTTTTTCCCCAGAAGCATTGATGTGGCTCTTCCTATTCTCCATACCTTCCTGTCATAACCGTCTTCATCTTTAAGTATTATTGATTCCAGTCTGTTTTTCTTTACCTGCTCTATCTCCTGTACCCTGTCCAGAAAAACATTATGCTCTTTTTCTCTCTCGACCTTCATATCCTTGATCTCTGTTTCTATTTCTGTTTTTTCTATAAATCTTTCTACAAGAAGCATGTATAAAGTTATTCCTGTAAATATAAATATTGCTGCATACAGGCTTTTTGTAGAATATGCATTCATATGCATATATATAAATGTTATTACCACAATTATAAGTATTATAATATTTCTAAGTGAAAAAAACTTTGCAGGTCTTCCTCCCCTTGCCTCTGTCTGCCTTTTCTCGAATTTCTTTACACCCTTTTCCACATTCATTTTTTGCTGCTCTGTATTACTGTTCTTTTCTGTCTTCTGCTGAGTCTTAAGCTGACCTGCTTTACGGACAGTTCCGTATCCTATCCTTGATCTTCTGAGAAAAGGTATTCTCGGAAATCTAAAAATTCGTCTTAACATTTCACTGCTCCTTCTTCATAAATTGTTTTCCTGCTTTCTATAAATCAGTATAATAAAATATCAAATCATCCTCTTAAAATGAAATTTCCCTCCCGCATGGAACACGCTCCACAAGAGAGGGAAAGAATAACCGCTGTGAATCTTATGGAAAACATTAATATTCTTTTCCTCTGAGTTTATACTACAAAACATGAATATATTTTTTTCTCTGTTACAGTAAATTTCTTTATTATTTTTTTGGTTTAAAAAAATTTTCAAACGCACTGTTCATATTTTCTTTCATTTTCTTATTTGTATCTTTGCCTTTGGTATTCATTTTGTCTTCACTGAAATAATCTGAAAACATATCTTTGAAATCATTCGGATTAAAGCTAAAATCTCCGGTATAACCTTCGGAAGATGATTTTTTTCTGCTTCCTGTTCTTTTATTAACCAGTTTTTCGTCATAATTCTTTCTTTTCTCGGCATCACCAAGAATTTCATAAGCTTCGGATACCTGCTTAAATCTTTCTTCGGCCTCTTTATTATCCGGATTCCTGTCCGGATGATATTTCATGGCAAGTTTTCTGTATTTTGATTTTATTTCGTCAAAGTCCGCATCCTGCCTTACTTCTAATATCTCATAATATGTCATCTGTACATCTCCTTTAAGTGTAATGACTTATTCATTTTACCGGCATTTACTGCCGAATTCTTATCCTGCTCTTGATTAATCCCGGCTTTAAAATTCCTAGTCCACCACAATCTTTTCCGGTCTGTATATCTTTTTCACTCCTATAGATCTTCTCGGTCCCATTTTTATAAGAATGTCATTCAGCTCTTCATAAAGCTCCCTGTTTGTGTATTCTCTTGTTTCCACCCTTTTTTTTCTGTTTATATATGATGATATAATCTCTCTTTCCACAGGATTATTTATGCAGGCCGCAGCAAAAATAAAATCCTCCGGATTGAGATTCTCACGTTCAAAAGCTTCCAGCCCCCAGAATTTAGTGACTCTCGGATCCAGTGTCCCGGATTTATGTCTTGAGGAATATTTCCTGTCTACTATTTGTATTGTATTATATTCGCGTACAAGATCTTCAAACTGTTCGTAATTTTCTCTCAGCTCTGCACCCTCCCTCAGAATAAATCTTAAAAGCTCAAGTTCATCCTCATGAGTACTCTTTCCTGCTTCTGTTATTATCTCTCCGCTTCTTTTATAATATTTTTTTTCTTCTGAACAGCAATTTAGCTTATATTTCACCACATAGTGATCTTCCTGTTCGGGGAATGGTATTTCGGTTATTTCTTTTTCCCAGAATATTTTTCCGTTATGTTTCAAAATTCCGGGCTCCATAATCAAAAGCTTTCTTTCGGAATCAATGGTAAAGTTAAACCCATTCAGTATTCCGTCAGAAAAGTCCAGATACAGGAGATTATATATTTCCATAGGATTGTCACGCAGAAGATCCAGCATTTCCTTTTCCAGAATTTCATTTTTTTTGAATAACGGATATTTATTTTCCAACATAGCTCCCTCTCCTTTTTTAAAAATTTTCTATTCAAAAATTCAAGCCGGTTCGACACTGAAATGAGCAGTCATATTCTGTTTTAAACCGTGCTTAAATACTTAAATAGAAAAGGGTACCACAGCAGTGCAGTGGTCACCCTTTTTCAAAAAGGCTACGCTTCGTGTGCCTGATATCCACCTTCTATTGCTACTTCTTTTACTTTTTCTTTCTTTTGTTTAATTTTTAAAAGGAATGTTCCAGTTCCTTCCTGATTTCCAAATGTTTCTACATAATCTACCACAAATGCATTCGGCATTTCAAACTTTCTAACCATCTGTCCTGCAGAAACTACTTCCAAGGTAGCATGTCTGTATGCATCTGCCACTTCCGCAGGTAATAAAGACCATTGCGCTGTTTTTCTCGAATCATCTTCATTATCTCCGCTGGCTGCTGCAAGTATTCTTCCGCTGATTTCAAGGGTAATCCCTAAATCTGTTGCTCTTGCGTTAGAGTCTTCCGGTGTTTCCGATAAGTACTTTACATCCAAAATACTTTCTTTTTCTAATAAAATTTCGTCAGTCTGCCCTTTTACTGTTAATCTGAATCCCATTTTTTCCTCCTCCTAAATTTTTATTATTTATTCTAATCAAATGATTAAAATCTCTGTTTTTACTGTAAAATCCATAATCAATACCCCGATTCAAACCAATCTTTCTGTCAGGATTTTACAGTTGTTTTTATTTTGATAGTTAATCAGGGTATTTATTACTTAATATTGTCGGTATTTTAATCATTAGTACTGCAAACACCTGTCAATGTTAAATCTTTGGTAATCATTCCTGTTTCCACATAATGAGAACTAGTTTTTATTTATATCAACCTGAAGGTTTTTTACATTTCCCGAGAATGTAATATTAAGCTGGCATACATTATTTTCCTTATCTATTATATGCGATATATCATCTCCAAGCTGTATTATTGAGTTTACAAAATTCAGTTCTTTATTCCATATAGATTTCTGGCTTTCAGGATCATTGCTGAAAAAATAATTAATCTTATCCTCTTTAAAATCCATTGTTGCTGCTCTAAGCACTCTTTCTATATATGTTGTTGCCTGTGTTTTATACATCGGCTCGTAAATTCCGTCAGAATTTTTACTCATTGTTCTTGCTTTGTATACAGTCACATTTTTTATTTTCTCTTTTTTGAGATGAGCACTGTCTGATGAAAAAATAAATCCGTAATTAAAACTGTTTATTCTGTCTTTAATTGTATTCGTAAATCCGGAAATTTCTTTTGACATTGTAGTTTTTACCTTGTATGCATTATCTTCAGCCTCTATATCAAATCTTACTCCCGGATAAACATTTGATACTTTTCTGAATCTTTCTTTCAGATAGCTCGGACACTGCAAAGCAGCTATTATTCCTGCTGCTACATATGACGCATCTATATAAACCCCTTCTATCCAGAACTTCAGCAGATCCTCCTTCTCCTTTGAAAGCTGTACTCCGTTTTCCTCTTCATATTTCATTTTATAATCCAGTATGACTCCTGATTTATCCTTAGGTATTATTGTAAAATTCGGAAGTGCCGGAATTACGTATTCCGAATATTTGTTCCCTTCAAGAATCTGCGTTCTTTCCACATATTTATCTATTCCCATTGTGGCAAGATTATCAAATGATGTTTCATAAGTTCCTTCAAAATTAAAGAAAACCTGAATTTTGTAGTCTGCCAGCAGAGTCATTAAATTTGTCAGCGTTTCCATAGTATTTTTTCCGTCTTTTTCTTCTGCTTGTGTTCCTTTGAATCTTTCCCTTACTTTCTTTTCAGTTTTCTTAATATCCAGATCCACATTAGGGAATATCCCAAACCATATTGAATTATCAAAATCATTTTTAGAATTTACTGTATTTAAATATGCCTTGAATCTTTCTCTGTTTCCGGCTTTAGCCAGCATTTCCGGTTTAATATTAGAAATAAGAAGAGTCGGCTGCATATTTTTTACTTTTACGCTGTATTGGTCAAAAAACATTTTTACTCCCAGAATTTTCTCAATTAATGGTTTTGCTACTTTTATGAAATCTTCCTGGGCAGATTTGTAGAACTGAAGATAATTATTATAATTTTCTACTTCTCTTTCCTCATCTATTTCCACTACACCTTTTTCAAGAGGAACAAATGTTCTTACCACAAGATCGCTTATATACTTATTAGGCTCTTCCGTAATTTCGTCATAATCATCTCTGAATGCCTGGGCAAGCTCTTTTGACACTTTTTCATCTCTTACTATGAGCTCTTTTTTATTGCTCTGTTTATATTCAATAACTTCGAGCTCTCCCTTATCACCTACATGAAGCATTCCTATTCTTATTTTTTCCGATTTTGTCTTTTCATCCTCATGTGTAAATAAAAGTCTTGTTTTTATATCTTCTATCGCAAGGGGAAGCATCCCTAAAATGTTGTTATAATTCGATGATGCTTCTTCGAATTTCTGATTCAGCTTATCACCGTATTCGAGTCTTTTTGGATTTTCTTCATCCAGTTCTTCATGCTTTGAGTATAAATATGTTATTTCTTTTCTTATTTGCTTTATATCTTCGATTACTTTCTTCGGAGAAATTAATTCCAAGATATTCTCAAATTTGAAATCTACATTTTTATTGCCTTGTGAATTACGTGTTTCGATTAATGTATTCAGCATTTTAAAGAAAGTGTTTCCGTTATCTATTTTTATTTCTGTTATTAGCTCTTCCGGAATACCCTCGGGTTTTTTCAGTGTATATTTTACCTTTTGATTAGCAGCGTTAAAATAACTGTATACTTTAGGCTCAAATTTTGCCAAAAATTCATTGAAACTTTTTACTAATAAATGCTCATTTACTTCCAAAACTCTTTCATCATCCAGACTGTCCATTTCTCTGGCATCGCCTATCAGGGTCAGCAAATCCAGTTTTTCAGGATTTATCTCTTCAAACAGCATTGTTCTGTTAGTTTGATAAATAAAATTTTTAATCATTTTCCCTCCTCATAATAATATCAATATTTTTAAATGTAACAAACTTAATTAATTAATAAACTTAAATACTATTTTTAATTTCAATTGTTTTATCTTAATATATTTTCTACTAATAGTCAATTAAAAAATACTTTTTTTCATTGTTTTTTATAACAATTATTTTAAAAAATATAAAAATTTTTTCTTTAATTTACTAAAAATATAATATTTCAAAGACGTTTATCATATGTATTGTTTTTTAAAAATAAAATCAATTTTTGTTTTTTTATTTTCCATAAGTTTAAAATCACCTGTTATTTTCAGAAAAAATTATAAAAAGTAAATATTGATTAATAATATTTTATAATATCAATGTGTAGTTAATGTGAACAAAAAAAATTTTAAAAAATAAAATGAATTATTATACTGTATTTTGATTTATATATCAAAAAAATATATTTATTATTTATAGTTTAATACTTTAAAAAATATTTATTTTACACAAAATTTTTACTTCTATATATAAAACAAATCGTTAAAAATGAATAACCTTAAAAAAGAAAAATCCATATGGAAGTAAATTGAAAAAATTTGTAAAAAAGTTGTTCACTTGTTTTTATACCGTATAAGGGTACAATCATATCGGTGAGAAAAATGAAAATCAATAATCGATTATTAAAAATTCTGAATTTTCTGGAAAAGAAACCGGAAACCAATATAAAGGAAATTTCTGCTTATTTGGATATTTCAGAAAGAAGCGTACGTTATGAAATAGAAAATCTAAATTTTTTACTCGGTCTGAATAATCTTCCTCCGGTAAAAAAAGGATCCAAGGGAAGTATTCTATTCGACAGGGAAGTAAAAAATGAAAATCTGACTGTTTTTTTGGATAACATTGATACATGTTCCAAAGAGGAGCGTATCAGATATATAAAACTGATTTTTCTGTCTGAAGAAACAGTTAATATAAGTTCTCTTGCACGAAGCCTTGATGTGAGCAGAACTACAGTAAGAGCTGATATCAAAGAAATTACTGCCGAATTTTCATCTGATAATGTTATTGTCATAGATAATAAACTATATCTGAGCGAAAAAAATATAAGAAATCTTATTCTGAAGTATTTTCATGAAGATCTTATACAGTTTTACTACTATAATAAGGAAACAATGGATAAGAATATGCTTTTGGATTATTTTTATCCTTATATATCAGATTTAAATATCACATATTTGAAACAATTTATAGATGATATTTTGATAAAACTAAAAAATAATGCTAATAATTTTCACGAATATACTTTTACCTATCTTATACTATTATATATAAGGGTAAAAAATAATAAAAAGATTCAAAAGGTCGAAAACGAAAGCTTTCTTTATAATACAGGCGAATATCATATTATCGCAGAAGAGCTGGAAAAACTGGAAACAAAAATCAAAATCAAATTTTCAAAAGAAGAAAGACTCCTGCTTTGTGATTATATCCTCGGCTTTTTATCCTATTCCTATAATACATCTATTTTTGAATACTGGATAAAAACAGAAGTTATTATAAAAAATCTTATTAATAAAGTAAACACACATACACAAATTAATATTTCCAGTGACGAGGAGCTGCTCAGCAGTCTTCTGAGCCATATAAAACCGACTATTTACAGATTGAAAAATAATCTCGCCGTCGAAGACGATATCTATATTGAAGCCGTTGAAGCTTATCCGGAGTTATTCAATATTATTAAAAATGCTCTTTTTGAATTGGAAGAGCTTATCGGCAAAAAAATACCCGACTCCGAAATTGCTTTATTCACACTTCATTTTCTGGCTTCACTTGAAAGGAATAAAGAAAACAAAAGAAAAAAAGTTATTCTCATATGCGGCGGAGGATACGGCACTTCTATGCTTGTAGCCGGTCAGATTAAACAAAATTATAATCTTGAAATTATTGATACTATTTCTTATATGCAGTTTCTGGATTATGATATTTCGAACATCGATCTGGTAATAACCACGCTGAAATTAAGGAAGGATGCTAAAAGACATATAGAAATTCCGCTTATAAAAATCTCACCTTTTTTTACTTATAATGATCAAAAAAAACTAAGCAGATTTCTTATGAAAAAAAAATTCAGCGATGAAAAATTACAGACTATACTTAAAATAATAGAAAAAAACAGTATTGTAAAAAACAGGAATACACTTATTTCAGAGTTATCAGAAGCTCTGACGGAAAAAAGCCGAGATAAGGAAACCAAAGAAGTAAAAGACCTGCTTTACTTTATCTCAAAAGAAAAAAGTACACTGGTCAAGGATAAGACAAGCTGGGAGAAAGCCTTGGAAATCTGCGGGAATATGCTGGTAAAAACCCGGGACGTAAGTGAAAAATACATTGATGAAATTCATAATCTTACAGAAAATTTTGGTTCTCACTTTGTTTTGGAAAATGGAATTGCTATTCCTCACGGGGAAGTGGGGAAAAATGTTTATAATTCCTCTATAAGTATACTGCTTTCCAAAAAACCGGTAATTTTCCCCGAGGGAAAAAAAGCATTCCTGATTTTTTTTATCAGTGCCAAAACCACTAAAGATCATCTGAAGAGTGTGGAAGATATAATGGAGCTTTCCCGCAATAAGGAATTTCTGGACGAAATATCTTTAGTAAAAAATTCTGATTTAATTATAAAAACTATAGCAAAATATCTAAAATAACATATTTGGAAAGGAAGATAAACATGGACACAGAAAAAATCAGCTTTCATATTATCTCATATGCAGGAGACAGCTTTTCGAAAATGAGGGAGGCCCTTTCAGAAGCTAAACTTGGTAATTTTCAAAAAGCAGATGAACTGATGAGCTCTGCTAAAAAAACATTAACAGAAGCACATAATGTACATACAGAAGTTATAACTCTTGAAGCTCAGGGTGAAAAAAGCGAATATTCAGTACTTCTCGCACATGCACAGGATACGCTTATGAATGCAATTCTTGCAGAAACAATATTTGAAGAATTTATAGAATTATATAAAAATAAATAAAAGAGGTGTTTATAATGAACTTAGACAGACTTTATGTACTTTTGGTATGCAATCTTGGTGCATCTACAGGTGTTATGGTTACCAAAATGAAAGAAATTGCTGCTGAAAGCCAAAAATTAAAAGATGTTGATATAAAAATAGAGGCTCATCCTGCCGGTGATATTCTGGAATATATAGATGACTTTGACGTGGTAATGCTTGGTCCGCAGATAAAGCACCGTTTCAAGGATCTTGAAATACTGTGCAAAGAAAAAAACAAGCCGGTTACTGTTATTGATACCAAGGATTACGGTTCGGTAAATGGCGGTAATATTTTAAAAACTGCTATTATTCTGAAACTGGAAGCACTGAAGGGAGAATAAAATGAATAAAAAACAAGGAATTATGGATAAATTAATAGTTTTTCTGGAAAAATATCTTGAGCCTGTAGCTGCCAAAATCGAAAATCAAAGGCATATATCCACTATAAAAAACGGAATGATTGCTCTTATGGCTGTTCTTATGGTAGGATCATTTTCACTGATTATAATGGCTATAGGCGGAATGTTTCCGGACGGCTCTGCCGTAAAAATGTTTTTTGAAAGATACAATACTCTGATAAGCCTTCCGTTCAGGTTTACATTCGGGCTTCTTTCAGTTTACTGCGCTGTCAGCATATCATATAATCATGCAAGACAGCTGAAAATTCCATTTTTACATGCTATTATCGGAGGACTTCTTACTACTCTTGTATTAAATATAAAACTTGTAGGTAATGAAGTAAATATAGAATATCTTGATTCAAGAGGGCTGTTTATTGCTATTTTTGCATCTTTGATTACAGTGGAAACTATGGCATTTTTTATGAAAAATAAAATAACAATCAGAATAAAAGGACTGCCCGACGGAATTGCCCAGACTTTTGAAGCAATCATTCCTCTGGTTACTGTTTTATTCGGCGCTGTTCTTGTAGATGCACTGGTTATACATTTTACAGGGGGAAGCAATCTGCCCGAAGCTTTTACGACTTTCCTTGCACCGTCTATTAACAGTATTGATACCCCTTATGCTATATTCCTGATTTCATTTCTGGAAATGATATTCTGGTTTATCGGATTGAACGGTTATGCCATTTTAATAGGATTTGTTCTTCCTTTTATGACACAGTATCTTGGGGAAAATGCTGCGGCATATGCAGCCGGACTGCCTATACCCCATGTTTTCGCTCCTAATTTCTGGGATTATTTTCTTGGTTTTTCCGGTTCGGGAATTACCGGTGCCTTAGTTATTCTAGCTCTGTTCAGTAAATCAAAGGAACTGAAAGCAATAGGAAAAGCCTCAGTGGTACCTGCCATATTTACAATATCAGAGCCTGTAGTATTCGGGCTTCCTGTAGTTTATAACCCTTATTTGTTTATACCATTTGTATTTGGTACACCGTGTATCGGAGTTTTTGCATATTATGTATTTAAGCTGGGAATAGTTCGTCCCCCTATTGCCAATGTAGGAGGAACACCTATACCGCTGGCACAGTATCTGGCTACTATGGACTGGAAAGCGGTTGTGCTGGGATTTGTAATTTTAGGACTGGCGGTCTGCATGTATTATCCTTTTTTCAAAATGTATGAAAGAAAAATTCTTCAGGAAGAAAGTGTAGTCAGTGACAGACAGGCAGCATTTGATGCTTTGGATTTAGATTTTTAAAAAAATATCAGGAGGAAAAATGAATATTATTATTAATAAAGACTATGAAGCTATGTCAGAAAAAGCGGCAGATTTTATTGCCGAATATATTGCAAAAAAGCCGGATACACTCCTTTGTATTGCCGGCGGAGAAACTCCCATGGGAATTTTCAGATATCTTGTAAAATATGCCAATGAGGGAAAAATTGATTTTAGCAGCTGTAAATTTGTGAGTCTTGATGAATGGGTAGGGCTTGGCAGAGAAACAAGAGGAAGCTGCAAGGAAACTCTTTATAATAACTTTTTTGATCTTATTCCTGTAAAAGAAGAGCAAATATGTTTTTTTGACGGTCTTGCAGATAATATGGAAAATGAATGCAGAAAAGTGGATAAATTTATCTCGGATCACGGAAATCTTGATTTGATTGTTTTAGGAATCGGTATGAACGGGCACATCGGATTTAATGAGCCTAATGTTCCTCTTGACACAGAATGCCACATTGTCGGTCTTGATCCTGTTACCAAGGAAGTTTCCGTAAAATATTTTGATACGGCTCTTGATGTAAAACAGGGAATTTCACTCGGAATGAAAACTATCAGCAGAGCAGATACAATACTTCTGATCGCAGATGATTTTAGAAAAGCAGACATTGTCGTAAAAACAATTGAAGGGGAAAAAACACCTGAAGTTCCTTCCAGTCTTTTTCAGGATTTTCCAAAACTGTGGTTCTTTCTTGACGAAGCAGCCGCATCAAAACTTACAAAATAGAACCGGAGGTAATTTATAATGAACTATATAAATGTAAAAGGATATAAAGACGGAAAAGAAATACAGATAAAATGCTCGCAGCTTGTACTTGGTGCATCCGATTTTCTGAGAATTGACAATATGGATTTTGCAGCACCCGTACTGGATAAATTTATAGAACTGGGCGGTAATACCTTTGATACTGCAAGACAATACCGCCACAGCGAAAAGGCTCTCGCAGAATGGATAGAAATGAGAAATATCAGAGATGATATTGTCATCCTTACAAAAGGCTGTCATCCCACAAGAGAAGAGCCTAAAAAAGCAAGGGTAACTCCGCAGGCAATAACTGAAGATTTGCTTGTCAGCCTTGAAACATTAAAAACCGATCATGTTGAACTCTATGCTCTGCACAGAGATGATGAAAGCGTTCCTGTAGGTCCGATTATGGAAATTTTAAACGAGCATATACATTCAGGAAAAATTTATGCCGTCGGAGCTTCTAACTGGGAGCTGTCGAGAATTATAGAAGCAAATAAGTATGCTGAAGAACACGGATTGATCGGCTTTACATTTAACAGCCCTAATTTAAGCCTTGCAAAATGTAAAAAACCGCGTTGGGAAGGATGTGTGTCAGCAGATTCTGCCATGATTTCATGGCATGAAAAAACAAAGCTTCCTTTATTTTCATGGTCTGCACAGGCAGGAGGCTTTTTCTCGGGAAGATTTACACGTGAAAACAAGGATGATCAGGAGATGGTCGATGTTTTCTATAATGATGATAACTGGGAAAGATATGACAGGGCAGTGAAAATGGCGGAAGATAAAGGACTTACACCTATTCAGACAGCTCTTGCCTATGTTTTAAATCAAAAATTTCCTACGACTGCTGTTATCGGACCGGAAAATATAACTGAGCTTATTTCATCATATAACGGATCAAAACTTTCACTTACGGCAAAAGAAGTTGACTGGCTTGATCTAAAATAATAAAAGGAGTGTATTTACATGAAACATAAATTCGCTGTACAATTATACAGTCTCAGAAAAGAACTTACCAAGGATTTTCCCGGAGTATTAAAAGAGCTGAAAAAACAGGGCTGGGAAACTGTTCAGATAGACGGGCTCCGTGGCTATACTGCCGAGGAGGTTGCCGCCGCTTTAAAAGAAACAGGACTAAAAGCTGTCAGCATGCATGCTAACCTTGACCGTCTAAATAATGACCTTGATAATCTTATATATGAAGGCCTGTTATTCGGCACTAAAGATATATTCTGCAGTTCCGAGCTTACTAATGAGGAAGAAGTTATCTATGCACGCAATACTTTGCTGAATACTGCCAAAAAGCTGAACCCGCTTGGCTTTAGAATAGGGCATCATAATCATGATTACGAATTCAGAGGTTCCATAAACGGTGAAATGATCATGGATTATATTGTAAAACCTGAAGGAAATCTGTTTTTATATCCTGAAATAGATACTTACTGGGCTAAAGTCGGAGGTGCTGATCCTTTTGAATATATGAAAAAGTTTTCCGGAAGAATTCCCATGATTCACTTTAAGGATATGAAAAGCGATTTATCACTTTCTTATCCGGAATCTCTTGCAGAAATAGGTACAGGATGTATAGATTTTCTGCCGTTTCTAAAATGGGGAGAAAAAAACGGAATCGAATCTTACATAGTTGAGCAGGATGTTTCAGCCTTGACAGGCGGGATGCTTGAAAGCATGGCTGTAAGTCTGGAAAATCTTATAAAACTTTCTGAACAGCTTTAAAAATTATTTTTGAATAATTCATATTTACCAAAAAATGCCGCATTTTTCATTGCGGCATTTTTGTCATCAGTATTCATATGTAATTAATTATAAAAGAAATGCTGTACTGTCATTACTGCATTAAAGCCTCTTCCGATCCCGGCTTCACATCATTTTCCAGCAGCTCTTTTATTGTCTTTTCAATATCTTTTTTTATTTTTTCCAGATTTTTCTGCTTTTCTCCCCTGTATGAAACACTTACAGAAAACAGATTTATAAATTTTTCAAGACAGTTCAGATATATCTCTTTATTTTCCTCACGATTTCTTAGAATATCGTAAGTAAACCTCAAGCCGTCATATGGCCCCGGATTATGCCATACCTCTGTTTTTTTTATAAGCGGTATAATCCAGAGAATATTATCATCGCCAAAATCAATATTTTCATTCGGTATCGTAAAGAAATCATCAGACTGTTCGATTCCCAGATCGCACAGCTTCAAAAAATTTTCATTTTTTATGGGAAATTTAGAATCCTCTATGCCTGTCATAGCCAGAAGATCGCCAAATACAGGCTTTTCTCCTATAAAACTAATATCTGCTATTATCAGACATCTGTCAATAATACTTTCATCAAGCTCTTTCATAATGTTACCTCCCGTTTCGGTTTTCTTTTCATGCCTTTTCTCTATTACAGAAAATTCCTTATCACGTTTTGCAATAAGGAACTCCATTTTTATTTTAATATATAATCTGACTTATATGGTCCTTCCATCAGATTAAAAGTTACTTCTTTGGGATTATCTAAAAGAGATTTATAACTAAAAAATATACTTCCCTTTACATTTGAAAAATCTCTGTTAAAATAAACCTGATTTATCAGCTCATTTGAATTTTTCCACTCTTTTACTTTATAAGCAGCCTGACCTATATATAAATCGGTTTTTGATCCTGCCACGGCATCACTCCACCATCTTACCAGAGTATTGTATTCTGCCAGATTAAAGCCCTGATTCCAGTATATCTGAGGTGCTACATAATCTATCCAGCCTTTGTCTATCCATAACAAAATATCTGCATATAAGTCATCATAATTCTGAACTCCGGCTTTTGTATCAGAGCCTCTTACAGGATCAGTACTTTTATTTCTCCATACACCAAAAGGGCTTATTCCAAATTGTACATTAGGCTTCGTTTTTTTTATTTCAGCCGACAGCTTCTCTACAAGCCTGTTTACATTATCTCTTCTCCATGCACTTTTACTGTTATATTCACTGCCGTATTGTCTGTAAGTATATTCATCCGGATATTCCTGATTTTTAACCTTGTAAGGATAAAAGTAATCATCCATATGCACAGCATCTATGTCATAATTTTTTACTACCTCCATAATACTGTCCACTACATAATCATCTACCGCAGGAATTCCCGGATCCAGATATAGCTTCCCACCGTATTCTACTATCCATTCCGGTTTTTTGAAAACAATATTATCCCTTGACAGTCTGCTTCTGTCAGTATTCATTGATAATCTGTAAGGATTAAACCATGCATGGAATTCTATTCCACGTTTATGTGCTTCCTCTACCATAAATTTCAGCGGGTCATATCCGGGATTTACTCCCTGTTTTCCTGTAAGATATTCTGACCACGGACCGTATTTTGACGGATAAAAAGCATCTCCCGTAGGTTTTACCTGGACTACAACTGCATTCATGTTCCATCTTTTCACATTATCTAATATATTCAGATATTCTCTTTTCTGCTGTTCTTCGCTAAGTCCTTTTTTTGAGGGCCAGTCTATATTTGCCACACTTGCTACCCACACTGCCCTGAATTCTTTTCTTTGTTTTGCAGCAGTTCCTGCTTTTTTAGTATTCCCTGCGGGTTTTACAGAAGCTGAAAAACCTGTGCAAAATATAAACAAACTGATTAACAGTATTATTTTTGATTTCATTATTCCTCCATTTTGTTATATTATTAAAAATGTAAAAAGTTATAAAACAGATCTTTCTGTATTATAACTTTTTAATTTTACCTTATCAGTCTTAGAAACAGCTTAGCCTACACGTCTAAAAAAGTCCAGAACCTTATAATCAGTCCAGTAATAGTCCTTATTAAATTTTGCAAAACCAACATGTCCCCCGTATTTTGGATAAAGTACATTCAAATTTTCATTTATTTTTTTCAAATGTTTCGGATAACATTTGCTTGATAATATAGGATCATCTTTGGCATTTATTATTAATGCCGGCACCTTTATATCCGGTAAAAAATTTATTGCACTTTCTTTTTTGTAATAATCCTCAGCATCCTTAAAGCCGCCTAATTTAGCGGTATATCTGTTATCCATTTCGTTGAAGTCAGTCATTTTATCTATACCGTCAATATTGATTTTATCCGGCATCATCTTATGTTTTTCTTTTATTTTTTTTCTAAAGCTCAGAATAAATTTCATTCTGTATACATAATTTCTTCTTTTATTCAAAGTAAAAGAAGAATCATACAGATCCATAGGACAGGAAATAGCTACACCAGCCTTTAGCTTTTTATCTTTCCCAGCATCTACTCCCATATATTTTAGTACCAGATTGGCACCCAGACTGTAGCCTACGAGATATATCTCATCATACTCAGGCTCTATATGGCTTATTATTTCTTTCAGATCATCTGTTGCCCCTGCATGGTAAAATCTGGGAAGCCTGTTTAATTCCCCGCTGCATGATCTGTAATTTACAGCCGTGATATCAAAACCGTTTTTGCTTAAAAAGCTTGCAGCAGCCCTTATATAATTACTGTTAGAAGAACCTTCAAGTCCGTGACATAAAACAGCTGCTTTCCTATTTCCGTTCTTTATTCTGTCTATATCCAGAAAATCTCCGTCTTTCAGCTCTAATCTTTCTCTCTCATACTTTACTTTTACATTTCTGAAAAAGGTCGGGTATACTGTATTTACATCACCCAATTTAAATAAAAATCCAGGTTTATATGTTTTCATTTTATCCCTCCTGATATTACGCTTATCTATGTTGCTGTAAAATATTAAATTGTTTCAAAATCCACATATAACGGCAGATGATCCGAAAGCCTCACATCTGTCAGAACTTTGAAATCATTAATTTTTATTCCTTCGGAATATATAATAAAATCCAATACTTTTTTTGGTTTCCAGCTTGGATATGTGGGAATATTTTTTATATTGGCATTTTTCAGGTTCAATGCTCTCAGAAATAATTCTATTTCCTCCTCGCCCCAGAATAAATTAAAATCACCGGCTATAATAAACGGCTTTGTACATGAATCTATTACCTCATACAGTTCTACAATCTGTTTCAGCCGTGTTTTTGCACCCAGTGCAAGATGTATCAGAAATATCGAAAAATCCTTCGTTTCAAGCTCTATTACCAGTTTTTTCATTCCGTTATTAAAATAATGGAATTTCTGCCCCTCTACCTGAAGCCCTGATAAAAAAGCATTTCCCTGTCTTCTTAAAACAGGAACTTTCATAAGACTGGAATTCTGTGAATACTTATGCTCATAAATTCCATAATGCCCAAGCTGCTTTCCCAAAAAAGTAGCCTGATTTTTCCTTCTTGTTCTGTATGAGCCAAGATCTACTTCTACAAGCCCTACCACATCAGGCTTATATTTTTTCAAAAAGTCCCCTATTTTATCTGTTTGCTCCACAGATTTTCCCAGATACCCCCTTATATGCTTCAAAGGCTGGTGTAAGTATTTTCCTGTTCCATATCGGATATTATATAAAATAAACTTCATATTCTCATCACCATTCTGCGTTTATATTATTATATTACTCCTTTTAAAAAAAATTTACAAGAATCAAATTCAAAATCATCCGGTTTTAGAGATTTCTAAGTATTTCTGTTTCCAGTAAATACCTAAATTTCCTTATGCTTTTATAAATAAAAAAATGAGGCAGATATAATTATATTTTCCAGAGTTTTTTGATATTTTTCCGAATATCTTTCACTGCTTTTTATAAATTATACCACCTCATTAAAATTATATCTCACCGGAATTTTCCCGGCAGTACTTTTCTGTCTGTTTACCAGTCTCTTTCTCCTATTGCTGTTTCTGTATCAATATCTATATTAAAATATTTCAATATATAATCTACAGTTATCCCGATGGAGTCTCTTGCCGCAGTTTCTATTTCACTGTCGTTCTCATAAAATTCCTCCTGCAGGTCGTTAATTGCAATGGTCATAATATCGAATTTCTTCTGTATATCCTCTGTTGTATGCCCCTCTTCCTCAAGATACTCCACTACTTTTACTATCTCCTGCTTTACCTTGTCTACTAAAAATTTTGGAAAATAACTGTCATTATACATATCTTTTAGATAAATATAATTTTCATCAAATTTTTTCATTTTCTCTCCTATATGTTGTAAAAATTTTTTTTATTCAATAATAAATTTTGATAAATCAAGATCTTCTTCTTCGGGAGTAAGCACAAGATCTTTGTAAGTATAGTGCTCTACTATATTTACTGCATGATCTCCTATTCTTTCTATGTCCGAAATGATATCTACATATATTACAGCCGCGCTTCCTACGCATTTGCCTTCTCTTGTTCTGTTCATATGATTCTTTATAGCTTTTCTTTCTAATTTATCTATATATTCTTCCTTTTCATTAACTGAAGCACCAAATTTCAAATCCCTCTGTAAAAACATATTTATGGTATCCTTTACTGCAAGATAGCATACTTCCAGCATTTTTGCCATTTCTCCTACAGCCTCATTTGTTATTTTTTCTTTTGTAGCATATATATTCTGCATTTTTATAACTGTATTTTGTGCAAGATCTGCTATTCTCTCATAATCCCTGAGCGAATACATGATTACATTTAGTTTTTTTGTATCTTCACTTGATAAAACCGCACCTGATAATTTTATACAGAAGTTATGCAGCTTTTTATCTATTGAGTTTACTGCTGTTTCCAAGCTAAATACTGCTTTGGCACTTTCCTGATTTTTAGTTTTTATATAAGTATTTGCTTCTTCCAGCATTTCTACCACAAGATTGGCAAGGGCAAGCAGTGTTTTTGAAGCCTGCTCTGTTGCCAGTACAGGTGACTGCACTATTAATTCCTCATTCAGCAGTTTTTCGTTAAATTTAGTTTCTCTGTCGCCTTTTTTAGACGGTATTATTTTCTTAACCGTTTTCTCCAGTAAAGATACAAACGGCAGCAGCATTAATGTCACAGAGAAGTTAAATAACCCGTGTGTAAAGGCAAGCTGCATCTCAGGATTCAGATGAAGCAGAGTTGTCACGAGATATTCATACGGTATGATAGCCTGAAAAAGAAATAATACCACACCAAATACTACGGCACCAAAAATATTAAATATTACATGTGCAGTTGCTGCTCTTTTGGCTGCTGTAGCTCCACCCAGTGCAGATAAAACCGCTGTTATCGTAGTTCCTATATTATCTCCGAGAAGTACCGGTATGGCACCGACAAATGAAATCGTATGCTGTGCATAGAGAGTCTGTAATATTCCTATTGTTGCAGATGAAGACTGCACTACCATTGTTATTACTGTTCCTGTTAATATCCCTAATATTGGATTGTGTGATAATTTTACCATGTATTCTGCGAATACTGGTAAGTGCGCCAGAGGCTCCAGAGCTTTACTCATTATATCAAGTCCAAAAAATAAAGCACCAAATCCGAAAAAAATCTGTCCCAGGGAATTTATTTTGTTTCCCTGCGCAAACATATATATTATCGCACCAACAAACATTATGGGCAGTGCATAATCCTTAATTTTCAGTCCTATTAAAAATGCTGTTATTGTTGTTCCTATATTGGCTCCCATTATTACTCCGATTGCCTGCCGAAGATCCATCAGACCGGCTCTTACCAACGATATCGTAAGCGCAGTAGTTCCTGAGCTGCTTTGTATCAGCATTGTTGAAAACGTTCCTACCAAAACTCCTTTTACAGGCGTATCAGTGTACTTATTTATAAGATCTCTCATTTTATCCCCGGCATAGTTCTTTAATGCTTCCCCCATAAACTTAATACCAAATAAAAAAATACCCAATCCTCCTAATAACATCATCAGAGTCTGCGGGCTTATTGCCCCTTCATTTCCATCCAGCATATTTTTCTCCCTTCATCTTTCAAAAAGCTTTTACTTTGTCACCAGTCCTACTCCGTCACCAAACGGAAGCAGTACAAAATTGTGATTATCATTCAGATAACTGATGAATTCATTTAATTTTCTTACTATCGTCTTATATCTTTTCGGTATTTCTGCTTCAGCTACCAGTCCTTTGAACATTATATTATCGATAAATATTATACCGTTATCCGATAGTTTAGGGTATGCGAGATCAAAAAACTTTTTGTACTGTCCTTTTGCCGCATCTATAAAAATAAAATCAAATCTTTCATCTATTTCACTTATTTTTTCCAGTGCATCACCTAAAATCAAAGTCACATTTTCAAAACTAAATTTTTCAAAATTCTCCTTTGCCCTGCTGTATCTTTCCTCATCTATTTCTATTGTGTAAAACTTTCCCCCGTTTCCCTCGGATATTTCTGCTAAGAATACTCCCGAGTAACCAATTGCAGTTCCTATTTCCAGAATATTAGCAGCTTTACCTGTATTAGCCGAAAAAATCATAAAATTTAAAACTTCCTCGGTTATTATGGGAATTTTATTTTCTTCCCCATACTTTTTTATTTCAAGTATTTTTTCATTATTTATTTTCAGCAGTTTTCTGGTATATTCAGCAGCCTTGTCAAAATCGACTATCATGCCCATCTCCCTGTATTATAATATTTTTTTTCTGATTTTCCTACTATTTTATTTTTTGCTTCCTTTATTATTAAATAAAATTTTCTTTAAATTTTCCATGTCACCCTGAATTTCGGAATATTCGAATAAAAAGCACTTATACCTTTGGATATAGAACAAAAAACCATATTTTATTTCTTTTATTTTAAAAAATTCTTCGTATTTTATTACAGAAATTTCTGCTTTTACTTTATTTATTAATTCAAGCCTGTCCTGATAAAAAAGTACTCTTCCCCTTAACAATCCATTCTTCATTGATTTTAGAGTTTTTTTAGGGATTATAAAATAAGAATATAAATATTGAATAGAAATTCCTAAGGCTATTACCATACATAATACTTTAGAAAAACTGCTGGTGTATAGAAGTTCACTCCATATTAAAAGTATATATGCAGTTATTACAAGCAACAGCCTGTAATTGAAAACTCTTTTGAACATTATCTTTCTTATTTTATTTTCTGTATATTCAAAATTCTCTATTACTGCTGCTGGTTTTTCACGCTTTATTTCATAATAAGGACGCAAAATTTCATCAAGAGCTTCCAGACTCTTCGGATCAAATTCATTAAATCCATAAAAGAGCAGGCTGTTGTTTGTAACATGAAACAGATACCCGTCCTCTGTTTTCTCTACAGCAAATAATTCATTATATAAAAAAGTTGTTTTTTCATTTTTCAGAATATTTTCTGAAATTACCCTGTCATCAAAAAATATATCCTTGTACTCTCTTTCACTCTCAGATCTTGATTCATAAATTTCCTGTGAAAATTTTTCATAATTTACCTTGTATCTGGCATAATACAGGCGCTTCAGTCTGTCTGCATCTACTGTGTATTGTATTTCTGCTATTTCTTTCACAAAGTATCTCCTCTCTTATATCCAAACACCTTATATATATTGGGACAAAGTGCTACTAAGTCTTTCAAGCTCATCTTTTTTGAATTCATCATAAAAAAAGAAATAAAAACTATATTTTTGAGTTAAAAACAGATATCCTTTTTTTGTCTTTTTTATTTTGTAGAATTCATTATAATAAATCTCAGACAGTCCCATTTTTCTTTTAGATATTACCTCTATTTTATCTTTATAAAATAATATTCTTGCATATAAAAAATTCTTATTGGTAGATTTTATTATTCTTTTTCCCATGCTTTTATAATAAAATTTGAGAAAAAACAATATAAAAATTGTATATAACACAATTGTGAGAACGTTTACCAACATACTGCGGTACATTATCTGATGAAGTATTGTCAGAATAATGCCCAATAACAAAAATACAATATTAAGATTTTTATATATAATTTTACTTGCAGCAATAACTCTTTCTTCGTTAAGCTCATAATTTTCCACTGCTGCAAGAATTTCTCCCAGTGTCTTTTCATAAAATTCTTTCAGAATTATATCAATTTCAGCAAGATCTTCTGAAGAGAAGTCACTGAATTTGAAATAAAAAAACTGAATTTTACTTATAAAAAATAAATAGCTGTCTTTCTCTTTTTTTATTTTAAAAATTTCGTTATAGAAATAAGTATTTTTCTCATTTTTATCAATGATTTTAATAACTACTTTCTCATTGTCAAATTCTGCTTCGATATTTCTCGTACTGTCTGCTATTGATCCGTCAAGTTCCCTCAGATATTCATCGCTGACCGCACCGTAAGCTGACATATATGTATCTTTCAGCCGGTTAAAGTCCAGTCTGTATTTTATTTTTATAATATCTTCCATTCATAACTCCTTTCCCGGAAATTATTGATATATTCGGGCTGCTATACCAGAGCTATCTACTGAATAATAGCAAATCTCTCATAATTAATTATTTCCAGTCTTAAAGTTCCTTTGCCGTTATCCATTCATGCGTACTGCCTGCCGAATAATCTGAGATAAAATTATTCTTATACTCTTGAAAACGATTTTCAAGAATTGCGGTTCTTGCTCCTTTCATAAGCTTTATAAGGAAATAAAGATTATGGTATGTAGTAAGTCTCTGTCCCAGCATTTCCTCTGCCTTAAACAGATGTCTTATATAGGCTCTTGTATAATTTCTGCAGACATAACAGTCGCAGCCGTCATCAAGAGGTCTTGGATCTCTGAAATACTTGGCATTTTTTATTACAAGTCTTCCGTACTTGGTAAAAACCGTACCATGTCTTCCTATCCTTGTCGGCTGTACGCAATCCATCATATCTACCCCGTCTTCCACTGCTTCAAGCATATCCACAGGCTCGCCTACACCCATCAGATATCTGGGTTTGTTTTCAGGAAGCTTCGGCGTCATATATTCAAGTATTCTGTACATATCTTCCCTTGGCTCACCGACAGCCAGTCCTCCTATCGCATATCCCGAAAAATATTCATCCATCTTATAAAGCTCTTCAAAACTCTTCTCACGGAGATCCTCATATATTCCGCCCTGAAAAATCCCGAAAAGTCCCTGTCTGTCTTTATTTCTGTTAGCCTCTATACATCTCTGGGCCCATCTTGTTGTTCTCTCTATAGAAGGAATCAGATATTCCCTTGTAGAAAGCCCGGGAGGACACTCGTCAAGTGCCATCATTATATCGCTTCCAAGATTATTCTGTATATCTATCGACTTTTCCGGCGAAAGAAAATGCCTTGATCCGTCTATATGCGATCTGAAATGCACACCTTCTTCTGTTATTTTTCTCAGATCTCCGAGACTAAAAACCTGAAATCCACCGCTGTCTGTAAGAATGGGTTTATCCCAGTTCATGAATTTATGCAGTCCTCCGAAGTCATCTATCAGTTTATCTCCCGGTCTTAAATATAAATGATATGTATTCCCGAGAATTATTTCCGTTCCTATAGTTTCCAGTTCTTCTCTTGTCATTGTTTTTACTGTAGCCTGAGTACCTACCGGCATAAAAACAGGTGTTTCTATCTTGCCGTGAGGTGTTTCTATTACTCCTGCTCTTGCATTTCCGTCTTTTTTTTCTAAAGTATACTTTACAGGTAATTCCATTTGTTTCTCCTTTTATCTTATTATATCAACGATGTCTTTCATTGACTTCAGATTATTTGCCAGTCTGTCGAAGTCATCACGTTTTTTTATCATAATATCAAATTTCATAAGTGAATATTCTATTCCGTTTTCCTTTGTTACAGTGGTATTTACATTTATCAGATCCATCTTAAAGTCATTAAGTACCTTTATTATATCCATTAGAATATTGGGTCTGTTAAGTGCTTTCGCAGTAAATACAAATTCATATTTTGAAGTAGACTTCCCGATTTCCTCTACGTCCCACTCCACGTCAATAGCTCTGTCAGGATCATTTTTCAAAAGATTATGAAGATTTTTACAGTCTTTTCTGTGAATTACTATTCCTCTTACCTTTGTCACAAAGCCCTGTATATCATCTCCCGGAAGCGGGGTACAGCATTTGGCAAATTTATACATAGTATTGTCAGTTCCGCTTATTCTGATACCACCTGTACTTTTTTCCTTCCTTTTATTTCCTTTGAGAGTTTCTTCTTCTAGAACCTGCTTTTCATCCAGCTCTTTCTTTACCTCAAATCTGTTTGTAAAACCTTCCAGTGATAACTCACCTGTAGCAAATTTATAAAATAAAGATTTTGTATCATTTATATTATATTTTTTCATATATAGAAAAAGCTTCTCATCTTCTTCTATATCCTTAAATTTCAGATTTATTTTTTCCAGCTCGCGTTCAAGGAGCAGCTCTCCGTCTTTTGTTCTTTCTTCAAATTCTTTATCCTTAAACCATTTTCTGATTTTTACTTTTGAGCTGTTTGCCTTTACCATATTTATCCAGTCTTTACCAGGACCTTTACTGTTTTTTGACGTAAGTATTTCTATTTTATCGCCGTTTTTCAGCTCATAATCCAAAGGAACTATTTTATCGTTGACTTTAGCCCCTACGGTTTTATATCCAATCTGCGTATGTATATGAAATGCAAAATCCAAAGGCGTAGCTGCATTCTGAAGCTCTATGACATCACCTTTCGGCGTGAAAACAAATATAGTTTCATTTAATACATTATCAGTAACTTCTTTCACAAAACTATCAACATTCTCATTACCGGCAATCATTTTCTTTACTGCGGCATAATAATTCTCATCTTTGCTCTTGCTTTTTTTCTCTTTATATTTCCAGTGTGCGGCAACTCCTTCTTCTGCTATCATGTGCATAGCATAAGTTCTTATCTGCACCTCTATATTCTGTTTATCGGGTCCTTCTATAGTAGTATGTATTGACTGATAGCCGTTAGACTTAGGAACAGCTATGTAGTCCTTAAACCTTCCAGCCACAGGTATATACAGACTGTGTATTATTCCAAGAACATTGTAACATTCCACTTCTTTATTAACAAGAATCCTGATAGCAATAAGGTCATGAAGATCATTAAAATTTTTCTGCTTCTCCACCATCTTTTTATATATACTGTAAAGATGCTTCGGTCTTCCGGTTACTTCCCCCTGAATATTAAATTTCTTCAGTTCGCCGGATATCTTCTCTATTACCTCATTGGTATACTTTTCACGTTCTTTTCTCTTTGTTTTTACAAGAGTGCTTATTTCCTTATATTTTTCCGGATAAAGATACCTGAAGCTTATATCCTCCAATTCCCATTTTATTTTCGCCATTCCTATTCTATGTGCTATGGGTGCATATATTTCCAATGATTCCTTAGCCTTTTCTATCTGCTTTTCCGGTTTCATATATTTAAGTGTTCTCATATTATGGAGCCTGTCAGCGAGCTTTATTAATACTACTCTTATATCTTCAGACATAGCCACGACCATTTTTCGTATATTTTCTATTCTTTTGCTGCTGTCTGTTCTGGGAAGATTACGTAATTTTGTTACTCCGTCTACCAGCCTTGCCACTTCTTTTCCAAAATTATATTCTATATCCGGAATAGTAATAAGCGTATCTTCCACTACATCATGCAAAATACCTGCCACTATAGTGTCAGTATCAAGCCTCAAGTCTACCAGAATTTCCGCTACTTCAATAGGATGCAGGATATAATCTTCCCCGCTTTTTCTCTTCTGTCCCACATGTGATTCATATGCCAGCACAAAGGCATTTTCAATTTTGTCTACATCAACATCCAGATTATTTTCTTTGATCTTTTTTTCCAGTTCAGCAAATCTCTCTTTTATTATTCTCATTTTATCTCCCCAGATTTTAAAAAAACGACATATTACATGTCGTTATTAGTATTTTAAGATAGAATAAACACTATGACCATCTAATAAATCTCTACCATTTAAATCTTCTAATTCTATTAAGAAAGCCAGTTCATACACATCCGCCCCAAGCATTTCCACCAGCTTTACCATAGCTGCCGCAGTACCTCCCGTAGCCAGCAGATCATCTACTATAAGTACATTAGCACCTTTTTCAAAGGCATCATTATGAACTTCTATTGTATTTGTTCCGTATTCAAGATCATACTCCACCCGTGCAGTTTCTCCGGGCAATTTCCCTATTTTTCTTGCAGGAACAAATCCTGCTCCTATATTATATGCAATAGCCGCCCCGAAGATAAATCCTCTCGCATCTGCACCAAGTACATAGTCTATTCCCTTATCTGTGTATCTGTTTGTGAAATCATCAATTATTGCATGAAGGCCTTGTTTATCTTTAAGAGCCGTAGTTATATCTCGAAACATTACTCCTTTTTCGGGAAAGTCCGGTATAGATCTAATTAATTCTTTTAATCTTTCCATTTCTAATTTTTCCATTTGTCCTCCTATTTATCCCAAATCATACCCAAAAAATTTTCATATGACTCTTTTTTCATAATTTTTTTTAAAATCCCGTTTACATTAGGATATATTTTTATTTTATCCATCTCTTCAAGCGTAAAAAATTTCAGATCGCTCAGCACACTATCGTCACCCAGTGCCAGCTCCCCAGATTCTCTTTTTACCTTAAAGTATAAATTGATTACATGCTTAGTCTTATCCGGAGCAAGTGTTTCAGATATAAATAAAAACTCTTCAATTTTTACCGTAAGATTAGTTTCTTCCAGAAATTCTCTTTTTACTGCTTCTTCCAATGATTCTCCCCAGTCGACTCCGCCGCCCGGCAGCAGCCAATAGCTTCTTTCATTTTTTGTATGTTCTATCAGCAGTAATTTCCCGTCTTCTTCCAGTACCCCTGCTACTCTGACCCTTGGCCTATTATTCTCCATTGTCACCTCAGTTATCTTCCTCATTTATTTCTGTAACCAGTTTTATTATTCTTACTTTATCTATTCTGTGACTGTCCAGATGCAGAACCCTTATGACATAATCCTCGCCGTTTACCTTATCGTTGACTTCTGCAACCTTTCCCAGTTCGTAGTGGACATAGCCAGCTATAGTATCATACTCGTCAGAAATAGGAATATTTATATCCAGTTCTTTATTGACTGTTTCTATTTCTGTATCTCCCTTTATATCAAATACTTCATCTTTTATCTGATTGATATTTTCCTCTTCAAAATCATACTCATCTCTTATTTCGCCGACAATCTCCTCAAGAAGGTCTTCTATGGTAACAAGACCCAGAGTTCCTCCATATTCATCTATTACAATTGCCATATGATTTTGTTTTTCCCTGAATTCCTCCAGAAGCTCTATAAGGGTCTTTGTTCCCGGAATAAAATAAGCATCTCTTTTCAGTTCACTTACCTTTACATCTTTATCCCTTGTTCTGTCGAATTTTAACAGATCCTTGGAATAAAGGATTCCTATCACATTATCTATCTGCTCTTCATAAATAGGAATTCTCGAAAATCCCTGATCTATTATGCTGTCCCACACCTCATCAAGACATTTGTTTCCTTCCAGTGCGTAAATAGATGTTCTTGGTGTCAGTATCTCCTTTGCACTTGTATCAGTAAAGTCTATAATGCTGTGTATCATTTCCTGTTCTTCTTCCTCTATTGCCCCGTCTTCTTTTCCCTGAACTACATATGTTTTTATGGAATCTTCCGTAATCAGAAACATATCATCATTTATAGGAACATTAAAAAGTCTGCTGAAAAATTTCGAAATACTTATAAAAACTACTACTATAAATTTTGATAATTTTTTTAATGTATTTATCGGGACAATAACAGCTTTGGAAATCTGTATCGAATAATTTTTGGCAATTACCTTCGGAGTAATTTCTCCGAATATTAAAAGCAGCGCAGTCATAACTACAGTTACCAGCAGACCTGCTATTCCTCTGTTTAATCCTAATTTTTGAACAACACCGAATGTAATAATCGTAGCTATGGTTGTAGCACCTACATTCACTATATTATTACCCAGCAGTATTGTAGTAAGATATTCGTTCGGCTTAGCCAGCCATTCTTTCAGCAGCTTTACCTTTTTCTTATCTTTTATTTCTCCTATATACACTCTTCTAAATGAAGTTAAGGCTGTTTCCGATGCGGAAAAAAATGCTGAAAGCCCTATTAAGACAATCAATAAAGCTATCTCCATCCAAAACCTGAATTCTTCCAAATTTAAGCACCTTCCTTTAAAATATACCATTTATAAGGTCCGTTTTAGTAAGTACCCCTACTAAACTTCCCTTATCAAATACGAAAAAGAAATCTTTTTCGTTGTCTACTATACTTGTAACTGCTTCCTGAAGATCAGCATTTACATCTATTGTATTGAACTCTTTTGTCATAATTTCTTTTGCAGTTACACCTGTTATTTTATCATATTTTTCTCTGAACTCTTTGTTATTCGGTAATGTAATGAGAAGATCCCAGATCGCCAGTACAGGCGGCAGAGGAGCCTTTTCAGTTTTTACCAGAATATCATTTCTTGTTATTACACCTATTAATTTACCATTTTCCAATACCGGAACTCTTCCGATACCTTTTTCCTTCATTAATTTTAAAGCTTCTTCAAAACTGTCATTGGCATCTACCGTTGCCAGATTTTTATTCATAATATCCGCTATTTTTTTCATAATTCCCTCCTTAGTTTGGCACCTAGTCTTATTCATATTTTATTATTTAAATAAGATAATGAGGCATCGGAACTCCGGCTGAATTTTTTTATATTTCACAGCCTGAGTACTTATACTCAAGGGTACAAGTGTTTTAATATTATCAGATATCAGTTACTTTGAATATACATTGGACAAAACTCCAGAAGAACACATTTTATATTAATTACCTGCTAATTTTATCATATTTTTATTTGATTAACAAGACTTATAAAAAAACTATTTTTTAGCGTCTGGTACAGCGGCACATTCACTTTTGCTTAAATACACTGATATCGGCATTTCAGTTTTATAATGATTTTAGTATGTTATTTTGGATAAACCCATTTTGCAGTAATGAGCTCATAATTTATTATTTCTTCCTCTCTGAAAAATAGAGAAATTTCCCTTTCGGCACTCTCTTTTGAATCTGAGGCATGTATCAGATTATATTCTACATCCAGCGAATAATCACCTCTTACAGTTCCCGGAAGTGCTGCTTCAGGTGATGTGGCGCCTGCCAGTTTTCTCACTATATTTATTACATCTTCCCCTTCAAAAACCATTGCCAGAACAGGTGATGAAGTAATAAATCTTATCAGATCATCATAAAAACCCTTTCCTTTATGTGCCGTATAATGTTTTTCAGCAAGCTCCCTGCTGATCATCATAAATTTCATTGCAGCTATTTTTATTCCCTTTTTTTCAAATCTTTGCAGAATCTCTCCCACAAGTCCTCTCTGAATACCGTCAGGCTTAATCATTGAGAAAGTCTTTTCCATATGCTACCTCCTGAATATTTATATTATATCACATTTAACTTAGTATATAATAATGATCTTTGAGTATTTTTTAAAATCCATATGTTGTTTTTGGTCTTTTTTTCGGTTTTAACAGAAAAAACGGAAGAAATACCAGAATAACAGTTAAAAAAGCACTGCTAAGCCAAGTGACTGCATACCCTGCTTTGTAGGGCAGACCGTAGAATAAAAAACAATTCATTCCAATTTTCAGATAATCAGCCATACTAACAAAATATGCTTTAAAGATTGAAACCGGAAGCGACTCTCCTCTGTCAGTCAGACTTATAAATTTATCTTTTACGGAAACAGGATAACTGACACCTGTTAAAAATCCGTTTTTTATTCCTGAAATAAAACCTGTATTTCTTTTCAGTACCGCTTTATTATTATAAACATCACTGATAAGCTTGTCATTAAGCATTTTATTTCTTACTGCCTCTTCGGACAAAGCCTGCTGTACAGTCATCTCTACTGTTCTGTTATACATTTCTGAAAGAAATTCCGGTTCATTTCCGGCTGCCGATCCTGCATATTTATTTATCCTGCTTATTTTCTCGCTGAGCTCTTTTCTCATTTTTACAGCTTTACTTTTTTTGGTGAAAAAGCTGTCTGAAGAATTCTTTTGTTCCAGATAAATCACAGTATCGGCATATTTATTCATAAAAATTTTTAAAAATCTGAAACTTTCCACCTCATATTTTATATACTGCGAAAAAAATCCCGATATCAGAACAAATATTGCCGCTGTTATATAATAGCTTTTTTTCTTCGCCATAGCCTCTCCCCATTTCTAAAAAACAAACAGCTTGATTATATCTGTGAAAAAGCTTCTGAAAAGCTCTCAAGAGTTATAATCAAGCTGATTTTTTTATGCCTACTCTCGCATTATATACAAAAATTTACTCTATTATCATCAAAACGTCGCCTTTTTTTATTGTCATTCCGTCTTTTGCATATATTTTTTTTATTGTTCCGCTTGCGGAAGCCTTTATTTCATTCATTAATTTCATTGCCTCCACTATACAGAGCGTATCTCCTTCCGATACTTTATCCCCTTCTTTTACATAAGGAGACGAAGATGGTGAAGGTGCCTCATAGAAAGTCCCTACCATAGGTGATTCTATTTTAGTCCCTGAAATCTCTTCCTCTGCCGGCTTTGCTTCGATACTTTCTATATTTGAGACAGTAACAGGCTGGGCAGTCTGAACAGTCTGAGATTCATTTACTGCTGCATAAACCACTTTTTCCTCAAGATTTTTTTTGATTTTTACTTTAAAATCTTCATTTTCATATTCTACACTGTCTACTTCATAAGTATTTATACTTTTAGCAAGCTCTTTTATTAGTTTTACCTTGTCTTTCATTACTTAACCTCTCTTCTTTTATTTTTAAATGATTTTAGTGTATTCCCGAGAAGGCTTGTGATAGTCATCGGACCTACCCCTCCCGGTACAGGTGTTATATACGATGCTTTTTTGGATACTCCTGTAAACTCCACATCACCGCATACCTTCCCCTCTACTCTGGAAATTCCTACATCTATAACTACTGCTCCTTCTTTTACATTATCTTCTGTTACCAGATTAGGCACTCCTACTGCTGATATTATTATATCTGCATTTCTCATTTTTTCAAATAAATTTTTTGTTTTCGTGTGACATATCTGAACCGTGGCACTTTTCTGAAGCATCAGCATAGCCATCGGTTTTCCCACTATATTGCTTCTTCCTATTATTACGGTATCTTTACCCTGGGTTTCTATCTTATACTCATCCAGTAACTGTATTATACCATATGGCGTACAAGGTAAAAAACCACTTTCATCTCCTATTACATATTTCCCTATATTTACGGGATGAAAAGCATCTACATCTTTTTCCGGCGATACACTGGTAATTACTTTCAGCTCATCTATATGCTTCGGCAGAGGCAGCTGCACTAAAATACCGTCTGTATTTTCATCATTATTCAGATCGGTTATAAGCTTCAAAAGTTCCTCTTCGCTTACATCCCTGCTCAGATAATGTATTGCTGAGTTAAATCCTGCTTTTTCACAGGCTTTTGCCTTATTATTTACATATATTTTTGAAGCAGGGTCCTCTCCTGCAAGAATAACTGCCAGTCCTGCTTTTCTCCCTATTTCTTTCGAAAGTATTTCATGCTCTCTTCTTATCTGTTCTCTTATTTTTTCGGAAACTGCTTTTCCGTCTATTAATATCAAAGCTATTCCCCCTTATTCTTAAGCATATCTTTCCAAAAGTTTAGTTCCTGCAGATTAGCACTTATATTAACATCCACTACTGCCACATCATCAGGCGTTTCCAGTTTATACGTGGTAAAATTCAGTATTCCTTTAATATGGTTTTTCACCAGTATATCAGTAACTATCTGTGCCTGTTCTTTTATTACAGATAAAATAGCAGTATCTACGTTTATTTTGCCAAGATCACTGTCTATATCCTTAATATCCTTAATTTTTATATTCAGATCCTTTATTTCTTTTCCGACCTTACTCGGACTTTTATCGAATACTTCTACTATATTAAAGCTTTTGCCCAAAACCTCCGTATTGGAAGTCAACATTTCGCCGACCTTCCCGTGTCCTACAAGAATCACTTTATTTATTCTGTCTATTCCAAGTATTCTTTCTATTATAGATATGAGATTTTCAATATCATATCCTTTTCCTCTTATGCCAAATTCCCCAAAAGTGGATAAATCCCTTCTTATCTGAGCTGAAGTAGTATTCATTATCTTTGAAAGTTCAGATGAATTTATATACTCCTCATATTTCTTCATGTCATGCAAAATTGATAAATACTTGGTTAACCTTTGTATAACTCTGTCCGAAATATCGTCTCTCTTTAATTTCATTTTTCCCTCCTAAAATTTAAATAAATTTATCCCCTGTTTGAAATACCCTTCCATTAAGCAAATCTATCCCACTTTGGTTCTTTTTTCCCTGTAATTTAACATTTTTTAATATCAGATTCCCGTCTCTTAATTTTACCACAGGCCCGTGTTTTTTCTTTAAGGCTACTATCTCACCGAAGTCTCCCTCATATTCTTCATAATCTTTCTCAGTTTCATATATTTTTACTACTGTATCCTTAAAAGTAGTATAAGCACCGGGAAAAGGATTCAGACCTCTGACTTTATTATATACTTCCTCTGCCGGTCTGCTCCAGTCTATCTTCTCTTCCTCTTTTGTGATAGGCTTTACAAATGTTGCCTTTGTATGATCCTGAGGTGTCGAAGTAACTTCTTCTTTTTCAATAAGAGTGATTGCTTTTCCGAGAAGCTCCGCTCCGATTACTTTTAATTTGTCATGCAGTGTCCCCAGTGTGTCGGTTTCTGTTATTTCACACGATTCCATAAGAATTACATCTCCTGAATCCAATCCTTCTTCAATATACATAATACTTACACCTGTTTCTTTTTCACCATTTAATATCGCTGAATGTATCGGTGAAGCACCTCTGTATTTTGGCAGAAGTGATGAATGAACATTTATTATCCCGTATTTTGGAATATCTATTATTTCTCTGGGCAATATTTTACCATATGCCACCACTACAATCAAATCAGGATCCAAATCCTTTATTTTCTTTATCAGTTCACTGTCTTTCATCTTACGAGGCTGTATAATTTCTATATTATGCTCTATTCCAAACTGCTTTACAGGATTTATTATAATTTTATTCCCTCTTGCATTCGGTTTATCCTCTTTAGTAAATATAGCAGTAAGCTCAGTGGTCTCAAAGACTTTTTCCAGACTCGGTACTGCAAATTCAGGGGTTCCCATAAATATTGTTTTCATGTTTACTCCTTTTCCTATGTTTATTTTTTACTCTTTATTTCATTATCTAAAACATTTCTCAGATTTTCCAAAGGCCGGTAAGCCCGGTTTTTCTTTGTGGCAAATTCTATATTTTTTATATATCTTGCAGTATCATATTCTCCTATAATTCCGTCAAGAAAAATATATGTAATATACAAATTATCATCTGTAACCAAAGGATAATAAACTGTCAGCTCCAGTCTGCCGTCATCACTTTTTTTATAGGTAAATTCCACAGTTTTCGAATCCAGAATAGTGCCTTTATAGTCTATTATTATCGGTAATTCCACTCTTTGTTTGAGCGCCTCTATTTTCCATAATCTGTCTTTCGGAGCTGCTTTGGCAATTTTTATTACCACGGGAAATAATTCAGGTATACCATTGGCTGTAATTGTAAGAACTCTGTCTTTATCAGTATTCGGCTTTATTTCTACCGAAAGACTCGGATCTATTTCTCTTATTTTATTATCCAGATCTGCTATATATTTATTCTGATATTTATCTCCCTCGTTAAAACTGTCCAGTATCTGCTTTTCAGTTTTTGAATATAAATCCCAAAAATCTTTTATATCCTCCTGCTTTATCTCCTGCACCGACCCGATACTGTCTATGCTGTCAAGACCTGATCTTATATTTATTTCCTTATTCTCTTTTCCGCATGAAAATAAAAGCAGAAGAAAAAATAAACAGATTATTTTTTTCATATTTTAGTTACCTTCTTTTTTTATTTGTGCCAGTCTTTTCGATATTAGTCTTTTATTTAAAGGTGAGATTTTATCTATGAATAAAATACCGTCCAAGTGATCCAGCTCATGCTGGAATACTCTTGCCCATACTTCATTAAGCTCTTCTTCCACAGTTTCGCCTTTTTCATTTTGGTATCTTACCTTTATTTTCTCAGGTCTTTTTACTCTTTTATAGATACCCGGAATACTCAGACATCCTTCTTCCAGCTCTATTTCTTCCTTACCGAACTCAATAATTTCGGGATTAATAATTTTCTTCACATTTCCGTCTACTTCAGCTACAAAAAATCTTTGTGTTAGTCCGACCTGATTAGCTGCGAGACCTACTCCGCTTTCTTCTCTCATTGTTTCGACCATTTCATCAAGTATTTGTCTTATCTCGTCTGTTATTTCGGTAACTTCCTTAGATACTTCACGCAGCACCGGATTACCATAATATATTATTTTCATTATTTTCTCCTTTATCTTTATAATAAATTCACGGGATCCACGTCTACACTTATTCTGACATCCTTTTCCCGGTAATTTACCAGTGAGCTTCTAATTCTGTGCTTAATATTGTTTATAGATATTCTATCAGATTTTATAAAAATTTGATACCTGTATCTGTTATTAATACGATATATGGGTGCTTTAAACGGTTTTGGAATAAAACTATTCTTCTCCTTTATCATATTATAAAACTTTTCCGCCTTTTCCTTCAAACCTGTTTCTGTTTCCGAGGATATTACTATATTAATGATTCTCCCGTACGGAGGATATTTCAGTATTTTTCTTATTTCCATTTCATTTTCGTAGTAGCCCTCATAGTTATCACTTATCGTTTTCTTTATTGCATCATTGTCCGGATCATAAGTCTGAATCAGAACCTCTCCTTCTTTCTTCTCACGCCCGGATCTTCCGGAAGCCTGCGTAAGCAGCTGATAAGTTTTTTCCCCGGCCCTGAAATCAGGAAAATTAAGTATTATATCTGCATTTATTATGCTTACCAAGGTTACATTGGGAAAATGAAATCCTTTGGCAATAATCTGCGTTCCCAGTAGTATATCATATTTATGATTTTTAAAATCATTGTACATTTTTTCAAACTGCTCCTGAGTTTTTGTATTCTCGGAATCAATTCTCAAAATCCTTGCGTCTTTAAATATCTCACCAAGCTCCAGCTCTATTTTTTCTGTTCCCGTTCCGAGATGGATAAGATTTTTACTGCCGCAGTTACCGCATACAGGCTTAAAATACTTTTCATAACCGCAGTAATGACATTTCAGCTTATTTTCTTTTCTGTAATAATTAAGGCTTATGCTGCAGTTAGGGCACGTTTCCACTGTTCCGCAGTCTCTGCACTTTATAAATGTAGAGAACGCTTTTCTGTTTAATATCAATATTATCTGTTCATTTTTTAACAGCTTTTCTGATATTTTTTCCAGAAGCTCGTGTGAAAAATTTCCGTTCACATTCTGCAGATTAACAAGGTCGTATACAGGCTTTTTGGCGTCATTATATCTGTTTTTCAGTTCCAGAAGCTCTATTACGCCCTCCTTAGCCTGATAATATGTATCAAATGAAGGAGTCGCCGAACCAAGTATCACTTTTACATTTTCTAACAGATTAGCTCTCTTTATTGCCACATTTTTAGTATGATATCTGGGATTGCTCTCCTGCTTGTAAGTAGTTTCATGCTCTTCATCCAGAATTATATATTTCAGATTCTGAACAGGTGCAAAAACAGCTGATCTTGCTCCTATTACTACTTTTTTATTTCCGCTTTTTATGGCATTCCACTCTTCTTTTCTTTCCTTTGTAGTAAGTCTGCTGTGAAGAAGAGCTACATTATTGGAAAACTCTCTTTTCAGCCTGTCCATCATCTGAGGTGTGAGTGATATTTCAGGAACCAGAAAGATAGAACCTCCGCCGGATTTCAGCGCATTTTTTATCAGTCTTATATATACCTCTGTTTTTCCTGAACCTGTTATTCCTTTTATGAGATAATAGTCATTATTTCCATTTTCTATTGCCTCTACTGTATTTTTTTGTTCTTCGTTAAGTTCTATGTCAGTTTCATTTATTATTCCGTCAGTTTCTATTTCTTTGATCTTATTTTCTTTTGTGATCAAATGTTTCTCGATTTTTACCGCATCCTTTGACTGTGCATAAGAAACAAGGTCTTTGCCAAACTTTTTTATAAGTGTGGCGGATGTAACGACCTTTTTCTTTTTCATATAATCATTAAAATCTTTTATTGTTTCTGAATTATACTTTTCTGTATTTTCAAGCTCTTTATAAAAAACTGCTTTCTGTGAATAATTAAGCTTTAATATTCCCGGAAAAACTGTTTTTATTACGCTATAATAGTCACTTATATAATAAACAGCCATCCAGTCCATAAGCTTTATAATATCTTCAGGAATTGAGAGAATATCTGCCCTGCTGTCTATTTCCTTTATTTTTTTTATATCAAAATCTATTTTATCTTCTTCTGTTTCTCTTAATATAACAGCCGATCTCTTGCGGCCCGAAAAGTCTACTATACACCATTCCCCAGGTTTGTATTCCTCTTCTGATTTATATGTAAAAAAACTTTTTGTATTTTCCACATAAAGCACATAATATTTCATTTATTCTCCCGGTCATTCCAAATTAATAACTATTTTTGTTTTACCGTCTATTTTGCTTCCTTTTGCAGGTGACTGTGACTTTACCCTTCCGCTGCCGCTGAGCTTATAATTAGGATACATATCGGCAGGGAGTATCATAAGTACTTCTCTCAGACTCAAACCTGTAAAATCAGGCATAACTCCGCTTAATAGAGAATTCTCCAAATCCTGATGATTTTGCGGTTTTGTTTTATTGTCATCACCTACATTAAGATTTACTATTATATTTTCTTCGCCGTTTGGCTTAATACCTTTATATTTTATAATTTTCTCTATCATTGCCTTAACTGTAGGAAGTGCCACCTGTGCACCGTAATACTGTCCTTTAGGTTCATCTATTGTTACAAGAATAGTATATTTGGGATTATCCACAGGAAAAAAAGCGAAAAACGAAGATACATAACCTCCGCCGGCATAGCCTCTGCTTCCGGCTTTTTGCGCTGTTCCTGTTTTTCCTCCTATTTTATATCCTTCTATTCTTGTTCCTCTCCCTGTTCCTTTATCTACAACACTTTCCATGATTCTTCTTACTTCTCTTGCCACATCAGGGGAAAAAACTACTTCTTCCACTACAGGCTTTGTCAGCTCAAGTACTTTTCCATTTTCATCTATAACTTTATCCACTACATACGGTCTTACTCTTTTCCCGTCATTTACTATAGTATTAAGTGCAGTTATTATCTGAATCTGTGTCATTGATATTCCCTGTCCGAAAGACATATTTGCCTTTTTTACGCCGTCCCATTTGCTCGGCGGCTGAACCCTTATAGCCGTTTCCGAGTAAAGATCTATTCCTGTTTTGCTGTCCAGTCCGAATTTTTTCAGATATTCGTAAAATGTTTCATCCTTTATTCTTTCGGCAATTTTTACCATCGCCACATTTCCTGAAAGCGAAATTATCTTTTCAAGAGTCAGGTCTCCTATTGTAGAGGCATCATGATCTTTTATTATTCTGTCCTTTACCTGAATCTGTCCTGATGAGTTTATTATGGAATTTTTATTTATTACACCCTCCTGAAGACCTTCAGCCACTATGAGAGGCTTAAAAATAGAACCAGGCTCGAACAAATCTGATATATTATTATTCTTTATTTCGGAATTATCCTTTGCTTTCGGATAAGAAGACATTGCTATAATCTTACCGGTATCGCTTTCCATTATTATACCTGTTGCAGTCTTGGCATCAAATTCCAGATAGGCCTTTTTTAATTCCTCGTCTAATGTATACTGTAATACAGAATCAATTGTAAGCACAAGGTTCTTTCCGTCTTCGGCGTATTTCTTTTCTGCCCTTCTCTTGGCAGTAGGAAGCTCAAAATCTCTGTATGTCGCTCTGTAAGTAGCTATTACACCGTTTGTCCCTTCAAGAGTGTCCTCATAGTACTTTTCAAGACCATATACACCCTTTCCTTCAGAATTCAAAAAACCTATTACAGGACCATACAGTTCTTTTCCGGGATCTTTTCTTTTATATATTGTTTCAAAGAAAACTCCGAATTTCAGCCCTGCTTCTTTGGCAAGCTCGCTGTTCATCCTGTTTTTCATATTATAATCAATAGGCTCTCCTACTTTCAGATACTTTCTGCTCAGCCTTTTTTTGTCATTAATTTCTTTTTTCAAAGTTTCAAATTTTATTTCTTTTACTTCTGATGAAATTATACTTGATACTTTATCTATGTTTTCTGCCTTTATTAAAGTAGGATCTAGAATAATCTGATATGCTTCCACATCATACGCTATATCCTGACCGTCTGTTGTTATAATACTTCCCCTTTTGGCTTTTGTAATTACCTCACTGTAGTATTGTCTGTATCCTACTTCAGACCATCGGCGCCCTTCCATTACCTGAATTTTAAATAATATCAGCAGCAGAAACAAAAAACTAAAGAAAAAGAACATGCATACTATTATGAATCTGCCTTTAAAGCTATATTTTCTTTTCATATATTCACCTTAATCAGAGATTTTTGACAAAATAATATCTGTTACTATTTTTGGATTAGCCTTCCCTTTTGATAATTTCATTGCCTGTCCTACCAGAAATCCCATTGCTTTATCCTTTCCGGCTTTATAATCTTCTATGGACTGTGCATTTTCACCTAAAACTGTATCTACTATTTTTTCTATCTCATTATTGTCTGTTATCTGAACAAGACCTTTTTCTTTTACTATTTCTCCCGGATCTCTGTCTTCTGTAAGAAGAACTTCGAAGATTTCCTTTGCGATTTTAGAACTGATTGTGTTATTTTTTATCAAAACTATTAATTTCCCCAGATTTTCCGGTGAAACTGAAAATTCTTCTATTGATATATTTTTTTCTTTAAGTATTCTCAATACTTCTGTCAAAACCCAATTTGAAGAAAGCTTGGCATCTCCCGAGGTCTTTGTTACCTTTTCATAATAATCGGCCAGCTCGATTTCTCCCGAAAGAATTCCTGCATCATATTCGGGAATTTTGTATTCAGCTATGAATCTTACCACTTTATCCTCGGAAAACTCAGGCATCTCTTTTTCCACTGCCGCAAGTCTGTTTTCTGAAATATGAACTCTTGGAAGATCAGGTTCCGGAAAATATCTGTAATCCATAGATTCTTCCTTGCTTCTCATTGGTCTTGTTATTCCGTTTTCTTCATCCCACAGCCTTGTTTCCTGTACGATTCTTCCTCCGTTTTCGATTATTTCTATCTGTCTCGCTGTTTCGTACTCTATTGCTCTTACCACTGCTTTAAAAGAGTTCAGGTTTTTAGTTTCTGTTCTTGTTCCCAGCTCAGTGTCTCCTTTTACCCTTACAGATACATTGGCATCACATCTTAGTGACCCCAGCTCCATACTTACATCACTGATTTTTGTATATTTCAGTCTTTCTCTCAGTGTAGTCAGATATGCGTATGCCTCTTCCTGATTTTTTATTTCAGGCTTTGAAATAATTTCAATCAGAGGAATAGATGCTCTGTTAAAATTCAAAAGGGATTCGCTGTCTGTATGTATATTTTTTGCTGTATCTTCTTCTATTTGTATTCTTTCAATTCCTACCTTTGCTTCTTTACCGCTGTTTGTTTTTATGTTCAGATACCCGTTTTCCGCATATGGTTTAAAATATTGTGTAATTTGATAATTTTTCGGAGAATCGGGATAAAAATAATTCTTTCTGTCAAACTGACTGTTTGGGTTTATTTCGCAGTTTAATGCCAGTGCAGCTTTTATTGCATAATCCAGTACCTTATCATTTAGTTTCGGAAGTGCTCCGGGCTGTCCTGTACATACCGGACAAGTTGATGTATTCGGATCTTTATGATCATAGTCTGCATCGCACCCGCACCATACTTTTGTTTTCGTTTTCAGCTGGCAGTGTACTTCCAGACCTATTACCGTTTCGTATTCTTTGCTCATTTTTCCTCCTATAGCTCAGGATATGTTATTTTTCCTCTTATTTTTTCAAATTTATCAGATATTCTGAATAGTGTAGCTTCATCAAAAAACTTTCCTATTATTTGCAGTCCCACGGGAAGTCCGTCTACAAAACCTGCAGGAACCGATATTCCCGGAAGTCCGGCAAGATTTATAGATACTGTATATATATCTGCAAGATACATCTGTACAGGATCCTCCATTTTTTCGCCTTTTTTAAACGGAAGTACAGGCGATGTAGGTGTAAGTATTACATCTACTTCTTCCAGTGCCTTATCAAAATCATTTTTTATAAGTCTTCTTACCTGTGAAGCTTTCTTATAATAAGCATCGTAAAACCCGCTGCTTAATACATAATTTCCAAGCATTATTCTTCTTTTTACCTCTTTACCAAGGCCCTGGGTTCTTGATTTCACATACATATCTTCTATGCTGCTGTTATCTCCTCTGTAGCCGTATCTTACACCGTCATATCTTGCAAGATTCGAGGCCGCTTCTGCACAGGCTATTATATAATATGTCGGAACAGCATATTTTGTATGAGGCAGTGATATTTCCCTGATCTCTGCACCCTGCTCCTTAAGCATGTTTATCGAATTATCTATAACTTTTTTTATTTCACTGTCAAGACTTTCTGCGAAATACTCCTTTGGTATTCCTATTTTCAGACCTTTTATATCTCTGTTAAGATATTCAGTATAATTATCTACCGGTACATCTGCAGAAGTAGAGTCCATTTCATCATAACCTGCTATTACCTTCAATGTTTCAGCCGCATCTCTTACAGTTTTGGAAAAAACCCCGATCTGATCAAGAGAAGATCCGAAAGCCATTAATCCATATCTTGATACTCTTCCGTAAGTAGGCTTTATTCCTACCACTCCTGATAATGCCGCAGGCTGTCTTACGCTTCCTCCTGTATCTGTTCCCAGTGCCACAGGTGCTTCTCCTGCTGCCACTGCTGTTGCAGATCCTCCGCTGCTTCCTCCGGGAACTCTGTCCGTATCCCATACATTGGAAACCGGTTTTATTCCGGAATTTTCATTTGACGATCCCATTGCGAACTCATCCATATTAGTCTTTCCCAATATCGGCATGCAGCTTTCCTTTATTTTTTTAACAACAGTAGAATCATAAATTCCAATGTAGTTATCTAAAATTTTTGATGCTGATGTTGTCAAATCACCTATAGATAAAATATTATCCTTTATTGCTATAGGAACACCATGCAAAGGACTGCTGTTTTCTTTTTTCCCGTATTCTCTTGCTTCTTTAAGTGCTTTTTCGCTGTTTACGCTGACAAAAGCCCCTGTTTTTTCATCTATTGAATTAATTCTGTCTAAGAATATCTTAGTCACTTCCTCAGAAGTAATATCAGAATTTTTTATTTTTTCCGACAGCTCTACTGCTGATAATTCATGTAGTTTCATATAATCTCACCTAACCTATAATTTTTGGTACTATTATAAAATTTTCATCTTTATCAGGAGCATTTTTCAATACTTCTTCCTGTTTTAAGCTATCTCTTACCTCGTCTTTTCTTGTCACATCATCCAAATCCAAGACGTTAAACAAAGGACTTATTCCTTCAGTGTCCAGTTCATTCAGTTCGTTCATATAATTTAATATCTCGCTTAAATCGCTTCTGAAGTTTTCTATCTCATCATCATTAAACTCAAGCTTTGATAATATTGCTATTTTTATTACATCTTCTTTACTTAATTCCACAATGTTCCTCCTTATACTGCCTTATTAAATCTTCGAAATCCGTAAATTCTCTAAATTCTATATTATTTTCATTACAGTGCTCTACCAGTCTTGATGAAGTTCTGGCAAAAACACAGTCTGCTACTTTTACCGCTTCGTAATCCGACGGTCCGTCGCCTACGAAAATTACCTTTTTCCCGTTGTTTTTATAATCCAAAACAAGAGATCTTTTGTCCAGTCCAAAATATCTCTCTTCATCTACATAAGGAAATTCCATTTTTATTTTTCCGTCCTTGAATTTTAATTCATTTGATATAATCAGATCTTCATCCACGAATATATCTTCCTTTAGAAGTGACCCGGTTACATTGGTTCTTGTCCCTGCACTTACTATTCTAAAATCAAGACCGCTTTCCAGAAATTTTTTGAATGTTCTGTCTATTCTCACATCCTCAAGAGACTTTACATATTCTTCCTCGGATAATTCCAGAGATTCCAGACAGGATTTCATGAATCCCATTATTCCCACCTGTTTATTTCTGTATCTTTCCCTTACTTTTTTCAAAAACTCGGGATTATGCTTTCGCATTATTACATCTGTACTGTCATTAAAGGATATCGTTTTATCGAAGTCCACTAAAAAAATACTCGTCATTTTCTTTATCACCTGATATTATAAATTTTTTATGTATTCTATCTCATCCTCAGTGAGCTTTCTATATTCCCCGGGTTTAAGATTCCCGATTTTAAATTCCCCTATTGTTACTCTTTTCAGTTCTTTTACATTATAGTGAAGATTTTCGAACATCTTTCTTATCTGTCTGTTTCTTCCTTCAAATATAGAAACCTTTACTTCTGCATCATCTGTTTTCTTTATCTTTGCAGGAGCTGTTTTCTGACCGTCTATAAGTATTCCCTTTTCAAGTCTGGCAAGGTCTTTATCTTCAATAGGCTTGTCCAGTTTTGCTATATAAGTCTTGAAAAGCTTTTTTCTGGGATGCATAACCTTGTTATAAGTATCTCCGTCATTGCTTACCAGAATAATTCCCTCTGTCATATAATCCAGTCTTCCATATGTAAAAAGTCTTTTTTTGGATCTGATAAAATCTACTGCAAGTCTTCTGGCAAAGTTGTCAGAATTAGTGCATATTACTTTTTTAGGCTTATACAGAAGATAATATTCGTAGTCTGTATCCACCTTTATTTTCTCTCCGTCTATCCTTACTATATCGCCGTCACGTACTTCCATTCCCAGCTTGGCTGTATCTTTATTTATTGTTACCCTGTTTTGAGATATCAGCTCATCTGCCTTTCTTCTTGAACAAAAACCGCTTTCGGCTATATATTTATTTAATCTCATTATTTTCCTCGTTTTCTTTTAATATATTATTCTGATTACTGTCTGTTATTACCTCAGGAACCTCAGGTTCGTCTTCGCTTACCGCACTTTTTTGAGTTAACAGGTTTATTTTCCTGAACTCTTCGTAACCAGGAAGATTTTCTTCCTTATCTATATTCAGATAACTGTAAAAATCCTCAGTTACATTATATATATTTGGGGTTCCTATAGACTTTTTCTTTCCCGAAATATATATAAGATTTTTTTCCAAAAGATTACTGATAGCTTTCTCGGCGCTTACTCCCCTGATGACCTCTATCTCCCCTTTGGTAATAGGTCCTTTATATGCTATTATTGCCAATGTTTCCATAGTTGATTTTGATAATTTTTTTATTTTCATCTCAGGATGAAAAAAATTCTTTATCTCTTCACCGCAGGAAGGATTAGTAACAAAACTCAGTATTTCCTTATCTGTTTTCAGGTTTATCCCTGTATTTTTTTTATCTTCCTTAAGCTCATCAACCGCTTCCTCTATTTGCTGTTTCTCAAGTTTAAAATATTTGGTTAGTTCATCTATTGACAAAGGTTCTTTTGAAAGAAAAATCAGTGCTTCTATTTTATTTTTTAAATCAAGCATATCTCTTTCCTCCTGAAAAATTTTATGCTCTAATACCGGATTCTATGTTCAAAATATGCCGCAGAAAATAAATTTCCTGACAATTTCAGCTGTTTAAAATGTGCTTTCAGTTCCGGCAAAGTATTAGTGCCTTATCTTATTCATATTCCGGCCAAATAAGCCTGCAGGGCACAAATGCTTTGACATTATCAGCTGTCTGCCGTTTTAAAAGCATTAATATTTTAATAATAAGAATGTTTAAAACAGAATTTGAAAACATAAAATCCGAATCTGCGACATTCAAGTAATTTTGCATTAAAAATTCTTTTTTTATGCTGAATGCAGGCTGTTAATATTCTGAATGTGATGAAATAATAACATTCTTATACATAGCAAAGTTTTCAAGTATTATTGCAATTCCTTTTATTACTGCGTAAATAGGCTCATCTGCTATTGTTACAGTCAGATTGAATTCTTTCTCCAGCTTTCTTGTAAGCTCCTTTATAGCTGCACCGCCGCCTGAAAGAAATATCCCTGTTTCATAGATATCCGCCGATACTTCCGGCTCTATTCCTTCAAGAGCAAGCTTTACAGTTTCTATAATAGTATCTATATCTCTGGTAATAGCTTCATCTATATCATGACCATGTACCTTCATACTCTTTGGAAGTCCTGTTACCAGCTCTCTTCCTCTTATTTCAAAAAGCTCCTTTTCGCTTGAAGAATTGCTCGCATCTATCTTTAGTTTTTCAGCTGTTGTTTCTCCTATAAGAAGGTTATATTTCTGTCTTATAAAATCTATGATATCTTCATTAAATCTATCTCCTGCCACCTTTATGGAAGTCGAGTAAGCTACTCCCCCCGATACTATAAATGCAAGCTCTGTAGTTCCTCCGCCTATATCGATTATCATATGACCCTTCGGCTCAAAAATATCTATACCTGCTCCTATTGCTGCTGCCACCGGCTCTTCCACCAGATACACCTCTTTAGCTCCGGAATCCTTTACCACGTCCATTACTGCTCTTCTTTCCACCTGTGTAACTCCGCTTGGAACGCAGATAATTACCCTTGCACTCTGGAATTTATCTTTTTTTATTTTATTCAAAAATCTTTCAAGCATTTTTTCTGTGATTTCATAATTTGATATTACTCCGTTTTTCAGAGGTCTTATGATTTTTGTATGGGAAGCTGTTCTTCCTATTACTTCCTTTGCCTTTATCCCTATGTTCTCTATACTTTCTGTTTTCAAATTTATTGCTATGTATGTTGGTTCATCTATTAATATTCCTTCATTTCTTACGTACACTACTGTATTTGCCGTTCCAAGGTCGATCCCTACATCTTTAGATGCGGATTTTACAAAACTTCTCATTACTTTTTTAATTTTAAACATTTTTCCCTCCATGAATTTTAATGTAATATTCTATTCTTCATCCATCATTACCTGTTTATCTTCATTAATTACCCCACAGTCCATCAGCTGTTCATAAATTCTGGATGCCCTGTTAAACCCTATTTTCAGTTTTCTCTGTATCAGAGAAATTGATGCTTTCCCCTCCTGTCTTATTACATCTACTGCCTCATTAAATAATTCGTCTTTTTCTATATCATTCTCCATTTCAAACAATATTCCCTCATTATAGTCAGTTCTATAATTTGCTTTTAACTCTGTAGTAAGTTTATGCACTTCCTCGTCTGAAATAAATGCTCCCTGTATCCTTTCCAGCTTTGACGAACCATTTTCCAAAAGAAGCATGTCACCTTTTCCGAGAAGTTTTTCCGCTCCTGGACTGTCTAAAATTGTCCTTGAATCTATCTGCGACCTTAGCGCAAATGATATTCTGCTCGGCAGATTGGCCTTTATCATCCCTGTTATCACATCTGTAGACGGTCTCTGTGTTGCTACCACCAGATGTATTCCTACTGCTCTTGCCTTCTGTGCAATTCTTGCAATTGACTCTTCCACACTTCCGGCAGCCACCATCATCAGATCTGCAAGCTCATCTATTATTATAATTATGAATGGCATTTTTTCCATGCCGCCCAGCTCATTATAACTCTGTATATTCCTTACTCCCACTTCCATTAATGTTCTGTATCTGTTCTCCATTTCGCTTACTGCCCACTTCAGCGCAATAGAAGCCTGTTTAGGATCTATTATTACCGGAAGAAGCAGATGAGGTATTCCGTTAAAAGGCATCAATTCTACCATTTTTGGATCTACCATTATGAATTTTACATCTTTTGCCGATTTATTGGCAATCAGGGAAGCTACCATTGTGTTTACCGCCACACTTTTCCCCGAGCCGGTCTGACCGGCTATAAGCAGATGCGGCATTTTTGCTATATCTATTATTCTGTCTCTGCCTACTATATCTTTTCCCAAAATTACTTTCAGGGTTTTTGGATCCTTAAGCTCCTTGTTTCTTATCAGATTGGAGAAATAAACCGGCTCCTTTACCTTATTGGGTGTTTCTATTCCTATTGTATTTTTCCCCGGTATCGGCGCCTCTATTCTTATACTTTCCGCAGACATATTCATTGCTATATCGTCTGCCAGTGCTGTAACTTTATTTACTCTTATACCTTTCGGTATTACCAGTTCATACCTTGTTATTGTCGGTCCTCTCTGATAGTCCACCACTTGTGCATCTATTCCGAACTCTTTTAATACTGATTCCAGATGAGCCACATTTTCCTGAATAATTTTTTCCATTTCTCTTCTTTTGTTTTCATCAGGCTCTCTTTGCACAAATATATCATCAATGGAGACTTTATGAAATTCTTCCTGTTCGTATTGTCCGCCCGTCTGTCCATTATTCTTTGTCTCTTTCTGAATAAGTGTCTCAGGAGAAAAAGTCGTCTGTAGAGGAGGCATTTCTTTTTCCAGAGAATGAATACGCATTTTTTCATATTTATTTGCACTGTCTTGTCTGGTTTCCTGTGCTTGTACCGTATGATCCGGTGCGGATGCATTATGTATATCATTGTCCGATATTTCCGTAATATCCAATTCATTCATGAGTATGCTTTCATTCAGCTCTTCTTCAATAAGTTCATTTTCCATAAACTGATCCTGTATACTCTGACTCTCATTATAAAAGTCATTATTTGGGATAATTTCTTCCGAAGAACCCGGCATTTCCTGAATTTTATCCTGCTCTTTCTGTATTTCAAATTCTTCATGAAAGCTATGTACTGTTTTTATCGGAGAAACATTCTCTTTTTCTTCTTCAATATTTGCTTCGCCGCTTTCTTCATGAGGCTGTGCTGTTTTCCTTGTCAGCCCGAAAGCTTCTGCTTTTTTCTTGCGTTCTTTGTCTCTTCTTATTTCTTCGAGATAATCAAGCCATTCCTTCTGTTTTCTTTCCAGCTCGGAGTTGCTGTAGTGCTCTTCTCCGTCTTCTGTTTCTGCTTTAGGTTTTCTTGACAGCTCAAAACTCAGCTTTTCTTTTCTTGCATTTATAATTTTATTTTTTAATTCTTCTCTTTTATCCAGACGCATATTCTGCTGTTCTTTTTTTTCTATAATTTTTTTTGCCTTTAATATTTTTGACTTTTTCCTGTATTCATCACTTCTGTAATATTTTATTAATGCTATAATCAGCATAACTCCAAAAGCAATAAAATCTTTCAAAAGAAATAATACCGACAAAACAATCATTATAAGCAGAATAACAGAAATACTTCCGAAATGAATTATTTTATAAAACGGAAAAGCCAGAAAACTCCCGATCAGACCGCCGCTGTTCGGATATCTGTTAACGTTAAAACCTATTTCAAGCAATTTTCTTCCCGATTCAAAAAAGTTATCCGGAAGCTTTGCAGCAATATATTTTTGCGTAAAATACAGCGACATGCTTAAGAATAAGATTATATAAGAATATAATTTTCCTTTATCTACTTTTACTTTTGATTTACTTGTGTATATATTAACCAATCCGAAAAAAATCAATGAAAACACTGCAAACAGCAGCATTTTACCAAAAGTTATCTCAAATAAATTTAAAATTGACAGAAGTGCATTCTCTTCAATTTTGTCATTTTTATATATTAATATTTTTTTATATAAAAGCAATAGTAGGACTATCAGTCCGATAGTAGTAAAAATAGTTCCTCGAAGCATCTTTCTTCTACTATTATTCATTATTTTTCTCCTAAATAAATTTTCAAATTATTTTATCATAAAAATAGTATTTTTACAATTATTGAATTACGTTCCCCGTCAATAAAAATTACCAATTTTCAAAAATAAAACACCTGTATTTTTTTATATTTTCTTTTGTACAGTGTAAATGCATAATTTTTGATTATTTTGAAATAAAGCATATATCAAAAAGATATAACTTAATTAAAAAAGTATTTTACCCTGCTTTATTTTATGTAAATTTGCCTGCCCGTTTCTGCCAAATCCTATATATAACAGCTAAATAGCAGTATTCGGCTGATCATATACAAAATGCAATATCGGCACAATACAATCATTATATCATGTTTGAACATTATTTTTAACTATTTTAATAGCTTTTTCCATATAAATAATATATTTCACATGATACAAAAACCCAGACTGTATTTACATAAAAAATTCAAGGCACTCTTCTTACTCTAAATAAAACAAATTAAAAAAAATCAATATATAAATATTAAAATTTCAATATCTAGAGAATATATCTTTAATTCAGTTCCTTAAAGATTCATGTAATATTTTTTTATAAAAACAAATTATAACATATTTTCCTTTATTTTTTCAGTTATTATTAAAATGCTGCTCTTTTTGCCGGAGTCCAAATATAGGGCATCAGAAAGTCTGTAAAATATAAATACCTTGGCGAACTTAGACTTTAAATATCTAATATTGCCAAGGTACCTATTTATATATTATCCCTAAAATATTATATTATTTTACCAGGTCTACTAATTTTGCAAATTCTCCTGCATTATTTACAGCCAGATCAGCCAAAACTTTTCTGTCTAATTCGATTCCTGATTTTTTTAGACCATTCATAAATTTAGAATAAGATAATCCGTTTAATCTTGCTGCTGCATTTATTCTGATTATCCATAATTCTCTCATTTTTCTTTTCTTTAGTTTTCTATGCTCTGTAGCGTAAGCCATTGCTTTCTTTACAGCTTCATTTGCTTTTTTATAATTAGTTCTGCTAGACCCTCTAAAACCTTTAGCTTCCGCTAAAACCTTTTTATGTCTTTTTTTTCTGACTATTCCTGTTTTTACTCTTGGCATTTTATTCCCTCCTTATCGATTTATCTTCCTTCTTGTCCTGCTAATAACTTAGCTATTTTTCTGCTTCCTCCAACAGGTGCTTCTATATCTTTACCCAGTCTGTTTTTTCTCTTTTTGCTTTTCTTAGTCAGTATATGACTTTTTCCAGAATGTCTTAACATAAATTTTCCTGTTCCCGTAACTTTTACTCTCTTTTTTGTACCTTTATGAGTTTTCATTTTAGGCATTGCTTCATTCCTCCTTATTTGTTATTTTTTGGGTGAAAGCAAAACAAATTTCTGTATTTGATCTTTCCCGTATTTTTTTTCTATGATCGCTTTATCTTTAAAATGATCAGCCAGTTCGTCCAGCACTTTTATTCCCTGATCTGCATATAGCTTTTGTCTTCCTGCTAATCTCAGACTGATTTTTATTTTATACTCTTTTTCAAGGAATTTTTCGATTTGTGCAATTTTTGTATCTCTATCATGAGTATCAATATGAGGTTTTACTCTCATTTCTTTTGTAACAACCTGTTTTTGCTTCTTTTTGTTTTCCTTATCTTTTTTTGTTTTCTCATATTTAAATTTCCCATAATCCATTATTTTACATACTGGCGGATTGGCATTCGGAGATATCTCTACTAGATCCATTCCTGCCTCCTGTGCTTTTTCCAAAGCCTCTTTAAGCGTCAAAACTCCGTATTGTTCACCATCATCAGATACCACCCTTACTTCTCTTGCTCTTATTCCCTCGTTCATTCTTGTAGTATCTTTATTAGTTCCTTTAAATATATAGAACACCTCCTAAAAAATAATAAAAACAGGGTAATAGAAAACCCTGTTATCTCTCATATAAAAATAAGATAAACATAATCATTTACCCCGATATCTCAGAATAATATATATTCCAGCATGCATAATTAACTATACACGGACATCAAGGTGAGAAACAAAGTTTCTACTTCTACCGTAACCTGTTATTCAATTGACCTGAATATAATACACTAATATTTCGACTTTGTCAAGAACTATTAATATTCTTTATTAAAGTCCTTTTATTTTCTACTGTAATCCTTTGTTTATTTATTCTGTTTTTCAAAAAATAAGGTGCAGATATTCCGGCAGCAAAAAATAATTTTGAATCCGGAATACAGCACCGATACTGTATATAATTATTACCTGCTAAGAGGCAGAATTACCTTTTCACTTTTATTTATAGCTTAAAACCATATTTTTCAAATATTTCTTTTGATGTGTCATTTTGAAGATATTTCAAGAATTTTTCCGCTTCCTCTTTATTTTTTGTTTCCTTTATAATAGCGGCCGGATATACAACAGCATCATGTGTATCTGCAGCAAACTCTTCTATTATAAATCCATTTTTCAAAGTAAGCGCATCTGAAGAATAGACCACTCCTGTTTCAATTTCTCCTGAATCTACTATAGTCAGTACTGCTGTTACATCTTTTTGATAAATAGCTTCTTTTTCTATCTCATTCCACATATCTAATTTTTCAAAAGCCTGCTTTGCATATTTCCCTGCAGGTACTGTATTTAATTCTCCTAAAGCTATTTTCACTCCTCCGGCTTTCAGATCCTCTATACTTTTTATCTTATCTTTTACATCACTGCTGCCTATTAATACAAGACTGTTTTTCAGAAGATCCTGTCTTGTCCCTTCCAGAAGAAAACCTTTTTCTTCCAGATTATCCATATTTTTCTTACTTGCCGATAAAAATATATCTACTGGAGCCCCGCCGGTAATCTGCTGTTCCAATGTACCGGAACCACCTGAATTAATCTTTATTTTTACACCGGGATTCTCACTCTCATAATTTTTCACTATTTCATCAATTGCATTTTTAGTACTGGCGGCAATACTTACAGTTAGTTCTTTTCCTTCCGCTGACGGCTTTTCTGCTGTTTCTGCCGCATCTTTTCCGCCTCCGCACCCGGATGTCAGAATTACAATACCCAGCATCAGCAATATCCCCAATAATTTTTTCATTATACCTACTCTCCTTTATATTATTAATTTATTACCAGATTTATTCCGAACTTTTCTTCGGTGTTTCATCTCTTTTCAGAAGTCTGTTAGTTATCAAAACAAGCGACATGCTTATTATCATAATAAGTATTACAAGCATATTAGCTGTCTTGTTATCTCCGCTTCCGATAGAGAAATATATTAGGAGCGGTATTGTCTGTGTCTGACCCGGAATATTTCCCGCCACAATCAGCGTAGCACCGAATTCACCCAGTGCCCTCACAAATGCAAGTATAACCCCGCCGATTATCCCGTTTAATGCTATCGGTATTATTATAAACCAAAAAAGCTTCAGCTCACAGGCACCATCCACTCTTGCCGCATCTTTTACATCCTCGTCCACATATTTGAAAGCATTTTTTGCATTTTGATATATCAGGGGAAAGCTCACTACTATTGCTGCTATACATGCTGCCTGCCAGGTAAATAATATATTTATACCAAAATTTTTATATAAAAACTGTCCGAATACACTTTTTCTTCCGATTCCGAGCATTATCAAATAACCCACCACTGTGGGCGGAAGTGCTATCGGCATAAGAAATAATGTTTCCAGTATGCTTTTTCCTCTAAAATCATGTTTATTAAAAATATATGCTGTAATAATACCCAGAAAACTGGTTATTAACGTTGAAATCCCCGTAATCTTCAATGATAATAATATTGCCTCATACATTAAATAAACCTCCGCCTTTTATTAAATCTATCTTCTTATAACCTTACATCACTTTTCATCATGTTTCGTTACGTTTAATACATTATAGTTAGGAAAGAATAATTTGTCAAGAGTGCAATACTCAAATAATTGCAATTAACCCCCAAAAAAGCTATAATAAATAAAAAACTTATTCACGGGGAAAGGTTGGATTATATGGATAATACTAAGGCTCTTACTGTGCAGGATGTGGCAGATATACTGAAAATTGCCAAAAATACAGTTTATGAACTGGTAAAACGAGGCGAGCTTAATTCTTACAAGGTCGGAAGAAAAGTTCGCTTTACCCTGAAAGATGTGGAATCTTATATTGAAAATTCAAAAAAAATACAAAATCCCGGAAGAAAAGAAAATACTGCTCTTTCGGATTTATATACCGATACTTTCGGCGGTCTTGCAAAGGTTCCCGCAAGCAACGAATTTATAGTCTGCGGGCAGGATCTTATGCTGGATATTCTGACAAGCTATATGGGAAAATACTGTAAGAATATATCCGCACTACGCGCTTACATAGGCAGCTACAGCAGTCTTGTGGCTTTGTATAACGGATATATACAGGCAGCTACCACTCATTTATGGGACGGTGATACAGGACAATATAATGTTCCCTTTGTCAGAAGGCTTCTTCCCGGAATACCCGCCGTTATAATTCACCTTACCTGCCGGACACAGGGATTCTATGTAGCCAAAGGCAACCCCAAAGATATAAACTCATGGGAAGATCTTAAGCGCAGAGATATTACAGTCATTAACAGAGAGAAAGGAGCCGGCTCACGTGTTCTTCTTGATGAACATCTCCGTCTTATGGACATTTACGGAAGCTCGTTAAACGGTTATGATAATGAAACACAATCCCATCTTACTGTAGCAAGTACCATCAGCAGAGGTGCAGCTGATATCGGGGTGGGAATAGAAAAGATAGCTTCTCAGGTGGAAGGCATTGACTTTATTCCGCTTCAGAAAGAACGATACGAGCTGGTAATCAAAAAAGAAATTTTTGACACTCCTGTTGTACAGAGTATTTTAAAAATTCTGCGTTCTGATGAATTTAAGTCTGAATTCAAAGATATCGGCGGCTATGATATAAGTGAAATGGGTGAAATTATCGCTTTGACATAAAAAAATAAAAATTTATTTTATTGTCTCTTTTATATTATTATGTTAGAATTATTCTAAATTTATATTAGGAGGTTATTGATGAAAAAACTGTTAATTTTTCTTATGATGTTCTTTTTAGTTATGAGCTGTGGCAAACCTTCATCACAGAAAGCTTTTGAAAACCGTATGTCAGATATTAAATCGGCTGACCATATTAAAGCTAAAGAGCTTATTAACAGCTCTGACAGTCCTGCTGTCCAAAAATTTGAGAATTTTTATATAAATTTTTTCAAAAAAATTGAGTACAAGGTATTAAGTGCCGAAGAAAAAGGAAATGAAAGTGTTCTTCAGGTAGAAATAAAAGCTCCAAATGTGCTGGAACCTTTTATTGACATTTTTAAAGAAGGACTCAGCCTGGCCTTTAGCGGGGCTACTGAAGAGGATATGGATAAATTCTTTAACGACAGCATGAACAATATACTGGAAAGCAAGGATCTGAACTATATGACGGGCACTGTTCCGGTATATATGGTAAAAACTGACGGAGACTGGGAAATCGACACAGAGAAAAGTACTGATTTATTTGTATATCTTACCGGCGGATTAAGCACTTTTGCACAACAATAACAAATGAATATATAAAAATAAAAAACAGGCTTTTGACGGTATTTCGCCAAAGCCTGTTTTTTTGCGTAACTGTTAATAAGACATTTTCATTCTGTAAGCCATATCCCAGAATAAAAATTCAAATTCTATACTTGTTCTGAATATGTCTTCTATTTTTTTCAGTTCTTTTTCTGTTTTATTTTCACACAGTAAGTCCAGATATTCATAAAACCAACTGAAAGATTCTCCGAATTCCTCACTTGCATAAGTATCTATCCATTTTTTATAAAAATTATCTTCCGGCACATCTCCATAGCTCTGTTTCAGTCTTTTGGCATAGTCATGATAAGACCATGCACATGGAAATACCACGGCAATAATATCTGCCGTCGTACCCGAATAAGCAGTAGCAAGCATATTTGAAGTATATGCCTTGCTGAACAAAGACTGGACAGTATCCTCCGCCTCTTTTTCAGTTATCCCGAAATCTGCCATATACTTTCTGTGAATATCCATTTCATCATATAGTATATTATGCTGAACTCCTGAAAATTTTGTCATATATTTTTCTTCATCACATTTTATTGATCCTGCTGCGAATACTTTTGCATACTCTATCAAATACCTGTAATCCTGAAGAAGATAAAACTTAAATTTTTCTTTCTCAAGTGTTCCCTTACCCAATTCCTGTAAAAAAGGATGCTCGTAACAATCCTCCCAGACTTTCCTGACTTTTTCTTTTAGTGTCTTTGAAAATGACATATTATTCCTCCTACTTTAAAACCAGCTTCAAAGCTGCTTCTTTTATATTTTCTTCTCCTAATACTGCAGAAACCACAGCTATGCCGTCTGCACCGGCACAAAACAGCTGTCCTGCATTCTCTGCATTTATTCCCCCTATTGCTACTACGGGTATCTGTACTTTTTTCTTTATTTCCCCAAGTTCTTCAAGACTTACATATTTTGCATCCAGCTTAGTATTTGTAGGAAACATTGCTCCTACTCCCAGATAATCCGCACTTTCTCTCTCTGCCTTTTCTGCTTCGGAGGTATTTGAAACAGATATTCCCATTATCTTATTCATACCTATTAATTTTCTTACTTCCCCGGCAGGCAAATCCTCCTGACCTGTATGCACGCCATCTGCATCTGCGGCTATTGCTATATCTACCCTGTCATTTATTATCAATGGCACATTATAATAACCTGTAACCATTTTTATTTTTAAAGCCATATTATAAAATTCCGCTGCTGAAATATCCTTTGCCCTCAGCTGTACTATTGTTACCCCTCCCTCTATTGCCTCTGTCACTTTCTTTTCTGCGGTTTCTAATGTCATAAAACTGGTGTCTGCCACAAGATACAAAGAATAATCAATTTTTTTTATTTCAGTTCCGTATAATGCATCTTTTCCTTTCATCTGTATTTTCCCTCATCTTTCAAAAATTTTGGCATTTTCTTCTATATTCTTTCTGCTGGTATTATAAATCTGATCAATAAGTGCTGTCCTGAAACTCCCGCTTCCGCGGTTTCCTGCTTCATTAAAAGCTTTTTCTCCCGCAAGTCCCATATACAGGATTCCTGCTGCTGTCCCCAGCAGCAGATCATTACTGACACTGCAAAATACTGCTGTCAGTGATGAGGTCATACATCCGGTTCCTGTAATATCCGCCATCATTCTATGTCCGTTTTCCACATATATAACCCTTTTCCCGTCTGAGATAATATCTTTTTCACCTGTAGCAGCTACTACACAGCCGTTTTCCAGAGCCAGTTTCTTTATCTTCTCGCAGATAATTTCCTCTCTTATATTTTTATCATTTTCAGAAACATCCACTCCCTTTGCTCCGGAGCTTACTCCCGAAATAAATAATATTTCAGATACATTGCCTTTCAGAACAGACGGTCTCACTTCTTTCAGAATTCTTGCTGCGGTTTCATTTCTGAGAATTCCTGCTCCTGCACCCACAGGATCAAAAATTACCGGAATATTCTTTTTCTTTGCTGCTTTACCGGCAGTTATCATTGATTCTATAGTTCTTTTATTCAGTGTCCCCATATTTATTACCAGTGCTGAAGCCAGAGAAACAATATCCTCTGCTTCTTCAGGATCATCAGCCATCACGGGGGATGCCCCAGCGGCAAGTGTAATATTAGCACAGTCATTAACTGTTACATAATTCGTAATATGATGAATAAGAGGTTTTTCTGTTCTTACCGCATCAGGATATTCCTTTATTATATCTGTTAGTTTTTTAGTCATGATTCTCTCCTCCGTTTTCAAGCCCGTTCTTATATAAAGAATAAAAATGATTGGTAGGACCATGTCCTTTCCCTATATTAAGCGAATGTCTTATGGCTGTTGTCACATAATTTTTTGCTTTTTTCACAGCATTTTCCAGCCCCATTCCCAAAGCAAGATTTGAAGCAATTGCTGATGAATAAGTACAGCCTGTTCCATGTGTATTTTTTGTATTTATCCTTTCCGAGTTAAAATAATAATAATCTTTTCCGTCATATAAAATATCAAGCGCTTCCTTCTCAAGATGCCCGCCTTTTACCAGTACATTTCTGCTTCCCATTTTATGTATTTTGGCTGCTGCTTTCTTCATATCTTCGGTATTTTCAATTGTAATCCCTGCTATTCTTTCCGCCTCGGGAATATTAGGCGTAAGCAGATCGGCCGCCGGAATTATTATGTCTATCAACGCTCCTACAGAATCAGGATCCATTAGCGGACATCCGTTTTTTGCATACATTACAGGATCTGCCACTATATTTTGTGCCTTATATTCCAAAAGCTTCTCTGCCACAGCTCTCATACTCTCCTCTCCGGAAAGCATGCCTATTTTCACAGCATCTGTTCCAATATCTTCAAAAACTGCATCAATCTGTTTCCGGATCATATCAGGGCTTATATTTTGAATGTCAATAACCCTGCTGGTATTCTCTGCTACTACAGAGACAATTACACTCATTCCAAAAAGTCCGTGCGCCGAAAAAGTTTTCAGATCTGCCTGTATTCCTGCTCCTCCGCTGCAGTCAGAGCCTGCGATACTTAGAATTTTTTTCATTTGTTCCTCCTAGGTAAAAAATTTATACAAAAAAAACTTCCCCCTAAAGGAAAGTTTTTTATTTATATATATGATAATTTCTACCTCAAAATAAAAGACTGCTTCCCTTCACCAGTGTTAACTGACAGGTTCAATGGGTCAGGTTTAACCTTCTCAACTGCAAGCAGTCCCCCCGCAAAAATATTCAATTTTATTAAATAAAAAAAGGTGCCTCAAAAAATAAAGAAAGCACTTAATCAAAAAAATGATATTCTAATAACTGCTTCCCTTCACCAGTGTTAACTGACAGGTTCAATGGGTCAGGTTTTAGCCTTCTCAACTGCAAGCAGTTCCCCCGCATATATGTTGATAGTTTAGCACTAGAATACTTATTCGTCAACTTTAATTTCAGTTAACTTCTACATTTTCTGTATTTATAATTTTATTTAGATTTTCCTTATGATTTCCTTTATGATCTGTAGAATTTGTTCAACAAAAATTTTTTTATAATATTATTTTTTCAAAATTTCTCATAAATTTAATATGTATTGTTCGAGCTTCACCAAAATTTCCCGGAAAAAGAAAGAATACACAGAAATTAGTCTGTGTATTCTTTATATAATATTTTTCTAAATAGGCTGAAAAAACTCACTTATATCCACATCAAGAACATTCGCCCATTTCATAATTGTAGAAAGATTAGGATAATTCAGATTATGCCTGAGCCTGTACAAAGTATCATTTGCCCGCGAATCCAGATCTTTTTTTCTGATTTTCGGAAGATTCTCCTTTTCTCTTTCTCTGTTTCTTTCCTGAAGAATTCTTTCGACATTTGCTATAAGTCTGAAATTTGTATTCCTTTCCACCAAAACCACCCTTTCCGAATTGACTCTTAGTTCCATTGTTAATATTATACACTTTTGGTGTAAAAAGTCAATTATAAATTAAAACTAATAAATATCAGTATACTTACCTATTACGTAACCAATTATTTTACTAGTATCCGGTATTTCGGCATTTTTGACAAGAAAATAATATTTCCCGCTGTTTTCAGTCAGCTTATCAAGATATATTCCGTCTTCTTCTGGATAAAGAATATATTTTCCCAGACATTCCTCTGTAAAACCTGAATTTTCTCTTAATTTCAAAATCAAATAATCGTCTTTCAAAAATTTATTTTCCAAAAAATCTTTTTCAAGCTTTATTGCCAGCACTCCTTTTATATTGGAGTAAATAACAGGTATATGCATATAGCTTTCTGTTTTTTCCCTGTAATCCAGGACATTTTCCGTTTCAAGAACAGGAATACTCTCAATTGCACTGACATTCATTTTCAGTACTTTAAATAACTCAGGATATTTTTCAGACAAATATAACTCTATAAACTCCACTTTATCATGAAAATCCAGCTCCAAAGCTTCTGTAAACTTAACGATATCATTAAGCTTTATTTCTCTTCTCCCTTTATGAATCTCATTAACATAAGAAACAGATTTATCCAGATATTTTGCTATCTGTGAAAATCTCTGTCCCCTTTCCTCAATATGTCTCTTTAACAAATCTAAAAACATTTCATCCCCCTGTAATATTTTTTGTATATCATAGCATATTTTTAAAAAAAATACAAAAAAACATAATGTTTCTATTAAGTTAATTAATATATTTATTCGATAACTATCTATTACTCTGCATTCGATTAATTACAAATCTATTATTTTATCAGTTTATTAAGTTTTTATATTATTCCAGATATCTTATAATCTGTCTTACACGCCCCGTACACTGGATTTTTTCTATATTTTCACCTGTAATAACTATGGGATTAAGCTTATTATTAATACATCTGAGAATAACTACTTCTTTAAAATACTCTACTCTTCTCAGAAATAATTCATTATTATGCTTCAAAACACAGATTTTGTTATTCATAAGATATAATTCCCCGCAGCTTTCAGGATCCATAAGAAGCATATCCTTATTTATAAACTCGGGTTCCAGTTCATTTCCGTGTATCTTTATAAAAAAGCTGTTTTCAGAAACAGAATCTGTTTCCGGAATACTTATATATTCTTCTTTTTCCAATTCGTTCAAAAGTCCCAGTCCTGATTCCACAATAGCCTTCAATGGAAATTTTAATATTCCCGAGCCTTTTGGAGTGTTTTTTGAATTTTTTTCTTTTAATTTCAAATATTCTTTTTGAAAATTTTCGGGAAGACGTCTAAACTCTTCATAGTTCTCTATAGTTTCCTTATCTTCCTCCATTACATCAAAAATCATATAAAACTTTTCCAGAAAATTTTTGGAAGGTCTTTTGGTATTATTCAGTACACTGCTGATATACTGCGGCGTAATTCCCAGTAATCCTGCCAGATCCGTCATACTCATTCTGCCCTTTAGATATTTTTCCAGTATTTCTCCTGTATTTAACATTCCAAACACCCGCTCTTTCAAAAGAATTTTATATATCCCTTTATATATTACTGTTTTTCATAAGGCTGTCCCGAAGAAGCCGGTGCCTTTGCCTTCCCTACAAAGCCTACCAAGGCCAGCAGTGTCAGTACATACGGGAT